>Ga0075423_10006253_pt1 | contig 11173 bp, 7 predicted proteins | sample SoiMethybrSBSTD2_FD_80114 | JGI IMG/M metagenome (GOLD analysis project Ga0075423, IMG submission 80114) | Bulk soil microbial communities from a Populus tree surrounding site in Tennessee, USA - Soil MetaG P. TD hybrid SBSTD2 | ecosystem: Environmental > Terrestrial > Soil > Tree plantation...
CCGAGCGTGAGCGAGCTCACCGGCCACGCCTCGGGATGATTCTTCCAGTAGCCCTGCGTGAACGTGCAGTTCTGCGCCGCCGGCTTGGTGGGCGTGGTGAGCTCCGACGATTGGCTGCTGGCCGACGCCGTCCCCGTTCCCGTGGCCTGGACGCGGAACACGTAGTTCTGGAAGTCGACGAGCTCGTTGACGTTGGTGGTGATGACGCCCGTCTCATCGAACAGGTCGCCGAGCTCGACGCGCACGACATCGTTGGGGTTCAGGCGGTAGGTGCCCGTGCTCACGTTCCAGGTCGGCGTGCCGTAGAACTGCGCCCGCGACACGAGCGGGCTCGACGAGGGATCGGCCGGCCAGCCGCCGAGGGCATTGAAGTCGGACTGCTTCATCCACTCGACACGGAAGCCCGTGGGGGCACCGGACGCGCCGGCCTCGACTTCGAGCGTGATCGAAGCCCGGCTGTTGTCGACGGCGCGAATGACGGGGGTGTCGAGCTGCTGTGCGCTGACAGGAAGGGCGGCCGCGAGCGTGAGTACCAGAGCCGTCAGAGCAGTCGGGGGCACAAGGCGCATCGGTTCTCCCAGGTGCGTGGGCGTCGAGGCAATCGTCATCGGGAATCGGTGCGCCGGACGAGGAAAGGGGAGGGGTCCTTCGCCTCCGCGGCAATCGGTCCGCGTATCCGGCAACTCATTGTCCCTTGTGGCATCGAGCCTTGTCAAGCAAACCGCTCGGGATCGGAGCGAGCTGTTCATCGTCACTAAAGAGTAAGGGCGGGAGCCCCCGAGGAGACTCCCGCCCCGATGCCTCGACCTCGAAGCGGTCGAGCCTTCGACTACCGGTAGCCCGCCTTGACCGAGCCCCAGGTCTTGACCTGCGCCGGAACCTGGCCGCAGTGAGGCACGCCGAGATTGCCGTTGTTGTAGTTGTCCAGGATCGTGGCGTTCGCGCTCACGTCACCCGGCGCCAGGAAGCCCGAGCCCACCGGGGGAACCACGAGGCCACCGATCTGGCCGTCGGCCGCCGCGATCGTGCCCGCCACCGGGGTCGGATCGGCGCCGTTGGCGATGTTGAGCTTGGCCGCGATGAGCTGGTGGGCCAGGATGATCAGCCCGTTGCCGCCAGCCGGCTGGTTGAGGATCGAGAGCAGCTCGGCCGCGGTGTAGCTGACCGTGCCCAGCGTCAGGGTCGAGACCGGCCACACCTCGGGATGGTTCTTCCAATAGCCGAGCGTGAACGTGCAGTTCTCCGCCGCCGGCTTGGTCGAAGCCTCGAGCGTCGCCGAGCGATCGCTCTCGTCCCCGTAACCCGTGCCCTCGGCGTGCGCGCGGAACACGTACGGCGTGGCATCGCCCAGCTCGTCGTAATAGTTGGCGTAGACGCCGGTCTCGTCGAACACGTCGCCGACCTCGACCCGCACCGTGCCGCCGGCGGGCAGGACGTAGCTGCCGCTGCTCACGTTCCACGTCGGCGTGCCGAAGAAGTCGCAGTACACGACACGCGCGTCGTACTCGTCCGCCGGCCAATTGCCGCCGAGCGCGTCGTAGTCCGACTTCTTCATCCACTCGACGACGACGCCGGCGGGAGCGCCGCTCGCGCCGGCCTCGACCTCGAGCGTGATCGAGCAGCGGCTGTTCTCGACGAAGCGAATCGCGGGCGTGTCGAGCTTCTGCGCCGCCGCGGGCATCGCCGAGCCGAGAGCCGCGAGAACGAGGACCGCCAGGAACATTCGATAGGCAATACGCATGGATTTTCTTCCTCCGTCAATCGGTGTTCTATCGATCCGACACCCCGTCGAATCGCGAAGACCTCGTTATGGCCGTCGATCGCAGAGCCTGCGGCTCGGCCTGTGACGCCGCCCCGCCGCATGACGCGGCGCGCCGGTGCATCTGTCGTGCGATTTCGCCGGAGGAAAGAGACGGTCTCTCGCGCCATCCGAGAGTGAGGGAGCTATCCAAAGCGTCGACTGGGGAAGCGACACTTCCGCGAGGGTCGGGGTAGGAGCCAACCCCCACGCATCCGGGCGACTAAGAATGGACTTGGAAGTTGGTGCTTGTCAAGCAATTCGCGCGGTCGAAGCGAAATGAGAACGGCGCCCCGGAAGAGATCCAGATCCGGGGCGCCCGCTCTCGCCGAGCCGGTTTGCCGGCGCCAAACCGATCAGGAGCCCTCGCCCGACTTGGCCGCGCGCTTCTCGATGGTCACCTTCTTCATGACCACGGCGTCGATGGGATTGTCGCGGGCGTCGCGCTGGACCTGGGAGATCTTGTCGACCACGTCCATGCCGTCGAGCACCTCGGCGAACACGGTGTAGCCGCCCTTGTCGAGGGAGGCGAGATCCGCCAGGCAGATGTAGAACTGGCTGCCGCTCGACGCGCGCTTGGGGTTCACCTGATCCGGCAGCCGGGCGGTGGCCACGGCGCCGCGCTTGTTCAGGCGCTTGATCTCGGCCTCGGTCGTGTAGCCGGGCCCGCCGGTGCCGTCGTTGGAGCGGTCGGAGTCCTTGGAGTTGGGATCTCCGCCCTGCACCACGAATCCCGGGATCACGCGGTGGAAGGTGGTCCCGTCGTAGAAGCCGTCGCGCGCCAGCTTCTTGAAGTTCGCCACCGTCTTCGGCGCGTCCTTGTCGTAGAAGCGGAGCACGATGCTGCCCATGCTGGTCTCGATCACGGCCACCTCTTCGCCCTCGGACGGCTTGGCGGCCGCCGGCTTGGCGGAAGCGGACTTCTTGGCCGGTGTCGCGCCCCAGGTCGCGCCGATGGTGAGCGCGAGAAGAACCAGGGACGCCATGCCCGTGCGGATCATCGTTCCTCCTGTGGCGGATGACGTTGTATGAGACGGAGTTTAGGGGCCGCTCGGGAGGGGGTCAAGGCGACCCGACCGCGTGCCTTTCCGGCGCCGGATGGGGGCTGGTATCATGCGCCGGCACGGGCCGCGTGCCACGGCGCGAGTCGCGCCAGGGCCCAGTGGCGCCCGGTGGTTCCCCGGTCTCGCCGATGCGAGTAGTAGGTGGCGGGATCGCAGGACGTGCATTCCCCCAGATCATGGAGATGCGCCGCGGTCACGCCGGCGCTCGCCAGACGGCGGGCGGCGGCGCGCGCCAGGTCGACGTGCGGACGTGGCGGCGTGGCGATCACGCAGTCGGCGGGAAAGCGCTCTGCCACTTCCGGGCCGACCTCGAAGCAGCAGGCGCGGATGCCGGGGCCGATGGCGGCGTGGAGCGCGACGCCGGGACGGAGGGCTTCGAGGCGCTCGGCGGCGGCTTCGAGCACGCCGGCGACGATGCCGCGCCAGCCCGCGTGGACGGCGGCCAGGGCCTCGCGATCCTCGGTCCACAGCACCACCCCCAGACAATCGGCGGTGGTGACGGCGAGCGCGAGATCGGGGCGGGTGGTGACGAGCACGTCGCCCGGACCCGCGTGTCCGGGGGCGTCGACGACCTGGCAGGCGGCGCCGTGCACCTGCGAGACCGTGGCGACGTCCTCGATGCCGAGCGTCGCCAGCACGCGCCGGCGATTCTCGTGCACGTCCTCGGGACGGTCGCCGGAGGAGAGGCCGAGATTCAGGGAGTCGTAGGGAGGCTGGCTCACGCCGCCCTTCCGCGTGGTGAAGGCGACGAGCGGCGCGCCGGCCGCATCGAGCCAGCGGAAACCGGGACCGGCGTGCGTCGCGAAGATCAGAGGAGGATTCGTCGTCATCGATCGCCAATCTAGGAACAGCGTCCGCCGCCGGTCAACTCAACCGCACCCTCTCGCGCTCCTTCTCGCCGCCGTTCTCCTGACCTCCGCGCTCCTCGCGCGCGCGCAGTCGCCGGCGCCCGCCCGGGATCCGGTCGTGGCGCGAGTCGCCGCCATGTCCATCACCCAGGGCGAGCTCGACGCGTCGGTGGCACAGTACAAGGACCAGCAGGAGCGCGCGGGCGTGAAGATCGCGCCTTCGGAGATGGCCGACTTCCGCCGCAGCGTGCTCGAGCAGATCGTGCGCCAGCGCCTGCTCCTGGCCGAGGCGCGCCGGCAGGGCATCGCGGTGACCGACGAAGAGGCCATCCGCTTCATCCAGTCGCAGCCCGTGTTCGCGCCCGGCGGCAAGCCCGACCCGTCGCGCTGGGCGGCGTTCGCGAGCGACCCCACGCGGCTGCGCGCCGCGCTCGCCGATGCCAAGGGCCTGCTCGCGTCCCAGAAGCTCTACCAGCGCCTGCAGAAGCGCTGGAGTCCGGAGGCCGCCGAGGTCGACCGACGCCTCGCCGCGCTCACCGATCAAGCCGTGATCCGCGTGCTGGCGCCGCGCGCCGAGTGGTTCGACTCGGGCGAGCCCCTGAGCCCCGACTCGATCCGGGCCCGCTACCGCGGCCTGACCGCCGGCGCCGGCGGCCCGTCGCGGGTTTCGATCTCGCTCGCCGTCGTGCCGTTCGCCGGCGCCGCAGGGCCGGACCCATCGCCCGCGGTGCTCAAGGCCACGCGCGCCCGCGCCGACTCCCTGCTCGCCGCGCTGCGCGCCGGCGCCTCGTTCGACGACGTCGCAGCCGTCCTGGGCGGCGCACGAGACGCCGGAACGTGGTCGACGGGGCAGACCGCCGGCGTGTTCTACGAGGACCACGCGCTGGGTGAGGAAGCGCTGCGCGCCACGCGCGGGCAGGTGCTGTCGCGCCCGGTGCGCGTGCCCACGGGGCTCGCGCTCGCTCGCGTCGACGCCGTGGCCGGCGCGCGTGTGCCGTCGCTGGCCCAGCTCGCCGACAGCCTGGCGCGCCAGCAGCAGAACGCCGAGCGCCTGTATCGCGCGCGCACCCGTCTCGAGGGTCTGCGCGCCAGCCACCCTGAGATCTTCCGCGGCGTGTGCGTCGACTGGCGCGGCGCGCTCATCGACTCGGCCGGCACCAAGCCCACGAATCCCGGCGACGGCGAGCTGCGCCGCTACTACGACGAGCACAAGGCCGAGTTCGCCAGGCTCGACGAGCAGGGCAAGGGCCTGAGCTACGCGCCGTTCAACGACGTGCGCGAGACGGTGCGCCAGCACGTGATCCAGTCGACGCGCGGACGCGCCATGCAGGACAAGGCCCTGCGCCTCCAGCAGGCGTGGGCCTCGGGCCGCCGCGACAAGGAGGCCGAGAAGGGGATGCGCATCTGGGAGATGCGCTCGACCCCCGGCGAGAATCCGCCGCCGGGCGTCACGCAGGCGCTGCTCGACACGCTCCTCCGGGCCACGCCGGGCGCGGTGGGGGCGTTCCCCGAGCCGTCCGGCATCTTCGTCTACACGGTGACCCGGCGCGACACCACGTGCGTCGGCTCGACCTCCGAGCTCGACCGCCGTGCCTTGACCGCGGCCATGGCGCAGGAGCAGGAGGTCCTCGAGCAGGAGGCGCGGGCGCTGTTCGACCGCCATCCCGAGCGCTACCGCTCCGGTCCCGTCTACCACTACCAGTACGTCGTCATCTTCCCGAAGCCCTGGGAGGTGAAGGACATCCCGCCGGCGCGCGTGCGCGCGTACTACGACGCGCATCCGGAGCAGTTCGGGCAGCCGGCCGAGACGCGCGTGCGCCACATCCTCTTCGTCGTGCCGCCGCGCACCGATTCCACGGCCGCCCGCGCGCTGGCGCTCAAGGTTCTCCAGGAGGCCAAGGCGGGTGCCGCCTTCGACTCGCTGGCCAAGGTGTACTCGCAGGACCCGGCCACCAAGGACCAGGGCGGCGACACGGGCTGGTTCAAGAAGGGAGCGACGGCGCCCGAGTTCGAGAAGCTGGCGTTCGCGCTCGAGCCCGGCGAGGTCGGCGGACCCGTGCGCACGCGCTTCGGCTACCACCTGCTGCAAGGGGTGGAGCGGCACGACGAGAAGATCAACGACTACTTCGTCGTGCAGGGCGCCGCCGGCTCCGCGGTCGCGCAGGAGATGGCGGACAGCGCCACGCACGACATCGCGCTCGCGCTCCTCAAGCGCACCAGGACGAGCGCCGACATCGCCCGCTACGGCGCCCAGAACCAGTTCCAGCTGCGCGGCGGCGAGTGGGCGCCGGGCGACGGCGTCACCGGCGAGGTGACGCGCGACACGCTCGTGCGCGCCGACATCGCCGCCATGAAGCGGCCCGGCCCGCTCCTGGCGCCGGTGCCCATGGGGAACAACTGGGGCGTGGTCGTGATCGACAGCATCGGGCGCCCGCGCACTCCGACCTGGGAGACGGCCCGCGCACGCGCCGTCTCGGACGCGATCTCGGCCCGCCGCGAGCGCGGCGTGCGGGCGGTGCTCGCCACCGCCCAGCGGGAGCTCGCGGCCGGCGTGTCGTGGGACAGCGTCGCCTCGGTGTGGGGCGGTAGCCTCGACACGGCGCACCGCCGCGGTGAGCCCGTGCCCGCCGGACTCGACGCGCGCTCGGTCGACTCCCTGCTCTTCGGCCCGCGCGCGCTGGCCCAGGGCAAGTGGGCGCTCGTGGAGGGCCCCAACGGCCCGGCGCTCGTCTACTTCGCCGGTCGCGAGCGCGCCGGGCAGGCGCCCACCGCCGGCGACCGCGCCGCGCTCACCGAGATGATCCGCGAGCGCACCGCCTACGAGTACTTCGAGAGCCTCAAGAAGCGCTTCCCCGTGCGCATCGTGCGCGCCGACCTCAACCGGCGTCTGCCGCCGCCACCGTCCCCTTGAGCGAGCGTCCGGGCGGCCTCGAGGTCGCCGGCGCCGTGAGGGCGCCGATCCGCCGCCTGGACGGGGAGACCGCCGCCGGCATCCGCGCCGGGGAGGTGGTCGAGCGGCCGGTGTCGGCGCTCAAGGAGCTGATCGAGAACGCGCTCGACGCCGGGGCCACGCGCGTCGACATCGGCGTGCGCGGCGGTCTCGAGCGCGAGTTCGAGGTCGCCGACGACGGCATCGGCATCGCGCGCGGCGAGATCGCTCTCGCGCTCGAGTCGCACGCCACCAGCAAGCTCGTCCATCTCGACGATCTCGAGCGCCTGTCGACACTGGGCTTCCGCGGCGAGGCCCTGGCCGCCATCGCGCGCGTCTCGCGCCTGGCGCTCGAGTCGCGCACGCGCGAGGACGCCGAGGGCGCGCGCCTGGAGGCCGAAGCGGGGGAGGCGGGCGCGGCCGTCCCCTGCGCGCGCGCGCCCGGCACCACGGTGATCGTGCGCGACCTGTTCTTCAACGCGCCGGCGCGCCGCAAGTTCCTGCGCTCGAGCGTTGGCGAGCTGCGCGCCGCGGCGCGCCTGGTCTCCGCCTACGCCGCCGCCTATCCCGAGATCGGCTTCCGCTTCCACGTCGACGGCCGCGAGCGCTTCCAGGCGCCGCCGGCCCGCTCCATGGCCGAGCGCATGGCGGCGGTGTTCGGCCGGCGCTTCCTCGAGCAGTGCCTGCGCGTGGCCGAGGAGCGCCCGGGCCTGCGCCTCGAGGCCTATCTCGGGCTGCCCGAGCTGGCGCGGGTGTCGCGCGAGGCGCAGATCTTCCTCGTCAACCGCCGCTGGGTGCAGAGCCCGCTCCTGTCGCAGGCGGTGCGCCACGCCTACGGGAATCTGTTGCCCCTGGCGCGCCATCCCGCCTGCGTCGTCGACCTGCGCGTCGATCCGGCGAGCCTCGACGTCAACGTGCATCCGACGAAGCGCGAGATCCGCTTCTCCCACGAGGACCAGCTGTTCTCGTTCGTGTCGCGCGCGGCAGCGCAGCCCCTGTCGACGCTCACGCCGCGCTACGAGGCGGGCACGCGCGCGCCCGAGAGCGCCGCCCCTTCGATCGCCGAGCTGGTGCGCGACCGCGGCCCGCAGACCTCGCTCTTCGCCGCGCCGCTGGGCGTGGTGCCGCGCGCTCCGGCTGCCGTGGGGCCGGCCGAGACGCGCGAGGGGACGGGCGAGATCCCGGGCGTCGCGTCCATGGCGTCGGGGGACGCGGCCGCCGCTCCGCCTCCCGTGTTCCCCGATCTCTGGCAGCTCCACGAGACCTACATCCTGGCGCCGGTGAGCGGCGGGCTCCTCATCGTCGACCAGCACGCCGCGCACGAGCGCGTCCTCTACGAGGAGGCGCTGTCGCGCATGCGCGGCGCGGCGGGGGCGGCGCAGCTCCTCCTCATCCCCCTGCTCGTCGACCTCACGCGCGCCGAGTTCGAGCTGGCGCTCGAGCTCGTCGAGCCCCTGTCGCGCCTCGGCTTCGATCTCGCGCCCATCAGCCCGCCGTCGGTGCTCGTGCGCGGCACGCCGCCCGGCCTCGCGGGACGCGATCCCGGACGCCTCCTGCGCGACCTCCTCGACGGCGTCGGCGAGGAGGCCGGGCGCCCGCTCCCCGACGACGAGCTGGCCGACCGGCTGGCCAAGTCGTACGCCTGCCACGCCGCGGTGCGCGCCGGCGAGACGCTCGGCGTCGAGGAGATGAACCACCTCGTCGACCGGCTCTTCGCCACGTCCTTGCCGCATGGCGATCCCCACGGACGGCCGAGCTTCGTGCGCCTCGACCTCAAGGAGCTGAACGCGCGCTTCGGCCGCTCGGGCCCGTAGCATGGCCCGCGAGCCCGAGGTCCTCGCCCTGGTCGGTGCCACGGGCACCGGCAAGACCGCGGTGTCGCTCGCGCTGGCGCGCCATCTCGATCTCGAGGTCGTGTGCGGCGACTCGCGCCAGCTCTACGCCGAGCTCGACGCCGCCACCGGCAAGCCCACGGCCGCCGAGCGCGCCGTCGCGCCTCATCACCTGTTCGACGCGCTCGGAGTCACCGACGCCGCGAGCGCCGGTGGCTACGCGCGCGCCGCCGCCCCCGTGCTCGCCGGCATTCGCCGCCGCGGGCGCGTGCCGCTCGTGGTGGGAGGGACGGGCCTCTATCTCAAGGCCCTCTATCGCGGCCTGGCCCCGGTTCCCGACATCCCGGCCACGATCCGCGAGGCGGTGCGCGCCGCGCTCGCCGCCCACGGCCCCGAGCGGCTCCATGCCGAGCTGGCCGGGCACGATCCCGAACTCGCCCGGCGCCTGGCCCCGCGCGACGGGCAGCGCGTGACGCGCGCGCTCGAGGTGGCGCGCGCCACCGGGCGTCCGCTCTCGGCGTGGCAGCGCGAGCCGCGGGACGCGCCGTTCGGCGGTGTCGAGCGCTGGCATCTCGTGGAGCTCCGCTTGCCGCGGCCGGCGCTCCATCGCCGCCTCGATGGGCGCACGCGCGGCTTCTTCGCGGAGGGCCTGCTCGAGGAGACGCGGGCGCTCCTCGCGCGCGGTGTCCCGCGCACCGCACCCGGGCTCTCGAGCCTCGGCTACGCCGAAGCGGCGCGGCATCTGCTCGACGGCGTGCCGCTGGAGCGCGCCCTCGCCCAGGCCCAGGCGGCGACGCGGCGCTACGCCAAGCGGCAGGAGACCTGGTGGCGTCACGAGGGGCCGCGCGCCGCTCTCGTGACGCTCGACATCATGGAAGGCGAGGCGGCCGAGGCGATCGCCCGCCGCGTGCTCGCGTCGTGGCGCGAGCGCGCCTTGACAGGCGGGGGACCCGCGCCTACCGTGGCCTCGCAAACGGTTTGAGCGAGCGGGCATAACTCAGTGGTAGAGTGTCAGCTTCCCAAGCTGAAGGTCGCGGGTTCAAATCCCGTTGCCCGCTCCATCTCTTTCTCCGGCCCACCCCCATTCATGCCGCTACCGCTCGTCGTCATCGTCGGCCGTCCGAACGTGGGCAAGTCGTCCCTGTTCAACCGCATCGTCGGCCAGCGCATCGCCGTGGTCGACGACCGGCCCGGGGTGACCCGCGACCGCCATCTCACGGTCGCCGAATGGACCGGGCACGACTTCTTCCTGGTCGACACGGGCGGCTTCCTGCCCGCCGCCAAGGAGGGGCTCGAGGCCGCGGTGCGGCGCCAGGCCGAGATCGCCATCGAGCAGGCGCACGTCGTGCTGCTCGTGGTCGACGCTTCGGCCGGCATCACGGACCTCGATCAGGACCTGGCCGGGCGCGTGCGCAAGAGCGGGCGCCGCGCCATGCTCGTGGTCAACAAGATGGATCGCCCCGGACACGACGATCCGCGCGCCGCCGAGTTCCACCGGCTCGGGCTCGGCGAGCCGTGGCCGGTGTCGGCGGCGCAGGGCTTCGGCATCGGCGACTTCCTTGACCACGTGGTGTCGCTCCTGCCCGAGGGCGGCGAGCCGGAGCCCGCGGGCACGCGCGTCGCCATCGTCGGGCGCCCCAACGTCGGCAAGTCCTCGCTCGTGAACGCGCTGCTCGGCGAGGAGCGCATGGTCGTCCACTCCGAGCCCGGCACCACGGTCGACAGCGTCGACTCGCCGCTCGTGCGCGGCGGCCAGTCGTTCGTGCTCGTCGACACGGCGGGGCTCCGGCGCGAGAGCCGCTACGAGGACGACGCCGAGTTCTACGCCACGCTGCGCTCGGCGCGCGCCATCGAGCGGGCCGAGGTGGTGACCGTGGTGGTCGAGGCGACGGCCGGCATCCTGCGCCAGGACCTGCGCATCATCATGTCCGTGCTCGAGGCCGGCCGGCCGGCCATGCTCGCCTACAACAAGTGGGACCTGATCGCCGACCGCGAGGCGCGCTGGAAGGAGCTCGAGCGGATCACGCGGCAGATGCACCCGTGGCTCATCGAGCTGCCGGCGTTTCCGGTCTCCGCCCAGTCCCGGTGGCATCTCGACCGGCTGCCGCAGCACTGGGCCAAGCTGGCCGAGGAATCGCAGCGCTCCGTACCCACGCCCGAGCTCAATCGCTGGATCCAGGAGGTTCAAGTGGAGCGTCAAGCGCCGTCGACGCGGCTCGGGCGCCCGGCGCGCATCTACTACGCCACGCAGACCGGCTCGCGCCCGCCGCGCTTCACGCTCTTCGCCTCCCAGCCCGAGGCCATCAACGCCTCGTACCACAAGTTCCTGCTCAACCGGCTGCGCGAGCGCTTCGGCTTCACCGGCACGCCGGTGCGCCTCGACGTGAGGAAGAGCAAGTGAGCCCCGCCGCCGCCGTTCTCGCCACCGTGGTTCCGGCCTATCTCCTGGGCTCGCTGCCCTGGGGACTGTGGATCGGCCGGGCGCGCGGCATGGACGTCCGGCAGCACGGCAGCGGGAACCTCGGCGCCACGAACGTCTACCGCCTGCTCGGGCCCGGGCTCGGCATCCTCGTCCTGGTCCTCGACGCGGCCAAGGGCGCCGCCGCCGTCTGGTGGGGCCGGCAGGGGATGGGGGTGGCGGCGTTTCCCGGCGGCGCCGAGTGGAGTGCGGTGGTCGCCGGCGTCGTGGCCATCCTCGGCCA
>Ga0075423_10006255_pt1 | contig 11172 bp, 6 predicted proteins | sample SoiMethybrSBSTD2_FD_80114 | JGI IMG/M metagenome (GOLD analysis project Ga0075423, IMG submission 80114) | Bulk soil microbial communities from a Populus tree surrounding site in Tennessee, USA - Soil MetaG P. TD hybrid SBSTD2 | ecosystem: Environmental > Terrestrial > Soil > Tree plantation...
CGCCGCAGATGATCAGGCGTACATACGTCGAGGATTTAACCACCAAGACACCAAGACACCAAGACACCAAGGCTTGGTGTCTTGGTGGTTAAAAACTATCGGCATCGTTTAGCCGAAGTGTTCTAGCGTTCCAGTTCGAGCGCGGATTTCACTCTGCCGTATTCGGCCTCGATCTTCATCACGCGATCGCCCAGATCGCTCTTGCCAGTGCGGGCGATCTCTTCCAGTTCGCCGCACATCTCGAATAGCATCTGCGCCGACAGGATCGCGCTGCTCGATTTCAGCTTGTGGGCCGCCTGGCCCAGCGCATCGGCATCGCTGCGTTCGACAGCCGCGCGCATCGTTATCAGTAGCTCGGTCGAATCTTCGAAATAGCTGTCGATCATGTTCGCCATGATCGGCTGTGCGTTTGCGCCGAGCATGAGCCGCCATTTGGCGAGCGCCTCGGTGTTGATCGCGGTGAGCACGCGCGCGGTGGCCGGCGCTGTCGGCGCGGGCCACTCGACGACGCTGTTGAGCTGTGGCGCGGCGGCGGGCGCTCCTTGACGCAAGCGCGCCCGACTGTGCTCGATGATGCGGCTCAGTTCATCCGGCCGGATCGGCTTGCTGATATAGTCGTCCATGCCGGCGTTGAGGCATTGCTCGCGATCGCCCTGCATCGCGTTGGCCGTCACGGCGATGATGTATGGTCGCTGCTCCAGTGGCCAGTCCAGGCAGATGCGGCGCGCGACCTCCAGTCCGTCCACTTCGGGCATCTGCACATCCAGTAACAAGACATCGTAGTGCTGGCGGTCCAACGCCTGGAGTGCCTCGCGGCCGTTATTGGCGAGATCGGCTTGGTAGCCCAGCTTCTGTAACAGGAGCAGCCCCAGCTTCTGATTGACGATGTTGTCCTCGGCCAGCAGAATACGCAGCGGAACCTCGCCATCGGTTGGCTGGTCGTTGCGCGCGCGCGGCGGCGGCTGGTCGGCTTGGATCGGCTGCTTCGTGCAGACGCTGATCAGCACGGCATGGAGCTGCGAAAGCTTGATCGGCTTGTTCAAGACCGCTTGAAAGGTGCCCCTGGCCGCTTTGAGGCTCTCGTCGCGCTGGCCGATCGAGCTCAACATAATCAATGGCAATTCCTGCGCATCGCGATACGCGCGGATCTCGGTCGCTAGCGTCAGCCCATCCATATCGGGCATCTGCATATCCACAATCGCCACATCGAACCGCTCGCCCTGGATGATCCAGTCGAGCGCTTGCACGCCCGACGCGGTATCGCGCGGCAGCATGTCCCACGAGCGCGCCTGCCGGTTGAGCGTGCGGCGATTGTAGATCGTATCATCCACGATTAGCAGGCGTTTGCCGGCTAACTGTGGTAGCGGGCTGTGCATGCTGAGATGCTCCAGGCTGGGGGCCGACTCGGCCATAATCGTGAAATAAAAGGTCGCGCCCTGGCCAGTGTCGCTTTCGACCCACATTGTTCCGCCCATGGATTCGCTGAGTCGTTTGCTGATCACCAGGCCCAGACCGGTGCCGCCGTACTGGCGCGTCGTCGCCGCATCGACCTGGCTGAACATTTTGAAGAGGCGCTCCTGGCGATCACGCGGGATGCCGATGCCCGTGTCTTTGACAGCAAACTCGATCATGTAGCGGTCCTCTTCGACCTTGGGGGCGCGCACTGCGACGACGACCTCGCCATGATCGGTAAATTTGACCGCGTTGCTCAACAGGTTGACCAGGATCTGGCGCAGCCGCGCCTTATCGCCGACCAGCACATTCGGCGTCTGCGTCTCGATGCTATAGGCCAGGTCGATCTGCTTTTCGGTCGCGCTGATTGCGATCAGGTCGAGCGACTCCTCGACGCAGTCGCGCAGATCGAATGCATAGTGATCGAGGTCGAGCTTGCCGGACTCGATCTTCGAGAAGTCTAGAATATCGTTGATCACCGTGAGCAGGGCGTTCCCGCAAGTCTGGATCGTTTCGACAAATTCGCGCTGCTCGGAGTCGAGTTGTGTCTCAAAAAGTAGGTCGGTCATGCCGATCACGCCGTTCAGCGGCGTGCGGATCTCGTGGCTCATGTTCGCCAGGAATTCCGACTTGGCGCGCGTCGCGCTCTCAGCGACCTCCTTGGCCTTTTGCAGGGCGGTCGCTGTCTGCTTCTGCTCGGTGATGTCGCGCAAGATCACGATCGCGACCTGCCGATCGCCGTCGGCGAAGGTGCCGATCGATGCCTCGATCGGGCAGGTGCTGTGGTCTTTGCGCCGTGCCACGAAGGTGCTGTTGTGACCGATCTCTTCGAGCGTCGTTGGCGGCGGCGTGGCCCCAAGCGGCGTCACAAGGTCGAACAGACACATGCCCAACAGCTCCGCGCGCGTGTAGCCCAGCAGCGCGGTGGCCTGTTCGTTCGTGTCGAACACATAGCCAGTCGAGTCGGTGATGAAGATGCTGTCGGCCGCCTGCGCGACCAACGTGCGGTAGCGCTGCTCGGAGGCTTGCAGATCGGCGAACAGCCGCGCGTTTGCTATCGCGATGCTGATCTGGTCGCCCAACAGCTTCAGCAGCGCGAAATCGTCGTCGGTCAGCTGCGGCACGCCGACTGACTCGACCGCGAGTGTGCCAAGCACCTGCCCCCCGCCGCTCTTGAGCGGGATGATGATCGCCTGGTAGGTGCCGGGCACGACGACGATGAAGTCGGGGTCGGTGCTGGCATCGCGCACGAACGCGGCCTGGCCGCTGCGGGCGACCCGGCCGCTCACGCCCTGGTTGCGTGGGATGACCGACATCACCTCGGTGTAGCCAATGGCGGCCTGGAGCGTCAGCCCATCGCCTTCGCACAGGTAGATGCTGACCAGCTGGTAGCCGAAGGTCGTGTTGATCTGGTTGACGACCTTCTGAAAGATCGCGTCGAGCTGGAGCGTGGAGTTGACCGCCTGGGCGACGCGTTGGACGGTGATCACTTCCGTCAGGTGGCGCTGAGCTTTGCGATAGAAGCGCGCGTTATCGACCGCCTGTGCGACGCGGCGGGCCAGCTTCTCGGCCAGCGCCAGATCGGACGGGCTGTATCGCCGCCGCGACTCGGCCATTATAAATGTGAGCGTGCCGATCGCGCGCCCGCGCGTTAGCAGCGGCACACAGATCGAGGAGCGAATCCCTAGCCTTTGCATCAGCGCAATATGCTCGGCGTTATTGGTGAAAGCCGTCAGATGCTCGTCGGTGACCTCGGTGATCAGCTCCGGCTGCTGGGTGCTGAGCACCATCGGCACGCTATACGGCACGTCGGGTTTGAACGGAATAGCGTCCAGCAGGCCGCGCAGCAGCTGCATCTGGGCCGCGTCCTGATGCGCCAGCGTAACCACTCGCAGCGACCCGTCATCCTCGACCATGTGGATAATGCACCAGTCGGCCAGCTGCGGCACGGTCATATCGGCCATGATCGCCAGCGTCGTCTGCTCGTCGAGCGAGCCACCCATCAGCGTACTGGCTTCAGCGAGGAAGCGTTGCGCCGCCTCGGTCTGTTTGCGCTCGGTGACGTCGTTTAAGATCACCAAATGCCCAGTCTGCTTGCCGCGCTGATCGAGTAGCGGCGAGATTCGTGTATCGTAGAAGTGCTGGGCATCGGCTGCGCCTATCGTGATCTCGAGGCGCGCCTCGCCAGTTCCGCGGCAATAGTCGATCAACTCGGGCTGATCGACCAGCACGTCCTCGATCATCTGCCCAATCGCCAGCGCGGCCGGTCGGCCAGTGATATGCTCTGCGGCCAGGTTCACATCGACGACGTGGCCACGCACATCCAGCACGATGATACCCTCGCGCAATCCTTCGATGATCGCGCCGCGCGCCACGGGTACGATGTCGAGCAGGCGGAAGCGAAACAGGCACCAGCCCAGCGCGAGCGCCGACACGGCAAACGCGAAGGGGGTCGGATCGAGTGGGTAAAGCGGGTTCAGGTCGAAGACATACAGCGCATTGCCGAGCCATGGCGCGAGCGAACTGAGCAGCAGCGCGACCATCTGCCGGCGATACAGGCGCTGCGTTCGGCGCAAGATCGCTTGCACCAGCAGCAGCCCGCCCGTGAGCATCGCGAGGTAGGAGAAGGCGGTATGAATCCAGAACCACGCGCCGTGCGTCAGATCCAGCACGCTGAATGAATTGATCTGCGTGATGACGGTTCTGCTCCAGATCAACCCATGCTGCTCGTTCGTCCAAACCAACAGCAGCGTCGTCGCAGGGATGATCATCAGCAACACGAGCCGGCGCAGCGTCAGCCAGCGGCCCCGGTCGGTGTATTGGAAGGTGAAGGCCAGCCACGCCATCGGCGCGTTGACGATCCCGAAGTACTGGCATTTAGCCCAAAACAGCTTCGTTGGGAGATCAGGGCTGTCCAGCTCGAACGCATAGGTCAGCGTCCATATGGCGACGGCGAGCGTGAGCCAGACCAAGGCGGGTGCCCCTGATATTGTACGCCGCTGCCAGGCATACAGCGCCAGCGCGGCTACCACAGTCGTGGTGGCGAGCGGCAGGAATAAGAAGATGATCTGTTGCCAGTTCATAGATTAGTAGAGTTTGATCCGATGGCCCACGCTCTTCAGCAGCTCGCCCGCGATCACATGGCGCTGGATCTCGTTGGTGCCCTCGAAGATGCGCGTCACACGCGCATCGCGGTACATGCGCTCCAGCGGCAGCTCGCGCGAGAAGCCCATTCCGCCATGAATCTGGATAGCTTCATCAACGACTTGCGAGGCCGCTTCGGTGCAGTAGAGCTTGACGATGCTCGACTCGAGCGTCGCGGGCTCCTCGCGATCGACCTTGTTCGCGCAGTCGTAGACGATCTGCTCCATTGTATAGATCTTGACCGCCATATCGGCGAGCTTGAACTGGATCGCCTGGAAGTCGGCGATCGGGCGACCGAACTGCTGCCGCTCGATCGCATATTTGAGCGATAGATCATAGGCTTCTTTGGCGAGGCCGAGGCTGGATGCGCCCAGCCCACAGCGCCCGATGTCGAGCGTCCGCATGGCGGTCGGGAAGCCTTGCCCGATCGCGCCGAGCACATTCGCCGCCGGCACGCGGCAATCCTCGAAGAACAGCGAGGCGGTGTGCGAGCCGCGCAGCCCCATCTTCTCCTCGACCTTGCCGACCTTGAAGCCGGGGAACTCTTTCTCGACGATGAAGGCGGTGATGCCGCCGCGCGCGCCAAGCTCGCGATCATTTGCGGCGAAGACCACCAGCACATCGGCGAACGAGCCGTTGGTGATCCACATCTTGCCGCCGTTCAGCACCCACTCATCGCCGTCGCGCGTTGCCGTGGTGCGGATGTGCGCGGCATCGCTGCCAGCGTTCGGCTCGGTCAGGGCCCATGCGCCGAGCTTGCGGCCCTCGCACAGCACCGGCATATAGCGATCTTTCTGCTCCTCGTTGCCGCTCAGGTAGATCGACATCGCGCAGAGCTGGGCGTGCGCACCGATGATCGTCGCGGTGGACATGCATTTGCGGTTGATCTCCTCCATCAGCACGCAATAGCCGACGATCCCGGCGTCGGCACCGCCGTACTTCTCGGGAAAGGGCACGCCGAGCAGCCCAAGCTCGCCGGCCTTCTTCAGCGTCTCGAAGGGCACCCGCTCCTGCTCGTCGATCTCGCGAGCCAGCGGCGCGATCTCCTTTTCGGTGAACTCGCGGACGGCTTGCCGCAGCATCTTGATCTCGTCGGGCAGCTCGTATTCCATCATTGGGTTCCTTTCGATACAGCGAGGTGCGGAGCGGCGTGCGGCTACCCACGCCTGCTAGGGTCAGGCAAGTGGATTATAGCAAGCTGCCATGGCTTCGTCAATGCATTCGGGCCAAACTTAGGTAGTACAACATGATGTTCATGCACCAGGGTTTCGGGCCAATACCTGTCAAATAACAGGAGTTAGGCAGTGGGTCGGCACCGTCGGGCTCAAGCCCTCGGCTACGGCTACAAAGCCCGGCACCCAGAGGGTACCCGGCGGGCTGATTCAGGCCACGCAGGTGGCCTTCGTACACCTAGCCTGCCCGTTCATGGGCCAGGCAGGTGTTCCAACCGCGTAACTCCTATCAAATAAGGCCGCCCAGCCCAGCCCTCACCCTAACCCTCTCCCACGAGGAGAGGGAATAGCGCAGCAGCACGTCTTCAGCTCCCCCTCTCCGCTCTGGGAGAGGGGGCCGGGGGGTGAGGGACGTGCGACATCGCTGCCCACGCTGCGCGCCGTGGTGCGATGATACTGTAGAGGCGCAGCCCGATCAGCGGCCTCAGCGCTTTCAGTCTCTCAGCGGTTCTGCTATGGTATAATCGGCGTATGATTGCATCGATTCGCGGCACGCTGCTCTCCGCCGGTGCCGACCACGCGGTCATCGAGACCGGCGGGGTCGGGTTCCTGATCTACGCCCCACGCACGGTGCTCGGCGCGCTCGGCCCGCTTGGCAGCGAGGTGCGGTTGTACACGCATCTGCACATTCGCGAAGATCTGCTGGCGCTGTATGGCTTCACGACGATCGAGCAGCGCAGTCTGTTCGAGATGCTGCTGGCGGTCAGCGGCATCGGGCCGAAAGTTGCGCTGAATCTGCTCTCTGCCGCTGCCCCCGACGAGCTGCGGCTGGCGATCGCGGGCGGCGATACGACCCGCCTCGCGCGCGTCCCCGGCATTGGTAAGAAGACCGCCGAACGGCTGGTGCTGGAGCTACGCGGCAAGCTCGACCTCAAGGGCCTGCCGTCGCCTGCCGGTGCATCGCCGGCGCTACTGGCGATCAATTCCGAGCTAGCCGAGACGCTGATCAGCCTCGGTTTCAGTGCCAGCGAGGCTAACGCCGCCATCGCTGCGATTCCCAGCGACGCGCCACCCGCGCCCGAGGAGCGCCTGCGGCTCGCGCTGCGCTACTTCGCCGATGTTTGATATGACACCCGCAATCACTCAAGCGCCTTCTAAAGCCATCTCATACCAAAAAGTGTCTTGCATTACCACATGATGTGGTATATACTGCCTTTACAACCTTATGGAGATAGAATGGACCGGATTTACAGGATTGACAGGATTTGAAAGCACCCTGCTGTATCCTGTCAATCTTGTCAAACCTGTCGATTGTAAAGCCCTCAGGAACCTTATCTGAGACCGTATAAATGGCCAAGCTGTGCAATTTGCACTACCGCACCAAGGAGATCCCTATGGCCCGTCAGGAAGCTCGCCGCTCCCTCCTGAATTTGCGCCGGCCCGCTGCCGATGCCGACGTCTCAGAGCCGCCGCCGCCTCGCTTCGTGCGCCTGCCACCCTTCTGGAAGGCGATGATCATCACATCCTTCGTGATTAACATGGTGCTCGTTTTCATCCTGGTGCTGACCGCCGGCTTCTTCTTGCGCTGGCGTGCCCAGATCGGCGAGACGACGCTGGGGGCCAGGGATTTCGCTCGCGCGAATGTGGTCGAGCTGCGCGATGTCGTCCAGAAGCTTCAGGACGCGCATATCAAGACGACGATCCCGCTGAATGAGCCGCTGCCGGTCCACTTGGTTGTGCCGATCAATCAGACGACGCTGGTGACGACGACCGCGGATGTGCCGCTCTCCGTGCCGGCGTTCATCGACATGGGGCCGTTCGGCCAGCTCAGGCCGAACGTCAATCTGTCGCTGCCGGCGGGGACACAGCTGCTGATCGCTTTGAAGCTCGACGTGCCGCTCAATACGACGATCCCGGTCAAGCTCGACGTGCCAGTCGATATCGCGATGAAGGACACCGAGCTTGCGCCGCAGTTTCGGCGTCTCGGCGGCGTCGTGGATCGCCTAGTGGCACCAGCCGCGCCGCTCCTGAACTTGGATATTCCACAGCCCGACCCGCCGCAGGACGAGGATTCTCAGAAATAATATGAATAAGCTGCTCTTATGGGACATTGATGGAACACTGCTGTATAGCGGTGGTGTTGCCGGCGATGCGATGCGCGCGGCGATGGAGCGCGTGTATGGCCAGCCTTTCAGCGCCGAGCGCCGCTCGTACGCCGGTAAAACCGATCAGCAGATCATCTTGGAGACATTTGCCGAGCGCGAACACGTCGATCTGCTCGACATGCTGGAGCAGTTCACGACCGTCTATCTGGAGGAGCTTCAGGCGCGCCGATCGGATTTCCTGATCCGTGGCCGGGTGCTCGACGGCGTGGTAGCCGCACTCGACCGGCTTTCCAACGAGCCGATCATTCAGTCGGTGCTCACCGGCAACTTGCAGATGGTCGCGCGGTTCAAGCTCGATCTACTCGGCCTGACCGGGTATTTTGATCTCGACGTGGGTGCCTTTGGCAGCGATCATTATCGGCGGGCCGATCTGGTGCCGATCGCAGCCGCACGCGCCGAGCAGCGCTATGGCCGACCGTTTCGAGGGCGCGCCGTCGTCGTGATCGGTGATACACCCAACGACATCGACTGCGGGCGGGCCGGTGGCGCGCGCACAGTCGCCGTTGCCAGCGGTCCCTTCAGCGCCGCCGACCTGCGCGACCATGGTGCCGATGTCGTGCTGGCGAGCCTCGCCGACACCGAGGCGGCGCTGACGGCGATCCTCGCGTGAACCGCTGATTACGCTAAGGGCGCTGATTACGCTGAGGACGTGAATCGCTGAGGGCCCTGACTCAGCGTAATCAGTCATTCAGCGCTTCAGCGGTTCAATGGCCGCCGATGTGTCTCCTTGTCTCCTGTCTCCTTGTCTCCGTGTCTGCTTGCCTCCTTGTCTCCCGTCTCCTTGTCTCCTTGTCTCCCGTCTCCGTGTCTTCCACTCTGCACCTGATACGATGCTGATAGCTCTTCAGCGGCCTATCGTTGCTCCATCATTCCTCATTCAGAGCGTCCTCATTCCTTCATGCCCCATTTCGGCCTAGAATACACGCATAGAACATACGCAACCACAGCTTTTACCCGTGTATGTTGTTTTCGCAGCATAAGACGAAAACAACATACAAAACATGCTGCTGGAGGCGAAATATGCCGTGTGCGCATTGTTCTCAAGCATTGAGTACGCGTTGTAGTATGGTAAGAGCCGGTAGCTCTTCGAGGAGGAATGTATGAAACTCACATGGCTACGGCGGGGTTCCAGAATTGTGGCCTCGCTGATCGGGCTGGTGCTGATCGCCCTTGTGGCGCTGCCGACCAGCGCTGCGCCGTTCGACGGGCGGCGCAATCAGTTCGCCGACGACGCCTTCCGGGTCGTCTGGATGCGCACCGATGCGGAAGCTGTCCGCGGCGGGCGCTCGTGGTATTGGGGGCCGGGTTCCTGGTTCGACTACGCGGAGTTCTATCGCCAAGGCGTGAACGGGCTGCGCACCGTCCAGTATTTCGACAAGGCGCGCATGGAGATCAACAACCCGAATGATCGCAGCTTTCAAGGCGGCGTGACGAACGGCCTGCTGGTCGTCGAGCTTGTTTCGGGACATGTGAAGCGCGGCAACGATCCCTACGATGTCGATTATCGCCAGCCCGCCGATGTCCCGGTCGCCGGCAACCCCAAGGCCGATAATCCGTTTGGCCCGACGTATGCCTCGTTCGTGGGCCTGGCGACCTTCGACAACAACGGCTATCGCGACGCGAACAAGCTGGGCCAACGCATCGGCAACACGCTCGACAAGGGCGGCAATATCGCGTTCCGCCAAGACTTGGCCGATGGGCATCCCGAGACTGCGATCTTGCAGTACAACTCTGTTACCGGCCACAATATCCCACAGGTCTTCTGGGACTTCCTGACGCTCAAAGGTGCCTACCTGGAGGGCGGCGCACTGCGGCAGGGGACGATCGTCGATTGGACCTTCGCCATGGGCCTGCCGATCAGCGACGCATACTGGACGCGCGCACGGATCGGCACGCAGGAGCAGGACGTGCTGGTGCAGCTGTTCGAGCGGCGGGTGCTCACCTACGTGCCCAACAACCCAGCCGGCTACAAGGTCGAGATGGGCAACGTCGGCCAGCACTACTTCCAGTGGCGCTATTCGCAGCTGGGCCAGCCGTGGGCCGCGCCGAATCCGAATCCGCCGCTGCTGTACGCCTCCGACGGCGCTGGCACCGGGCACTGGGAGCTTTACCTGTATGCGACGACCGGGCCGGTGCAGCTGACCCAGGCGAACGCGGAGAGTGTGGGCTTCTCCTATCGCCGCAGCTACGAGCCCAGCCAGACGCGCGTCCTGATCGACTCGCGGCGCGGCGATGGCAATCACCGGCAGATCTACGAGCTTGACGCGCCTGGGCTCTACCAGCAATATGATCGCCCCAACAGCCTGCGTCGGCTGACCTACACCGATGGCACCCAGCCGCCGCCCAACGGTCCCTATCCGGGCTACCTGCCGAATGGCACGGCCAACGACTACAACGCCAGCAGCTCGCCCGATGGCACCAAGATCGCGTTCGTCTCCGACCGCGAGGGCGTCCCGCAGCTCTATCTGATGCCAGCCGACGGCAACAGCCCGATCCGGTTGAACAACGACGGCTGCGTCACCCAAGTGCCGACCTGGAGCCCGGATGGTCGCACACTCTATTGGGAGCAGCAATGCAAGGGCCAGAAGTTCGCGATAATGAAGGGCGATCTCGCCTACACCGATGACCTGAGCTATATTAACGCGACGCTGACCAACATCCACGCGCTGACCGATACAAACGCCAACGACAATCGCTACCCGCGCGTCTCGCCCGATGGCCGGAAGATCGTCTTCACATCCTATCGCGATGGCAACGCCGAGATCTATGTGATGAACGCCGACGGCAGCGCCCCGACGCGGCTCACCAACAGCCAGGGCGACGACGATGCCGCCAGCTGGAGCGCGGACGGCTCGCAGCTCGCATTCGCCAGCACGCGCGATGGCGACTACGAGGTCTATCTGATGAACGCCGACGGCAGCGGCCAGACGCAGCTTACCAATAACGCTGTGCAGGATCGCTGGGTGATGTGGGCGCAATAGCCGCTTCTCGCCTCTTGGCGCTGCACTCCGGCTGAACGATGCGTTCGTTTTCACCACCAAGACACCAAGGCTCCAAGCCTTGGTGTCTTCGTATCTTGGTGGTAAAAACCCCTCGTGTTATTTACAGGAGTTATGCGGTCGGACCAGCCTGGCCCATAAATGGGCAGGCTACGTGTACGAAGGCCACCTGCGTGGCCTGAATCAGCCCGCGTAGGCGGGCTTTGTAAGCGTAGCCGAGGGCTTCAGCCCGACGGTGCC
>Ga0075423_10006256_pt1 | contig 11172 bp, 8 predicted proteins | sample SoiMethybrSBSTD2_FD_80114 | JGI IMG/M metagenome (GOLD analysis project Ga0075423, IMG submission 80114) | Bulk soil microbial communities from a Populus tree surrounding site in Tennessee, USA - Soil MetaG P. TD hybrid SBSTD2 | ecosystem: Environmental > Terrestrial > Soil > Tree plantation...
AGGTGTCCTCGTCACGTTGACCACAAATGGGACCTTCATGACGGAACAACGTGCGGAGCGTTTGCTGGCAGCAGGAATCAACGTCGTGGATGTGAGCATTGACGCGTATTCGCCGGAGACATATGCAAAGATCCGACGTCAGGGCCATCTTGATGTGACCAGGGCCAACACCCTTCGCCTCATAGAGTTGGCTAAGCAGCGAGCCAGCAAGACAAAGGTAGTCGTCAGCTACGTGGAAATGCCCGAAAACCAACCCGAGACGGCACTGTTCGAAGCGTTCTGGAAGGACCACGGTGCCGACTATGTCGTCATCAGACGGCTCCATTCCTGTTCCGGTGCAAAAATCTCCCTGGCTGAAATTCGTCGTGGCGCGAATGAGGCGGTTGACCGTCGCCCCTGTCTCTATCCCTGGGAACGCATCTGCATCAATGCCCGGGGAGATCTGGCGTTCTGCCCGTCTGATTGGGTTCACGGATCGTTTGTTGCTGACTATCGAAGCGTGACGATTCATGAGATGTGGCAGGGCGAGTTCTACAGGAGACTACGTGAGGCGCATCTCTCGAACGACTATTCAAAACATGGCTTTTGCGGCCAATGTCCAGACTGGCGATCAACGAGATGGCCGCATGAAGGAAGAAGTTATGCTGACATGATGGAAGAGTTTATGTCGCAGGAATAAGGATGGAGATCGTGTGACGCGAGTTGCCATTTGCCAATCGAACTATCTTCCGTGGAAAGGGTACTTTGACCTTATTCATGACGTCGATGTCTTCGTATTTTATGATGATGTTCAATATACGAAGAACGATTGGCGCAATCGGAACAAGATAAAGACTCCCCAGGGGGTACAATGGCTCACCATCCCCGTAGGGAGTCATTGCCATTGCCGGATTTGTGATGTGAAGCTCCAGGACTCGTACTGGCAGAAACAGCATTGGAAAACCCTTGCGCAGCGGTATGGAAAGGCCCTGCACTTCGAGGTCTACCGGGAGTTTCTCGAAGACGTGTATCTTCGGCGTCAATGGGACTCTCTTTCCGAGCTCAACCAACATCTTATCATCACGATTGCCCATGACTATCTAGGCCTCACGACACGATTCGCAAATTCCTCACAGTTTCACAGTGCCGGTACCAGACAGACTCGACTCCTCCACTTGCTTCGAGAGATAGGCGCCGATACGTATGTGTCGGGTCCAGCTGCACAAGCCTACCTCGATACAGGTGAATTTGACGCGAACGGCATCAGAGTCGTGTGGAAGGATTATTCCGGATATCCCGAATACCCTCAGGTCTATCCTCCGTTTGAACATGCGGTCACGATTCTCGATCTTTTGTTCCATACGGGTGAATCGGCGCCACAATACATTTGGGGATGGCGGGGATCAGGCGTGAAGCCGGGCGCCAGTCTGCCGATGCGGGTGTCATATGGCTAAAATTATCTCGATTGTGGTGCCGGTGTTTCAGAACGAGACCAATCTCCACACGACAATTCCCACCCTGATGGGGTTGGCGCAGCTTCTAAACGGGTATCAGCTCGAATTGGTGATGGTGGACGATGGGTCTCGGGATCGGTCCTGCGAAATTCTTGTGTCGTACGCGGAGAAGTTTCCCACACACATGACAGTAGTCAAGCTCACGAGGAACTTCGGCCAAGTTCCTGCCATCCAGGCTGGGCTTCGTCATGCCTCCGGTGATTGTGTAGGCATCATTTCCGCTGATCTCCAGGAGCCTTGGGAGGCCTTGATAGAGATGGTGCATGCCTGGGAACGAGGAGGGAAATTCATTATTGGAGAGCGATTGGAGCGAGCGGAACAATGGTGGCATCGCACCACGTCTGGAATCTACTGGTATCTTGTGCGGAGGTTTGCGTTTCCTGACTATCCGACGATGGGGTACGATTTTTGTCTCTTAGACAGGCAGATAGTCACGGAGCTGAATCGGATCAACGAAAAAAACACTTCGATTTTTGTTCTGGCCTATTGGCTGGGCTATAAACCCGTTCGCGTGCCAATCAAGAGATGCTTACGAGAACGCGGAGTGTCTCAGTGGAGTTTCTTCCGGAAGGTTGGATTTACCATCGACATGCTAATTGGATTCACCTATCTTCCGGCAAGATCTATCACAGCAATGGGTTTTGCCATCGCACTGGGGAGTCTGTTGTATCTCTCGTTCGCGTTGGTGCAGTGGTATCGGTTGGGAACGGCTCCGCTGGGCTGGATGACGGTGGTGGGCCTTCTCACGCTGTTGGGCGCCAGCATTCTCGTCGCTATCGGAATCCTCAGCGAGTACTTATTGCGCATCCTTGATGAAGCGAGAAAACGTCCGCCCTATGTGATCGAATGTGTCGTACGAGGAGACAACTGCGGAATGTCTCCAGGAGATGGAGAAATGGTTACTGCTTTTGAAAGAGAACCCCGGCGGGAACTGTGAGGACTTCGCGGTAGCCCACCCGCATCATATCAAGCCGCAATGCCTCAGCATCGATCGCACGCAAGAATCGCTCTTCATACTGTCCCGCTGCCTGATTGAACATGAACACATAGGTGAGAGTGCTTGAGGCGAGCATGGGGAAATAATCCTCTTTCGAGGGTGGAGTCCAGTCCAATTTGACCTTCCAGGCTACAGACTTGGTTCCACACAACCAGTGGACACTATTGTTGCGCGGAGGGATCAGGAGCAGCGCAGACCCCGGCGGTACGTGACTACAGATCGACTGATAGTTGTCTGCAAGGGTAGTGCGAGGCGGGTTTTTCGGTAATGCTGCAAGGGCTTCGGAAACCAATCGTGTAAATTGCGGGATGCTGTTGCCGATCAGAATGAGAAGTCCTACCGCAAGCACCGCGGCAGGGTAGTGGATCGTTCTCCTCGCAACTGGTCTTTGGAACATGCGCGTCACGATACCTATCCCAATCGCCACTGCAAGAATGGCCGAAGGAAGTGAAAGCAATGCGTAATGCAGGTATCCACGGGTAGCAAATTGAAATGCTCCGATAAATGCGGAAACGACGCAGATGCCAAGAGCGGTTATGGCGTTGGTCGTCGTAAAGGAAGTCTCACGCGTCACTGCCAGGCAATACACCCACAGGGCCATACTGACGGCAAGAAGTATTGTCAACGGACCTGTGAGCACACCCACCCTGGAAAGATGCTCTACCAGTGACCCGTCCGCCTGGTATTCCTTCGCAAAACCGAGCCCGGTCTTAATGGCGGATAGTCCACCTCCCTCAACGGCCATGGCACAGAGAAACACAGCGCAGGCGCTGATCGGTATCACGATCAACGGAGCGAAGCGAGCGACAGCGCTACCTTTCAAGAACCGAGTCGCAGGAAGCAACCCTAATGTGCCTATTACAAGGAGGACTCCTTGTTGTTTGACAAACACGGCAAGACCAAGTCCGATCCCAAGTGCTGTCAACGCGCTTATGGCGTATCCACGATTGACAAGACGAGCCCACGCCCAGAGCCCAGTGAAGAAAGGGAGTGTGACGACAGGCTCGGCCGTGCCAAAAAAACCCTCAAGAAGTAATGCTTGCAAGGGATAAAACGAACCCGCCAATGCCGCTATCTGCCAGACACCGAGAGACTCCCAGGCAATGAGACCGATCAGGAGTGCATTTAGGAAGAGCACTCCGGAGAAGGCACACTGAAGTGATTCAAGGTCACCCGGCGTCATGGCGATAATAATTCGCCAAAAGGAATAAAACCCAGGAAAATACCAATAACGAGCAGGGGTGACATCAATCTCGCCAGCAGCAAGATCACGACTGATGAGCGTGTAGTAATAGAAATCGACCCCCTGGATGAAGGGGGTCATGATCAGAAGAAAATAAAGGGAGAGACATACGGAGGTGACTGCTGACACTGAAAGGAATTGTGGCAGAAGGCCGGGAACGAGGCGAGTCATCGTCGCCGTTGTCAAACGTGATAGCGTGCCGGAGGTCATTAATCGTCAGCATGCATTGGAATTTCAGCCAGTGCAACGAAATGTGAAATTTCCTAGCCTGTAGAGCGATGTGCGGTTAAAAATCAGTAGGACGACAAAACGAAAGATGCATCTTGTTGACAGAGCGTGCAAAACAAGACACGCTGAAAAAACAGGTACCGCTGCGTTGTATGGTTGGCTGGTGTAGTAGATGGGTTTTGATGCAGAACAATCGAGCGGGAAACTCTCAAGACCGATCAAGATCTGTTTCATCTCACCCCTAGGGTATGGTCTGTACGACCAGACTGCCGGCCTTTCGTTCGGAGGGGCCGAAGTGCAGTTTTTTCTACTTGCCAAGGCACTGGCCAGCGATCCTGCTTACGTCATATCCGTCTTGACAACAGTAGCTCACCAGCCAGGCGTTGAAACTCACGGTGGGCTTACCCTGTTTAAGCGCCTTGGGCAAGGACGGCTGGATCTCAAGTCGGGGCGCGACTTTCTCAATCCGGTTCGGCTAGTCGGGGGATATATCTCAGCATTCTGGGATATGTGGCAACAATTTCGGCGCATCGACGCTGATGTCTATCTGCACGCCGGCGCAGGAGTCGAGGTAGGTGCTTACGCCTTGATTTGCCGTTTGCTTCGGAAGCGATTTCTGTTTTTTATAGCCTCATCGGCGGATTTGTGGGAGCCTTACGGAAAGATCCAAGGGCCGCTTAAGTGGTTGTTCCCATTGGGGATTCGTTTGGCCGAGGCAGTGGTGTGCCGATCCGACGAACAGCGCCAGCGATTGTCTGGAAAATACGGGCGCGAAGGAGTGTTGATACGCACAGGCCATCCTCGCCCGACTTTCCACAACGAGCCAAAGACCTCGATATTGTGGGTCGGTCGAGGTGTGCCTCTGAAACAGCCGGAGATGTTTCTCGATCTGGCGGAACGATTATCCGGCCATAGGTGTGTGATGGTGGTGACGGCTGAGGTGCGCCAGGAGAGCCTTCTTCAACATATTCGGGACAGGGCTCAGGTCATGCCGAATCTTGAATTGCATGAGCAGGTGCCGCTGCATGAGATAGAGCAGCATTTTGCCCGTGCACGCGTCTTCGTGAACACTTCAACCTATGAAGGGTTCCCTAACACGTTTGTGCAGGCGGCTATGAACGGCGTCCCGGTTGTCTCATGGCGAGTCGATCCCGACCGGCTATTGTCCCAGGAAGTCATCGGTCTGTGCGCTGGCGGCTCGTTCGACCGACTCCTCGGACTGGTGGAGGAGCTTTGTGCATCTCAAGAAAAACGGGAGATGCTCGGGCGCCGGGCTCAACAGTACGCATACGCCCATCATGACGTCCATCAATCGGCTGCCGCTCTCAAGGCGCATATCGCGTCCCGTATCGGGCAGGCTTTGAATCGGGCGTAAGGAGCCATCGTGAAGGCGAAGCTCCGGCTGTGCTTTGTCGGTCCGGCAGAGAACATCACGCTGCGTCGCTGGGTACGGTGGTTTGCAGCGCAGGGCCATGACACGACGATCGTGACGGTCGAGCCGGCAGCGGCCGGCGAAACGGCTGGTTTTCGCCAAATCGATGTGAGTCGTCCCACCCTATGGCGCAAGTTGAGTCGATTCATGTCGGCGGTGCGTCTTCTCACGGAGATTCGCAAGATGAAACCTGATGTGGTTCACATCCATTACCTGAGAGGGCTGGCCTGGGGACTCGGTTTCAGACCGTTTCACCCGACAGTCGTGACGCCGTGGGGGAGTGATGTGTTGGAAGAGCAGGGGGCCTTCCGCGAATGGTATAGCAAGTGGTTAACCAGCGCGGTTGTGCGCGCGGCGGATCTGGTGGCGGTCCACTCGGATTTTCTGGAATCAAAAATTCGATTGCTTGGTCCCAGGGCCGATTCCGTTGTTCGCATCGGATGGGGCGTGGATTTGACTCGTTTTCGCCCGGGTCTTGTCGTCGAACCTCTCCGTCGGAAGTGGCGTATCGCCGAGGATGCGCCGGTGATCTTCAGTCCGCGTCTGGCGCAACGCTTCTACAATCATCATCTCGTCGTTCAGGCGCTTGAACACATCCGGAAAGATTTTCCGAAGGTCGTATTGATCATCAGCGAGCAGTTCGGCGATCCGTCCTACCTGAGAGAGTTAAAAACAGTAGCAGACCAATTGCAGGTGGCTCACCATCTCCGCTTTGTCGGGAAGATACCATACGAAGACATGCCGCTTTGGTTCAATCTCTCCACTCTCGTGGTGATGGTCCCCGAATCGGACGGGATGCCCAATACGTTGCTGGAGGCCATGGCTTGTGGTGCTGTCCCCATATTGCAGGCCCTCCCGCAATACAAGGAACTGATCCGCGACGATGTGAATGGAAAATATGTTTCGGCAACGATCGAATCGATCACGAATGGTGTGATGAGGCTTCTGAAGGCTGACGTGCAGCGCAAAGAGATGGCTTCGGTCAATCTTTCCCTCGTGCGCGAAGTGGCGGATCAGAGCCATGAAATGCACCGGATGGAACAGTGGTATTACAAGTTGGCTGGCGAAGCATCTTGCTGACGCACCAATGTCTTGAGGAGCCGGTGGAGTCCATCGATACACAGGCTCAGTCCTTGGCAACGCAGCGTCGCCTGAATGTCCTGTACGTGGCCGTAGGGCTCGGCATAGGCGGAACGGAAGGGCAGATACGCGATTTGGTCACGAACCTCAACCAGTCACGGTTCGATTGCATGGTGTGTGCACTGAAAGGCGATGGCCAGATTGCCAAGGAGCTCGCAGCGGGAGGTGTCAAAGTCAGACTCTTGAAAGGACGAGGATTCTGGGACCTCAGAGTGCTGTGGCGGCTCGTTCAACTGATTCGCGAGTTTCGTCCTGACATCATTCACTCATTTCTGCCGCCTGCCAACGTGGTGGCCGGCTGTGCGAGCAGGCTCTGCCGCGTGCCGCATTTTGTTCTGTCGTGCCGGGACCTTGGTATTGCCAGGCGATGGTATGTGCGTTTTGCTGAACGGCTCGTGTCACGGTGGGCCAGCGGCATCACGTGTTGCTCGGATGCCGTTCGTCAGTCGGTTCGTCATCGGTTTGGAGGAGCGGCTGACCGGTATCTGACTGTCTACAACGGCGTGACAATCGAGCGTTTTGAGAATCATGAGCGGGATGCTGAAGCCCTTAAGATTCCTCAGGTGAAAAGAACCGTCATCGGCACGGTCGCTCGGCTTGAGGAGCCGACAAAGGGTCTGGCGGTTCTGCTTGAAGCCATGGCTTTGCTCAAAAAATCGTCCGACGATCGTGCGTTCTTGCTGTGGATCGTCGGAGATGGTCCAGCAAAACATGCATTGCAGAATTTGAGCGAGCGACTTGGGTTGAGTCAAGATGTGGTGTTCGCAGGCGAGCGGAGGGACGTGGAGCAGATTCTGCACACTCTTAGTCTGTTCGTTCAGCCTTCGCTCAGTGAAGGATTCGGCATTGCCATCGCTGAGGCCATGGCAGCAGGGTTGCCGGTTGTCGCATCGGCCGTGGGAGGCATTCCTGAAGTGGTCCTGCACGGCCAGACAGGATGGCTTGTCCCGCCGGGGGACCCGTGGGCCTTGGCTCAAGCCATTGCTGAAGGCACGGCTCATCCTCAGCAGAGCTACGAGTTTGGACGGCGAGGCTGGGAACGAGTGAAGCAATGTTTCACGATTCAGTCTGCAGCGCGGCGGCATGAAGAACTCTACGAGCGCCTTGTGACCGCTTGGGTGTGAACGGCGCTGATGGCCCTCGGTTGAAGCGAAAAGGACTATGTTCACAGAATCCGCCATGATCGTGCCCGTCCTCACCATGGTGCTGGCGTTCGGCTTGGCGCTGTATGCCGTCCCACTCGCTCAGCGAGCGGCCCTCAAATACGGAATCATGGATGTGCCGGACGGACAGCTTAAACATCAAAAGGAACCTGTGCCGTACTTCGGCGGGTTGGCCATCTATCTGGCGTTTCTCATCAGTCTGGTGTTTACGTTTGAGTTCCGTCAGGACGTATTGGGTATCATCCTGGGCGGAACGATCGTGGTGATGCTGGGGCTCATCGACGATTTTGGCGTACTCACGCCCGCAACGAAACTGATCGGACAATTGCTTGCTGTCTTCGTCTTGATCAAGAGCGGCATCAGAATAGAGATTGCCGTCCTTCCGGAGTGGTTGGACATTCTCTTAACGATATTGTGGATGGTGGGGCTGATCAATGCGTTTAATTTATTAGACATTATGGATGGACTCTCGGCCGGTGTCGGAGCCGTCAGCGCGACGGTATTGCTTGTGGCAGCGTTAGTCCAGGGAGATCAGGCGATTGCCTTCATGCTGGCGGCGTTGATCGGAAGCTTGCTGGGCTTTCTGAAATACAACTGGCAGCCAGCGCGGATCTATATGGGCGATACCGGTGCAATGTTTATCGGCCTTCTGCTTGGCGCGATGGCCATGATCGGCAAATATCCGAGCGACCATCCGCTTTCTCTATTGACCCCCGTGTTTATTTTAGGGATTCCAATTTTTGACACGCTGTTTGTCATGTGGATTCGCTATCAGCGAGGCTTGCCGATCTTTTGGGGGAGCCCCGATCACATCGCTATCCGGTTGAGGCATTGGGGGATGTCCGTTCCTCAGATTGTCCTGGTGAGCTACGTGGCGACGGCGCTGGTCGGTGGGGTTGGGCTCACGTTGATGACCGTCGGCCAGGACGTGGCGTTGCTCCTCTGTCTTGGAACTGTCGGCGTGCTCCTGGCATCGACATTCATCCTGAAACGCATCGATGTGAGGAAGAGCCTGCCATCGATCGTGGCACCGAACGTTGAAGAAGGCACTGGCGCAGCATGATCGTTATCGTCGGCGCAGGCCTGGCGGGTCTCAGCACGGCCTATCATCTCACCGGGACTCCCTATCGACTTTATGAGCGCGAGGAGGAAGTTGGTGGCCTCTGCCGTTCCTATCGAAAAGACGGCTTTACCTTCGATTACACCGGCCATTTGTTGCACTTCCGCCAGCCTGAGATCAAAGCATTGATCGAACGGCTGCTCGCGGGAAAATTACAGAAGCACAGCCGGAAGTCCTACATCTACTCGCACAAAACCTATACAGAGTATCCGTTCCAAGTGAACACCCACGGGCTTCCTCCTGACGTGGTCCGAGACTGTTTGCTGGGTTTCATCGCGACGCTGACAGAACCGACTGCGACTATCGCCCCCAAAGATCGTTCGTTCAAACAATGGATTCTGGACAATCTGGGCGAAGGCATGGCCAAACATTTCATGGTGCCGTTCAACGAAAAGCTCTGGCAGGTATCGTTGGATGAGCTGACATCCGATTGGGTGTCCTGGTTGATCCCGAAACCAGAACTCAAGGACGTGATTAACGGCGCTCTGGGTATTAAGGACAAGGCCTTCGGTTACAATCCTTCGTTTCTGTACCCTGCCACGGATGGTATCAGAGTGTTGCCGGAGTCTTTCTTGCCCGGCATTGCTGGTGTGAAAAATCTCATGGAACTGGTGGAAGTCGATTCGAAGCGCCGGCGCGCGCTCTTCCGTGACCGACAGAGTGGGGAGAGCGTCACAGAGCATTACGAGGCACTGGTCTCCACGATTCCTGTGCCAGAACTCGTGCGTCGTTGCCTCGATCTGCCGCCTCATCTGAAGGAGGCGGCGGAGGGTCTACGCTGGGTCTCCGTCTATAACCTCAATATGGGCGTCGCTCGTGATCAGATCTCGGACAAGCACTGGCTCTACTTTCCCGAGCCCCAGTATCCTTTTTATCGGGTCGGGTTTCCGATGAATTTTTCACCGGCCCTGGGCCGCGCAGGCTGCAGCTCGATGTATGTGGAAATGTCCCACCGGCCAATGGAGCATCAATCAGCAGAGCATCTCATTGCACGTGCTCGGTCGGGCTTGGAACAGGCCGGGATCTTGCGTCCGGACGATGAGATCGTGGTCGCGGACGTCAAGGATCTGCATTATGCCTACGTCTATTTTGACCGGCACCGTGCACGTGCCCTGCCGGCAATTCTGACCGAGTTGGAACGGCGCGGGATTTACTCGACAGGCCGGTACGGGCGGTGGGAGCATACTTCGATGGAAGATGCCATTGGACAAGGCAAGCAGCTGGCCGAACGGCTTCGGGCTCAGGGTGCCCAGTCGGTTCCAGCCTAGAAGGGAGAGCACTGACGACCGCTGTGGAAACTATCTGTCACGTCATCACCAAACTCGAGTTGGGAGGGGCTCAGGAAGTTGCGCTCTACGCGGTGTCCCATTTGGCTCGTGACAAGTATCGTCCGGTCCTTATCGCAGGCCCCGGGGGCTTTCTGACCGAGGAGGCTCGCCAACTTCCCGGCGTCCAAACTATTATTGTTCCGTCTCTCGGCCGTCAGATTCATACCATCAGCGATCTCCTCGCCCTCACCCATTTGATCATCCTGTTTCGCCGGTCCCGCCCCGCCATTGTGCACACTCACAGTTCGAAGGCCGGAATACTGGGACGATGGGCGGCCTGGTTCGCGCGCGTCCCCGTCATTATCCATACCGTCCATGGATTCGGCATCACTCCGGCACAGCCAAAATGGCTCCGGTATCTTCTCGTCATGCTGGAACGGATGACAGGCTGGATTACGACCCACTGGATTACTGTTGCGCAGATCGATGCTCAAAGAGGGCGCCAATGGGGGTTGTTCGGGTCAAATGTTTCCGTGATCAGACCCGGGATTGACCCCCGACCTTATGAGCGGCCACTTGAGCCGTCTACTCGAGAACAACTTCGCAGGGAATTCGGTGCCGGCCCCCATGATTATTTGATCGGAACGGTGGCCTGCTTGAAACCGCAGAAAGCGCCCGAAGATGTGGTGGCGGTCGCAAAGCTGTTATGTGCCCAGGTGCCGAGGGTGCAATTTGTATTGATAGGCGACGGAGAGAGGCGGTCGGACATCGAAGCGCTCATCCAACAATACCAGCTTCAAGACCGGGTGAAGGTAGCCGGTTGGCGGCGCGATGTCGATCGGGCCATGAAGAGCTTCGATGCCCTGTTGCTTACGTCGCACTGGGAAGGATTCCCGAGGGTCATCCTGGAGGCGGCCACGGCAGGGTTGCCGATCGTCGCGACAAGGGTGGGAGGTGTGGAGGAAGTAATCATGCACGGTTGCGATGTGCGGTTGTATGAAGCCGGGGATATCGAGGGTCTGGCGAAAGGATTGCAAATCCTCGTTCAGCAATCTGAGAATGGCGGGCAACAGCCTGCTGGTTTTAAG
>Ga0075423_10006257_pt1 | contig 11171 bp, 14 predicted proteins | sample SoiMethybrSBSTD2_FD_80114 | JGI IMG/M metagenome (GOLD analysis project Ga0075423, IMG submission 80114) | Bulk soil microbial communities from a Populus tree surrounding site in Tennessee, USA - Soil MetaG P. TD hybrid SBSTD2 | ecosystem: Environmental > Terrestrial > Soil > Tree plantation...
TCATGTACCTGTGGCCAGGCATGACCTTGTGGCTGCCGAATTATCTTTACGGCAATTGATGGATCTTTCCTGGCCCTGAAAGCGGGAGCGATCGGAATGGAGCAGCTTCGGGCTGCTCCATTGTTTTGTGCGATAGCCTGGCTTTCCTCCTCGCGGTGACGACCGGTTGACGTTTCTCTGTCCTCCTAGGCCGACAGACGGCAGGCAAATCGGCTCACGCTCAAATCATCGATAAGACCGTGAAGAGGAAGCCACAGCGCCTATGAATCTATTTCCTGCAAATCTCTGTTAGCTGACCTAGCCACACGTCGCGTTTCGCGCGACGAAACTGGAACCAGATGCTGTATCGAGAAAAATCAGGATCCGGCACGTTTACTGCGACCCAGTGGTGTGTGAGGCCGAGCATCGATTCGTGCACGGGTTCCAAGGATAGGACTTCCTTCGGGGAGAGCACTTTGGCGTGGGGCCAATCAACCAGCACGAGCCGGTTATTCTTTTTTTCATAGCCGACATAAGTGTCGGCCTTCCTGTGGAATAGGTCTGGTCTAAAGTCCGACGGCAATAGCGCGGCCACCTTTTCCTCGGCTGTGTCGCCCCTCATGAATAGCCGGTACGAGATCCATATACCGACAGCGAATCCCAAGAAAATAAGAATTCCAATTATCGTACCCATTGCTGGTGCCTCCTTCCTGTCTATGGTAACAGGGGGCGGGGCCCGCGCTTGCTGTAACGCTAGGACCGTGACCGGCAGGTTGCGGGTGCCCATGATCCTGGAGTAACCTCACTCTCTAATCGGAGCGAGGAGAAGCCGATGCTGGTCAGCGAGATCCTCCGTATCAAAGGCAACGCCCTGTTCACCACGCCGCCCAACGGCAGCGTCCTCGAGGCGGTCAAGGTAATGGCGCAGCACGACATCGGCTCGCTGGTCGTGATGGACCATGGGCAGATGGCGGGCATGCTGACGTTCGCGGAGGTGCTGGAGGCGCTGGCGCAGCGTCAGGGTCAGCTCGGCGATCTCAAGGTCAGCGAGATCTATGTGCGCGACCCGTTGATCGCGACTCCGCATCTCGACGTGATGGAGCTGCGCCGCTCCATGGTCGAGCGGCACCAGCGTTATGTTCCGGTGCAGGAAGGCGCGACGCTGCTCGGCGTCATCTCCTTCCATGACGTCGCCAAGGCGGTCTACGAAGAACAGAGCTTCGAGAACCGCATGCTCAAGAGCTACATCAAGAGCTGGCCCGACGAAGAAGGCCAGTAGGGCCGGGTGCGCATTAGTCGCACCTACGAAAACCGGTGGCGTGGCGAGGAGTTCGTAGGGCCGAATTCATTCGGCCAGGCGCTTCGTTCAATGGACGCGTGCGAATTAGTTGCACCTACGGCGCCCCCAGGAGAAAAATCGCCGGCCGCCGGTCCAGCGATGACCGCGGCGCCGCACGCCACTCGGCGATCGTCCGGTTTTGCACCTGCTCGGTCGGCAAGGTCAGATCGACAGCGAGGCACAAGCGCAGCTCCGGACGGCACGCCAGGAGAATCGCGTCGACGAGCGCGTCGTTCCGGTACGGCGTCTCGATGAAAAGCTGCGTCGCGCCAGTGCGTGCAATCTCCTGATCGAGCTCGCGAAGCGCGGCAGCGCGCGGGGCCGACTTTGCCGGCAGGTAACCGTGGAAGGCGAAGGACTGCCCGTTCATTCCCGACGCCATCAACGCCAGCAGCACCGCCGAAGGCCCTACTAGTGGCACGACAGGAATGCCGGCCTTATGCGCCGCGGCAACGAGCACTGCTCCTGGGTCGGCGACGCCGGGACAGCCCGCATCCGAGATCAAGCCGAGGTCGTGGCCGCTCCGCGCCGGCGCAAGCAGCTCCGCCACCCGGTGGGCCGGCGTATGTTCGTTAAGTTCGCCCAGAGCGATCGACTGCAGCGCCCGATCCGGCGCAAGCGTCTTGAGGAACTGGCGCGCGGCCTTGGGCGTTTCGACGACAAAGTGCGCCAGGCCGCGCGCGATATCGATCGTGCGCCGGGGCAGGACGTGCTCCGGTGGCACGACGCCGAGCAGGCTGGGGATGACATAGAGCCGTCCCTGCGGCACACCCGAGCGTTGCGGCGTATTCACAGGAGCTGGACGCCTTCGGCCGCGAGCAGGTCGATCAGGCGGATCAGCGGCAGGCCGATCAGCGCCGTCGGGTCGTCGCTCGCGATGCGCGTGAACAGCGCGATGCCCAGCCCTTCCGACTTCACCGCGCCGGCGCAGTCGAAAGGCCGTTCTCGGTCGAGATACGCCTCGAGCGCCGCGTCATCGAGATGGCGAAAGCTGCTGACGACGTCGACCAGCGCATTCCGGCATTCGCCGGTGCGCGCATTGAGGAGCGCGACTGCGGTATGAAAGACCACTGTATGCCCGCGCATTGCCCGAAGAAGCTCGAGTGCGTGGGCGGAATCGCGCGGCTTGCCTACGGGGTCGCCGCGAAATTCGGCAACCTGGTCCGAACCGATGATCAGCGCATCCGGATGTTTCGGCGCGACCGCGCGCGCCTTCGCCTCCGCTAGCCGGACCGCCGTCTCCGCGGGCCGCTCGCCCGGCAGCGCTGCTTCGTCGATCTCGGGTGCGACGACCGTGAAAGGCAGCCCGAGGCGTTCCAGCAGAGCGCGCCGATGGCGCGAGCTCGAGGCGAGAACCAGAGCCGCAATCGGCGGCGAAGTCGTTGTTTTCACGGTTTTCTTTGACACTACGCGATCTGCGGGCTATTATGCTATGTTTGCTTCGACTGCGCTAAGCGTCGCACTCAACAAGGCGCGCCCAATCGAGCCGGCCCGGCAATGACGGCACGGAAAATGACGGTGAAACGAAGTCCAGGGTCGACGGGTGCGGGACGCTTCGATGCGCTCGACTTGGCGGCGGGCGGCGAAGTGCTCGCCGGAGAGGTCGATTTATCGCGGCGGCCGCGCGTCGCCGACCGGCTGGCCCCGAATACGATCTCGGCGCAGGTCGCCTGGCAGATCGCCGGGGCGCACGACGCCCTTGGTCGCCCGATGCTGGCGGTGAGCGTCGAGGGCGACCTGCCGCAGGTGTGCCAACGCTGCCTGCAGCCGTTCGACGCGCCTATTGCGCAGCGCTCGGAGTTGCTCCTGGCACGGAACGATGCCGAGCTCGAGCGCTTGGACGCCGAGGAAGCGGAAGTCCTGCTGGCGGTGGCGCCGCTCGACGCGATGACGCTTGTCGAAGACGAGATCCTGCTGTGGTTGCCGTTCGCGCCGCGGCATCCCGAAGGGCAGTGTCCGGCGGAGGTCGCAGCAACCGCAGGATCCGAGGGGGCGCAGCCGGTGAAAGCAACGAGTTCCCCGTTCGCGCGCCTTGCGGCACTGCGAAAGGGGACCGATAGGAATACTTGAGGAGCAATACGACATGGCTGTCCAGCAGAACAAGAAATCGGCGTCGAAGCGCGGCATGCACCGCGCTCACGACTTTCTGACCAACCCGCCGCTCGGCGTCGAGCCGGTGAGCGGGGAGGTGCACCTGCGCCATCACATCAGTCCCAGCGGCTACTATCGAGGCAAGAAGGTCGTCAAGACCAAGGCCGACGCGTAGCCCATTCCGTCACGCCGGGAACGTTTGCTCCGGCAAAATCGGACGCAAGCCTTTTTCCAGCATCAGGGTCACTGCCACCCGATTCGATGCAGGTAACCATTGCCGTAGACGCGATGGGTGGCGATCACGGCCCTCCGGTCACGGTCGCGGCGTCGCTGCGGTTTCTCGACGAAACGCCCGATGCGCGCATCGTGCTCGTCGGGAACGAAGCCGCCATCCGGAAAGCGCTTCCCGCCACGCCGACTGCAGCCGCCGAGCGCGTGAGCGTGCGGTCCGCGAGCGAAATCGTCGCCATGCACGAGGCTCCCGCCGACGCGCTGCGCCGAAAGAAGGATTCTTCGATGCGCGTCGCGATCGATCTCGTGAAAGACGGCGCGGCGCAAGCCTGTGTCTCGGCCGGCAACACCGGCGCGCTGATGGCGATCTCGCGTTTCGTGCTCAAGACATTACCTGGCATCGACCGGCCGGCGATCGCTTCGCAACTGCCGACGCGCAAAGGCGTCACGACGGCGCTCGATCTCGGCGCGAACGTCAACTGCACGGCGGAGCAGCTGCTGCAATTCGCGGTGATGGGCAGCGCGCTGGTCGCCGCCGTCGAAGGCGTCGAGCGCCCGCGCGTCGGCCTGCTCAACATCGGCGAGGAGGACATCAAGGGCAACGAGGTGGTCAAGCGAGCGGCGGAGCTGCTCAAGGTCTCGGGGCTCAATTTTTACGGCAACGTCGAAGGCACCGACATCTACAAAGGCACGACCGAAGTGATCGTCTGCGATGGTTTTGTCGGCAACGTTGCGCTCAAGACCTCGGAAGGGCTCGCCCTGATGCTCGCCGATTTTCTGCGCGAGGAGTTCACTCGCAACGTGCTTCGCAAGGTCCTCGCTTTGTTTGCCCTTCCGGTTCTCAACGCCTTCAAGCGCCGCGTCGACCCGCGGCGCTACAACGGCGCGACGCTGATCGGGCTCAGGGCGGTGGTGATCAAGAGCCACGGTTCCGCGGATGCGCTCGCGTTCCGCTACGCATTGAAGAAGGCGTACGCCGAAGTGACGCGCGGCGTGCTCGCGCGGATCACCCAGCGGCTTGCGGCTACGCCGGTGCCCGCCGCGAGCGCGTTGGCGGCCACCCCGGTGAATTTCGGCGATGCATAGCCGCATCGTCGGCACGGGCAGCTATTTGCCGGCGCAGGTGCTGAGCAATGCCGAGTTGGCGCAGCGCGTCGACACCAGCGACGAATGGATACGCACCCGCACCGGCATCCGCCAGCGCCACCTTGCGGCGCCCGACGAAAAGACCAGCGACCTCGCGCTCGCCGCCGCGCGCGAAGCGTTGACCGCAGCGAGCCTCGCCCCTGCAGCGGTCGACATGATCGTGCTGGCGACGACGACGCCGGACATGGTTTTCCCTTCGACCGCGTGCATCCTGCAGGACAAGCTCGGCACGCGAAACGGTCCGGCCTTCGACGTGCAGGCGGTGTGCAGCGGCTTTGTCTACGCGCTGGGTTTGGCCGACCTGATGGTCAAGAGCGGGCAGGCGAGGAATGCGCTGGTCGTCGGCGCGGAAATCTATTCGCGCATTCTCGACTGGAACGACCGCGGCACCTGCGTGCTGTTCGGCGACGGCGCCGGCGCAGTGGTGCTGGCGCCCGCGAGCGAACCCGGCATCCTGTCGACCCATCTGCACGCCGACGGCCACTATCGCGACATCCTCGCCGTGCCCGGAACGGTCGCGCACGGCGCGGTGAGCGGAACACCGCTCCTGACGATGGAGGGCAACACGGTGTTCAAGTTCGCGGTCAAGGTGCTCGCGGAAGTCGCCCACGAAGCCTTGGCGGCCAACGGACTGACGACCGCCGCAATCGACTGGCTGATACCGCACCAGGCCAATATCCGTATCATGGACGCGACGGCAAAAAGACTGCACGTGCCGCTCGAGAGGATGGTGACGACGGTCGACCGGCACGCAAACACGTCGGCGGCGTCGATACCGCTGGCGCTCGACCTCGCGGTGCGCGACGGACGCATCCGCTCTGGGCAGCACGTCATGCTGCTCGGCGTCGGCGGCGGATTCACCTGGGGATCGGTGTTGTTGCGATGGTGAGCCAACGATGAAACTCGCGCTGGTGTTTCCCGGGCAGGGGTCGCAAGCGGTGGGGATGATGAGCCGCTACGACGCCTTTCCCGTCGTTCGCGACACCTTTGCCGAGGCGTCGACCGCTCTCGGCGAGGATCTCTGGGCGCTGGTCGACAACGGCCCCGACGAGTTGCTCAACCAGACCGTGAATACGCAACCGGCGATGCTCGCTGCCGATATCGCGGTGTATCGCGCGTGGCGGGCCGCAGGCGGCGGCGCACCTGTCGTTCTCGCGGGTCACAGCCTCGGCGAGTACGCCGCGCTCGTCGCCGCGGGCGCCCTCGCGTTCACCGCCGCGGTGCCGCTGGTGCGCTTTCGCGCTCAGTCGATGCAGGACGCCGTGCCGGCAGGCGTGGGCGCGATGGCCGCCGTGATGGGCCTCGACGACGCCGGTATCGCCGATGCGTGTCGCGAGGCCGCACAGGGCCAGGTGGTCGAGCCGGTCAATTTCAACGCGCCCGATCAGATCGTCATCGCCGGACACCGCGAGGCGGTCGAGCGCGCAGCCGCGGCGGCCAAGGCCCGCGGCGCGAAGCGAGCGGTGATGCTGCCGGTCAGCGCCCCGTTTCACAGCCTGTTGATGAAGCCCGCCGCCGAGCAGCTTGCCGCGTATCTCGCCAAAGTCGCCGTCGACCCGCCCATCGTGCCGGTCTTGCACAATGTCAATGCATCGACCGCGCCGACGCCGGACGCAATCCGCGCGGCGCTCGCGGCTCAGGCGGCGAGCCCCGTGCGCTGGGTCGAAACGATCCGCGTACTCGTGGCACAAGGCGTGACGCATATCTTCGAGTGCGGTCCGGGCAAGGTCCTGACCGGATTGACCAAGCGCATCGTACCCAACGTCGTCGCCCTGCCGTTGCATGACGGCGAAGCCATCGCGGCGGCGATTGCGGCCACTGCCTAGGAGCCTGGGTGCAGGCAATGCTCGACGGACAGACCGCGCTCGTCACGGGCGCCTCGCGGGGAATCGGCAAGGCGATCGCGCTCGCGCTCGCGCGTGCCGGCGCCAGCGTATCCGGCACCGCGACGACCGATGACGGCGCCGCGGCGATCGCGGCATATTTGAAGGACGCGGGTCATCGTGGCGAGGGCATTCGTCTGGACGTGACCGACGGTGCGGCGATCGAACCTGCCGTTAGCGGAGTCGCACAGCGCCTCGGCGATATAGCGATCCTGGTCAATAATGCCGGCATCACCCGCGACAATCTTCTGCTGCGCATGAAGGACGAGGATTGGGATGCGATCATGGACACCAATCTCAAGTCGGCGTATCGGCTGTCGAAGGCCGTCGTGCGCGGCATGATGAAGGCGCGTTACGGTCGCATCATCAATATCGGCTCGGTGGTCGGCGTCAGCGGCAACGCCGGGCAGACGAATTACGCGGCAGCGAAGGCGGCGTTGATCGGATTCACCAAATCGCTGGCCCAGGAGCTGGGCAGCCGCAACATCAGCGTCAACTGTGTCGCGCCTGGCTTCATCGACACCGACCTGACGCGCGCGCTGACCGGCGCGCAGCGCGAAGCGCTGATCGAGCGCATACCCCTCGGGCGGCTCGGCCTGCCGGACGAGGTTGCACATGCAGTCGCTTTTCTCGCCTCGCGCGAGGCGGGCTACATCACCGGCGCGACGCTGCACGTGAATGGCGGGATGTACATGGCGTAGCCGACGGGTGCCCGGGCACGCCGATCTGGTAAAATCATTGATTCGCATCAACTGGGATCCCCTTGGGGAGGAAAAAGGCATGGAAAACGTGGAGCAACGAGTCAAGAAAATCGTCGCCGAGCAACTTGGCGTGAACGAGGCCGAGATCAAGAACGAATCGTCATTCGTCGACGACCTCGGCGCTGACTCGCTGGATACGGTCGAGCTGGTCATGGCGCTCGAGGAAGAATTCGAGACCGAGATCCCCGACGAAGAGGCCGAGAAGATCACGACGGTGCAGCAGGCCATCGACTACATCAATTCGCACCAGAAGAAGTAAGCCGACAGTTGCCGGGCGACGCACTGCTCGGCCTCATTGCTTCGCGACGCCGCTGCGCGACCACGCTGCGCATCCTGTTTCGCCACTCCGTAGGTTTCCTAAGCCGCCATGGCCAAGCGTCGCGTCGTCGTCACGGGAATGGGTATCATCTCGCCAGTCGGCATCGGCTTGGCGGCGGCGTGGGAGAACATCCTCGCTTGCCGCTCGGGCATTACAGGCATCACGCGCTTCGACGCTGCGGCGTTTAGCTCGCGGATCGCCGGCGAGGTCAAGGATTTCGACGTCACCAAGCATCTCTCGGGCAAGGAAGCGCGGCGCTACGACACCTTCATTCATTACGGGCTGGTCGCGTCGATAGAGGCGATCAAGGACGCGGGGCTCGAAGCTTACACGGGCGACCTCACGCGCGTCGGCGTTTGCATCGGCTCCGGCATCGGCGGCTTGCCGTTGATCGAGGCTACGGCCAAAGCCTATTTCGAGGGCGGTCCGCGCAAGATCTCGCCGTTCTTCGTGCCAGGCTCGATCATCAACATGATCTCGGGACTGGTCTCGATCCACTACGGCTATCAGGGACCGAACCTCGCGACGGTGACGGCGTGCTCGACAGCCAACCACAGCTTCGGCGAAGCAGCGCGGCTGATCGAATACGGCGACGCGGATGCGATGGTGGCCGGAGGCGCCGAGGCGACGGTGAGCCCGCTGGGCATCGGCGGCTTCTGCGCTGCGCGGGCGCTGTCGACCCGCAACGACGATCCCGCGACCGCGAGCCGGCCCTGGGACGTCGACCGCGACGGCTTCGTGCTCGGTGAAGGGGCGGGGATTCTCGTGCTCGAGGAGCTGGAGCACGCGAAGGCGCGCGGTGCACGAATCTACTGTGAGCTGGCGGGCTACGGCATGTCGGCCGACGCGCATCACATCACCGCGCCGCCCGAGGACGGAATCGGCGCCGCGCGCAGCATGACGAACGCCTTGAAGAACAGTGCGCTCAACACGACCGACATCGACTACATCAATGCGCACGGCACGTCGACGCCGCTCGGGGACCTTGCCGAATGCATCGCAGTCAAGCGCTGCTTCGGCGAGCACGCGGCCAAGCTCGCCGTGTCGTCGACCAAGTCGATGACCGGCCATCTGCTCGGCGCGGCGGCGGCGATCGAAGCGGTCTTCACGGTGCTGGCCCTGCGCGACCAGGTCGCACCGCCCACGGCGAACCTGTTCCACCAGGATCCGCGCTGCGACCTCGATTTCGTTGCCAACGCGGCACGCCGCATGCCGATCCGCGCCGCACTGTCGAACTCCTTCGGCTTCGGCGGGACCAACGCGACCATCGCGTTCCGCGCGCTGTGACTCGCGATCGGGACACGCGGGCATGGCTCTGATCGTCCAGAAGTACGGCGGCACCTCGGTCGGCAGCACCGACCGGATCAGGAGCGTAGCGCGCCGGGTGGCCCGCTTCCACGGCGAAGGCCATCAGCTCGTCGTCGTCGTCTCCGCGATGAGCGGCGAGACCAACCGCCTGCTCGCACTGGCGAAGGAAATCGCGCCCGATCCCGATCCGCGCGAACTGGACGTGATCGCCGCCACCGGCGAACAGGTCACGATCGGCCTGCTCGCGATCGCGCTGCACGAGCTGGGGCTGAAGGCGAAGAGCTACACGGGCGGACAGGTGCGCGTACTGACCGACAGCGCATTCACCAAGGCCCGCATTCTCGACATCAACGTCGAGCCGCTGCGCAAGGACCTCGCCGCCGGCGCCATCGTCATCGTCGCCGGATTCCAGGGCGTGGATGCCGACGGGAACATCACCACGCTCGGGCGCGGCGGATCCGACACCTCCGGCGTCGCGCTGGCGGCCGCGCTAGGCGCCAGCGAGTGCCAGATCTACACCGACGTCGACGGGGTCTACACGACCGATCCGCGCATCGTGCCCGAGGCGCGGCGGCTCGACCGGATCACCTTCGAGGAAATGCTCGAGATGGCGAGCCTCGGCTCGAAGGTGTTGCAGATCCGCTCGGTGGAATTCGCCGGGAAGTACAAGGTCAAGATACGCGTGCTGTCCTCGTTTGACGATCCGGAGAGCACCGCGACGGGCACCTTGATCACCTACGAGGAAGACGAGACCATGGAGCAGGCGATCATTTCCGGCATCGCGTTCAACCGCGACGAAGCCAAGATCTCGCTGATGGGGGTCGAGGATCGCCCGGGCGTCGCGTACGCGATTCTGGGCCCGGTGGCGGCGGCGAACATCGACGTGGACATGATCGTGCAGAACATCGGCGCATCGGGCCACACCGACTTTTCGTTCACGGTGCATCGGAGCGAGTACCAGAAAGCGCTCGAAGTCCTCTCCCGGGAGAAGGGCAAGGGCTTCACGGCCCGCGAGATCATCGGCGACAACAAGATCTGCAAGGTATCGCTGGTCGGCATTGGCATGCGCTCGCACGTCGGCATCGCCGCCAAGATGTTCAAGGCGCTGGCCGACGAAGGCATCAACATCCAGATGATCTCGACTTCCGAGATCAAGACCTCGGTCGTCATCGATGAGAAGTATCTCGAGCTCGCGGTCCGGCAACTCCACCGCGTGTTCGAGCTGGACCAGTCGCCGCAGGCTGTGTGGACGCGTAACACGCGGATTGCTGAGGCGTTTGTCTGGACCGACCGCCACGAGGACGGGTAAAATCGCCCGGGACGCCGTAGCGGAGCGCACGGCGGTCCCGAGCGCCGTAGCGCGAGGGATGCGCGCATCACCGTAACGTGAGACACGCACAACCCGTTGTGCTTGAAAGTTGTGCGATATGGAATCGGAGAGATGGCCGAGTGGTCGAAGGCACTCCCCTGCTAAGGGAGCATACGGGCCAAAACCTGTATCGAGGGTTCGAATCCCTCTCTCTCCGCCAGAAAACGGCCATTCCAATGCATTCAAGTCGACAGTCCGAGCGCTTTCTCGTTAGGAAACCACGCAGCAGCGACGCTAAATAATGGAGTCCACCATGCGCATCCATCGCACGCTCGGTGTCGCCCTCTTGCTACTGTGCCTCGCGGCGTGTGGCTCGCGCCTGAATCAGGAGAATTTCGACAAGATCCGCGACGGCATGTCGCAAAAGGAAGTGCGGGAAATTTTGGGCGACCCGGTGGATGCCTCGGGCGCTAGCTTCCTCGGGCTCTCGAGTGGCGAGGCCGTCTGGCAGGACAACAAGACCACGATCACCGTGCACTTCTTGAACGACAAGGTGATAGGTAAGCACATGGCGCAGACTGAAAAAAAGGCTTCGTCACGGAAGGACGAGGGTTGATCCTAGTCGACCCGGGCTCTCGAGTATCGGAGAAGGAACGGCAAAATCAGGTGACCACGCCGTCATCGACAAGTTATGGAGGAAATTCGATCATGAAACGCGCGCATTCCCTGCAAGGATTTCTCGTAGCGCTGCTGCTGGGTGCCTTCTCCCTTGGGGCCCAGGCATGGGATCGAGGCACTGCGGTCA
>Ga0075423_10006258_pt1 | contig 11171 bp, 6 predicted proteins | sample SoiMethybrSBSTD2_FD_80114 | JGI IMG/M metagenome (GOLD analysis project Ga0075423, IMG submission 80114) | Bulk soil microbial communities from a Populus tree surrounding site in Tennessee, USA - Soil MetaG P. TD hybrid SBSTD2 | ecosystem: Environmental > Terrestrial > Soil > Tree plantation...
GATGCCCTGCACGATCTCGTCCTGCGCCTTGGGCGAGATGGCGTTCTTCGTCATGCCCGCGCGGAGCCGCTCCTCGATGTGCTTCATGCGATCGACGCTGCGCTTGCTGCCCATCGCTCGGCGCAATTCGTCCGCTTCGCCGCCGGTGAAGTTCGCCGCCACCATGGCGATGCGCATGAGCTGTTCCTGGAAGAGCGGCACTCCCAGCGTTCGCTCCAGCACCGGCCACAGGCTCGGATGCGGCACCGTCACCTTCTGGCGGCCCGCGCGGCGCTCCAGGTACGGGTTCACCATCTGCCCGACGATGGGGCCCGGGCGGATGATCGCGACCTCCACCACGATGTCGTAGAAGGTCGTCGGGCGCATGCGGGGCAGCGTGGCCATCTGCGCGCGCGACTCGACCTGGAAGACGCCGACCGTGTCGGCTTTCTGCAAGAGCTCGTAGACGCCGGGGTCGCCGGGCGGAAGCTGCGCCAGATCGACGTCGACTCCTTCGTGCGCGCGCACGAGCGGAATCGCCTGCTCGAAGACCGCCATCATGCCCAGGCCGAGCAGGTCCACCTTGATGATGCCCAGGTCGGCGCAGTCGTCCTTGTCCCACTGGACCACCACGCGGCCCGGCATCGAGGCGGGCTCCAGCGGCACGATTTCGTCGAGCCGGTTCTTCGCGATCACCATGCCGCCCGAGTGCTGCCCGAGGTGCCGCGGAAGTCCCGCGATCTGCCGGCAGAGCGTCAGGAAGAGCTGCACGCGGCGGTCGTCGCGGCCGAAGCCCGCCTCCGCGGCGCGATTCGCCAGATCGTCGTATTCCGAGACGAACTCGAACTGCGGTAGCAGGTGCGAGAGGCGGTCCAGCTCCGCCTGCGGCAGCCCCAGCACCTTGCCGATCTCGCGCGACGCGGAACGCGCGCGGTAGGTGATGACGTTCGCGGTCATCGCGGCGCCGGCTTTTCCGAAGCGCTGGTAGACGTGCTGGATGACCTTCTCGCGCTGGTCGCCCGAGGGCAGATCGAGGTCGATGTCCGGCCAGCACTTCTGCCCGCGCACGTCACCGGATGCCTCCGCCTGCGGCTCCGGCCCGCCCCGCGGCGGAGCCGCGTCGCTCCGTCGCTCTTCCGAGAGGAAGCGCTCGAACAGAAGGCCCATCCCGACGGGGTCCACCGCGGTGATGCCGAGCGAGTAGCAGACCGCGCTGTTCGCGGCCGAGCCGCGCCCCTGCACCATGACCCGCTCGCGTGCGCAGAACTGCACCAGGTCGTGGACGATGAGGAAGTACCCGGCGAGGCCCAGCTTCGCGATGAGGTTCAGCTCGCGCTCGATCTGGGCCACCGCCTTGGGCCAGCGCCCGCTGCCGGGCCCCCCGTAGCGCGTGCGCGCGCCGTCGAAGGTGCGGTGCCACAGCTCGCCGTCGAGCGTCGTCGAGTACGAGAGGTGCGGGTCGGGGAATTCGTAGCCGAGGTCCTCCAGCGTGAAGGCGCACCGCTCGGCCACGGCGCGGGTGTTGCGGACCGCGTCGGGGAGGTCGCGGAACAGGGCGGCGGCCTCCGCGGCGGGGCGGACGTGGCGCTCGGCGTTGCGCGACAGTGCGCGCCCCGCGACATCGAGCGTCGTCTTCAGCCGGATGCAGGTGAGCGCGTCGTAGAGCGGCTTGAGGTGCGGCGTCGCGTGGCGGATGCCGCCGCCGGCGACGACGCGCAGCCCGCGTGCTCGCGCCCCGTCGAGGCGGCGGCGGTTCTCGCGCTCCTCGGCAGGGTCGAGGTGGCGCTGCACCTCGGCATAGAGCGACTCGGTGCCGAGCACGCCTGCGGCGGCGACGAGCTGGTCCGGCGTTCCGGCGGACAGGGCGACGAGCCCGCGGCGGAATTCGGCGAGCTGCGCGAGCGTCACGGTGCACTGGCCCTTCTCGCGGCCTTCGTGCCCCAGCGTGAGCAGCCGGCACAGGTTCTTGTAGCCCTGGCGATCCTCGCAGAGGAGGGTCAGCGCTCCCGCGCCTTCCACGTCCAGCTCCGCGCCCACCAGCGGCCGCAGGCCTGCGGCGCGAGCCGCCGTGTGAAAGCGCGGCGCGCCGTAGACGCCGCCGACGTCGGCGAGGCCGAACACCGCGTGGCCCGCCTCCGCCGCAGCGGCGGCGAGGTCTTCCGGCAGCGAGGCGCCGTGCAGGAAGCTGAAGGCGCTCCGCGCGTGCAGCTCGACGTAGTCGGTCGACGCCGGGGGTGCCGCTTTGCGCTTCTTCTTCGCGGGCTCCACCTCGGTGGAACCGAACGGCACTAGCGACGGCTTCGGCGCGGGCGTCTCGACGAGATCGTCCGCGGGGTACGGCCCCAGGCGCGACTCGGGCGGCGCGCGCTCCCGCAGGACGTCCGCGAGCGGATCGATCTGCCTCTCCTGCACCAGCCGGACGCGCTTGCGGTCAGTCATAGACCGCCTCGATCCACCACGCGCCGGAGGACAGCTCGCGCGAAGCGCGCAGGAGCAACCCCCCCGCGACCTCCATGTCGTACGAATCGACCGCGACCGGGGTGTCGCTCCACCACTCCGCCACCGTCCGCCATGGGCCGGCGCTCGCCACCACCCGCCCGCCCAACGCGCCTTCGCCGATGACGAGGAGCGGGTTCCCCGCGGCGTCGCAGCGCACTTCCGCGGTACGCGGCGGCCGCAGCGCTCGCGCGACGAGCGCAATTTCAGCGGCCGGCTCCTCGGGCGTGCGCGGAGGCGGGGGAGGCGCGAAGCGGGCCACTTCGGCGGCGAATGGCGTCCAGCGATCCGGCGCGACCGGCTGGCCGACGCGCTCCGGCCCCATCAGCGCCGAGAGGCGTGCCACTGCCGCGGCGAGCTGGGTGGGGCTTGCGCCGCGCGGCCCGAAGAGCGGCAGCTGATCGAGCACCTCCGGCACCGGGACGGCGCAGAGCCGGACGGCGGTGACGCCGGCGGCGGGCGGACGTCCCTCGACGAGGAGCCGCAAGAGCTGCAGCAGCGGCGCCACCTCGCGCGCCGGAGCGGCGAGATCGACCGTGCGATCGTCCCAGGATCCGTCCGAAAGCCGCAGCCGCAGGAGCAGCTCGCGCGCCATCAATCCCCGAGCTCGCATGCGCTGCGCGAGCCGATCGAGCAGCGCCTTCCAGACGAATAGCAGCGGCTCGATCGACTGCGCGTCCCATTCCAGCTCCTCGCCCTCCTCGAACCGCTCGGACACGGGCCGCGGCGCGAGGGCGGACGCATCTTCCCCTCGCGCAAGCCGCCAGAGCACCGCGCCTTCCGGCCCGAGCCGCGCGGCGAGGGGGCCCGGCGGCAGGCGCGACACTTCGCCCAGCGTGTGCAGCCCGAAGCGCCGCAGCGTCTGCTGCAGCTCGTCGGACAGATCGAGCGCGAGCAGCGGCAGCCCGGCGAGGAAGGCGGCCTGCTCCTCCGGCGCGACGACGCGGAACGCCCCGCCGCGGACGCCGTGTGGAGTCGGCTCGAAGGTCAGCTCCGGCGCCGCTGCACGCGCGGCGAGCAGCGCGACGGACTTGCCGCCTCCGGCCCCGACCGCGGCACGCACGCCGACACGCTCTGCCGCGGTCACGAGCGAGCGCGCCACTCCGCGGTCGTCGCCGAACAGCCGCGAGAGACCTTCGGCGTCGACGTAGACGAGCCCCGGCGCGGCCTCCTCGAAGCGGGGCGATACGGCCGCGGCGGCCTCCAGGGCCGCTTGCGCTGCCGCCCGCTCTCGCTCGGGCGACGCCTGGCGATGCACGAGCTGGGGACAGATGGCGCGCGCTTCCGCGAGCGTCTGGCCCGGCTCGACTCCCTCGGCGAGCGGCGTCGTCCCCAGCACGTGCGCGCGGCCGCCCAGATCTCCGCGCTGCACGACCGCGAGCGGCGCTTCCGCCAAGGAAGGCTCCGCGCGCAGGGTCGCGCACAGCGGCAGATCGGGCACCCACAGGCAAGCGATGCGCGCCATGGCCGATCACGGCGCCTCGAGGGGGAGGTGGAAGGGCAGCGGAGCCGAGGGCGGCATCCGTTTGTGCCTCGCGACCGCTCCGACCGAGCGAACACCGCGCAGGAGGCGGCCGGCCGTGCCCGGTGGACCGTCCCACAGCGTCGGACCGCGCTCGAGCTCGATGGTCGCCGCCGCGAAAGTGCCGGCTTGCGCCTCGCGTCCCAACACGAGCAGCGCGCCGCCGTGCTTCTCCGCGCGCCGCGCAAGCCGCGCCCAGGGCGACGAGCCCGGCGAGGACCGGCGCTTCTCGAACCGGACGACCTCCACGACGCCGCGCGGACGCTTGCGCGGGGGCGCAGCGCCGGCGAGATCGAGCGCGACGAGCGCGAACCGCGCCTCGAGCGCGATCTCGGCAGCGCGCAGAGCCTGCACCGGATCGACCGGGCGCGCCCAGAGCAGCCGGCGCAGGTCGATGCCTCGCGTGCGCGGGTCGAACGCATCGGCCGGATCGATCAAGGCGCACAGCTCCCCCGCGCTCGTCGCCGCGCCTAACGCAGTGAGCAAGAGCGCCGTGCCGCCGGCGCCGGGCGGCGCGACGATCTCGTGCAGCTGCCCGCGCAGGAGCCCCCCTCCGAGCGCCGCGTCGAGCCGCGGAATTCCGGTGGAAAGGGGCCGCGGCGCGGGCGGCTCGAACGCCGGCGCCCGGTGGATCTGCCCGGTCCGCAGCAGCTCATCGATCGGGCGGAAGTCCTTCCCGAAGCGTCGCGCCGGCAGGGTCACATCGGATCGATCTAGCTAAACATTGGTTCAGGTGCAAGTGCTGCGGGGATCGGGGGGGTGCAGCCCCCCGGGCACCCCAGGCATCCGCGCGGCGCAATTCCCGATTCAGGTACTGTCGCAGGGTGTCTTTCTCCGGCTTCCCCCGCGACGGCCTGACCTTCCTCGCCCAGCTCGCCCACCGCAACGACCGCGACTGGTTCGAGGCGAACCGCGCCGTCTGGGACGACCAGATCGTCCCCGCCATGCTCGCCTGGTGCGGCGCGCTCTGCGAACGCCTCGCCGACGTCATGCCGCGCCTCGTCTTCGTCCCCCGCATCGGCGGCAGCCTCTACCGCCTCAACCGCGACATCCGCTTCTCCCGCGACAAGAGCCCGTACAAGACGCACGTGGCGGCGCTGCTCTGGGAAGGCGGCGACAAGCACGACGCGCCGGGCGTGTACCTGCACGTCTCCCCGACCGAAGTGATCTTCGGCGGCGGCATGTGGATCTTCGAGCAGGAGGGACACCTCGACCGGTACCGCAAGCTGCTGCAGGACGAGAAGAGCTCGCAGCGTCTCGACGCCGCGCTCGCGCACGGGCGCAAGTCGGGCCTCAAGATCGAAGCCGCCGAGCAGCTGCAGCGGCCTCCCCGCCCGTTCACGCCGGACCACCCGCGCGCCGAGCTGTCCCGCTACAAGGGCCTCACGGTTGGGAAGCGCGTAGCGCCCGGCCCCTGGCTGCATACCGCCGAGGCGCTGCGCCGCAGCGAGTCCGCCGCCCGCGCGTACGCCCCTCTTCACGCCTGGCTGCGCGACGAGGTCTGCAGCTGAATCAGACGAACAACAGGTGGCTGTTCACCACCATGGCGAGGCCGGCCAGTCCGCAGAGGACGGCGGCGATCCACAGCTCCTTGCGCCGGGCGCTGGCGGCGACGGTGGAGAGCACCACGCCGGCCTGGAGCACCACGAAGGCGTACTGGAATCGATCGCCCTGCTTCTGATGCCGCTTCTTGTCCGCGTCGAGCGCCTCCGCCTTCGCCTTGATCTCGGCGAGCTCCCCGTCGTAGCGCTTCGTCGCCGCCGCCGCGCTCGCCTCGAGCTGCGCCAGCGCCGGTGCCAGCTCCGGCCGGCCTGCGGCGAGCGCCCGCTCCATCTCCAGCTGGCCACCGCTGATGTGCCGCTTGATCGACTTCGCCTGGTAGAACGCCCACTGATCGCTGGCCTCGGTCTGCGCCAGAATCGTGTGCGAGAACTGGTTCGCGTACGCGCCGGACGCGACCGCGGCCAGCACTGCCAGCACCGCCGTCGTGCGGGCGACGTGATCGGTCCATCTCCGGCCCGCTGCCTCGGACTGCTCCGCGGCCTCGGCGGCGAGCTTGTCTGCAGGAATCGCCATGGCCGCGATGCTACGCCAGCACAACCTCTCCGCGGAAGCGCTTGGTCGGCCGCCGGACACGGTGCTAGCGTCTCGCGGCGCATCCAGGCGGCGCCACCATGCCGGAACAGTTCGGCCGCTACGAGCTTCTCAAGCGTCTCGCCGGCGGCGGCATGGGCGAGGTGTATCTGGCGCGGCAGCGCGGGCCGGCCGGGTTCCAGAAGCTGCTCGTCATCAAGATGCTGTTGCCGCACCTGTGCGAGGACGAGGAGTTCCTCGCCATGTTCAAGGACGAGGCGCGCCTCTGCGCCCACCTCGTCCACCCCAACATCTGCCAGGTCTTCGAGTTCGATCGGGCCTCCGACACCTGGTACATCGCGATGGAGTACCTGCGCGGCGAGGACCTGCGAAAGCTGTGGCGCGCGTGCGCGCAGCAGGAGAGGCCCCTCCCGGTGCCGCTCGTCTGCCGCATCGTCGCCGACGCCGCGGCGGGCCTCGCCTTCGCGCACGCGCTGCGCGATCCGGCGGGGCGTCCGTACGGGATCGTCCACCGCGACATCTCCCCGCAGAACATCCTGGTGACGCTGGACGGCGGGGTGAAGATCATCGACTTCGGCATCGCCAAGGCTGCCGGCCGCGCGCAGCACACGCGCACCGGTGCGCTCAAGGGCAAGTGCGGATACATGAGCCCGGAGCAGGCGGACGGGGCGAGCATCGATGGGCGCGCCGACATTTTCGCCCTCGGCGTCGTCTTCCACGAGCTCCTCACCGGCCGTCGGCTGTTCAAGGACGAGGACGACGTGCGCACGCTGGCGCGCGTGCGCGAATGCCGCGTGCCGCGTCCGTCGGAGCTCGTTCCCGAGTTGCCGCCGGGCCTCGACCTCATCGTGCTCACCGCGCTCGCCAAGGACCCCGACGGCCGATATGCGACGGCGCAGGAGATGCGGCTCGCCATCGAGGACTGGCTCATCGAAGGCCGACGGAGCGCGTCGAGCGCGCACCTGGCGGAGTTCCTCAAGGTCGTCTACGCCGACCGGCTGGAGCGCGAGGCGGGGGAGGCGACCGCCGAGCTTTCCACCCCAGCCGCGACGCGCACCCCCGGAGGAAGCTTGCGAAGCGGCGCCGGGCAGTCGGCGGTGCGCACCGAAACGGGTGCGCGGCGATCGACCGCCCGCCGCGCGACCGTCGCCGCGACTGCCGCGGCAGCGCTCGCGGCGGTTTCGCTCGTGGCCTTCCTCTCCCGCCGCGCCCCCGCGCCTCCGCCCCCTGCGGCAGTTCCGTCGGCGGCACTGACGCCGGTGCCGTCGGAGTCGCCGGCGCCAGCGCCGAAGGTGATGGTGGTGCTGAAGACCGATCCTGCCGGCGCGGAGATCGCCGAAGGCAGCACCGTCATCGGAACCTCCCCTCACGTGTGGAGCGCGACGCGGGGCGAGCACCAGCTCCGCTTCCAGCTCGCCGGGCACCGCGGCGTCACGCAGGAGATCGTCGCCGCGGCGGACGGTCAGGAAATCCTCGTGCGGCTGCCGCCCGTCCGCGCTGCCCACCGCGTCGTGAAGGATCCCGCGATCAAGGCGGAGCGGTGACGTCGTTGCGGGGCACCGCGGCGGCGGCGGCGCTCTTCTGCGCTCTGCTCGGCTCCGCCGCGCGCGCCGACTCCGTCGCCGACGAGGCGGATTTCCGTTTCCACCGCGGAGTGAAGCTGTATGCGCAGGGCCGCACCGAGGACGCGCTCTCGGAGTTCCTCGCCTCGAACCGGCTGGTCCGCAACCGCAACGTCATCCAGAACGTGGCGCGCTGCTTCGAGCGGCTGCGCATGTACAACGAGGCCTGGCGCTGGTACTCGGAGCTGCTCGCGGAGCCGCTGCCCGAGGCCGATCGGCGCGAGCTGGCAGCGTCGCTCGAGCGGCTGCAGCCGTCCCTCGCGCTTTTGCGCATCTTCAGCGACCCGCCCGGCGCGACCGTCTACGTCGATCGGAAGGACCTGGGAGCCCGCGGCCAGACCCCCGTCACGCTCGCGCTGCCGCCCGGAACGGCGACCGCGATCGTCGAGGCGCCCGGTTACCGTTCCGCGCAGGCGCGCGCGGATCTATCGACGGGAAAGCTGACGCTCCTGCAGCTGCCGCTGCGGCGCATCGAAGGGGAGATCGAGGTCGCCGGCGATCCGGGCAGGTTCGAGCTTCGCGTCGACGCCGCCGACAGCCCGGTGGAGCTCGCGCAGAGCGGCCGCGCGCGGGTCGCGCCCGGCCCGCACATCCTCTACCTGAGCGCTCCAGGCCACGCTGCGCAGCAGCTGGCCGTCGAGGTGCCGCCCGAGGGGACCGCGAAGGTCTCCTTCAAGCTGCTCGAGCTGCCGCCTCCTTCCGGCACCCTGATCGTCCGCGCCAACGTCGACGGTGCGCTGGTGCGCATCGACGGCAAGGAGATGGGGTTCACGCCCGGCGTCATCGACAAGGTCACCGCGGGGCGCCACGAGGTCGAGGTCCTGGCTGACGGCCGTGAGCCCGCCGTCGCGCGCGTCGACGTGGCGGTGGACCAGCGGCGGCCGGTGGACTTCAAGCTTCGCTACGCGGCTCCCCGCGTCGTCGCCGCCGAGAAATCGCTCACGCGCGCCGAGGAGGCGCCCGCGTCGATCACCGTCATCTCCGCCGAGGAGATCCGCGGATTCGGCTACACCACGCTTTCCGAGGCGCTGCGCTCCGTCCGCGGTTTCTACACCAGCTCCGACCGCGACTACGACTCGACCGGCGTGCGCGGATTCTCCACGCCGGGCACGTACAACAACCGCATCCTGGTGCTGTCCGACGGACACGCCACCAACGACGTCTCCGTCGGCCAGGGCGCCGTCGGTCGCGACTTCGATGCGGATCTCTCTGGCGTCGAGCGCATCGAGATCGTGCGCGGGCCGGGCTCGGTCCTCTACGGCAGCGCGGCGTTCTTCGCCGTCGTCAACGTCGTGCACCGCCAGCCCGAGCCGGGTCGCCACGCCGAGATCGGCGCCCAGATCGGCACGCTCGGCGAGAACACCGGCCATGCGATCGCGTCGTGGTCCAGCTCGGGTGGCTCGGTCTGGGCGCGCGCAAGCGGCACCGACATCGGCGGCGAGCCAATCTTCGCTTCGCCGGCCTCGAGCGGTCCGGCCGCCGGATTCGCGAACGGCCTGGATGGCGAGCGCGCGGGCCACCTCGACTTGCGGGCGCGCGCCGGCGAGGTGACGTTCGCCGCGTCGTACAACTGGCGGCGGAAGATCGTGCCCACCGCCGCGTTCGGCACGGCGTTCGGCATACCCGGCACGCAGACGACCGACCAGCGCGGCTTCTTCGAGGCGCAGCTCGCGCATCCGTTCGCGAACGGGTTCTCCATCGAGGGACGCGCGGCGCTCGACCTGGAGCGATATCGCGGCGACTGGCAATACCGCGGCGCGGGTCCCGGATACGACGCGAGCCAGCAGAGCTGGGGAACGGGCGAGCTGCGCTTCCGCTTGCCCTCGATGGCCGGGCACCGCCTCTTCGCCGGGGGAGAGATCCAGGATCGCTTCCGCGTCCGCGTGCAGGCGGTCACGCCCGGGCGGCAGACCTTCGACAACGCACCGGGGAATCGCGCCGGCGCTCCTGACAGCGAGGTCATCACCAGCGCCTACGTGGGCGACGACTGGCGCATCTCGCCGCGCATCCTGCTCGACGCGGCCGCGCGCATCGATCACTACGCGGATTCGTTCGGCGCGGTGGTGAACCCGCGCGTCGCGCTCATCCTGCAGCCGTACTCCGGCGGGACGACCAAGCTGCTCTTCGGCCGCGCCTTCCGCGCGCCCGGCGTGTACGAGCGATTCTTCAACGACGGCGGCGCGTCGCAGATCGCCGCGCAGGATCTCCGCCCCGAGCGGGTCACGACGTTCGAGCTGGAGCACACGCACCAGCTCAACGACGAAGTCACGCTGCTCGCCGCCGGGTACTTCAGCCGCGTCGACCACCTCGTCCGAGCCGCGCCGGTCGGAACGCTTCCCGACGGCACCGTGCTGACGCAGTTCCAGAACCGGCAGGGATTCGTCCGCAGCGCCGGCGGCGAGGCGGAGCTGCGCTGGAGCGCGGGTGCGGGCGCGCTCTTCTCGGCGTGGTACGCGTACAGCGTGGTGCGGGACGACACCGGAACCGGTTCGTTCCAGGGCGCGCCGATTCCCAACTCGCCTCAGCACGCGGGCGCCGTCCGGCTGCTCTACCCGATCGTGCCGCAGGTCCTGTCCGTCTCGACCGAGGCCGTGTACGGCGGCCCGCGACACACGGTCGCCGACTCGAGCGAGCCGGACCGCGTCGTCGGCGAGTCCCTGCAGTGGAACGCGGGACTGTCGGGCGAGTACGCCCGCTGGAACCTGCACTACGGCGCATTCGTCGTCGACCTGCTCGACGACCGCGTCGCGCTGCCGGGCGGGCCCGAGATCCCGTTCCCGGGCCACGCGGTGCCGCAGATCGGCCGCACGCTGCGCCTCCAGATCTCGGCGTCGTTCTGATGCTGTTCCTCGGCGCCAAGGACGTCGAGTCGACCGGCCTCGGGATGGCAAGGGTGGTGGACATCGTCGAAGCGGCGCTGGCCGACAAGGCCGATGGGCGCGTCGAGCTTCCGCCGAAGCTCGGGCTCGCGCCGCGCCCCGGGGCCATCTTGCACGCAATGCCGGCGCGGGTCGGCGACGCCCTGGGGATGAAGTGGATCGCGGCCTTTCCGGAGAACCGCGCGCGCGGGCTCCCGCCGACGTCGGGACTGATCGTCCTGAACGACGAGCGCACCGGCGCTCCGCGCGCGGTGCTCGACGCGGACTGGATCACGACGATGCGCACCGGCGCCGTGGCCGCCGTCGCGGCGCGGATGCTCGCGCGTCGCGGCGCGGAGGAGGCCGCCATCCTGGGTCCCGGCCGCGTCGGCACCGCGGCGCTCCAGGCGTTGCGCGTCACCCTGCCTGGCCTGCGCACCGTGCGCGCATGGGCTCCGCGCGCCGCGACGGCGGAGCGCTTCGCCCGCCAGCACGGCGCCGCCGCAGCGCGAACCGCCGAAGAAGCGCTGCGCGGCGCGGACGTCGTGGTCAGCGCCGCACCCTGGCCGGGCGGACCGCCTCACCTCGAGCCCGGCTGGC
>Ga0075423_10006260_pt1 | contig 11170 bp, 1 predicted proteins | sample SoiMethybrSBSTD2_FD_80114 | JGI IMG/M metagenome (GOLD analysis project Ga0075423, IMG submission 80114) | Bulk soil microbial communities from a Populus tree surrounding site in Tennessee, USA - Soil MetaG P. TD hybrid SBSTD2 | ecosystem: Environmental > Terrestrial > Soil > Tree plantation...
AGCGTCTCGGCGCCGACACCGCGAGCGATGAGCCGGTGGGCGAGGCCGTTGGCGCGCCGGTTCAGCTCCCCATAGGTGAGAGACGTCCCCTCGCACGCCACTGCCGGAGCGTCCGGAGTCTGTGCCACTTGTCGCTGGAAGCGCTCGATGAGCGTGGGACCGTGGGCCTCACGGCGGTGCGTGAGCTCCGCGGCCGGCCGTTCGCCACGCACCTCGAGGGGAAGGCGGCTCAACACCCGAGACGGGTCGGCAACCGCGGCCTCGAGCAAGGTCCGGTAGTGGTTGAGCCACCGGCGCACAGTGGCCGCGTCGAGCAGGTCTCGGTTGTAGTTGGCGGCCATGCTCAGACCGTGGCCGGTGTCGAGGACGTCCAGACTGAGCTCGAAAGCCGAGTGGCGCTTCGGAGGCACGATGGGCTCGACCGCCAGACCGGCGAACGCGGGCGAAGGTCCTGCCTTGTCCACGTTGAACGTCACGGTCACGAGGGGGCTGCGGCCGGCGTCTCGGGGCAGCTTGAGCCGTCGCACCACGCTCCCGAACGTGGCCTCCTGGTTCTCGAACACGGCGAGAAGGTTGCGGCGGACTTCCTTGACGTGGTCCGCCAGGGACTTCTCACCGCGAACCCGCGAACGCATCGGCAGCGTGTCCACGCAGTGGCCAACTAGCTGCCCGTTTTCCAGACGGGCCTGGCCGGCGACGGGGATGCCGATCACGAGATCCGTCTGTCCCGTCAGGCGGTGGATCAGGACCTGGAAACCGGCCAGGAGGGTCACGTACAGCGTGGCGCCAAGACCCACGCCGAGATGCTTGATCGAGCGGTAGAGGTCCTCTCCGATAGAAAGGACCTCCTGCCCCCCCGCAAACGTGCGCACTGCGGGGCGTGGCCGGTCGGCCGGGAGGTCGACCGTCGGCACGAGGTCGGCGAATTGGGCCATCCAGTAGTCTTCGGCCGTCTCCCGTCTAAGCGCGGCTTCGGGGCTCGTCTCCGCTCGCACGTGATCCACGTAGGAGGCTACCGGCGGTAGCGAGGCCGGCAGACCCTTCGTGTTGGCCGAGTAGAGAGCGGCGAGGTCGCGCAGCACGATGCTCGCCGACCATCCGTCGCAGGCGATGTGGTGGGCGGTGAGGACGAGGACGTGGGTCTCATCGTCCTCGCGAACCAGCCGGGCGCGTATCAGCGGTCCACCGGCGAGGTCGAACGGCTCCCGGCTCTCGCCTTCCATGATGCGCTCGAGCTCGTCCGTGGCCTCGGCGCGTGTCCGCGACGTCAGGTCCACGAGGGGCAGCTCGATGGAGAGGACCTCGTGGATACGCTGTTCGCCCTCGGCGTCGAACGTGGCGCGCAGCGCGGCGTGGCGGTCCACCACTCGCTGCAGGGCTCCGCGGAGTGCTTCCACGTCGAGCCGGCCCGTCAGGCGCAGCGGGAAGCACTGGTTGTAGGAGCACGACGCTTCGCTCCCCATCTGCACGGCGGCCCACATCTCGCTCTGGGGCTCGGTCATGGGCAGCACCGTGACGGCAGGCCGCGCGAACGGGTCGTAGTCGACGGGGATTAGTCGCACCTGGGCGTCCTTGCGCTCAGCCATGAGCCTCTTCGACTCTCAGGTACTTGCCGGGCCGGGCCGGATCGGGGACGAACCAGGCCTCATTGCCTGAGGCGTCGCGTCCCTTGCGCGCGCCCGCAACCGGTGCGGGAGACGCCGCCCCGGGAAGGAAGGCGGCCTCCTGCATCTCGGCCAGCGTCTCGTTGTAAGCCTCCACCACCCGCGCCACGTCTGCCTCCGTGTGAGCGGTCGTCAGGAACCCCGGCCGGCCCTCCCAGATGTGAATGCCTTTGTCGCGCAGATACGCGTAGAAGAGGCTCGCCAGGGGCAGCTCCGGTGGGAGATGGAAGCAGAACCAGGAGGCGAAATGGGTGATGCGCACCGGAGCCTGCCGCCGGTCCGCACAGCGACGCAGCGTCTCGACGAAGGCCGTTGTCCGCTCCCCGAGCTCCCGCTGCAGGGCCGGACCTTCACGCCTGAGGTGCTCGAGCACAGCCACCGCGGCCGCAAGGGCAAGCGGATGGCGCACGAACGTGCCCGCGAAGAACGTGACACCGACGTCCGGGAACGAGGCGTCCCCGAAGCTCCAGCCGCCGCCGTCGAGCGCGTCCATGTACTCACGCCGTCCGGCCACGACTCCGATCGGGAGCCCCCCTCCCACCACCTTTCCGTACGTCGCGAGGTCGGCGCGCACGTCGAAGAAGGCCTGAGCCCCGCCGGGGGCCACGCGGAAGCCCGTCACCACCTCGTCGAAGATCAGCGCGGTCCCCGAGGCGGCGGTGAGGCGACGCAACTCCTTCAGGAACTCTCGGGGCTGAAGCTCGGGTCGCCGGCTCTGCACCGGCTCCACCAGGACCGCGGCTAGCTCCACGCCCCGCGCGGCGATCGCTTCGAGGGCCTTCGGGCTGCCGTACTCGAGCACGAGGATGTTGTCCGCCATGCTGGGTGGAATGCCGGGAGCCACGAGGGCGGAGCGCAGCGTCCCCTCCACGACGGTCGGCCGGACGAGGACCTCGTCGAACGTGCCGTGGTAGGCCCCGCCGAACATGGCGATACGATCGCGGCCGGAGACCGTCCGCGCCACGCGGAGGGCCGCTGTCACCGCCTCCGAGCCCGTGTTGCAGAAGGCCGCCCGTTCCATCCCGACCATCCCACACAAGCGCTCCGCCACCTCACCCGCCAGCGGGGTCTGGGGCCCGATCTCGATCCCGCGCCGGAGCTGCCGCTCGATGGCTTCGGAGATGAAGGCCGGCGAGTGCCCGAACAGGTTGACGCCGAATCCGTTCACGAGATCGACGTACTCGTTTCCGTCCACGTCCCAGAGCTTCGAGCCCGCTGACCGCTCGACCACGATCGGGTAGACGCTCTCCTTCCAGGCCATGCGAAAGCCGGCCACCGAGCGAGGATCCGCGAGGTGCGGGCGGTGCCGGGCAGTGATCTGCTTGGACCCCGCCGTGCGCCGCGCATAGCGCTCGACGAACCCGGCGAGGCGTCGTTCCTGCTCCGGCGTCACTCCCGGCGCCGATCCCTTCACGGGCGGGCGGAAGGGGCCATGCGCCGTCTGGTCGGACGCCGTCGTCGCGGGCCGCCGGGGCATGGCCGCGGGCTGGGCCTCAGGCGGGCGCGACAGCGGGGCGCCCGCGGCGAGCGCGGGAGCCGCGCCGAGGAGGGAGCGCATACCGTCCAGGGCAGCCGTTCCGTGGCCGTTCTTCAGCATGTCGAGCTGACGCGCGATGATGGACAGCTGCTGGCTGAACACCCTCTCGAGTACGCTCGCGTCGGGCTGGCCGGCCGTGTGCCCGGGAGCGGCGGACGCCGGCGGCGCCGTCACGACTGACGCCGAGACAGCGGCGGGCGAGGCTGGGTTCGCCGCGCCAGCTGCCGGCCCGGGCTCGGGCGGCAGCGTTTCGACGATCCTGCCCGCGAGGCTGTCGATCGTCGACAGATCTTCCACCAGCTCACGGAACGTCACTTTCGTTCCGAAGGTCTTCTGCACGGCCGTGCTCGCCTGGGTCAGGAACAGCGAATCGAGCCCCAGCTCGAGGAAGCTCGCCGCGGGGTCGAGGCTGTCGGCGTCCAGGCCCGAGAGGTCGGCGAACAAACGCTGAAGGCGCTCGACGACGTTCTGACGCGGGTCGGCCGCCGGCGGTGGCGAGGCCAGAGCCGCCGTCGCAGCAGCTGCGGAGACTTCTGGAGGTACGAGCGCGGGCGCTCTCACAGGTAGGTTCCCTCCCTGGATCGCCGGCGGTGGCTCGACCCAGAAGCGTTTGCGTTCGAACGGGTAGGTCGGCAGGCTGACGCGCCGGCGTGCGCCGCCGCTGAGCCGGGCCCAGTCGAGAGCCGTCCCCGCCAACCAGAGTCGGCCGGCCGCCATCAGAAGGTGCTCGAGGTCGGCGTCGGCGTTCGGACTCGGCGCCAGCGAGCCCACCACCCTGTGCGTCCCGCGGCTGGGGTGCTGGCGGGCCAGGCCGGACAACGCCTGACCCGGGCCCACCTCGAGCAGGACCGTCCCCGGATCCGCGAACAGCCGGTCCAGGCCTTCTTGGAAGCGAACCGGGTCTCGCAGCTGCCGGACCCAGTAGGCTGGATCGGTCGCCTCCTCAGGCTTGATCCAGTCGCCCGTGAGGCTCGACACCCAGCGTGTGTTTGGCTCCTTTCGCGCCGTCTCTCGGACGAGCGCATCGAAGGGCTCGAGGATCGGGTCGAGCATCCGCGAGTGGAAAGCGTGCGAAGTGGCCAGCGGACGAGCGGCTACACCACGTCCGCTCAGATCTTCCTCGAACGCCTTCACCGCGTCGGCGGGACCCGACACGACCGTCAGGCTGGGGCTGTTGATGGCGGCTACCGCCAGCGCCGGCGGCAGGACGCCGGCGACGTCCGCTGCCGCGGCGCGGATCGCGAGCATCCGGCCGTGCGGGAGAGCCTGTATGAGCGCGGCCCGGCGCGCGACGAGCACCAGCGCCTCGTCACGGCTGAAGACGCCGGCCCGGCACGCCGCGACGTATTCGCCGAGGCTGTGACCGATCATCGCCGCTGGCTCGACGCCCCAGGAGCGCCACAAGCAGGCGAGGGCATGCTCCACCGCGAAGAGCGCGGGCTGTGTAAGGGAGGTCTCGTCGAGCTGCCGGGCGAAGCGCTCGGCGTCGGCCGGAGCGGGATAGAGCACCTCCCGCAGGTCGAGGCCCAGCTCGCCTCGCAGCACTTCGGCGCAGGCGTCGATCTCGTTCCGGAACACGGGCTCCGTGTCGTAGAGCCGGCGTCCCATGTTGACGTGCTGCACGCCTTGTCCGGGGAACAGGAAAGCGACCGACACGGGCTCGCGCGCGGTCTCCTCGGTCGCGACCCGCTTCGGGTCGAGGCTGCCGAGCAGGCGCAGTGCGTCGTTGCGGTCGCGCGCGACGAGCGCGCGGCGGTGGGCAAACCCGCGGCGCCCCGCCTGGAGCGTGAAGGCGACGTCGGCCAGGTCGGACTCGGGATGCTCCTCGAGGTGGTGGCGCAGGTTCGCGGTCGCCGCATCGAGGGCGGCGCGCGAACGGGCCGACAGCACGAGGAGCTGCTCGGCCCGCGCCGCCGCCGGTGCCGGGCGAGGCGGCGCTTCTTCGAGCACGACGTGCGCGTTCGTGCCGCCGACGCCAAGGGAGCTGAGTCCGGCGCGGCGTGGGGTGCGTCCTTCCCGCCAGGGCAGGAGCGTCGTGTTCACGTAGAAGGGACTTTCCTCGAGGCCGAGCTTCGGGTTCGGCGACTGGAAGTGCAGGGTCGCCGGGATCGCCTTGTGCTGGAGGCAGAGCGCCACCTTGATCAGGCCGGCCACGCCCGCCGCGGCATCGAGGTGGCCGATGTTCGTCTTGAGCGAGCCGAGCGCGCAGAAACCGCGGGCGGCGGTCTTCCGGCGGAAGGCCTGCGTCAGCGCTGCCACCTCGATCGGATCGCCGAGGGCAGTGCCGGTGCCGTGGGCTTCGACGTAACCGATGGTGTCGGGATCGATGCCGGCCAGCGCCTGGGCGAGCGCGATCGCTTCGACCTGGCCGTCCACGCTGGGAGCGGTGAAGCTGACCTTCGAGGAGCCGTCGTTGCTCAGGGCGGAACCCTTGACGACCGCGTGGATCGAGTCTCCCGCGTCGAGGGCATCGGCGAGGCGCTTCAGCACGACGATGCCCAGGCCGTTGCTGAAGACGGTGCCCGCCGCGTGGACGTCGAACGCGCGACAGCGGCCATCCGGCGACGTGATCGCGCCGTCACCGTGCAGGTATCCGCGCTTCTGGGGAAGCGTGATCGAAACACCTCCCGCCAGCGCCATGTCGCACTGGAACGTCAGGAGGCTCTGCACCGCCTGACAGACCGCGACGAGCGAGGTGGAACAGGCTGTCTGGATCGTCAGGGCCGGGCCGTGCAGGTTGAGCTTGTACGCGACGCGCGTGGCCAGATAGTCCTTCTCGTTGCCCATCATGGTCTGGAGCGAGCCCACTCGGGCAATCACGTCGGGGCGCCCCAAGAGGTTGGCGAGGAGATAGGTGTTGTTGCTCATCCCCGCGAAGACGCCGATCGCGCCCGAGAACGCCTGGGGATCGTAGCCCGCATCCTCGAGCGCCTCCCACGCCGCTTCGAGGAAGAGCCGCTGCTGGGGGTCGATCACGTCGGCCTCGGCCGGCGAGATCCCGAAGAAGCCCGCGTCGAAGAGCTCGACGCCGGGCAGGATGCCGCGCGCTCGCACGTAGCCGCGCTCGCTCCGCGCGGCCATCTCCTCCGCTCCCGCCGGCTCCAGCTCGTCCTCGGCGAAGTGGGGGATCGATTCCCTCGCCGCCGCCAGATTCCGCCAGAGCGCGCGCGGGTTCTCCGCGCCGGGGAAGCGCCCGGCCATGCCGATGATGGCGACACCGTCCCGCGGATCGTAGGCCGAGGCGTAGGACACTAGCGGTTACCCACAACGGGGCGGCGGCGTGAGAGGGCGTCCTTCGTCCGGCGGGCGCGGGCGGCGGCGTCGATCCCTGCAGCTCGCTGCGGGTCAGCCCCTGCCAGGTGTCGAGCCAGGGTCCGTATCGTCGGATGCTGGAACAGCGCCACGATCTGCACGCCGTCTCCGAGTTGTTCGCGCAGGCGGGCATGGGCGCGCAGGAGCAGCAGCGAGTGCCCGCCCAGATCGAAGAAATTGTCGTCGAGGCCGACCTGGCTGACCTGGAACAGCTCCGTCCACAGCGCGGCAATGCGGCGCTCCAGCTCGGTAGACGGCGTCGCCGAGGCCGAAACCGGGTGGCGCCGCGGCGCCGCCGCCCACTTCCGGGTCGCCGCGGGGAGCTGCGCGAGGAGAGATGCGAGCGGCGCGTCTGCCGCGGCGGGAAGCGCGCGCAGCAGCGCCGCCAGGTCTTCGAGCATCGCCTGTGCCGTGGCCGCGCTCGTGCGGTTCCGGTGGTACAGGAGGCGCATGCGGAGCTCGGGCGCCGGCTCGACCGCGAGCGTGACCGGATAGTTCGTGGCCTCGGGCGCCGAGACGAGGTCGATCTCGACGTCGCGGCCAAGACGTCGCGCGCCTTCCTCGACCACGTAGTTCTGGAAGACGATCAGGCTGTCGAACAGACGTAGCCGCCAGGGGATTCCGGCCCACTCTTGGATCTGGTCGATAGGCGCGTACTGGTGCTGGGCCGCCTCGGTCTGACTTTCCTGCAACTCGCGCAACCAGGAGACGAGCGAACGTGCTCCGTCGAGCCGCGTGCGCACGGGCAGGTCGTTCACGCACGGCCCCACCATCGCCTCGATGCCCGGAATCTCGGCGGGCCGTCCGGAGAAGGCGGCCCCGAACGTCACGTCGTCGTCCCCACTCCAGTGCCCGAGCAGCAGCCCCCACGCCGCCTGCACCACGGTGCTCAGCGTGAGCTTTCGGCTGCGGGCCAGCGCGTGAAGGGCGCTCGTCGCCTCGGCCGGCAGGCGCGCCGACTGCTCGCCGAAAGGATCCTCGCGATCGCCGGCGAAGGGTCCCTCCGACGGCAGGATGCGAGTCGGGCCGGCGAAGCCAGCCAGGGACCGTCGCCAGAACGCTTCCGAATCCGGCGCCGAGTTGCGGAGCCAGGCCAGGTAGCCGCCGTACGTGCAGGCCCGCGGCAGCGCGGCGGGCTCGCCCCCCCGCCGGGCTTCGTAGAGCGCCGACAAGTCGCGGAACACCAGAGGCCACGACCAGCCGTCCACGTGGAGGTGGTGCGTGCTCCATACGAGCTCCCAGACTTCGTCCTCGAGGCGAACCAGCGTGAGGCGTGTGAGGGGCGGCCGAGCCAGATCGAAGCGGTGCGCGCGCTCGGTCGATTCGAGCGCGCGTGAACGTGCCTCCTGTTCTTCCCGAGACAGGTCGCGCCAGTCCTCCTCGTGCCACTCCGGACGCACGCCGCGAACGATCACCTGCACCGGCTCCGGCAACCCGTCGGCCGCATAGGCGCTGCGCAGCACCTCGTGCCGCGCGAGCACGTCGTCCCACGCGGCGCGGAGCGCTGCCGGATCGACGCTCCCCCGCAGCCGGAAGCGCCAGGGCTCGAAGCCGATGCCGGCGGGAGCCGACTCCATCGCGTGGAAGAGGCGCTGCATCGGCGCGAGCGGCTGCACGTCCTCTACTGCGTAAGTCGAGGTAAGGCGGTCGATGGCCGCCTGATCGAGCCGGACGAGCGGAAAGTCCGACGGGGTGAAGGCACCCGCCGACGCCGCCCGGCAGTGCCGTATGAGGGCGAGCAGTTCCGCGCGGAAGGCGCCGGCCAGCCGCTCGATGGTCTCGGCTCGGTGCCGGTTGACGCTGTAATGGAAGCGGACCTCCAGGCATCCTTCCGTGACGAGGCCGATCACCTCGATCAGGTGCGTACGCGGACCGCGTGGGGCACGCCAGGGACCGGCGGATTCCGGCGCGAAACGGAAGAGCGACGAACCGGCCACCACCTGGTCGAACTGCCCGAGATAGTTGAAGAGCAGGTCGGCTCGAGGCAGCGACGACAGTCGCGCGCGGGCCTCGGGGTCCAGATAGCGCAGGGCCCCGAAGCTCAGCCCGCGATCGGGGAGCGCCCGAAGCTGTTCCTTCACCGCCTTCAGCGCGCTGGCCTCGCTCGCATCGGCGGGCAGGTGCAGGGTGAACGGGAAGAGCGTCGTGAACCACCCCACCGTGCGGGACAGATCGAGATCGGCGAACAGGTCCTCGCGCCCGTGGCCCTCGAGGTCTATGCGAAAACGGTCGCCGCCCGTCCAGGCCGCCATGGCTCGAGCGAGCGCGGTGAGGAGCGCGTCGTTAATCTGCGTTCGGTACGCGGCCGGCATCTCCTGCAGGAGCGCGAGCGTCTCCTCGCGCGCGAGAGACGCGACGGCGGTGCAGACGCTGGCCTCGGTGTTGTCGCCGGTCGAGTGGTCCGTCGGCAGGGTGCCGGCCGTGCCCGCAGTCAGCCAGTAGGGCAACGAGCGACGGAAGCCGCCCGCGGCGGCATGCGCCGCCAGACGCTCCGACCACTGCTGGTAGGACGACGTTCGCGCCGGCAGGCTCGCCGGGCCGCCCCCTTCCGCATATGCGCGCTCGACGTCCTCGAGCAGGATCCGCCACGACACGCCGTCCACGATGAGGTGGTGGAAGATGAGGATCAGCCGGCCGGGCCGGCCAGGCCCCAGGCTGACCAGGGCCGCCCGGGCCAGCGGTCCGCGCTCCAGGTTCAAGCCGCTATGCAGCGCGGCCGCCGCCATCTCGAGGGCGAGCGGCCGCTCGTCTTCGCCGCGCGATGACAGATCGATCCGCTCGAGGGCCAACCTGCCGGGGCCTTCGGCGTGGGTCTGCTGCCAGTCGTTGGCGTGACAACGGAACCGGAGCCGCAGCGCATCGTGGTGTCGCGCAACGACCTGGAGCGCGGCTTCGAGCCGTCCCGCGTCGATGTCCGCCGGCGTCGAGAAGAGGAAGGCCTGATTCCAGTGATCGAGATCGGGCAGGCCCAGCTCGAAGAACCAGCGCTGGACAGGAGTCAGGAGGGCCACCCCTTGCGCCGCAACCGCGGGCCTGGCTTCCGCGGGTGCGGCCAGACCCGCGACCAGCTCGGCCACGGTGGGCCGTTTGAACAGATCCCGCGGCGTGAAGGACAGGCCCTCTGCGCGGGCGCGAGCCACGACCTGGATGCTCAGGATCGAGTCGCCGCCCAGCTCGAAGAAGTTGTCGTGGATGCCCACTCTCGCCACGGCAAGGCCAGCCGCCCAGATTCCGCACAGCACCTTCTCCGCCCGGCTGCCCGGAGGCACATAGGTGACCCGGCCCTCGGCCCGCGCGGGGTCGGGGGCCGGCAGCGCCTTCCGATCCACCTTCCCGTTCTCGGTGAGGGGCAGCCTATCGACGAACACGAATGCGGCGGGAACCATGTACTCCGGAACGGCCGCCTTCAACCGCGCGCGGAGCTCATCGACGAGGAGCACCCGGTCGGCCGCGGTCGCTAGGTAGGCGACGAGCCGCCGGTCGCCGGGCGTGTCCTCGCGCGCGAGCACTACCGCCTCGCGCACCGCCGGATGCTGGGAGAGCACCGCCTCGATCTCGCCGAGCTCGATCCGGAAGCCGTGGATCTTCACCTGATGATCGATGCGGCCGAGGTACTCGAGGTCTCCGTCCTCCAGGCGACAGGCCAGGTCCCCGGTGCGGTAGAGTCGCGCCGTGGGCTCTCCGGAGAGGGGATCGCGCACGAAGCGGTCCGCCGTCAGCGCAGGGCGGCTCAGATAGCCACGGGCCACGCCGGCTCCGCCCACGTACATCTCGCCCGGCACGCCGATGGGGACGGGCTGGCCCTGCGGGTCGAGCAGGCGCACGTAGAGATCGGGGATCGGGATGCCGATCATGCTCCCGGCGCCAGCTTCCACGTCGGCCATCGTCAGCGGTCGGTAGGTTACGTGGACCGTCGTCTCCGTGATGCCGTACATGTTCACGAGCCGAGGCTGACGGTCGCCGTGACGCGCGAACCACGGACGCAGGCTCTGTAGGTCGAGCGCCTCCCCGCCGAAGATCACGTAACGCAGGGCCAGCTCGTCCGCCGCGGCCCCGGCCGCGAGATCGGCCTGGATGAGGTGCCGGAACGCCGAAGGCGTTTGGTTGAGGACGGTCACGCCCTCGCGGCGCAACAGCTCGTGGAACGCGTCTGGCGATCGGCTCACCCAATACGGGACGACCACCAGCCGCCCACCGTAGAGAAGGGAGCCCCAGATCTCCCAGACCGTGAAGTCGAAGGCGTAGGAGTGGAAGAGCGTCCACACATCCCGGGTGCCGAAGCCAAACCAGGAGTCGGTGGCGTCGAACAGCCGCGTTACGTTGCCGTGGGTGATCTGGCAGCCCTTCGGCTTCCCCGTCGAGCCCGACGTGTAGATCACGTAGGCCAGATTCGCGGCGCAGGCCCCACTCGCGAAGTCGCCCTCCGACCATTCCCCCGGATCGTCGACGAGCACGTGGATCGCGGACCCGGACGGCAGGGAGTCCCCGAGCGAACGCTCGGTGACGATGATGGAGACGCGCGCGTCCTTCACCATGAACGCCAGGCGGTCCTTCGGATAGGCTGGATCGAGGGGCAGATAAGCGCCGCCGGCCTTGAGGATCCCCAGGACGGCCACGACGAGGTCCAGCGAGCGCTCGAGGCTGAGGCCCACGAGTG
>Ga0075423_10006261_pt1 | contig 11169 bp, 8 predicted proteins | sample SoiMethybrSBSTD2_FD_80114 | JGI IMG/M metagenome (GOLD analysis project Ga0075423, IMG submission 80114) | Bulk soil microbial communities from a Populus tree surrounding site in Tennessee, USA - Soil MetaG P. TD hybrid SBSTD2 | ecosystem: Environmental > Terrestrial > Soil > Tree plantation...
TTATGATTGCGTTACGACTTGCGCTCTCCGATTGACGATGCTTAGGCTAAGCCTCCTCTGTAGCATGCGTCTCCTCTTGATGAGTATTCTTCTTTTCATGATTCAATTCCTTCCACGAGATTCGTCACTCCCGTCATGACCGTTCTCCTTTCTTGCCGAACGATCCATCGAGCAACTCTACGCCGGTCGAGGTATCACTCTGCTCTGGTAATTTTGGTTGAGTCCACGGGGCTTCATTTCGTCCGTTCCTATAACCTGTTTTGCTTTACGACCTAAGTTTGTACTAGTTGGTATTCAGCCGAAACCCTATATGGAGCGAGTGAGACGTACCCCAATAGTGGGACTGGTTGCTAACCTCCCACTGTCAGTGCGTAAATTCTGCGTTGAATAGTTAGTTAAGAGTGTTGGCGTGGTTGCGTGGACGAACGATTGTGACTCGACGGCCGAAGCGTTTCGAGTCCAGCGAATACGCACCCGGCCCGAGAAGGCCGAGCGCCGCCGAATTTGCTAACGCGATTACGCATACCACGGTGCTGGAGTGGGGATTCAGGATTATGTTGCCAACTATAAACGCGCCAGTTATCACACAGAGAAATGGTGTCAGAAACCCAATAAGCAGCGAAATCGAAATTAGCAGGATGGCGGCCAGCACGAGCCGGTAAAGAGAGCCGTTGTAGTGGACGCCTACGGTGATGAGAAAGGCCACCACAGAGATGCGCAACAGCAATAAGGCCACACCCGGCCCGCCTTGAGGAAACATTGGGAACAATCGTTGCACCGGTTAAGTGTAGCGCTATCCCTTGCAAGCAAGTACCTACCTTTAGGCAATGCTTCAATAACACTTTCGGGTGAGTAGTGTTCAGAATTGAAGTTTGAGTGCGAACTGGATCGAGCGGGGTCCGCCGATCTGGTAGAGAGGATTCAAACCACCATTCGCACCGCCTGCTCCAAGGCTATTGGCTAACGTCTGCGTCGAGCGGCCGAAAAAGGAGCTGGTGAGCGTATTAATAGGACTGCCGAAGTTCGGATGGTTGAAGATGTTGAAGAACTCGGTGCGGAAATGAAGACCAATATTCTCCGTGAGCTGAAATTTTCTTTGCAGCGCAACATCGGTTTGCCAGGCGCCAAAACCTCGCAGCACATTCCGTCCCAGATTACCCTGTTGACCAACAGGCGCCGCAGAAAAAGCAGCTCTATTGAAAATCTTGCCGCCAGAAAATTGCGAACCGAATAACTCGAGAGGTACTCCCACATTTAAATTTGGCCGGGCATCAAGTCTGACGCCCGCCGCCGAGAACGAGGTGCCGATAACGTCAACAGGCGGCGCCGATCTGGCGAATATGAAAGTGTCCACCGACCAACCACTCAAAATCGCGTTGAGAAGTTCCTGAGATTTCGGAATCGGCAAATCGTAGGTGACACCCGTTGTGAACGAATGCCGGATATCAAAATCGGAGTTGCCGCGATCTGTTTCGGGATTCGCAAGCGTCCCCGGCGTGGTGCGGTTGTTAGCTGCGTCCGTCGAGGCAATATCTATCGAGTGGGACCATGAATACGAGGCCAATGCTTGCAACCCGTGAGACAAACGTCGCTGGAACTTGAGTTGTAGAGCGTGATAGTCGGATGTCGCTGAATTATCGTTTACGATAACAGTCTGAAAATTAGGATTGACGTTAACCAACTTGGTTCCACGGAGTAGATCGCGCCCACTCGCACCGACGTAAGTTACAGACAGGCTTTGATTGTTTCCAATTGATTGCTCCAGTGCGACATTCCACTGATATGTCCGAGGAAGCTTCAAGTGTGGATCGGCCACGATAATCGTGACCACCGGTGGATTAACTGTGAACGCCGGAGCAGCGGCGTTCTGAGCGCTCAACGGAAACGCTGCCGACGGAATGATCTTCGTCGCGCCGTAGGGAAAGAAACTGGAGACTCCTCCGAGCGATCCCTGTCCAAGGTCATAAAAGATTCCGAAGCCTGCTCGAACAGTCGCATCCCAATTTCGTATGCCGCTAAATTGATAGGCAAGTCCTAATCGTGGCGCTACATTCCCATAAGTTGTTTCGTAGAGCGGAGTGCCACGTGGCGCTAGACTCATCGTCGCCGGCTGATCCAGACCTGTCACGGTAAAAGGATCGCTTGCGGAATTCTTGCCCTTGAGTGGCGGATTAACGTCCCAGCGCAAGCCATAAGTCACTGCGAGTCGTGGTGTGATCTTCCAGGTGTCCTGGCCATAAAGCGAAAAATTTTGGGACACCAGCGCACTACTTTGCATTGCGAGCGTAAGCGCAAGCGAAGCTGTCCCTGAAAGAGCACCCCCGGGCGCAGCGGTCATTCCGGAAAATTGCGCAAATTGACGATAGGAGAACGGACTGCTGAAAGGAGCCAGCCAACGATAGTCCACGCCAAACTTCAATTGATGATTGCGTACGGTCACTGAGAGATCGTCGAGCAGATTAATCTGGCGTTGCTCGCCGGTGCCCTGGTTGCCCTGGTTGTATTGTCCTGCGCCCGGGATGAATATTCCGAAGACACCGTTCGCAGACGATAATCCAGCCGGAAACACTAGTGAATCCGGAAACGGTACAGCCCCGCCGAAGTCATCGAGAAAGAATGTAGTTCCGATTCTCTGGTTGCTGTAATTTGCTCTCATCTCGTTGCTGATCCGCGGGCTGATCAGTTGCGTGAGGCCGAGTGTCAGCGTGTGTATAGACGATGAAAGCGAAGTGTTCAGGCTGAGAATCGGACCGTTGAGAACCGGGCTGCGTTGGTCCAACTGTGAAGGCGAATAGTTGTAACGGCCAAACAAGCTCACCTTCGAGTTCACGGCCTGGTCCACGCGGAGGCTATAGGCATTGAGCGTGGAAGGATTCGAATAGCTGGCATTGAATTGCGCCAGCCCGGTCGCCACATTAGCGCCGTTCGCAATTGGAAACGCGTCCAGGAAGGGACGCATCGTGGCTGGCGCTTGCTGCCGCGATTGAGCATTTGGTACGGCTGTTTGCTGGGTGGATGGCTGGCGCAAGCGTAGCCCTTCATACGAGAAGAAAAAGAACGTCTTGTCTTTCCGGATCGGACCGCCGAACACGCCTCCAAAATCGTTCTGCCGCTCTTGAGGTTTTGCCAGGCCATTGAAGTTCACAAACCAATCCCTCGCGTCCAGCGCGTTGTTTCTGAAGTATTCGAACAGCGTACCGTGAAGGGTGTTGGTTCCGGAGCGTGTCACGATCGAGACTTGTCCGCCAGGCGTGCGTCCGAACTCCGGAGCAAACGAAGACGTTTGGATCCGAAACTCCTGCAAAGCATCGACTGATACGAGGCTGTTTGTGCCGCCAGTAACACTGAGCGCCGGCAACGCGCCACTCGCAGTCTGGACCAATTGCAGTAATCCAGTGACGCCAAAATTGGCGCTGACACCGTCGATCGTGAAGTAGTTCGCATCGGCGCGCTGGCCGTTCACACTGAATTGTCCCTGGTCGTCGAATCTTGTGGCGGTCACTACCACACCTGGCGTGAGTGAGATGAGAGTCTGAAAACTCCGGCCGTTGAGAGGAAAATTATCAACGAAATTGTGGTTGACAACTGTACTGACGGTCCTCGATTCGACATTCAGCAACGGCGCACCACTCTCGACCATAACGGTTTCGGATACGTCGCCGAGCGCCATTTCGAAGTCGATTTTGAGCGCATCCTGAACGTGCAGAATCACATCCGGCTTGATTAATTTTTTGAATCCGGGTTTTTCGATCTCGATGCGATACGAATCCGGAGGCAGATTCGCGAGGTAGTATTCACCCGAATCGTTCGCAGTGGTTTCGTAACGTGCATTTGTGCCTAAGCTGACAGCAACGATTCTTGCATTGACGATTAGGTCGTGCGATGGATCAGTTATGCGTCCGGTGAGGGAGGCATTTGTGGACTGGGCGTGAAGAACACACGCATGCGCCAGCAGGAACAGGAAAGCGATTACCGCAACCGCACGCATAGGGGATAATCTCTGGGCTAACGAATTGAAATAGTGAGCCTACTCGCCTGTGGGCCATTGGTCAATACCCAAAAGAGTGATCTCTTAGTAGCCTCATCGGGCGATGCCGGTGACCCCGGGCGCAAAGTAAAGCAGACGAGGATCATAATGCGATAAGATGTGCCCATCATGAAGACATCATGCGGACGAGCACGTCACGCGGTCGCGTGGGGTGCGATGTTGGGTGGCATCCTGCTAGCCTGCTGTCCTCGTGTGTGCGCATTGAATCCGGCGCTCGATGTCAAGCAATATGGACATACCTCATGGAACGTTCGTGACGGATTTACAAAAGGCGAGATCAACGCAATTGCGCAAACGCCGGATGGGTACCTCTGGCTGGGGACGCAATTCGGATTGCTGCGGTTCGATGGAGTCAGGAACGTTGCGTTCCAGGCGCCAGGAAACCAACAACTCCCTTCCAACTACATCCACAGCTTGCTCACCTCTCGCGACGGGACGCTTTGGATCGGCACTGAAAAAGGTCTGGCAAGTTGGAAAGATGCGAAGCTCACTTCCTACGCAGAGCTTACTGATAAATATGTTTTCGGGCTTGTTGAAGACCATGAAGGCGCAGTTTGGGTCGGTGCGGCGGGAGTTCCCACTGGCAGACTCTGCTCGATAAAGAATGGTGGCGTAAAGTGCTATGGAGAAGACGGCTCCCTGGGACGCGCCATTACGGATTTGTTTGAGGACAGCAAGGGCAATCTCTGGGTGGGGCTGGAAAACGGATTGTGGCGTTGGCAGCCCGGTCAGGCGACATTTTATCCGCTTCCTGGAGAGTCCAATGGAATCCGTGGTCTGGGTGAAGATGTCGATGGCACACTGCTCGTTGGCTGGGAGGGAGGGCTCCAACGATTCATTGATGGAAAGATGGAAGCGCATTCAAACCTGCGTAGTGTGGGCCAATTCACTGCCAAAAAGTTGCTCCGCGATCGCGATGGAGGTCTATGGATAGGAACGCAAGATCAGGGCCTTGTGCACCTGCATCAAGGGAGGGCCGAGGTGTTTGGGCCGTCTGAGGGCCTCTCAAGTGAATTCGTTGACAGTATCCTTGAGGATCGCGAAGGCAATATTTGGGTCGCTACGATTAATGGACTCGACCGGTTTCGTGATTTTGCTGCCGTTACATTTAATGAGAACGAAGGTTTATCGAGTTCTATTGTTGCTTCAGTACAAGCGTCCGGGGACGGAAGCGTTTGGCTTGGCACCTTTCGTGGCTTGAACAAATGGCACAATGGTCAACTAACAACTTATGGGAAGGATTTACATGCTGCACAGTCGATCACGGGCGGCAATAAATCAGACCAGAAAGTCGACGGAGTTGTTGCGCATTCTCTTTTTCAAGATCATCTGGCGCGACTTTGGGTATCAACGTTCAGTGGCATCGGCTATCTGGAGAATGATCAGGTTGTCTTCTTGAGGGGCGTTCCCGGCGGAACTGTGCTTTCCATGGCCGAAGACGAACGAGGTGATTTGTGGATCCTCAACGAGAACGTCGGCCTCATTCATTTGCTTCACGGCACTGAAGTAAATCGAATTTCCTGGGCCACGTTGGGACATCAGGACCACGCCAGCACAATGATCTCTGATCCGTCTCGGGGAGGCCTTTGGCTTGGTTTTTTTCTTGGGGGCATCGCCTATTTGAGTGACGGTCAGGTGCGTGCATCCTACACCGTTAATGACGGTCTGGGTAAGGGGCATATCAACTACTTGCGGGTCGATCAGGATGGTGTGCTCTGGGTCGCCACTGAAGGTGGGCTTAGCCGGTTGAAAAACGGCCGTATTGCGACGCTCAGCAACAAAAATGGATTACCGTGCGACGCGGTTCATTGGGCGATTGAAGACGACGGCCATTCGTTCTGGCTGTACACGGCCTGCGGCCTGGTGCGTATTGCGCGCCCCGAGTTAGATGCGTGGGCTGCTGCGATGGAAGAAGATGGCGACGCCAAGCCAACAATCGATGTCACGGTATTCGATAGTTCTGACGGAGTAAAAATCCTTCCGACAGCAACCCATTACAGTCCGCTAGTCTCCAAGTCTGCTGATGGAAAATTGTGGTTTGTGGGACTGGTCGGTGTGATGGTGGTCGATCCCCAGCACCTTGCTTTCAACAAACTCCCACCGCCGATAAGTATCGAGCAGGTGGTCGTCGAACGCACAATTTACGAGACCATCTCCAACAACGAAGATCCAATACACTTACCGAAGTTAGTCCGTGATCTTCAGATCGATTACACGGCGCTCAGCCTGGTTGCTCCGGAAAAGATACGTTTTCGCTACAAGTTGGAAGGCTATGATCACGATTGGCACGAAGCGGGCAATCGCCGGCAGGCGTTCTACACTAATCTTCGTCCAGGTAACTATACGTTTCGCGTAATCGCTTGCAACAACAACGGGGTGTGGAACGAATCTGGCGCCGCGCTGAGCATGGTAATTCCACCGGCCTTTTATCAAACGTATTGGTTCATCGCTTTTTGTGCGATCACATTAGCCGGCTTGATCTCGGTCCTTTATATGATGCGGGTCAGACGTGTAGCAGCTATATATAAAGGACGCATGGAAGAGCGCATTCAAGAGAGGGAGCGTATTGCCCGCGATTTACACGACACGTTTTTACAGAGCGTCCAGGGCCTAATGCTTAAGTTCGATGCGATCGCGAAACAAATCCCACGCAGCGACGTGACCAGGCAAAACCTGGAGAAAGCACTCGATCAAGCCGATGAAGTTCTGGCTGAAGGCAGGGATCGTGTTCGGGATCTGCGCGAAACCTCAGTGCCACTCGGTGACCTCTCCTTAGCATTCAAGCGAGTCGTAGAAGAAAATTCAGCGGCCCGCCAGGTTACATTTAAGACTGTGGTTGAAGGCAGAGTGCGACATTTGCATCCGGTAGTACTCGAGGAGACTTATTGCATTGGACGCGAGGCACTCATCAACGCTCTGAGCCATTCGGAAGGGTTTCACGTGGAAGTGGAAATCACGTACGATCCGAGGCAGTTTCGCTTACGCATTCGCGATGATGGACGCGGCTTTGACACTGCTGTCCTTAAACAGGGTGGCCGGCCCGGTCACTGGGGATTACCAGGAATGCGAGAACGCGCACAGCGGATTGGCGCCGAGTTGGAGTTATGGAGCCGCCCTCAGGCCGGGACAGAAATTGAATTACGGATCTCGGGAGCAACAGCCTACGGAACGCACAAGCCGGGAGCGAAGCGTTTTTGGTTTCGCCAACTCTCCCGTATCGATAGGTGAACAACTATGAAGCCCGGTGGCCCCATCAGAATTCTAACCGTAGATGACCATCCGCTGTTGCGCGAAGGGATCGCGGCGGTCATCAGCGGCGAGACGGACATGGCTCTCGTCGCTGAAGCCAGTAATGGCCGTGAAGCAGTAGAGCAGTTTCGCGCACATCGGCCAGACGTGACGCTAATGGATATACAGATGCCTCTGATGAACGGAATCGATGGGATTCTGGCGATACGCAAGGAATTTCCAGACGCGCGCATTATTGTGTTAACCACGTACAGTGGCGATGCACAAGCCGTGCGTGCATTCCACGCCGGCGCTTCCGGGTACTTACTAAAGGGCATGCTGCGCAAGGAATTGGTCGAGACTATTCGCAGTGTGCATGCGGGCAAGAAAAGAATTCCTCCTGAGATCGCAATGGAAATCGCGGAACATCATGCCGACGATGCGCTGACCGAACGTGAAATCGAAGTCTTGCGGCAAGTAGCTGCGGGCAACGGTAACAAAATGATCGCTGCAAACCTCTCCATTTCTGAGGACACCGTCAAAGCCCACATGAAGAATATCCTCTCAAAACTTGGCGCAAACGATCGCACTCATGCAGTAACCATCGGCTTGAAGCGTGGCATAATCGAGATCTAGCCGGATTTGATCTCCCAGTGAAGTGCTCCGGAGGGAGCACAATGTTTATAGCCTCGTGTTTCTTAATAGCTGTGCGCTCCAGCGGAGCGCAATGTGCTTTGGGTGTGCAGTTACATGCCGCTCCTACGGAGCGGAATAACTAACTATCCGTAGAGCTATAAACATGTTGCTCCTCCGGAGCAAAGAATCTTGAGTCGTTAAAGCAGACTGTTCGTGCAAAGCCGCATCAATCGAGACCTGCTGGTGTGAGGCGGGTGAGACTTCCTTGTTCTGCAAGATTGTTATCGTGCGTCACAGTCAGAAGTCCACCCGCCCATTGTTACGTGTTGCATGTTAGTCTTGCTCGAATTCAAAATCCCAGGCATTCTCGTATGGAAGATCGATGCCCGATCCACCCCCGCCGAACACAACCTCGTTTGCTTCACCGCACAACGTTAGTTCGGGAGCTTCGTAATTGTTCTGCATTGGTTTTGCCTCCTTTCTTTTGGTTGTCTGCTTAGTCTTGCTGGAATTCGAAATCCCATGCATTCTCGTATGGAAGATCGATGCCCGATCCGCCTCCGCCCAACACAACTTCGTTTGCTTCACCGCACAACGTTAGTTCGGGAGCTTCGTAATTGTTCTGCATTGGTTTGCCTCCTTTCTTTGTTTGTTTGCTGACTCGTATTGTTTTTCATGCCGCCCGTAGTAGGTTCACCGGTAGCGCAGCATCAGCTCGAATGCGCAGCCACAGTTCGAGCACGATGATCTGGCGCAACTGCGACTCATTGCAGTCCAGTCCCGCAGAGAGTTTTTCCAACCGCGAGCGGAAGCTCGCACGATCCACAAGTCCTCGCTCTACCACGTGCAATTGCCTCGTATGGAGGAGTGTTCGTGCTAATGGTCGCAGCGCCTCTTGCCACGGTGTGTTGAACATGCCTTTGGATTTCCGCTCACGCACTTTGACCGGCCAAAGGTCTGAAAGCGCCGAACGCATCAATCGACGAGGTTCACCAGGCCGGCAGAGCACGTCGACCGGAACCGTCATCAGAAACTCGACGAGGGGACGATGTGCGAACGGGTGTGTGTAATCAAAATCCTGTAGCGGCTCGTCTGGTTGTAGCCGGCGTAGTTCCAGTATTCGCGAAAGCGTACGGAAATACTTTCGCCGCTCCGGTGACGCATGCATCCATGCATTCGAGAAGAAGCTTTCTGACTCGGCAAAACCCATGCGCTCCGGGGGAAGAGATGTCTCGGCGCTTTTCGGCGTATACGAACCATCGATTGCTCCATAGATCGAAGCGGGTGTCCATGGTGCAGGTAGCGCCGCCTGAACTGCCTGCCAAAGAACCTGATAAATGGGCCGGCGAATGATCTTGCTCCACGCTAACGCTTCCTCACACGCGCGAGCGATGCGAAAGTTATGCAGGGACGCGGCAACCTGAAGGCTGTCGTCGATCCAGTTGCCCATCATCAGATCGCCGTTCTGCCCAGTCAGAATGGTAGTAGCGCCGAACTGCCGTGCTGCGGCCGCCTGCGCGGTACGCAATGGCTGAAAAGCTTCGGGTATCGCATTGCCGGCTTGTGTCTTGCTGAGGAGTGGAACATCGTGTGTAGAGATGAGCACTCCTTCAATCCGGCAATGCGATTCGACTTCGCGAATGAACGGTTCGTCGAGGCAGTTTTGCCAGACGAAACCGACACTGGTGAGGCGCGAAGAACTGACGGCGCCGCTGCGTATCAGGTGGTTTGCCATGCAGACCACAGAAGATGAGTCAAGACCGCCGCTGAGTTCAGCAAGCACCGGCGATTCACTTTGCAAACGGACGGCTACTGCCTCACGAAACAGTGCGCGCAACTGCTCTTCATACTGGCGCTCGTTGCGGTAGCGAATCACATCACCGATCGGCAATTCCCAAAAGCGACGTATGCTCGTCTTGTCTGGCGATACACACACCGCGTGACCCGGAGGAACGGAGTAGATTCCTTTATACGGCGTGCGGTTCGGATAGCCACCGATCGTCAAGAAGCCGGCGATGTACTGATCATCAAGCTCCGAAATATTTGTCGCTTCAACCAGTGACTGTAAGCGATTGGACCAAAGCACGCGTCCTGCTTGCACGTAGTAATAAAGTGGACGCACACCTGCGAAGTCGCTGGCCAGCACCGTCGTGCGGTTAAAACGATCCCCAAGAACCAGACTCCAGTCGCCGATCAGGTGGACCAACCCGTCCGTTCCCCAGCGCTCGTAGGCAGCCAGCGCGATCGCCTCGTTGCTGGTTTCGCCTTGCAGCGAGTCTCTTAGCCGCAGCAGCAAATCGTCGCGATTATCGAGGCGGCCATCCCAATGAAGCATTTCGGTTCGCTGATTCATCTTCATTACCTCCTGCTAAACAACGTGCAGCGGTTGTAGCCGCTTCTGGTAAGCCGCCGAGCCGTAAACAACACGGCCATTTACTTCCACCCAGGCGTGCGAGAAGAATGGTGACGGACGATAGCCAATCACGAGCTTCGCTACAATCCCATATCTTCTGAGCAAGCGGACGGTGCAAACTGCTCGTTGCAGGCAAAGCACAGGTTTCCAGTAGAAGCAGGTTGCGAGTAGCGTTGCGTCACAAATAGCCTGTTCCCGTTCGTGATCGTTTGCCTGTGCGGTAATTGATTGCCGGCGCAACTGGTCCAGAATGCGTCCGGAGCCGCACAACGCAAGGACCACTTCGTAGCGCGCGAGTTCATAAAGCGCGCTGCATACGAGCCGCATTCGTTTGGCGCTTTTCATGACACCACCTCCCGTTGGACCAACGCATGCCGTTGCAACTCAGTTAGAAAGTCGAAGGTGTGTGCGCGTGCGGTAGTCAGTTCGATCTGATACTCCCCGGAGATCTGCTGCGCGATCACATCGGCGGATAATTTCTGTTCGACACCGCGCCAGATCTGCGCGCCGGTCCGGTTTGAACTGAACAAGCTTCCTTTGCCGGTATGGAAGATCACTACTCCATCTTCGTGAAAAGAAGACTCAGCTTCCGGAATCGCGGTAAAACGAAAATTGCTAATTTGGTTCGTCATATTCTATTGTTCCTCCGCATCCAATTCGTGCTTCAAACATGTGCAAGATAAAATTTTTTTTGAAGCGCGCCATCGCCCTTTCGAAGTAAATATTTGCTGTTTCTTTCTGTAGGAACTTCTTTAACGTGGAGCGGTACGTTCAGACTGGATTTTTCTACAGGCTTCGGTTGGACTTGTGATCGTTGGTCTCTGCGGTTGCAGTGCGAAGCGAA
>Ga0075423_10006263_pt1 | contig 11167 bp, 15 predicted proteins | sample SoiMethybrSBSTD2_FD_80114 | JGI IMG/M metagenome (GOLD analysis project Ga0075423, IMG submission 80114) | Bulk soil microbial communities from a Populus tree surrounding site in Tennessee, USA - Soil MetaG P. TD hybrid SBSTD2 | ecosystem: Environmental > Terrestrial > Soil > Tree plantation...
CCATCTATGTCGACAAGATCCTGAAGGGTGCTAAACCGGCTGACCTACCCGTGGAGCAAGCGACCAAGTTCGAGCTGGTCATCAACCTCAAGACCGCCAAGGCCATCGGCCTCACGATCCCGCAGACGCTCCTCCTGCGGGCGGATCAGGTGATCGAGTGATGGATCGGCGTGCGTTCCTTGCTGGTGCTGCCGCGCTTGTCGCCGCGCCGCTCGCCGCCGAGGCGCAGCAAGCGACGAAGGTCTGGCGCATTGGCTATCTCGGATACACCTACCCCAGCCAAGCGAGGGACCTGGACGCGTTTCGGGAGCGCCTCCGCGACCTCGGCTACATTGAGAGAAAGAACCTCGTCATCGAGTCGCGGTCAGCGGAATTGAGCTTCGAGCGGCTTCCCGCGCTGGCGGCCGAGCTGGTCAGTCTGAAGTTGGACGTCATCGCGGCGATCGGCAACAGGACGATCATGGCACTGATGCGGGCAACGCAAACGTTTCCCATCGTCATGATCAGTGCGGGCGATCCCGTCGGGACGGGGCTGGTGAGCAGTCTGGCTCATCCCGGAGGCAACGTGACCGGGCTCTCGAATCTCGCGGAGGGCCTGAGCGCCAAGTGGTTGGAGCTGCTCACGGAGGCCGCGCCCGGCATCACGCGGGTCGGCGTGCTCATGGAACCCGCAGGGAGTGCGCATGCAACGTTCTTGCGGGAGATCAAGACGGCGGGGCAGCGGACCGGCATCGCCGTCTTTGGATTGGAAGCGCAAGGGCGCGACGAGATCGAGCGCGCGTTCGTCGCGCTCACGAGAGAGCGCGCGCAGGGCCTCATCGTGCTGCCGAACCCCATCACGTTGACGCACCAGACCCAGATTGTCGAGCTCGCCGCGAAGAATCGGCTTCGGGCGATGTATCCGTATGGGGAATTCACCCAGGGCGGTGGCCTCATGGCGTACTCGACGAACCGCACTGAGCTGTATCGGCGTTCGGCGACGTTCGTGGACAAGATCCTCAGGGGCGCGAAGCCGGCCGATCTCCCCATCGAGCGACCCACGAAATTCGAGCTCGTGATCAATATGAAGACCGCGAAGGCGCTCGGCCTGACGATTCCGCCATCGCTCCTGGCGCGGGCGGATCAGGTGATCGAGTGACTAAGGGCGCATGATCGCCTGGCCCTCGCAGGCCAAGCTGGAATTCTGGCTCGGCGCTCCTCCTCATCGCAGGCTCGCTCTGGCGGTTCTGGCTCGGGACACGGAAGTGAACCCGCGTGACAGAGATATCTCTATAGAGATAGTATGAGCCCTAAGAAACTCGGTGCCGTGCTCAGGCAAATACGGGAAGCCAAGGGGTTAAGCCAGCTCGACTTGGCCAAGCGGGCCAAGGTCTCGCAGGGCTATCTCTCTGACCTTGAGGCTCGCCAGAAGAAGAACCCTGGCATTGAGACCCTGCGGAAGATTGCCAAGGCGCTCGGCGTGCCGGTGACGGAGTTGCTCGGATGACACGGCTACGGAGAATTGCGGTTGCCACTGCCTCCGCGCTGCCGCTGGTTGTAGTGCTCTCCCAGGCTCTCCCACGGTGGAGAGACGACCCGGCGAAGGTGCGCGAGTGCATCTCACTCGTGAATGGCCTCATGCCCGAGAACTTCGCTATAGAGCCACATGAGCTCCGTCAAGAGCTTGTCGAGCGTGGGGTCACGTTGCCGTTGCCTCCTAGCCTTGCCTTCACGCCGCGAGACTCCGGCGGGGAGGCGGAGGCTCTGCTGCGTCAGTACGAGTCGGCGAAGAAGGCGTACGAGGCCAAGTGGGAGGACATCAAGGACTCTGCAGAGTATCAACGAGCCCGAGAAGCGATACGTAACAGGCATCTGGAGAAGGTATTAAGACTCTGCCTTCTCGGGCGGGGGATACCGAAAGAGCGATGGCCACAGTTGCAATAGCACGCCCGCTGACCCCGCGCGCCAAGCCCTCCGGCCAAGACGGCGCCAGGGGACGTGATCCCCGACGCCCGCGAGCTTCACCGCGTCATCACCGCCAGGTACGCGAGCTGCTGGAGCCCGCCCGGCTCGAGGCGCAGGCCGAACCCGAGCAAGCCTATGCGAGGCATTTTCAGGCTACATGTCCAAGCGAGCACAGTCTGTTCAAAATCGAACTGTTGCGGATTGAACAGGAATTCGAGCCGAAGGTCAGCGATGCTTTGGGTGAGGCGGCACGTGGACGCGTTCATCGTTGTCGTGGGTCTGAGCATCGTAGGCGTCATCGCGATCGTGCTTTTCTGCATACTTGTGATCGACGACCGACGATAAGCGCGCGCCCTTTACGATGCGCTGGGCGGCCACCAGGCAGGTCAGCACCCGCGAGCCCGCCGGCGCCTGGTCCAGGAGCGCGAGGTAGTCAGCCACCTAAACCTTAGGCCCGTGCGACTCCCCCTCGCGGGCCCGCTTCAGCGCCGCATCGATGGCCGGGAGCGACTTCGGCGCGTGCGCGACCGCCAGGGCGCGGAGTGCCAGGCCATCCGTCGCGTAACCGGTGAACACGTAGGCGCCGTCCTTCCCGATCGGTTCCGCCGCGGTCAACCGTCGTGCTGCTGGCGATTGTCCGCGCGCGTGCTTCAAGAGCACCAGGTAGTCCGGCTCCTTCAATTCCACCGTGAAGGGGAAGCGTCGTGCGGACGGGTCGGACTTGGGAGGAGCGCCCTTCCGCGGCTTGGCGGGCATCAGATCTTCGTCCGCTCCAACTCCCACGCCGCAAAGCAGCGGACGTGGAAGTACCGGATATCGGGGCGCGTGTCTGGGCTGCCGTGGGAGGGGAGCTCGATCTCAATCTCGACTTCGCCCTGGGGAATGATCCTCTCGCAGATCGTGCAGGCCTCCCCGGTGCCGCGCCCGCCCCAGAACCTCTCGGGGCGCTCGCGTGGGATCGCCCCCCGCTCGATGGCGGCGCGTGCGCGCTGTCGAAGCAGCGGTTCATCGGGCATCGGATGCCTCCGAGCAGCGGTCGTGCGGGCCTATGACCCGGGGGCAGGACCATAGCAGGCCAACATGCCCAATACAAGTGCGCCAAAGGTGTCAATGATCGCCGCCATCTAGCTCGTAATCGCACCGACCGAGAGTAGGGGACGCCCGCGAGGCCTTGGCCGCACGTATCCTCGAGCGCGATGCCCACAAGCTACCTCTGGCGGCCGCTGACGCTCAGCCAGGCCGCGGCGCAATATCCACAGCGAACGCCCGGAAGCGTTCGCTGGGGGACGATGGCGCTACCTGAACGGCTTCAAGGCCGCCTTCGGCGCTGAGACTCTATTGACCGAGATAATCGGGGCCCGCATCAGCAGCTGGCGCGAGGCGCGGCTTGCGGCCATCAACCCAAGGACGAAGAGGGCCTACTCCGCGGCGGCCGTCAATCGCCCTCTCGATGCCGTCGCGACCGGGCCCGGGTTCAGCACAAAATCAGCACAGGATGCTAAGATCGACGCGGAACGCCGCGTAAGTCCTTGACGAGCCGTTAGCTCAGTTGGCAGAGCACCTGACTTTTAATCAGGGGGTCGGTGGTTCGATCCCACCACGGCTCACCAAACCTCGTTGGCTCGGCTACGGCCGCGGGTCCACGGTATCCGGCAGGCAGCTGAACTGATCGCGCGCCCCGCCGACGCTCCGCTGCATGGTCGCGATCGCGCGCTCGCGCTCATTGAGCTCGTCCGCCTTGTGCTCGCATGCATCACGCGAGTCGAAGCGCGGAGCGGCGATGTGCGCAATGCTCCACTGGTCCGAGCCCACCGGCTCCTCGACCCACAGGACCCACGCGGCCGCGATCAGCTCCTCAGCGCTGGTGCACACCGTGCCCAAGGCGAGCGCGACGATCGGGAGCGCGAGGATCCGAATCAGAAGGGCGGTCAGGCTCATGGCTCGTGCCTCCGTCATCGGCGTGAGGCAACAATAGCAGATCCGTATGAGTCGGTCGGTCGAACCTACCCGGCGCGATAGAAGCTACCGGCGCGCCCTGACACGTTACCCTCGGACATGACATGATTATTCGCGGAGTTCGAGAGCAGTGCCGCTGGTCACGCTCTTGCAATATTCCAGCGCATGTCGACATTGCGTGGACCGGCGACGGTGGCGTCGATCGCGCCCACTCCGGTCCAGATCGTCTACACGCCGGGCTCGGGAGAAGGTCGCGCGACCGCGCTCGCGCGCGGGATAGCGCGCGAGTTCAGGCGGCGCGGCGAGCGCGTGCGCGTAAGGTCCTTCAAGCGCCTGAGCGATCTCGCCACGTGGAGCGCCTCCTGCGCCGGGGACTTCTCGCGCCTCGTCGCCATCGGCGGCGACGCGACGCAGAGCACGGCGGCCGCCGCGGCGATGCGCCACGGCGTGCCGCTCTTTCCGGTGCCCACCGGCTTCGGCAATCTCTTCGCCGCCGCCTTCGAGGTGCCGATGGAGCCCCACGCCGCGCTCGATGCGTTCGAGCACGGGGCGGTGCGGGCGGTGGACGCGGGCGTCGCGGGCGGCGAGGTGTTCCTCTGTCACGCCAGCTACGGCCTCCTCGCGAACGTGCAGCAGGCGGTGGAGGACGGTGCGCGCCAGCCCCGTGAGCGGCGCTGGCGCCATCTCGCCTACTACCGCATGGCCCGGCAGATCCTCTTCGACATGCCGCTGCCGTCGATTCGCGTCGAGGCCGACGGACGGCTGCTCGCCCGGGACGCCGTGATCGCGACCGTGGCCAATGTGGAAACGTACCGCGGGTTCCTGAGCCTCACGCCGGAAGCCTCGGCCACGGATGGCTGGCTCGACGTGGTGGTGATGAAGCGCGCATCCCGTCCGCGCGTCTGGGCGCGGCTCCTGGGGCTGCTGCTCGGGTTTGGCGACGCGCACACGGGTATGCTCCGCTGCCGTGCGCGCCGGGTCCGTGTGTTCGAGGAGGGCAAGGCCCCTGAGGAGCTCCGAGTGCTCCCAGGCGCGCTCTCGATGGTGGTGCCGCCGGCGGTGGCGGCAGCGCTGCCAGCTACACGACCGGCGGTGACCAGGCCGCGCCGCGAGGCGCACGCAGGCGCGCCAGCCCGATGGCGGCCAGCCCCAGCGCGATCCACACGACCTGACGCCCTCGGCGCAGCAGGATAAAGGCGAGCCCGGCGCCGGCGCCCATCCCCAGCGCCTCGAACGCGGCCGCGTTGGCGGCCTCGAGGGCGCCCAGGCTGCCCGGCAGGAAGAACGTCGCGAAGCGCACCCCGGCGCCGATGGCCTCGACCGTGAGCGCCACGATCGGCGTCACGGGCATGCGCAGCGACCACATGATCACCAGCACCTCCACCGCGCCGAGCATGCGCCCGGCGAAGTGGAAGAGCAGCGAGGCGACCAGCCTCCCGCGATGGTGCGTGTAGTAGCGAGCCAGCATCTGGTCCATGCGCGTGGCCGACTTCGCGCCCCGCGACATCCCGAAACGCCGCAGCAGCCACCCGAGCCCGCTCATTCCGCCCCAGACCTGCGTGACGACGAACGCCGAGATCGCGAGCACCTCGAACGCCAGGAGTCCCGCCATGCCGAGCAGGATCGCGCGCTCGAGCCGCAGCGTCGCCATCGCGACCAGCAGGGCGAGCCCGAGCAACAGGACCTGTGCCATGGTGTTGGTCGTCTTTGCGACGACGATGGACGGTACGCTCTCTTCGTAGGGCACCCACGGCCGTACCATCCAGGCGCGCAGCGGCTCTCCGGCGACCGGGGCGATGGCGGACGCGGCGTTCACCGCCTCGCCGGCCGCCCTCGCCAGCAGGAGCTGGGTAAAGGGAGCGGACGCGCGGGGGAACGAAAAGTGCCACCCGATCGAGTCGGCGATCAGCACGAGGGGGTAGGCGAGGCAGATCAGGGCGAATTGCCACCAATGAATCCTCCCGATCGCCGCGAGGATCGTCTGAACGCCCACGTGCGCGATGAGCCAGAGGACCAGCCCCAGGCCGACGATCGCGCCCAGCAGCGGCAGGGGACGAGCGAAGCGCATAACTGCAAACGACCGGCCATTGCCACGCGTGTAACAATATGATCGTGAGCCGGAGGCAGCTACAGGCCGTCGGGTGCACCGCGTGCGCGGGCTATCTGCTTCTCGCCCTGTTCACCGCGCACGCCGGCGTGCTCGGCTTCGAGGAGCGGACGCGGTTCGCGGTGAGCCTCACCCACCAAGCAGCGCTCGATGGTCCGATGCGCGCGGTCTCCTTCCTCGGCGACGGCTGGGGGCTCATCCCGCTCATCCTGCTCGGCTCGGTCGCATTGTGGCGACTCCGTCGCGACTGGGCGACCGCGCTCCCCGCGATCATGCTCGGCACCTGGGCGCTGCAGTGGGCCGCGAAGTGGACGAGTGGCCGCCCGCGGCCCAATCAAGCGCCGCTGGGCTTTCCCAGCGGGCACGTCCTGAGCCTCGTGGTGCTATTCGGGCTCGCCGCCTACGTGCTCTGCCGCGTGCGCTCCGATCGCGCGGCGCGCGCGCTCGGCATCTGGGCTACCTCGACGCTGCTCGTGGTGGTCGCGGCGAGCCGTCTCTACCTCGACGCGCACTGGGTGCTGGACCTGGCGGGAGGGTTCCTGCTCGGGCTCGCCTACCTGATGCTGCTGATCTGGATCGCGGAGACGCGCGAGAGTCGACAGCCCGCGCCGGCCGCGGCCGGCGTCGTTCCTCAGCTGTAAACTCGCGACAAGCCGCGCAAGTTCCCGCCTCCTCGCCGTAAATACCTTCGCCTCTTCCGCGTCTACTCCACTAGAAGCCGATGCGGGAGGTGACTCATGAAACGCTCGATCGCATGGTGGATGGGACTGTTCGTGGCCGGCTCGCTGCTGGGCGGCTGCGTGGCCGTGGTGGATCCGTTTCCGCACGTGTTCGTGCCGGGGCCGCGGATCGTGGTGGCGCCGGCGCCGGTCGTGGTGGCGCCGGGTCCGTGGGGCGGGTGGGGGTATCACGGGCACGGCTGGCAGCGTCGCGCCTATCGCTAGGTCGCGCGTGGCTGCGTCCGGCCGCTACTCGGCGGTCGGGCGCGGCCAGTCGTTGTAGCCGATCCACCGCGCCTTGAGATTCGCGGCCAGCCACTGCGGCGCGCGAAGCGGCGCGAGCCCCGCGCGCACGCCCCGGCCCAGCCGGCGCGTCGCATGCTCGATTCCCAGCGCGAGCGGCGAGGGGAAGAGGCGCGGCAGGAGCCCGAGCTGGCGGTTGTAGCCGAAGAGAAATCTCCGGAAGCGCCCCTGCTCGGTGATGTCGATGCCCCACTTCTGCTCGAAGTAGCGATACCCCGCCAGGATCGACCGCATGTTCCAGCGCCAGTCGAAGAGCCGAATGTCGACCGCGGCGATCGGCGCGTCGATCTGATAGTGGACCACGGACGTGGGCTCGAACCACTGGCCGAGCCCGGCCCGCGCCCAGGTCAGGCCCGAGTCCACCTCGCCGACCTCGAGAAGCTCCTCGTCGAACGCGTGGAGGCGCAGAGTGGGCTCGATCTCCACGAGCTGACAGTGGAGCTCGCCGTAGTCCACCGGCTGCCGACGCATGTTCGAGCCCTGGTGGAAGGGCATGCCGTGCATCCGGAGCTCCTTGTGCCCGTACGCCCGCCCGTTCACATACGTCACGTAGAGCGAATTGCCCGCGGTGTGGATCTCGGTCTCGGACTCGAGGATCACGGGCACGACCATCACCGCGCTCGTCTCCTGCTGGCAGTCCAGGAGCGAGCGCAGCCAGCCGGGCCGTACGAGTACATCGTTGTCCATGAGCACGGCCAGCCGGGTGGTCGCTGCGCGCATGCCGAGGTTGCGCGCCTGCGACTGATTGACGAACTCGCGCTCGAAGATGAACTTGGCGCGATCGCCGAAGCGGCGCAGCCAGTCCTGGCGCACGCTCTCCGGCGCGCCGCCCGCGACCACGATGAGATCGTGGGGCTCGGGCGTGCATGCGCGGATGCGCTCCAGGCACTGGATCAGGGTCGAAAAGCGGTCGCGGGTACCGACGACAATGGTGCAGCGCTCCATGGGCGGCGTTCCTCCAACCCAAGAGTTTGCAGCGGCCATGCCAGGGCGGAAGTCCGCGACAAACGGACCGTTGGCGGCGTGCAGCCCCTGCGCGGCGGCCGACCTGTAAAGCCGGCCGACGGCCTAGGCGGGGATGGGCTCGACGAGCTCGGGCCCGTCGTTCTGCGACGACGAGACGAGAGCGGAAACGGGATACGCCGCCATGCGATCCGCAGGGAGGGGACGGAGAAGCGGCACGAGCGCCGCGGCGTCAACGAGGCCCCGATCGAGCCAGGCGGCTTCGACGTCGGGGTCGAGGATCACGGGCATCCGGTCATGGATGGGGGCCGCGAGCTCGTTTGGCGTGGTGGTGATGATGGCGCAGGTCGCCCGCCGCCCCTCGCTCGCCCGCGGCGGCGTATAGACGCCCGCGAAGGCGAAGAGGCCGCCATCGCGGAGCCGAAGGTACCAGGGCTGCTTGCGATTCCGCCCCGGCACTGCCTGCCACTCGTAGAAGCCGTCCGCGGGGATGAGGCAACGGGCGTGCTTGAGGGCGTCGCTGAACATGGCGCTCGTGGCCACCGTCTCCGCGCGCGCGTTGATGGGGGCGGGCCCGCCGTTGCGCGCCCAGAAGGGGCGCAGCCCCCAGCGCGCGGTGAGGAGCCGGCGCTGCCCGTCACGCGCGATCACGATCGGCACGGGCTGGGACGGCGCGACGTTGTAGCGCGCGATCATCTCCTCGTTGTCCGCCTCCTCGACCTCGATACCGAATCGGCGCGCGAGCTCCTCGAAGGCGGCGGTCTCCGTGTAGCGTCCACACATGGAGCAAAGTCTACCGCAGCGACGGAGACGACGGGGGCGGGACGGCGACTAGCGGCGGTTCAGGAGCTGCGCGAGGCGCTCCTGCAGGATCTCGCTCGGGGGGCGCGGGTCCTTCTCGGGCGCTCGCGCGGGCGAGGGCTCCGCTATCTCGACCATCGGCTCGACGACCGCCTGCGTGAGCATCGAGGGCGCCGACGCCGACGCGGCGAGCGCGGGCACGGCCGGCCGCGCTGTCTCCGCATCGCGGCAGGACGCCCCCGGCTGCAGCGTCACCCCCGAGCGATGGCGCTCCAGCGAATCGAACACGATGTCGGCGGCGAGAGGGTGGCCGAAGTAGAAACCCTGACCCCGCTCGCAGCCGAGGTCCTTGAGCCGCCGGAGCTGCGCCTCGTTCTCGATCCCCTCGGCGGTGACGGAGAGCCCGAGGCTCTTGGCCACGCTGATCACCGCCTGCACGATGGCCGCGTCCTCGGCGTCGGTCACGATGCCCTCGACGAAGGAGCGGTCGATCTTCAGCGTGTCGATGGGGAAGCGCTTGAGATAGCCCAGCGACGAGTAGCCGGTGCCGAAGTCGTCGATGGCGAGGCGGATGCCCAGGTCACGCAGGGCGTGCAGGGTGGCCAGCGTCGCGGGAGCATCCTGCATGACCACGCTCTCGGTGATCTCGAACTTGAGGCTCCGCGCATCGAGACCGCTGTCCTTCAGGACGCGCGAGACCAGGTTGACCAGGTCGGGGTCCTGTAGCTGGCGCGCCGAGAGGTTGACGCCGATGGTGAGCGGCGGCTCGCTCGGACGCTGCTCCTGCCATTGCCGCGCCTGTCGGCACGCCTCGGTGAGCACCCACTGGCCGATCGGGATAATGAGCCCGGTCTCCTCGGTGAGGCCGATGAAGGCATCCGGGGGGAGCAGCCCGCGATCCTTGTGCTGCCAGCGGACCAGCGCTTCGAACTCCTCCACCTGGCCGGTCTCGAGGTGCACCACCGGCTGGTAGTGCAGGCGTAGCTCGTCACGCGCCACCGCGCTGCGCAGGTCCAGCTCGAGGTCGAGGCGGTGAATCGCCGGCGCCGCGGTGTCGGTGTCGAAGACCTCGTAGCGGTTCTTACCCTTGCCCTTGGCGCGGTACATCGCGAGGTCGGCGTCGCGCAGCAGCTCTTCGGGCGTGACGGGCCGGCGCGTGTTCAGCGCCACCCCCACGCTCATCGTGACCACGACCTCGCGGCCCTCCAGCAGGAACGGCGTCTCGAGCGCCTTGCCCACGCGCTCGGCGACCGCCGTCGCGCCGCTCAGGTCGTCCAGGTCCTCGAGCAGGATCGCGAACTCGTCGCCGCCGAGGCGCGCGATCGTGTCTTCTGGGCGCACGCACTCCACCAGGCGGCGGCTCAGCTCGCCGAGCGCCTGGTCGCCTACCGCGTGGCCCAGGCTGTCGTTGATGACCTTGAACCGGTCGATGTCGAGGAACAGCACGGCGACATGCTGGGCCCGGCGCTCGGTGCGGGCGAGGGCGTGCGCGAGACGGTCCATGAACAGCGCCCGGTTGGGGAGCGCCGTGAGCGTATCCTGAAAGGCTTGGCGCGTGAGCTGGTCGAGCTTCTGCGGGAAGTGGTTGATCTCCTGCGCCTGCTGCTCGATGGTCGCCATCATCTTCGAGAACGACGCGACCAGGGTCCCGATCTCGTCCTTCCGGTCGATGACCGGCGCGGCGTCGGGCGTGGCCTCGGTGACGATGTGCGCGGCGCGCGACAGCGCGGTGGCGAGATCGTAGATCACGTAGCCGCCGCCCGCCATCAGGAGCGCGGTGAAGAGCAGCAGGATGGGGACCGCGAAGCCCTCGCCGCCCGCCGGACGCGCCCCATCGAAGAGCGGCATCAGGTAGGCGTAGAAGCAGTAGGTCAGGATGAGCAGCGGAATGACCGACGAAAGCGTCAGGGCCAGGATCATCTTCTGCCTGACCCGCTGACCGCCGAAGGCCACCTCGCGGCGTATGTCGTTTTGACCCATTTGCGTGGTTCCCGCCCCGAGTAAGGAGCAACCCCGGTGCCACCAGGTGGTCGGAGCGTGGTATGACCTTACATATCAATGGATTATGTCTCAATCCACTTTGGGATACCGCCCGAAAAGCGGGTGCCGACCTACAAATTTCGGTCACCCGCGCCGGATTCTGTCGCATCGGCTAAATACCTATCGTGGCTGCACCTGCGCGCATCGGGATCGCGTATACTTCCCGGCAAGCCGGACAGGGTCATTCATCGCCTCAGGGAGGAGCCATTCATGAGGGAAGCCGTCGTCGTCGCCAGCTCGCGCACCCCGCTAGCCAAGTCCGTCCGCGGCTCGTTCAACATGACCCGCCCGGATGATCTCGCCGCCCACTGCATCAAGGACGTGCTCGGCAAGG
>Ga0075423_10006264_pt1 | contig 11164 bp, 8 predicted proteins | sample SoiMethybrSBSTD2_FD_80114 | JGI IMG/M metagenome (GOLD analysis project Ga0075423, IMG submission 80114) | Bulk soil microbial communities from a Populus tree surrounding site in Tennessee, USA - Soil MetaG P. TD hybrid SBSTD2 | ecosystem: Environmental > Terrestrial > Soil > Tree plantation...
CAGGTGTCTGCCGGTCCCGCGTCGCTCGACGTCAGCAAGCACCTCGTCCACGATCCGACCTGTGGCGCGATGCAATGGTTCCATCCGTTCTCGACGATCGACGACGCGGCGATGGGCGTGGCTGCGCAGAACGTCTTCACCGGCGCGGCGCTCGGCACGAAGTGGAGCGACCCGAACAAGCGGTCGGCCTTCTTCGGCACGTTCTCCTACTGACGCAGATTAGGCAGGATAGGCTGGATGGGCAGGAATTCGCCCATCCGCCGCTCACCATCCGGCCAGTCCGGCCAATCCCGCCTCTCCAGCCCCGTGCTCCTCGCTGACAAAGCGGCGCTCATCACCGGAGGCAAGCGCATCGGCGTCGTGGTCGGCCGCGAGCTTGCCACCCGCGGCGTCGACGTCGCCTTCAGCTATGCGCGTTCGAAGGCCGAAGCCGACCAGGCGGCGGCGATCGTCACGGCGGCCGGCCGCCGATCCGCGGTGCTGCAGGCCGACCTCTCCCAACCGCCGGCTTGCGCCGCGCTGGTCGACGCCGCGGCCGCCGCGCTAGGACGCCTCGACATCCTCATCAATATGGCATCTGTCTACGTGAAGCATCCCTTCGACGCGCTGACGGCCGCCGACTGGAACGCGGCGCTCGACGTCGATTTGCGCGCCGCCTTTCTCTGCGCGCACGCGGCCGTGCCGCACATGCGCCGGCAGGGCGGCGGCCGCATCGTGAACTTCAGCGACTGGATCGCAAAAAGCGGACGACCGCGCTACAACGGCTATCTGCCGTACTACGTGGCGAAGGCCGGAGCGATCGCGCTGACCGAAGCGCTCGCGCTGGAGCTCGCGCCGCACGATATCCTGGTCAACGCGATCGCGCCCGGACCGATTCTGGCGCCTCCCGGTACCGGCGACGATGAATTGCGCGCGGTCGAACAGGCGACGCCACTCGGGCGGTGGGGTGGAGAGATCGAGATCTGGAAAGGTGTCCTTGCGCTGCTCGAAAGCGATTTCATTACTGGCGAGACAATCCGCATCGATGGCGGCCGCCACGTGAAATAATCCGGTCGCGTGACCGTCGTCAGCCTGCTCCTCGTTTTCTCGATCACCGCGACGTATCTTCTCGCGCTGCGGTGGCGCGCCTCCGACCGGGAAGCGAGAATTCTGGCGAGCGTGACGTCGCGGATTGGCGTCGTCATGGCGGAGGGGCTGGGTGGTCGCCAGGCGCTCCCGAACGCCATCAGCCACATCGTGCCGGATGCCGCCGACTGGGCCCTCATCAACATCCTGGCCGCTCACGGAGGCGTGTCGCGTGCGATTGTGCATCGCGACCGGGCCATCCAAGCCGACATCGAACGGCTGCACGCCCAGGTGCCGTTCAAGCAGGAAATGCCGTACGGGCCGGCCGAGGTCATGCGCACCGGCGCGTCGTCGTTCGTGCCGCGCGTCGCGCCGGAAAACATCGACCGCGCCGCACGCAGCTACCCTGAGTATGCGGAGATCCTGCGCCGCATCGGTCTCGGATCGCAGGTCGTCGTCCCGCTGCGCGCGCGCAAGGAGATTCTGGGGGCGTTGACTCTAGGCCGCGCACCGGGCAGACCGTTCACCAAGGACCATCTGGCCTGGGCCGAGGATCTCGGACATCGCCTCGCCCTGGCCCTCGAAAACGCGCGCCTGTACGACGAGGCGCGGCAGTTGTTCGAACAGACGCTCAGCGCAAACTACGTCAGCACGCCCGGCGGACAGATCCTCGCCTGCAACCAGACATTTGCCGAGCTGTTCGGCTTCGATTCGCCCGATCAACTGGTCAAGCATCCGGCGCCTGCCTTTTATCCCAATCTCGAAGAGCGCGAGCGCGCGCTCGACACACTGCGCACGGACCGCCGGCTGGTCGGCTACGAGAGCACCGTCCGCCGACTCGATGGCACGTTGCTGTCGATTTCCGAGAACGCGGTCGGGGCGTTCGACGATCACGGAGAGCTGGTCCGCATCACCGGCTTCGTACTGGACCGCAGCAACGTCAAGAATCTGGAGGAACAGCTGCGGCAATCGCAGCGCCTCGAGGCCGTCGGTCAGCTCGCGGGCGGCATCGCCCACGATTTCAACAACCTGCTGACGGTGATCATTGGCTGCGCGGATCTGCTGCGCGACGCGCGGTCGCCGGCGGTCGTCGAAGGACACGATGCGCTCGACGAGCTGTCGAAGGCGGCAAAGCGCGCCGCGGCGCTGACGCAACAGCTGCTGGCGTTCGGCCGGCGGCAGGTGCTGCAGCCACGAGTCCTCGATCTGAACGAGGCGCTTCGAAACATCCACACGATGCTGCGGCGCCTCGTCCGCGAGAATATCGTCATCATCCTCAATCTGGATCCCGGCATCGATCGCGTGCGCGTGGACCCGGGACAGCTCGATCAAGTGATCATGAACCTGGTGATGAACAGCGGCGACGCGATGCCGAAGGGCGGCACAATCGCGGTGTCGACGGCGAACAAGGTGCTCACCGACGCGCACACCAAAGTCCATCCGTATGTCCGCCCCGGACGATTCGTGTCGCTCGAAGTCGTGGATACGGGCACGGGAATGGACGCGGCGACGGTAGCGCGAGCGTTCGAGCCGTTCTTCACGACGAAGCCGCAGGGCAAGGGCACCGGGCTTGGCCTGTCGACCGTTTATGGGATCGTGAAGCAGAGCGGCGGCTACGTGTGGTTGAACAGCGAGCCGGGCCGCGGCACGAGAGTCAATGTCTGTTTACCGATAGTCGAGAGTCAGTAGTCGGAAGTCGACTACCGACTACCGACTCCCTCCGTCTCAAATAGCCGTTTCATCGACGCCAGCGCCCCTGTCAACTCGTTCCGGTCGCGTGCGAAGCAGAAACGGATATACCCCTCGCCGGCCGCTCCAAAGTCGACTCCCGGCACGCAGCCAACCCGGCCCTGCTTGATCAGGCGCTCGACCATCTCCCACGATGCGGATCCGCTGGTTTTTTGCGCGGCCGGGTTGATTCGCAGGAACGCATAGAACGCGCCCGCGGGCGGCTGGCCGCTGAACGTGTCGCCGGCAGCCTCGTGGATGCCCCGATAGAACAGGTCGCGCCTCGCGCGCAGCTCCTGACGGAACGTCTCGATACAGTCCTGCGGGCCTTCGAGCGCGCCGATGCCGCCGAACTGGACGACCGACGCAACGTTGCTGGCGGTATAGAACAACAGCTTCTTCGCGCGATCCCGGATGACGGTGTCGCGGATGGCCACATAGCCAAGACGCAGGCCGGTCATCGCGTACGACTTGCTGAACGTGTAGAGCGGAATCGTCCGCTCGTACATGCCCGGCAGCGACGCGATGCTCACGTGCTCGCCGTCGAAGACCACATCCTCGTACGCTTCGTCGGAGATCACCCACACGTTCCGCTCGCGCGCTATCCTGGCGATCTGCTCGAGGTCCGCACGCGTGAGCACGCCGCCGGTCGGGTTCTGCGGCGAATTGAGATAGATCACCCGCGTCCGGTTGGTGATCTTCGAGGCCAGCTCGTCGAGGTCGTAGCGCCAGCCGGCGGCTTCGTGAAGCGGGCAGCCAACCGGGACGCCGCGCGCCGCCAGGATGTTGCCGGCGGCCGGTGGCCACTCTGGATCCGGAATGATCACCTCGTCGCCCGGTTCGAGAAGCGCCCGGCAGATCAGGTACAGGCCGTGGATCCCGCCGTGCGTAACCAGCACGTCCTCCGCGTCCTCGACCGGAATGCGGTTCTTGTCGCGCAGTTTCGCGGCGATGAGCTCCCTTAGCCGGGGAACGCCGGCCGTCTGCAGGTAGTGCGTTCGGTTGTCAGCAATCGCCTGCACCATCGCTTTCTTGACGCTGTCAGGCGAGTCGAAGCTCACGTCGCCCTGATCGAGGCGAAACGGGTTGGGGACCGAATACATCATGTCGCGGATGCGGATGATGCCGGAGAGAGGAACGGAGTCGAGGTACGAGGCCATCCATTCCAGCGTAGCAGAAATTGCAAAATCGCAGGATTGCAGGATGGCAGGATTTGAAATGGTTGGATGGGAGGTTGGCCGATTAATTGGGAAACGACGATGGAATGACTCGTGCACCTTCGAAAACCATCAATCAAAAAGCAGAGGAACTCAAGCGCGGACGCGTCGCTTCCTCTTGGACGTTATTGCGCTTGTGAAAAAGTTTCCGCTAACGGTCGACGCCGAAATCATCGGCCGGCAATTGATCAGAGCTGCGGCAGGAGTGGCTGGAAACTATCGGAGTGCATGCCGTGCTCAGTCGCATGCGGAGTTCACGGCCAAGATGGGTGTCGTGCTGGATGAAGCAGACGAGTCGGAGTTGTGGTTGAGTGTCGTACGGGACGTGCCCAGCCATTTTGCATTGTCACTGTCTGTACGCGAAGTAATCGGCCACTTCCTTCGCGACCAGGCCGATGGCGTTCTCCAGCGCCTCGCCCGAGCCAAAATGATTGCCCGTGAAAACGCTGATGACGATCGTTCGGCCCGGGGCCTCGAGCATCCCGACATCGTCTCCGACGTAAGGCAGGAAGTCGCCGGTTTTGTGCGGGATCGTGTACCCGCTGACGTAACGGGGGATGCGTGTCCGATACAGCTGTCCGCGCATGATGCGGAGCATGAGATCGGACGCGTTCTTGTCTACGAGCGTGCCGCGCTCCATCATCTCGAGCAACAGCCCCATCTCGCGCGGCGTCGTCAGCCCGAACGGGTACTTGCCCTCCCGGTAGAACTGTTCCGTGGTCGGCGCCGAACGAAGAGACGGAAACCAGCGAGACGGCACGTTCATCGCCCGTGTGTGCGTCAAACCGAGTGCGTCCATGCGCCGATTGACCGCTTCGGGACCGCCGACCATCCGATAGAGCACCTCGGTCGCTGTGTTGTCCGACACGATGATCATCATCGTGATGAGGTCCTTGACGGTCATGACAGCGCCAGGATCGAGCCGCTGGATTGTGCCGGTGCCGGGCTGTGAGTCGGCCTGGACGAACGTGTATTTGTCAGTCAGCGCGAACTTGCCGGCCTTGATCTGTTCTAGCACCTCGACCATCAAGGGAATCTTGATCGTGCTCATCGTCTCCATCTGACGATCGGCGTCGATCGCGATCTCCTCGCTGGTTTCGAGCGACTTCACGTAGATGCCCCACGTGGCGTTTACGCTGCGCGTCGTCCGCTCGATCGATGTCTTGACGCGCTGAAGCGGCGTCGGTTGCTGCTGACCGTTTAGAACGGCCGACGCAGCCATGACGCACGCGAACCCTGAACTGATCCTGCCCATAGGCCCCTCCTGTCCTTCCCCCTGCTGCCTTACCCGGGCCCCGTCCCCGACTCGACTTTCTCGAGCACGTTGGCGAGCACCTGCTGCGCGCGGCCGATCGGCAGGTTGCTGATGTAGAAATGTCTTGCCCCAACGTCGAGCAGGGCGCGGATGGTCCGGGCGCAGATCTCCTCGGCGGTCGCGCCGCCCGCGAACTCGCGCGCGAGCCCTTCGGCGGGGACCGGAATAAACCCGCCCAATGCCGCCAGCGTCCGCGCGTTCGCGCTCCTGTAAAAGAACACCCCGAAGAGTCCCGGCAGCTTTACGCCGCGTCGGCTGGCAGCCAGGATGAACCGCGCGACTGCCTCGATGTTGTGGTGGCTCACCACCTGCGTCAGGTAGAACTCGGCCAGAAACTCGGGCGCGGTCAGGAAATCCAACTGCCGCTCGGCGTCCGCGTGCGGATTCGCCCAGCCGCCGAGGATCAGCGTGGGGTTGCGCTTCCGAAGGAACTCCCGCAGCTGCCAGGCGTGCGCGACCACGCGCGGGACGCCGAGGGTCTTGTCGCCCCCGAGGACGACGAGAGCCGGGAATCCGCTCTGGTAGGCTCGCTCCGCATACGAGGCGCAGTACTCGAGCGAGTGCTTCGACGTGAGGAACGGCACCACTCGATCGCGTGGAACGTCGTGGCCAAGGTTTGTGACCAGATGCCGCAGGTTGTCTTCTTCGGGTTCGCCGACGGCGCTGTCAGTGAGAAACACGTAGGTGCCCTGGCGGGTCAGCCGCTGCACCGCGTGATAGGTGTCGATCCACGCGTCCATGCCTTCTGCCGCGGCCAGCTCCGCGCGCGGCGGCCGCAGCTCCGCTGCAAAGACAGATCGACCGGAGTGAAGAGCAGTGAGCAGATCCATCAAAGTCTGAAGTGTGATGTCAGAAGTCTGACGGTGAGCGTTCAGACTTCAGACTTCAGACTTCCAACTTACACGTAAGATGTGCCCGATGACCACTGCCGAGCTCCGTGCCGCGTTCGAACGATTCCCATCCGTGCCGCTTTTCGCCGCGCCGACGCCGATCGAGCCGCTGACGCGCCTTTCATCACGGCTCGGCGGCGGTCCGCGCCTGTTCATCAAGCGCGACGATGCCATTCCGTTTGGATTCGGAGGCAACAAGGTGCGCAAGCTCGCGCTGGTCGCGGCGCAGGCGCGCGCGGAAAACGCCGACACGCTGATTACAGCCGGCGGCGTGCAATCGAATCACGCCCGCGCCACCGCTGCGGCAGCGGCGCGGCTCGGCATGCGGGCGGTGCTGGTGGCCAACGGCACGCCGCCTGCGCGGAAGACCGCGAATGCACTGCTCGACGAGCTGCTCGGTGCGGAAGTCGTCTACGTCGGGTCGCGCGAGGAGCGTATGCCGAAAATCCAGGAACTGGCCGCAAGCCTTCGCGCCGAAGGGCGTCGCCCCTTCGCGATCCCGATTGGCGCGTCGACGCCGCTGGGAGCGCTCGCCTTTGCTCTCGCTGTCGCGGAGCTGGTCGACGAGATGCCGTCGCCCGACGTCATCGTCCACTCGACGTCCTCCGGCGGCACGCAGGCAGGCCTGGTCGCCGGCTGCCGGCTGCTTCGATTGCCGACACGAGTGATTGGCGTCAGTGCGGACGACGCGTCATCGTCTCTCGAGGCCCAGGTGAGCACGATCGTTCGCGGTCTGAACGATCTGCTGCCGTTCGATGCGGCGGCGCTCGCAGACGGCACCGCAATCGAAGTCGACGATCGGTTCGTCGGCGGCGGCTACGGAGTGCCATCCGACGAATCGCGGGAAGCGATCGAGCTCACGGCACGTACGGAAGCGATATTTCTGGATCCGACTTACACGTCGAAGGCGATGGCCGGTCTGATCGCCTACGTTCGACAGAGGAAGTTCGCGGTTGGTCAAACAATCGTTTTCTGGCACACGGGTGGGCAAGTCGGCTTGTTCGCATAAAAAAGAGTTGGTGAATTCGCTCCTTCACTAATTAGTACTTGACTGCCGGTACGCTCCCGCTCATCATCCGCCAGCTTCGATCAACTGCACTCAATAGTAGGACAAGCCAAGGGAGGCGTGATGAGAGTACCTGCGTTGAAGTGGTCGGGGATTGCCGGCACGGCGCTCGTCGTTGCCGCCGTGGCCTTCAGCAGCATGTGGAAATCTGGCGACGAAGATAGCGAGTCGAGTCGCGAGCGAATGCTGGCGTACGCGCGCGCGCGTCTTGGCGGCGCTGCGCTCGCAAGTCTTGCGAAGGGTGGGGATCCGGATGGGGGGACGAGTGTCAGGATGACGCCCGGCGAAGCCCGCGGCGACGGCGCCGCGCTTTCCCCCGCCGAGGAGCTCGCCGCACGAAAGGCATGGCCCGCCGACACGGTCCGGCAGGATCAGATCGACCAAGCGCAGAACGACTTCAAGGCGATCAAGGGCCGCGGCCACCGTAAGGCCGCTCTCAAGTGGACGTCGATCGGCCCCACGGTCGCTTTCCAGCCGGGCGTACTCGGCTTCACCGGACGCGATCAGGTCACTGCCGGCCGTACGACCGCTCTACTCGTCGATCGCACGTGCAACCAGGGACGTTGCCGCGTGTGGATCGGCGCCGCCGGCGGCGGCGTCTGGCGAACCGACCACGGTCTCCACACGAACAATCCCGGGTGGAAGTTCTCGTCGGATGGGCTCGGCTCGAATGCTTTTGGGTCGTTGGCGCAGGACCCGAACGACAAGAAGGGCGATACGCTCTACGCGGGTACGGGTGAACCCAACGCGTCGGGCGATTCGGAGGCCGGACTTGGTCTGTATAAGTCCACGGATGGCGGTGACAGCTGGACATTGATCCCCGCATCCACCGCGATCGCGGCCACGCGTTCGATTGCGAAGATCGCCATCGACCCGACCGATGGCCGCATCATCTATGTTGCAACGGCTCGCGGCGTGCGCGGGATCAGCTCGACATCCGGTGGCGCGGTTTCGCTCACCGGAGTGGCGCAGCCAAACGTCGGCGTTTACAAGACGACTGACGGCGGAGCGACGTGGTCGCTCGTCTGGGACGCGCAAGCCGCCGGATCGCTCCGCGGTGTCACGGATCTCGAGCTCGATCCCTACAACCCGAAGACGGTCTACGCGTCTGCGTTCCAGCGTGGCATTTATCGCTCGTTGAATGGCGGCACGTTCCAGCAGGTGTTCGCCGGACAACTGCCGGCGAGCAACGTCGATCGCACCGAGTTCGCCCTCGCGGCGCTGCCGGGCGGCAAAACGCGCGTCTACGCGACGAACGGCTCTCAGGGAGTGCCCAATCCCTTTGCGGCGCTGTTCCGCAATGACGATGCGTCACTTCTTGTCCAGGGAAGTCCGAACGCGGCGCTGTGGAAGAAGCTCACGTCTAGCGTCAACGGCAACCCGTTTTACGCGACATTTGACTTCTGCACCGGCCAGTGCTGGTACGACCAGGACGTCATGACGCCGAAGGGCCAGCCCGACACGGTGTTCGTCATCGGCTCGTATTCGTACAACGAAGCCGGTCTGCGCTCGAACGCGCGCGCCGTCGTGCGCTCGACGACGGCAGGAGAACCGGATCCGGCGTACAACAACCGGACGTTCACGGATATGACGTGGGATGCGCAGTCGCCGCCGTACGGCATCCATCCAGACCAGCACGAGCTGGCGTTCCACCCCACGAACCCGGACATCTGGTGGAGCACGTCGGATGGCGGCGTGGTGCGGTCGAGCGGCGAATATGTGGACATCACGAGCCAGTGCGCCGATCGGCCGATCGGCGCGGCGAGCATGCTCACGTGCAACCGTCTGCTGTCGGCGGTCCCCTCGAAGATTTTCTCGCTGAACGAAGGGCTCATGACCTTGCAGTTCATGAGCGTGTCGGTGAACCCGTTCGATCCCACCGGTGAAGTCCAGGGCGGCACGCAGGACAACGGCACGTGGCTGTACAACGGACACGCCAAGGTCTGGACGCAGACCATCTACGGCGACGGCGGGACATCGGGTTTCGACGTTGGCAATCCCGCCATCAGGTTCAACCAGTTCTTCGGCGGATTCGGCGACGTGAATTTCCGGTCGGGCGACCCGACGGCCTGGGTCGTCGTCACCGCGCCGATGCTGAACAGCGGCGAGGCGGTCGGATTCTACTGGCCGGAAATCGCCGATCCTTCCGTCGCCGGGACGATGTACACGGGCTTCAGACACGTCTGGCGCACGAAGGACAACGGCGGAAACCAAACTTTCCTCGAGGCGAACTGTCCGGAGTTCACCACGCCCGGCAACCAGGTGGGATGCGGCGACTGGGTCGCGCTCGGCGGACCTGGCGGCATGAATCAACCGGGCGATCTGGCGTCAGCGACAGTCGGCTACGGCGCCGATCGTTCCGGGGGCGCGCTGGCTCGAATTGCCCGTGCGCCATCTGACACCGGGACGCTGTGGGCCGCGACGTCGGCCGGCCGCCTGTTCATCACGAAGAACGCCTCCGCGGAACCCTCAACGGCCGTAACGTTCACGCGTCTCGACTCGTTGGTGGCGAACGACCCGAACCGGTTCATCAGCGGAATCTACGTCGACGCGTCGAATCCGAACCGCGCGTGGGTCACCTACTCGGGTTACAACACGACGATCGGATCGACGGCTCCTGGTCACGTCTTCGAGGTCACGTTCAATCCAGCCGGCCCGTCCGCGACCTGGGTCGACTGGAGCTACGATCTCGCCGACCTGCCTGTGACCGATGTCGCCTTCGACGATCCGACGGGCGACTTGTACGTGTCGACCGATTTCGGCGTCATGCGCCTGGAGGCCGGCGAGACGTCATGGGAAGTCGCCGGCGACGGTCTGCCCTTCGTCGAAACGCCGGGCCTGACCATCGTCACGTCATCGCGACGGCTGTATGCGGCGACGCACGGCATGGGGATGTGGTATCTGACATTACCCGGTCGCCGCGACACCGATCACCAAGATCGCTGAGTCGCGGCTCGACGCAATTGGTGATTTGGGGAATTGGTGATTTGGTGAATGCAGTCACCAATTCACCAACTCCTCAATTCGCCAATTATTCAGCGGTGGGCTTTCAGGACTTCATCGATCAGGAAGAGGTCGGTAAGAAGCGCGCGCAGGTGAATCGACGCGTTGAGGTTGTCGACGATCTGCGAGCTGATGGACGGCTGCGCGAGGACCAGTTGAATCGCGGCCTGTGAGTCGCGCGCGTCGCGCTCGATGACAGCGATGAATGCGTCGTACGGCGCTGTCGGCTGCAGTTTTTCGTGCGCGACATAGCGCGTGAAGAGACCGCCGAGACCGCTCAGCGCCGTATCGCAGCGTTCCAGCTGCTGGCGCGCCTGACGGCCGGTGTCGCTGCCGGTATCCGAAGGAAGCCCTTGGGACGCGTACGCGAGAAAGTACTCGTACGCCTCCTCGATGATGTCGATGCGCGCGTTCAGGTCGGTGGTCAGGTCCTCGGCCGCACTCACACCCGGCCTGCCGGTTTGGCCTGCGACGGACCGCTCCCGACCGGCCAGCGGCTCGGCTCGTGATGCTCGAGGTACTGGCGCCGCGTAATCCAACCCAGGATCATCGACTTCGTGATCCACCACTTGTCGGGTCGGACGGCGAAGTAGACGTGCGCGATGACGAGACCGACGAGGCCGACGCCCGCGAGGCCGTGCGTCACGTACGTCACGCCCCAGGTCGCGTCCCGGAACAGATACGGATTGCGGACGAACAGCGGCGTGCGGATCCGCACGAGCATGAACATGCCGCTGATCACCACGGCGAAGCCGGTGACGACGATCGCCAGGTGATACAGCCGGTTGCCGAGCGGATACTTACCCGACTTGGGTCCAGGTACTTCGTGACCGAGCTCGCGCAGGAGCTCGGCCTTCATCTCGGGGATGTCTTTCGGCCC
>Ga0075423_10006265_pt1 | contig 11163 bp, 10 predicted proteins | sample SoiMethybrSBSTD2_FD_80114 | JGI IMG/M metagenome (GOLD analysis project Ga0075423, IMG submission 80114) | Bulk soil microbial communities from a Populus tree surrounding site in Tennessee, USA - Soil MetaG P. TD hybrid SBSTD2 | ecosystem: Environmental > Terrestrial > Soil > Tree plantation...
AACGCAGCATCGCAGGTGCCATCGGGCGTCTTGATCTCGACGTTGGTTTCGGAGACCTGCTGCTGCGCGCCGAGGTCGGCACCTGCGGCGGCAATCATGCCCCCCGCGACAGTCGTTACGAAATCTCGTCGTGTGAGTTCATCGTTGTCCATGGTCGTGGTCCTCCAGCGGGGAAGAATGATATCTGAGCGGGACGATTTGTGCAGATCCGTGAAGAGGTCTGACCCCATCGCAGAGTCCGGCTGTTTGGAAACCGATCGCCGGCTGGGCGGGGTACACTTACAAGGGAACGCGAGTATCTGGCGCTGGGATGACGCGCGCCAGCACATCACTTTGGCATGAACAGCACATCATGAGGCATCGGTACGCGCTGCCTCTGCTCCTTCTCGCTCTGATTCCCTGGTCAACCCAGTCACCACACGCGGAGGGTCTGGCCTGCCTGGAACCGGTGTCCGGAGTGACCTGGCTCCGTTGGGAGGACGAGCAACAGACGCTGGATCGATGGTGTCAAAGTGTCGGTGCACCGGTGTTTGCGCCGGCGGTCGAAAGAACAGGTGCGATCTCGCGCCTGCTTGTTTTGAGTTGGAACGTGCACGTCGGGGGGGCCGATACCGAGGAACTGATCGCAGAGATGCTGAATCGTTCTTCGGAAGAGGGAACCGGTCTCGTCGTTCTATTGCAGGAAGCCTTTCGCGCCGGTGCCGATGTGCCCGAATCGTATCCGTCGGACCTTCGCGTGCCTTCGTCGATTCGACCTCGCCGTCCTGCGCCCGACATCGTCGGTATCGCCCAGCGATTTGGGCTGTCTGTGGCGTACGTGCCGTCGATGCGCAATGGCCCAGCTACCACGCTGGAGGAACGCGAGGATCGTGGAAATGCGGTCCTGTCCACAGAGCCTCTCAGCGACGTCCAGGCGATCGAATTGCCATTCGGGAAGCAGCGCCGCGTTGCGATCGCAGCGATCGTCAACCCGCGATCCACACCTGCACCGATCCGTGTGGTGGCCGCGCACTTCGACGCGAACGGCGATCGGGTGATGCAAGCTGAAGCGCTGGGTGATCGGATCGCCGCGTTCACCGAGATGCCGCTGATCGTCGGTGGCGATTTCAACGCCAGACGAGGGCTCCGCGACAGATCTGTGACAACCGTCAGCCGCCATATTCCCCTCGAGTCGTGCGGAACGCATCGGACGAATCGCTGGCCGCTTCGGGTCGACGTGCCGCTGTTCTTTGTGGTCGGCCGCCTGGACTTCATGTTCAGCACGCTTGCCGAAGACGTGACGCGCAGTTGTCAGACGCTGTCGCACGCGTACGACTCGGATCATCTGCCTCTTCTGCTCGACGTCAGCCTGAAATAGTCGAAGGGCCTTGGCGTGGAGGCGGGTCTTCCGTGGCCCGAGCACGTCCAAGGCAGACCCGCCTTGATCAATCCGTGCGTCGTCGCACGCGGCTTCGCCTGGTCAATTTGCTGCGGTTGCCGCCGTAGCGGTGAGCGCCGGAGCTGGTTCAACTACCGCGGGCAGCGCAGGGGCTGGTGCAACGCGGTAGCCGTACACGAACTGCTTGAACTCCGGGTGCAGGAAGTCGGGTCCGAAGTCGTACTGCTTCATCTCCTTGAACGCCCGATCGGAGGTCCAGCCGTCGTGTGTCATCCGATACACGGCGGTCATCACACCAGTTCGATGGCGTCCACCTGCGCAGTGCACGTACACAGGCTGATTCGCAGCGTCGTTGACGAGATTGAGAAACAGCGAAAGTTCCTCGGCCGTGGGCGCTGTGCGGGTGGTCATCGGAATCCGGTAGAACTTCATGCCCGCTGATTCGACGAGCTGGCGCTCGATCGCCTTGCCGTCCTGCTGAAGATCGATCACCGTCTTCACACCGAGCTTCGCGAGATCGGTGTAGTCGGTTAGGTCGGGCTGGCTGCCACGGTAGTAGGTCGGGCTCACCTGCCCGAAGTTCTCGATCGTAATGCTCGAGAGCGCGGGACCCGAGGCGGCTGACGCTGATTTTTCAGCGGCCGTCGTGACGATGGGAGTGAGAGCGAGACAAGCTGAGAGGGCGCACGCAAATGAAGTTCTTCTGATCCAGGGCATGGTGACCTTCGATGAATTGCTGACCTTATGGGTTTCGGCGCGCACGGCGCAGAACAATCTTGCACAAAGGGAATGCCATTCCCTGATCGTTGATTACGACGTATTCAGCCCCGGCTTGGTCGGTTAATGCTGAGGCGCCTGCCTTCTAATGTGGACGCTCGTGAGGCAGGTGACGATGCGTCACGCCCTCCCGGTGGCTCGCGCAATCAGTACCAACGCGGCTCCGATAACAATGGCGCCAAGGGCGCGAGCGGCGCGCTCATCAGGAGGCGCGAGACGTTCGGCTGTGATGGCCGCCGTCACGACGGCCATCGCGCGAAGGTCCATGATCCCCACGACGAGGAGGATCACCATGAGATTGGCGCAACACTGTCCGCAGTAGAGTCCGAGGCGCACGCCGTGCCGCCAGGCCGAGCCGGCGTCGGCAGACAGGTGACGGCCTCGTGTCGCTTCCTCGCGGCAGCACTTGAGATGACGCGTCTTCCACGGCGTGAACTGGACAACGCCGGCGATCAAGATAACCACACCGGCCGCGACCGGTACCGCGCGCGAAATCATTGGCTGTTGCATCTCGATTGCAGCCAGTGACATGCCCAGCGCGAACGCAACCATCCCGAATGCGCCCCAGACGAAGAAGTATCCGACGCCAACGATCGCCGTCAGCCGATCGAGGTGCGTCTCGCGTGTCCTGCCCACGGCCTGTCGGTAGCACAGGAGCATTGGGGCGAGCGATGGCAGCATCATCGCCACCATCATCACGATCCACATCCCGATGAATGATGCGGCGGCGCCGGGCCACGGCTGTCCCGGGAGCCGCATCCACGTCATCGACATCGTCCAGCCGCCAGGCATCAGCATCCCGCCCATTGCCGACATCGATGCCGACAACGCGATCGTGATCGCCACGCTGGTTGCGAAGAGCAGCACTGAGACGCCAAGAAAACGGGTCACGACAACCTCGATCTCGCTCAGCGCTTGTCGTATTCGTCGTGACGGCGCCACCAGAGGCCGGTCTCGTTGCGCCCTTTGGGTGCGCGGTCAAGCCACTGGTACATGCCCCACAGGCCATCGAGTCCCCGAGCATAAGTCGAATAGGCGTGGTAGACGACGCCATCCTCGAGCACGAACGCGCTCATGCCTGGCCTCTCGCGAGTGTAGGTCGCGGCGTCAGTTCCCGTCGTCGCCGCCATGTGGACCACGGGTTCGTTGCTGCCGCGCGCCTGCCATGCCTTTTCGCGCCGGTAGTTGTAATCGATGGTTCCTTCGCGCTGCTGCTCCTCCGTGAACCGGACGCTGAAGTCCGGGTTGAAGTCGCTGCCGTGCGACGACGCCCAGGGAAACGTCCATCCCATTCGGCGCTTGTATTCCTGCAGCTTTGCAAGCGGTGCTCGCGAGACCGCCCACAGCATCACGTCGTGGTTGGCCAGGTGAACGGCGAAGCCGTTGAACCCATCCGCGATCGCGGAGCAGGACGGACATCCCGCCGTGTAGTCGGGCCCGAACATGAAGTGATAGATGAGAAGTTGCGAGCGCCCGCGGAAGAGGTCTGCCAGCGAGGCGCTCCCTTCGTCGGTATCGAATCGGTAGTCCTTGTCGATGCGCACCCATGGCAGCTCCTGCCGACGTCGCGCCACCTCGTCGCTGCGACGCGTAAGTTCCTTCTCCGCCTCGAGCAATTCGAGCCTGGCCGTCATCCATTCCTTACGCGTTCCGATCGTGTGAGTCGTGTGAGTTGTCATCGTTGTCTCTCCGTTTGTCCCATCCGGATGTGGCTCCTTCCGTTCTCGTGCCACGTGCCCAGCGGGTCACCGAGATCTAGATGTAGCAACAGGGCCTCGACAGGTGGGAGTGACAACTCTGGCGCGATTTGTTGCCACGAAGGCCACGAAGACCAGAAGGGCCACGAAGGACACGAAGGGCACGAAGGGCACGCATTTTCATGGGATGAGTCTCGGGACCGACGAGTAACTCCGCTGTAACCGTCACCGGTGCCAGTCGGTCGCGGCGCAGCGATGTGGATTCGTCCCTGCCTGGCTTCGTTGATACCAACAGCAACGATCGACACTCGGCATATTGCTCACTGACTGACGCGATGTTTCGATGTTGCACGCATGCGCGCCCATCTCTGGCTGGTGGTCGTCTGCCTGGTCTCGCGACAGCTGGCTGTTGCCGCGGGAGAGCGTGCGCCGCGCGAGCCCATGGGTGAGATCGATGCGATGAGCGGGGACGCGGCTGTCGTCGTCGACACCCTTCGGGCCCCGGATATCTCGAAGGCACGAGTTACCGTGCGTGTCTACAGTTCGACGAACCTTGCAGCCGGCACACAGCGAGCCTCGCTGGAGGTCGCTCAGGCGACGTTTGCTGCGGCGTCGGTACAGATTGTCTGGAAGGTATGCGCACTGGTTGCGTGCGATACGCCGTTATCGCCCACGGAACTCGTGGTTCGACTGGTGCAGCTACCGGATCGCGCGGGCGATCATCATCTTGGCGACGCGTTGATCGACCCGGAGAAGCGGACCGGTGTGCTGGCCACCGTCTATGTGAATCGCACCATGCGGCTTGCTCGCGAACTCGAAATCGATCACGACAAGCTGCTCGGTCGTGCCATCGCGCACGAGATCGGTCACCTGCTCCTCGCGACCAACACGCATGCGCCATCAGGTCTCATGCGCGAGCTCTGGTCACACGACGAGTTGCAGAGGGCACGGCGCGAGGACTGGGTACTTCAGCCGCTCGACGCTGCCGCCATTTTGCAGCGCCTGACCTCGTAACGAGCTTGCCGCAACGCCAACTCCCAAAACCCAACTCCCAATCGAAGAGAGTGTGGGAGTTGGGAGTTGGACCTTGGAAGCGCAGTGTGTTGCTGCCCTGACTGGCTACTTGATCGTAAACGGCAGGATGAAGGCCGCCGGATTGGGTGAGGCGAGCGAGTGGAGCGAGCCCGAGCAGCTGGCGTTCACCTGCTCATACAGGCTGGCGGCGAAGTCGAAGGTGCCATCCGCCGGCAGCGACGTCTGCGGCCAGTTGTCCGTGATCTTAGAGTGTGCAGTCGCAAGGAAGCTCGTCCCCGCCGCGACTGTCACATTCTGGAGGCAGAGGCTTTGCCCCTTGGGCGTTCCGGTGCCGGACAGGCTCGTGTTGAAGTTTGAGCTGTCGAACTCACCCGCCGCGTTGTAGGTCTTGACCGCGTTCGCGCCGTTTGTCGTGAAGCTGGAATCGAGTCCAATGCGAAGATCAAACGATTGATCCGATCCACACGTGTTGACGACCAGCACGTTGTCAGAGAACTGACCAGGCTGCGAGCTGGTGACCTTGCCGGCCTTTGCGCCATTCTTCGGCACGTTCAGCGACGTCGAATCGAGAATTCCCAGGTTGAAGTCCTGGTCGGTGACGAAGTTGTAGACCTTCAGACAGTCCGTCGGATGCACGAGGCGGATATGGACCTGGATATTGGTGACGGTGCCCACCTTCGAACCGGCATCGAGTTTCAGATTGCCCACCAGATCGGTTCCATCCACGGTGGGTGGAAGGTTGCCGTCCTTATCGGGTGAGATGTAGACCGTGATCCGCGAGACCCCGTTCTGTCCGGTCGTGGTCAAGGCGAAGGTGTTCGGACTTGGCAGGAGATCCACATATCCGCCCTGCTGATCTTGGCTGAGCGTGAACGTGATTCCCCCACTGTAGTCCGTAGCCTTGCCCGAGCCTGCGCTCGTAACCCAGTTCACATCGAACGAGGCGAACTCTCCGATGCTGAACGCGCTGGCGTTCACTGTGTAGAACACCTGGATTGTTCCCACCGCCTGACCGTTGTTGACGATGACCGGCGAACCAGTGGCATTGCTCACTGAAACCGCCATCGAATCCTTTGCCCACGCATTTCCCACGGGCCACGCACACAGGAACGCGAGAACGATTGTCGCAATCACTGTCTTGGTTCTTGCGCTGACCGAGTTCAGGGACGACATTCCATTTGTATCCATCGTTCGAGATCCTCCCGATCCCTCGCCGAGGGCACTCGACTCGGCCACATGTCAGTGGTGCAAGCACGACGCCGCTTTCGTTGCTACGCGCAATGCCTTGCAAGCTCAGTGGGATAGAGAGAATGCTGAAAACCTTTCGGGGAGACCGTCTGGTCGGGAGCAGATAACATTTGTTCCGGGGCAAGACGGTGTGGCGAGACTCCGATGGACTCGATGATCACGGCCGCGGCGCGCGCGCTTGCGACCGGTGATCCGCTCGGCGCGTTGAAGCGAGTCGCACTGCGCGACGACGCGCCGGCACTGGCGCTGCGCGGCATTGCGATGGCGCAGCTTGGCGATCTGGTTCGAGCGAAGGTGCTGGTGCGACGCGCGGCGCGCGCCTTTGGGCCGAGAGAAGCCGTCGCCCGCGCGCGCTGCATCGTTGCCGAGGCCGAGATCGCCCTCGTCTCGCGCGACCTGGGCTGGCCCGCGAAGGCGCTCGATGCCGCGCGGGTGACGCTCGAAGAGCACGGTGACCGCGTGAACGCTGCGCATGCGCGCCATCTCGAAGTCCGGCGGCTCCTGTTGATCGGGCGCCTCGACGAGGCCGAGCGTGGCCTTGCCGATCTCAACCCCGCGCCTTTTCCTCCCGCATCGCGGACCGCGCACGAACTGGTCGTTGCCGGGATTGCGATCCGGCGCCTCCGGACGAAAGCGGCGCGCGCGGCGCTCGCCCGCGCCGAACGTGCGGCGCGCTACGCTGGCATCCCTGCGTTGACAGCGGAGGTCGAAAGCGCATCGCTTCTGCTGCGCACGCCCGCGGCGCGCCTGATCGCGAACGGTGAGGAGCGATTCCTCCGGCTCGAGGAGGTGGAGTCCCTGGTCGCGTCGGACGCGTTCGTTGTCGACGCGTGTCGACTTGTCGTACGTCATGGCGGTCGAGTGATCTCGCTTGCCCGGCGTCCAGTATTGTTCGCGCTGGCACGCGCGCTTGGCGAATCGTGGCCGGGCGACGTCGCAAGAGACAGGCTTGTCGCGCGCGCATTCGGATCGAAGTTCGTCGACGAATCGCACCGTGCACGGTTGCGCGTTGAAATCGGCCGGCTTCGCATGCTGCTCCGGACGCTGGCCGCCGTCAGCGCGACGAAACGGGGATTCGCGATGGCTCCGCGCCATGCCCGCGAGGTCGTCGTGCTGGCGCGGCCGGTTGAAGAGGAGCATGGGGCAGTGCTCGCTTTTCTCGCCGACGGTGAGTCGTGGTCGAGCTCGGCGTTGGCTCTTGCGCTGGACACGAGTCAACGAACCGTGCAGCGGGCTCTCGACTCGCTTGCGGGCGCGGGCAAGGTGCAGTCGTACGGCCGCGGGCGGGCTCGGCGTTGGATGACGCCGCCGGTGCCCGGATTCGCGACGACCTTGTTACTCCCTGCTCCGCTGCCGGTTGACTAAGATGAACGCATGCGTCGCTCAACCGCCGAAATCGTTCGTGAGTATGGCCCCTTTCCGAGCGTCAGCCATATACATGGGGTGACATATGACGGTCAGCAGGTCTGGTTCGCGTCGGGAGACAAGCTGAACGCGTTGGATCCTGCGAGTGGGAAGACGCTGCGTTCGCTCGATGCCGCGGCGGACGCGGGCACCGCCTTCGACGGCCAGCACCTCTATCAGCTCGCCCAGGATCGCATTCAGAAGATCGATCCACAGACCGGCCGTGTGCTCGCAACCATCCCGTCGCCCGGCGGCGGCGGAGACTCGGGGCTGACGTGGGCCGAAGGCACGCTCTGGGTGGGGCAGTATCGCGATCGCAAGATCCATCAGATCGATCCGCACACCGGGGCGATTCTTCGCACGATCGAGTCCAACCGATTCGTCACCGGCGTCACCTGGGTTGATGGGGAGCTCTGGCACGGCACCTGGGAAGGTGACGAGAGCGACTTGAGGCGAATCGATCCTCAGACTGGCGAGGTCCTGGAGAAACTCGAGATGCCGCCTGGCGTAGGCGTATCGGGTCTCGAGTCCGATGGCGGCGATCAGTTCTTCTGCGGGGGAGGAAGGAGCGGGAAGGTGAGAGCCGTCCGCCGGCCCCGGCGAGGTTCGAGCCGGTCTTAGCTTGCTCTCAACGTCATCCGCACGACCATGATTGGTGGAATGTCCGGCATGTCAGCCCATCGGACACCGGCTTTGCGCGGAGGCTCGACCGGAAGGCGCGGCTCTTCGAGGCCGTCGACCACGAAGCCGGCTTCGAATCCCTGTCGAAGCAGCGTGCTCAACGCGCGATGAAAGAACCACTGGGGCTCGGGCTGTCCGACGATGCCCTCCGTTTTTCTTGCGCCCGATGAGAGGTACGACGACACCTTCACACCCGAACGGAGCGCGTGTCTGCCTTCTGCTTCTTCAGAGATCTCCGTGAAGCGCTGTATCTCAGCGGAGTGGAAACACGGGTGGGTGATGGAGAACACGAACGAACCATCTCGCGTGAGCATGCGCGGAAGCGTGGAGAAGAGCGTCCTGATTTCCGGCATGTCCATGAGGGCCATGGTGCACACGGCCTTGTTGAATCGGTTCGTGCCAAGGGAGAGAAGGGCGTGTGCGTTGCCGGCATCGACGACGTGGTATTCAATCGATGCGTCGGTCGGCGTGCGTTCGCGGGCGCGCGCGATGAATTCCTCGCTATAGTCGAACGCGACGACGCCGGCGCCCATCTCCGCCATCCTCCTGGCGAATCGTCCCGCGCCGCAGGCGACGTCGACGATGGCGTCCCCTGCTCGAACGGCCAGGAGACGCTCTGTCGCCGGCTCGATCAGCTGGATTTGGAACGCGTTGCCGTCGCCGATCTGGTCGTCCCACCAGCGGGCGTTGGCATTCCATATCCGGCGATTGTCCCCAGCCTGTTCAGGGAACTCGCCATTCTGAGGCTCGGTGGCCATCGAACGCCATTACAACATGGCCGGCAGAGTCTGGTTCAAGCGGTCGAGATCATCCACTTCGGCGATAGTCAGACAACCACTGCGAGCTCACTGGACTGAGGTCGCGCAGAAGGTGCCACGATTCGACGACACGCCGTCCACGCCACCTGAGGACAGCAAGACCGGTCGCGACAAGTGCGAAGAGTATAGGCAGAGCGAAGGAGGAACCTAACATGGGTCGACCTGAGTAAATCTGTGGTGTTGGAGTAGTTCGCCCGGTATATCGGATCGATCCACTTCGAGGTTTAGCAACCCGGAAAACGCGTTCAGACGCGCGGCCCGCTGCGTTATTGCATTACGGTGATGCATAAGCTGAGCCATACGGAGGACCTGCCATGCGATGCCGCTCTCTCGCTTTCCTCGCGGTCCTGCTGATGGTACCGATCGCCGCGCTGGCACAGACGAATCCGTTCGACGGCTTGAACGCCCGCGGACGGGCGTACCTGGACGCCTCTGTCTACGCGCAACAGAAGGCGCAGTGGCTGGCTCGAGTCGACGCAATGCCCGAGAACGTCGACGTTCTCGAGGGGGCGGCAGAGTTCTTCATGCCGTTCGATCGCCCGTTGGCGCACGATCTCTTCCAACGGGCGCGTGACCTCGAGCCAACCAATCCGAAGTGGGTGCAGAAGCTGGCATTCTTTCACCGGTTGAACGCATCGTCAGGTGACGCCGCTGAGGCGAGGCTCGCGTTGTCGCTGGCGGAGCGCGCGTACGCGATGGACCCAAGCCAATCGAGTGCGCTCACCGATTTGCCAGCGATGGCATTCGACGCTGGAGACATGACCAAGGCGCGTACGTACGCCGAGCAGCTGCTGACGGAAGTGGGAAGCGATCGCAGCCAGTGGAATTATGGGGACGCGGTGCACAAGGGAAACCTCATCCTGGGGCGCATTGCCGTGCGCGAGGGGCGGCTCGCAGAAGCCGTGACGTTCCTGCGCGCGTCAGGCGACACACCGGGGTCGGGGGTGCTCAACTCGTTCGGTCCGAACATGTCGCTGGCGAAGGACCTGCTGGAACGCGGTGAGGTGGAAGCGGTGCTCAACTACTTCGAGTCGTGCCGGCTGTTCTGGAAGATGGGTGGAGCCCGTCTCGATGCCTGGAGCAAGGACGTTCAAGCCGGCAACATTCCAAATTTCGGCGCGAACCTTCGGTACTGACAGGCACCACTTCAAAACACCTCGTCGAAGTAGCTCCAGAACTGCTCGTGCGCCCTCTCCATGAACGGCCGCTTGCGCCAGGTCTCCACGGTCAGCCTTCTCGACTCCCGCAGATCCTTCTCGAAGTCGCGAATAAACTTGTCGGCAAGCTGTCGATTCAGTGCGGCGATGTTCACTTCGTCATTCAGTTCGAGCGAGCGGTTGTCGAAGTTCGCCGACCCGAAGATGCTGAGCACACCATCGACGACCAGTGTCTTGGTATGCATCATCGTCGGGACGTATTCGTAAATATCGATGCCGCTCGCCAGCAGGTCGTCGTACGCCGCGCGTGACGCGTATTTCACCGGCTTCTGATCGGTAATCTCTCCCTCTACCAGAATCCGCACTTTCACCCCTCTGGCCAGCGCGTCCTTGAACGCCCACGTCGTCGATTCGTCGGTGACGAAGTAGGGTGATGTGATGTCGACGGATTGGCGAGCCATTGCGATCGCGAGCAGATAGAGGCGCTTCAAGTCGCTCGCGCCATCCGAAGGTGAGCTTCGCACGACCATCGATTGATCGTCGGCGCCAGCGACCGGCGCCACCTTGGTGAGTACTGGCGTGGCCGTCTCATCTCCCTCGATCAAATTCTCGTAAAACGCACCCTCGAGCAAACGGACGATCGGCCCGCGAATGAGGACGTGAGTGTCGCGCCAGTGCTTCGCGTCCTGAGCGTCGCCGAGCCAGTGATCGGCCACGCCCAGCCCACCGGTGAATCCAACGGTGCCGTCGACGACGAGGATCTTGCGATGGGTGCGGTAATTGACGTCCTCCAGCGTGTACCAGCTGGTCGGATTGAAGTTCACGATCGTGCAGCCAGCCGCGCGAAGCCGCTTCACGTGATCGGTATCGATACTGCGGGCTCCCACCGCGTCGAGGATGACGTAGACGGTGACGCCGCGCCGCGCGGCCTTCTCGAAGGCGTCAGTGAACTGGTTGGCCACCTGTCC
>Ga0075423_10006266_pt1 | contig 11162 bp, 10 predicted proteins | sample SoiMethybrSBSTD2_FD_80114 | JGI IMG/M metagenome (GOLD analysis project Ga0075423, IMG submission 80114) | Bulk soil microbial communities from a Populus tree surrounding site in Tennessee, USA - Soil MetaG P. TD hybrid SBSTD2 | ecosystem: Environmental > Terrestrial > Soil > Tree plantation...
CTTGTCGATGCCGAGCTGGACGAGGCCGAGGGCGACCACGTTTACCTCGCCGGCAAGCTCCGAGTACGTGAAGCGGCGACCGGATGCCACGTCCACCAACGCCTCGCGGTCGGCGAACCGGGCGACGGTCCGATCGAGGTTCGTGCCGATTGTGTCGCCGAGCAGCGGAAGCTCAGAGATTCCACTGTCATAACTGAGAACTTGCGCCATCGTCTGACTGTAGTGCCCCGTGCGCAGTGGGATCTCGAGAAACAGACCTGGTAGCAGGCGGTGCTCCTCGGTCGAGCGGACCATGGACGGGTGTGGTCAGGACTTGCGCCCGCCCGGCGTCGACTTCTGCTCGGCGCGCTCGGGCTGGTCGTCGTGGCCACTCTCGCCGCGACTTTGGCGGTGGTGCTCGACCGGGGCCCGAAGGCTCCGACTCGGACGAACCCGCAGGACGTGGTCGGGCCGGTATTGCTCGTTCCTGGCTACGGCGGTTCGACTGGCTCCCTCGAGTCCCTCGCCGGCTTACTGCGTGGTGCCGGCCGGACGGCGATCGTCGTGGGCCTGCCGGGCGACGGCACCGGGGACCTCGACCAGCAGGCCGCGGCTCTTGCGCGGGCAGTCCGCGCCGCGCGTTCGCAGACCGGCGCCGCGACCGTTGACATCGTCGGCTACTCGGCCGGCGGGGTGGTCGCTCGGCTCTGGGCGCGTGATCATGGCGGCGCTGCCGTCGCCCGTCGCATCGTGACATTGGGTTCGCCGCAGCACGGCACCGATCTCGCCAGCTTGGCCGGGTCCCTCGCGCCGGGCGGCTGCCCGGTCGCATGCCAACAGTTGGCCACCGACAGCCCACTTCTCGATCGGCTGAACACAGGCGACGAGACGCCGACCGGCCCGACGTTCGTGTCGATCTGGACGGCCGACGACCAGACCGTCGTACCGCCGGACTCGGCGCGGCTGGCCGGCGCACTGAACCTGAGCGTGCAAAGCGTCTGTGCATCGGCCCAGGTAAGTCACGGCGACCTGCCGACCGATCCGCTCGTCACCCAGATCGTCCGGGTCGAGCTGTCTCCGGGTGAGCCGGTGCCGTTGACGTCCGCCGACTGCGCTCGCCTCAGCTCGTGACGTCCTTGGTCATGAAATTCGCCCACGCGGCGCCGAGCAGCACGACGACATAGACCACCTGGATTCCGACACCGCGCTCGATGTTGTACCACTGGATCGGATCTCGAAAGAGGTCGACGAATGACAGCCAGTACCGCGTCGGCAGGTAGGGCTGCAGCGCCCGCGCCGCGTCGAGCGTGAGCAGCAGCGACGAGCCGATGAGAAAGGCCAGGGCGCCCAGACTGGCCGACAGCGGCGAGTCGGTGAGCGTCGATAGGAACAACGCCATTGCCGCGACGCCGATCATCGACAGGGCGACGTATGCGATCGAGAGCACCGTGCGAACGGCGATTTGGCCTGGGGTCAGCGTCGTCCCCGAGACGCTGCTGATCGACGTCGTGGCCGTCACCGGCTCGTTGCCGAGCAGCAGCGATCCGACCACGTAGCCGACACCAGCCACGAGGACGACCGCGACGACCACGAACACGAACACCGCAACCAACTTGGCGATCAGCAGCCGGGTCCGTCCGACCGGGCGAGCCAGCAGGTAACGCAGCATTCCGCTTTGCGCTTCGCCGGCGATGCTGTCACCAGAAATGACGGCAACCGCGACGGGGAGGAACAGCGGCAGAACGATGGCAAGCGCGGCGACCGAGAACAACGCCCCCTGCGAAAGCACGGCGGATAGGAAGGCGGGGCCGTCCCCGGGCCGCGGCCCGATCTTCGTGACCGCGAGCAGTATCGCCACGACTGTGGGCAACAGGTTGAGCAAGCCAATGGCCACCCAGGTGCGCGGACGACGCGCGAGCTTCCGCAGCTCGACCGCGATCATGTCGGGTCCACCCGATCACTGCTCGGGCCCGTTCGCTGAAAAATAATCTCCTCGAGGCTGTGTCGTTCTCGCGCGAGCTCGGTGACCGGAATGCCACGGGCCACTAGCGCCGCGTTCACCTGAGCCGGATCGCCGCCGCGGACAATGACAAGCTCTCCCTCCCGGTACTCAACCCGCCCGTCCAGCGCGGCGACGGCGGCAGCGGGGTCAGGCGTACGGACGATGGTGCGTCCCGTAGGCGCCCGCAATGTGTCCAGCTCGTCCTGGACGACGAGCCGGCCGCGATCGAGAACACCGACCCGGGTACACAGTGCTTCGACCTCGGCGAGCAAATGGCTCGACAAGAAGATCGTCGCGCCGCCGGCGTTGAGCGCGAGGAGCAACTCGCGGATTTCCCGGATGCCTTGCGGGTCAAGGCCATTCGTCGGTTCGTCGAGAACAAGCAGTTCCGGCTCCCGCATCAATGCTGCGGCGAGCCCGAGGCGCTGGCGCATGCCGAGCGAGTAGGCCTTTACCGGGCGCCGATCGATCCCGGCCAGGCCGACCCGCTCCAGCGCGGCGTCGATTCGGCGTTGCCGCGTCGCCCGAACCGTGTCTCGACCGCTCGAATCCAGCAAGGCCAGATTGGCCCGGCCGGACAAATGGCCATACGCCGCTGGGCCCTCGACGAGAGAGCCAACGCGGGGCAACACGTCCCGTCCACGACGGGGCATCGGTCGGCCGAGCAGCTCGATCTCACCCGACGTGGCCAACACCAGCCCGAGGACGATGCGCAGCGTCGTCGTCTTACCGGAGCCATTCGCGCCGAGAAATCCGTAGATATCACCAGGCCGAACGTCCAGATCGATGCCATCGACGGCGGTGATCGAGCCGAACCGCTTGACCAACGCGTGGGTGCGGATCACCGACGAAATCCATTCGTCGGCGGGAGCGCGGCCATGGCCCGCTGCAGGGTGTCGGCCGTCACGGTGCCCGTGGCGAGCCAGGCGCCGGCATCGGGTTTGGGCTCGCCGAGCAAGAGATTCAACACGCCGACCCCGATCGCCACGCCACCAGCAGTGCTCACCGATCCGGCGGCCTTTTCCAGCTGTTCCTGCAGCGGATAAGCGATGCGCGCCGGTAACGGGATAGCGACGAGAAGCGTGACCCCTCGGCCGTAGACGCCAACAGCGCCAATGCCTGGGTCAGCCGCGTTGCGGGGCAGACCGGCCAGGGTCGCCGGCGGTTGGGCATTGCCCAGCAGGTCGATGAAGCCGAGCAGATCGAGGCCGTTCGATTCCTCGACCCGCGCCGACAGTGGCGGGGTGAAGTCGATCTCCGACGATCTGGGTGGACTGGTGTGGAGCTGCAGGAAGGAGGTACTCACGACGGCAGTCCCACTGCCCTTGCTGTAAACCGCGGCGCGGACGGGCAACCCGCTCGTCAACACCCACACATCGACTCGGTCGATGGTGGATTCGGGCTCTTTCGGGCGTAGTCGCAACCCGGCCGCATCCTGACCGGCCACCCGGGCTGACGGCAGGCGCTGCACCTCGTCGGGCGTGGCCTGGCTGAGCAACCGACGGGCCAGGTTGGACGGAAGCAGATCATCGGAGCGGGGCAACCGAACGTCTTCTGGATAGCTGGTTTCGTCGAGCGTCGCCCGGTTCGCCTCGTAGTTCCACGTCCACGTCTGGCCGCCGGAGTGGTGCAGGTCGGTCTCCCCGGTGAGGCTTACCGTGTCGACCCGCCACTCGGCGGAGCTCAACCACCACACGCGCATCTGGGTGCGCGCGCCGAGCAGGTTGGTGATCGCGTTGAACTGATCCGTTGCCGGCAGCGCCAGGCTGCCCACCGACTCGGCGTAACCGGAGTACGACACGGACGAGGACCGTTGAACCCGGCTCAGCAGATCCGGCGCGGTGGCTCCAGTGCTCGCTGCGGGCAGCTTGCTCACGGCCCAGGGCAGTGCCGCCAGGATGAGGACGCCAGTCAGGACGATCGCCCACCGGTGCCCTCGGCGCATCCCTCAGCGTAGGTCACCGGCGCCAGGCGCGTCCCGTGCCGCCTGTGCGTTGGTCATGATTCGATCAACCGACTAAGAAAGGAGACGTCGTGAAGCTGACGGACTTCGATGCGATGAGCTTCGACTGCTACGGCACCCTTATCGACTGGGAGTACGGCCTCGCCACCGTCCTGGGTCCGTGGGCGCGCACTCGGGGTCTGCAACTCGATGATGAGACCCTGCTCGCGGCGTATTCCACGCACGAGGCGCGGGCCGAGGCCGACCACCCTGGCGAACGCTACCCGGACATTCTCGCGCGCAGCCTGCGTGAGCTGGGGCGCCAGTTCGGCGCGGAAGTCACCGACGACGACGCGCAGCGGCTCGCCACTTCGGTACCAGACTGGCCGGCTTTCCCGGACTCCCCGGCCGCGCTCACAACGCTGAGCACGCGGTACCGACTGATCATCCTGTCCAACGTGGACCGCGATTCCTTCGCCGCCAGTAATCAGCGGCTTGGCGTCACATTCACGAGCGTCCTCACCGCGCAGGAGATTGGTTCCTACAAACCATCACCCCGTAACTTCGCTGCGCTGCTCGCCGAGGCGGGCCGCCTCGGTATCGGTGACGGTCGACTGCTCCACGTCGCTCAGAGCCTGTTCCATGACCACGTCCCGGCCAAGCAGGCGGGACTGCGCACCGTCTGGATCAACCGGCGCCACGATCGACTGGGCTGGGGTGCGACGCCGGCGCCGCCGGCTCACATCGTCCCGGATTGGGAATTCCCGTCGCTACAGGCGCTTGCCGATGCGGTTGCGGCCGATGTCGCCACCGGTTGATTGCCGTCCCACGACCATTCGTGGGAAGCGCTCACCAGCCGCGATCGGTCTCCAGATGAGCCCGCTGGGCCTCGTACTCGTCTCCGGTCACTGGTTCCTGGCTGTGCGGGCGCTCGAGAGTACGGAATCCCTCCTCGAGGCCACGCGCGTAAACGCTGATATAGATCAGGGCACCGATGATGGGTATCACCAGGACCACGATTAGCCAGACGATCCGCTTCCAGACGGCCATCCGGCGCTGGCGAAACACGATGTCGAAGACACAGACCAGCCAGAGGATTGTCGCGGGGATGACGACGAAGCAGATCCACAACGCGTGCCAGAACCAGTTCACGTGCCGACCTCCGTATCAGGGGATGCGTGGCGGCCGGGCGGAGCTGCGGCGTCGCCGCCCTCCAGCACCCGCCGTCTGCCCGCCTCGAAGTCTGCCTCACTGATCATCCCGGATCGACGCAACTGGTCCAGGCGCGTCAAATCCGCGATCGTCTCCGGCTGCTCCGGAACGCCGGCGGCCTGGGGCGCCGCCCCCAAATCGGTGGCCGCATCCGCATGCCACCACGTGATGATCAGGTAGGTCAGTGAACCAATGATCGGGAAGATCAGGATCCCGAGCAACCAGCCGATCCGCCGCCAGGTACTGAGGTCGCGTCGGCGGATCAGTTCGATGATGATGGCGATCCACAGGAGCGTCGCCGGGATGATCACGAAGCAGACGAGCAGCGCGTGCCAGAACCAATCCATCGGCGATCTCCTACCGTCAGTCGAAGGCTACGCACGCTGGTCGATCACTGCCGGGAACTGACGGCCCGCCACTCTTTCGCCCCGATGGTGACGCTTCGACCTTTGTCAAGCGTGATCTTGGAGTTATAAGCCTGGCGCGCCAGTAAGTCCAAGATCATCATCGGTAGGCCCCCGATCTGTGCGGCCACCTCGGTCGTGATCTTGGAATTAGTGCCGTCTGGCCACAGTAAGTCGAAGATCATCACCGGAAAATTTCAGTGTGGGCCAGCTCAGTCGATCTTGGACTTAGTACCTCCGGGCCACAGTAAGTCCAAGATCATCGAGAGAGGCAGGCCTGATCGTGCTGATCAGTAATTGATCATTTTCAGCAGCCCCCGACAAGAGCTAGCCGAGTCATCGCCGAGGGCCGCAGGTGGAAACGCTTACCGCGTTCCTCACTTCCTGTCCAGCGCTTCGGCGTGTCGTATACCGTCCGCAGTGGAATACGAACGGAACGAAATCGACCTATTTGACATCTTGCGTACCTGTGTGGCGTAGGCCACACTGTCCGACGCGGCCCGGGACTGGCAAGGCAGCCGAACCAGGGCCGACCAACGTCGTACGACCGAGAGCGTCCCGCAGCGGTCATCCGCGCGGGGCGCTTCTCCACTTTTGGTCCGACTCCCGCCTTGACCGCCCAGCCTGCCGCATGCGTCGGCCACCTCGATGATGATCTTGGCCTCGTGGCCGTTCGGGAGCAGCCAGAGCAAGATCACGACGCTGGACCGCTGCGGCAGACCGGCGATGTCTACGACGCAGGTTCGAGTTGCTCCTTGGCCATCCGGGCCACGGCGTCCGGGGTGAATCCGAACTTCGATTGCAGGGCCTTGAGGGGGGCCGACGCGCCGAACGTCGACATCGCGACCACGGCGCCCGTCGATCCCACGTAGCGTTCCCAGCCGAAGCCGGACGCCTGCTCGACGGCGACTCGGGCGATAACCGACGGCGGCAGCACGGATTCGCGGTATGCCTGATCCTGGCGGTCGAACAGCTCCCAGGACGGCAGGCTGACCACGCGGGCGCGAATGCCCTCGGCGCTGAGCTGCTCGTACGCGCTGACCGCGAGGGAAACTTCGCTGCCGGTGGCGATCAGAATCACCTCGGGATCTCCATCCGGCGGATCGGCCAGGATGTACCCACCCTTCGCCAGCCCGCTCGCCGACGCGTACCTGCTGCGGTCGAGGGTTGGCAGCGGCTGGCGTGACAGCACCAGCGCGACCGGGTCGTGGCGTAGCGGCATGATCAGCCGCCAGGCCTCCGCGACCTCGTTGGCATCGGCTGGGCGGATGTCGATGATGCCCGGCATGGCCCGCAGGGACGCGAGCTGTTCGACCGGCTGGTGAGTCGGCCCGTCTTCGCCGACGCCAATGGAGTCGTGGGTGAAGATGTAGATGACCGGGATCTCCATGAGCGCCGACAGCCGCAGGGCGCCGCGTTCAAAGTCGGAGAAGATGAGAAATCCAGACTGGTAAGGCCTCATCTTCGACAACGACAAGCCGTTTGCTACTGCCGCCGACGCGTGCTCTCGAACGCCGTAGTGCAGGTTCCGCCCGCCGTAGCTTCCGGCTTCGAACTCGCCGGCACCTTGGAACGTCATGCGCGTCTTCGTGGACGGAGCAAGGTCCGCGGCGCCACCGATCAGCCATGGCACCCGGGGCGCGATCGCATTGAGCACGGTGCCGCTCGAGTCGCGGCTGGCCTTTCCCTTCTCGTCGGCGGGAAACTCCGGGATGTCGGCGTCCCAACCTCCGGGCAGCAGGCGCCGCTGCATCAGGTCGAGATGCTCTCCGAGTTCCGGGTAATCGGCGCAGTACTTTCCGAATAACTGATCCCACGCGGCGCGTAGCTCGTGACCTCGGGCGCCGATGCCGGCAGCGAAGTGCTCGTACACGCCGTCTGGGACGAGGAACTGAGCGTCCTCCGGCCAGCCGTAGAAGCGCTTCGCCGAACGCACTTCCTCGACGCCGAGTGGCTCCCCGTGCGCGGCGGCGGTGCCCTCCTTCGTCGCCGCACCGTAACCGATGTGACTGTCGACGATGATCAGAGTCGGTCTACTGGACTCCCGGCGGAACACGTCGAATGCGCGCGCGAGCATTTGCCGGTCGTTGGCATCGCCTACCCGCGTGACGTTCCAGCCGTAGCCGATGAAGCGCGTTGCCACGTCGTCGCTGAACGCGAGGGACGTAGGACCCTCAATGGTGATCTTGTTGTTGTCGTAGATCCAGCACAAGTTGTCGAGCCGCAAGTGCCCGGCGAGGGAGGCGGCCTCTTGGGAGATACCTTCCATCACGCATCCGTCGCCGCCCAGCGCGTAGACGTTGTAGTCGAACAGCTCGAAACCGGGACGGTTGAAGGCTTCCGCCTGCCACTTGCCGGCCATGGCCATGCCGACGCTCGTCGCCAAGCCCGTACCCAGTGGGCCCGTGGTGCATTCGACGCCAGACGTCCAGCGATATTCCGGGTGGCCGGGGCAGCGGCTGCCGAGCTGACGGAACTTCTTGATGTCGTCGAGCGACACCGCCGGCTGCCCGACCGCCTCGTAGGCCGAGTTGACGGCCGTGACCTTCGTCAGGTGCAGCAGGGAGTAGAGCAACGTCGATGCGTGTCCGGCGGACAGCACGAATCGATCGCGGTTGCTCCAGATCGGGTGCTGCGGATCGAAGCGCAGGACGTTGTTCCACAGCTCGTAGACGACTGGCGCCATCGCCATCGGCGTGCCGGGATGGCCAGAGTTGGCCGCCTGCACGGCATCGATGCACAGCGTGCGAATCGTGTTGATCGCGAGATCCTCGATCGAAGTCTTGGTCGTCTCCGGCGAGGCGGTGGGATCAGACTTCGTCTCCTCAAGTGCGAACGAACCGGCCGTTGCGATATCGCTCATTTGTGCCTCCAACCGGAGCAACTGTCAATTCCCGCTTGTACCGCGTGCAGCCCGCGTCGTAAAGGGTGTCTTGCCGGAGATTCGCAAATCGGGTTCAGCCTAGGCCACGACCTCGGACCGCCGGATTATTGATCTCGCTGCCCCGACTGATCGTGGGTCGTAGGAGCCGGCTCACCAGCTTCATCGGGTTCCGTGCTGACTCCGTCCTTAGGCACCTTCCAGGTGGCATCCGTCTCGTGCATGTAGCGCTCGACCGCGGCGTCGATGGTCGGGAAAAAATGGTCAGGATTGATGGTGCGAGTCAGTTCGTAACGTTCGATCTTCTCGCGCACCGGGTCTTTGAGCTCCGCGAAGATCAACGAGATCCCTCGCTCGTTCAGCCAGACGTCCAACGCCTGAAGCATGTCCGCCGCGGTCGTGTCGACGTCCGTGATCGGCTCCGCCGCGATCATGATCCACTTCAGGCCCGGGCGGCTCTCGGCGATCTCCCGGATCTCGTCGCCGAAGATCCGGGAGTTAGCGAAGATGAGCGGCGCGTCGAAGCGGTAGACGACCAGCCCGGGAAGGAACTCGGCGTCCGGATAGCTCGCGGTGTCATGTAGCCCGTCGATGCCCTCGACTCGCCCAAGCTGAGCTTGATGAGGCCACCAGACCCGCCGGAACACATTCAGGATGGACAACGCCACGGCGATGAGAATGCCCGGAAGAACGCCGAGCAGGGCCACGCCGAGCAGGGCGGCAATTGACAGGAGGCACTCCACCCGCTGCTGTTGCCAGAGGCGAAGGGTGCCGCGAACATCGAGCAGCGAGAGAGCGGCGGCAATGACGATCGCGCCGAGAGTCGGCTGAGGCACGTATTGCATCAGCGATGGAAAGAGCACCAGCACAAGCGTGATCACGACAGCGCCGACCACGCCCGTGACCTGCGACCGAGACCCGGCCTGGTCGGCAACTGCCGTCCGCGACCCGCTCGTGCTCACCGGGAAACCCTGGAACAGGCCCGCACCGATGTTCGCCGCGCCGATGCCGATCATCTCCTGGTTACCCCGCACCCGCTCGCCATGCCGGGATGCGAAGGCCGAGGAAGTCGACATGGTGTCGGCGAGGGCCACCACCGCAATGGCGAGTGCGCCCACGAACAACGGCGGCACGTCAGACCAGGCAGCAGTTGGAATGGTGAACGGCGGGAAGCCCCGAGGCAGCTCGCCAATGGTCTTGACACCGTGCGCCTCCAGGTCGAACGCATTGACGGCGATCGAGGCGAGTACCACAGCGATGAGCACGGCTGGCACCTTGGGCACCAGCCGCTGCAGCAGCAAGATCCCGGCCAACGACACGAGTCCTACTGTCGCCGCCGCCGCGTTTGCCTCACTGGCCACATGGGTCACGAACTCGGAGAACTCGCTCACCAACCCGTTCGCGTCGACCGAGAAACCGAACAGCTTGGGCAGTTGGCCGACGACTATCGTGACGGCAAGACCATTCATATAGCCGATTTGCGTCGGCTTGGACAGCAGGTCCGCCACGAAGCCGAACTTGGCGATCCCAGCCACGACCATGATCACGCCGACCAGAACTGCCAACAGCGACGCCAGCGCCACCGCCTTCGCTGGATCACCGCCGGCGACCAACAACGGCATCACGGTGGCGGCGATCATCGGGCCCAGCGCGGAGTCCGGCCCGAGTACCAATACCCGCGACGGCCCGAACACGGCGTACCCGATCAAACAGAGGATGGATGTATAGAGGCCAGTGATCGGCGGCAGGCCGGCCAGTTCGGCATAGGCCATGCCCTGCGGAATCAACAGCGCCGACAAGACCAGCCCGGCTACGACATCCTTCGGAAGCCACTGACGCTGATAGCTGGAGACCACGGCCCAGCCCGGAACAAACGACCGGAAGCCGCCCTCATGGCGGTGAGCGGTTGGTTCGCTGCTCGTTGCCATCAGCTCAGCCATTCCCGCTCATATCTTGCACACCCGGTTCAGAAAGGGTGGTCGCACCTCGATCGGGTTGCTTCCGGTTTGGTAGAGGTCGCCGGGAATACCGGGTTCGTCGATAACGCAGCATGAATGGCGTCTGACCTGGCGGTTAACGCCAACCGACAATGGCGCGTAGCAGATTGCGTTAGGCATCCGAATACTCTTCACCACACAACTTCCACCAGGACATCACCGGGGACACGTCGTGAGCGTAGATGCGGCAAAAGGTCAAGCTCCTTCCGTGGCGCGCCGCGGCGCGGCCGTCATTGCTCTCGTCGCTGCTCCGCTCAGTGTGCTGTACCTCGTCCTGGAGGGCTTCGACGAGTGGTACGTCCTGGTTGTAGGTATCCCTTCGCTCGCGGTCGTCGTGCTGGGCGCGTGGTATCTGCTGTCGCGCCGGGGAGCCATGCGGCTTCTGGCGGCATGCCTCGTTGGCGGCGGCTTGATCGCCTTCATCATCGTCACGATCGCCGGCCAGCTGCTGCGGGTGCTGGTGGCCAGCGGCGCGCTGGCCGCGATCGCCATCGCTGCCGCCGGATACGCACTACGCGTCCGCTCCACCGAAACCAAATCGTCGGGAGCGCCGCGCGCAAAGCAGCCAGTCTTGATCATGAATCTCAAGTCCGGCGGAGGGAAGGCCGAGCGTTTCCACCTCGTCGATCAATGTCGAGAGCGCGGAATCGAGCCGATCGTCCTGACCCCCGGTACAGACCTGCTGGAACTCGCCGAGGACGCGGTCGCCCGCGGTGCCGACGTGATCGGCATGGCGGGCGGAGAC
>Ga0075423_10006268_pt1 | contig 11160 bp, 9 predicted proteins | sample SoiMethybrSBSTD2_FD_80114 | JGI IMG/M metagenome (GOLD analysis project Ga0075423, IMG submission 80114) | Bulk soil microbial communities from a Populus tree surrounding site in Tennessee, USA - Soil MetaG P. TD hybrid SBSTD2 | ecosystem: Environmental > Terrestrial > Soil > Tree plantation...
CCTCAACGGCAGCGGCAACCTGCTGCTGCGCCTTCTACGCGTTCGCTCCACCGGCCATCGCCACGTTCATTCACCAGACGAGATCGAGCTGCTGATTGCCGAGAGCCGCGACGGTGGGCTGCTCGAGCCGCAGGAGCAGGTGCGGCTGCACCAGGCGCTCCGCCTCGGCCTGCGCACGGCGCGCGAGCTGATGGTGCCGCGCGATCGCCTCGCCGCGGTGGAAGCCTCGATGCCGTTCGCCGAGGTCCGCCGCCTCGTCGCGACCAGCCCATACAGCCGCTTGCCGGTCTATCGCAGTCGGCTCGACGACATCATCGGCATCCTGCACACGAAGGATGTCGTCATGGACTTCGTCAGCGCCCGACAGCGCGCGTCGCTGCTGCAGCTGCTGCGGCCGATCCCCCGCGTGCACGACAGCATCCCGGCCGACCATCTGCTGGCGCACTTCCGCGGTCGCCGCATCCACCAGGCGCTGGTCGTCGACGATCGCGGCAACGTCGTCGGCCTCATCACGCTGGAGGATGTCGTCGCCGAATTGCTCGGCGGCGTGTCGGACGAATTCAAGGCGGCGCCGGCGCGGCCGATTCTTTTGCCCGATGGCAGCGTTCGGCTGCCCGGAGCCATGCGCGTCGATCAGGCGGCGCAGTTTCTTGGCACCGACTGGAGGTCGCCGGGAGACACGCTCGCGACGTTCATCAATCGCGTCGCCGGCGGTTCGCCCGTCCCGGGCGAGCAATTGACCTTGGGCAAGGTCGATGTCGTGGTGGAAGCGGTCGAGGGCGACGTCGTGTCGTCCGTCCTCGTGCTGCCGCCGGCGGCGAAGGAAACGTGACGGCCTTTCTCATTATCGCCGTACTGATCCTGCTGAACGGGATCTTCGTCGCCGCGGAGTTCGCGATTGTCGCGGCGCCGCGAGCGGCGATCGACGCCCGCGCGGCGCGGGGGCATCGCCTCGCGCGCGCCGTCCAGGCCGTGCTGCGCGATCCGAAGCTTCAGGATCAGTACATCGCGACCGCCCAGCTGGGGATCACCCTCGCCAGCCTGGGCCTCGGCATGTATGGCGAGCACGTGCTCGCCGATTGGATCTATAACGCCCTCGGAGCCGCCGGTGCGCCGGCGTGGCTGCTCTCCCACGGCCTCGCCGCGTCTGTCGCGATCGCGATCCTGACCTACTTCCACATCGTCATCGGCGAGATGGTGCCGAAATCGCTGGCGCTGCAGAAGGCCGAGCACATGGCGCTCTGGATCACGCCGCCGATGATCTGGATCCGGACGCTGTTCCTGCCGCTCATCCTCGCCCTCAACGGCATCGGCAATGCGCTGTTGAAAATCCTCGGCGTCAACCGGCAGGTGCAAACCGGAGAGCAGTACTACACGCCTGAAGAGCTCCAGATCATCGTGCAGGAGAGCGAGGAGCTGGGGGCGATACGAGCTGAATCAGGACAGATGCTGCAGACGCTCTTCGAGTTCGGCAACCTGACGGCCGGCGAGGTCATGGTGCCGCGGGTTCGCATCACCGGCATGCCGCTCGGCAGCACGCCGTCGGACATCCGTGACGTGCTCAGAGATTCAGCGCACACGCGTTATCCGGTGATCGAGCAGGATCTCGATCACATCATCGGCATGATTCACATCAAGGATCTGCTTCGTCTGCTGCTGAGAAACGAGTCGATCGGTCCCGGCCACTCGCGCCCGCTGCCGCTGGTTCCGGAAACCGCCGCGATCGATACCGTACTCGCGACGATGAGAAAAGAGCGGACGCAGATGGTCATCGTCATCGACGAGCACGGCGGCACCGCCGGCATCGTCACGCTCGAGGATCTGTTCGAGGAAGTGGTTGGCGACATCGACGAAGGCTCCGGATCACAGCCGCAGCCCTATCGCGATCGCGACGGCCGCCTGCGTGTGCCTGGTACGACGCGCCTCGACGAGCTCGGTCAGCATTTCGATCTGGATCTCGAGCATGAGGACGTCGACAGCGTCAGCGGCCTCGTGCTCACGCTGCTCGGCCGCCCGCCGGATGTCGGCGATGCCGTCCGCTACGACCGTCTGCTGATCGAAGTGACCGGCGTGAAAGGGCATGGGGTCGAAGAGGTCGCCGTGACGCTAACGTGAAAGTTTGAAGGCTGAAGTTCGAAGGCTGAAGTAAAGATTCCTCCGTACTATCAGCCGAGGTGAATTCTCGGACGCTTCAGGGGATCTGGCTCATTCTGCCTGAGGACTTCGCGCGTCACGGGCGCCGTGTCCCCCTCGCCGAGCGCCAGGAACTTGAGGAGATACACGATCGGGTTGCCTTCGGTCCACCCGAAGTACGCGTGAGGCGGCTTGCCGGTTTCGTCGCGAATGTAGAGCAGCAGCGCCGCGATCGCGTTCGGAATCGCGGCACTCACCGAGCGCAGCACTCGGTAACCGCCGATCTCCGCTCCCTCGACGTGCAGCAGGCCGCTGAATTCCGACACGTCGCCGGGGCGAACTTCCAGGAACAACACGAGCTCGTCGGGCGGCAAGTGATGGGATTCGCCCGCTTCGCGGAGCTTGTGCTCGTATTCCTCGGGCAGCCCCTTGTCGGGACGATTGGCGATGATGCGGACGGGCCGATGGCCGGCTTCGCGGATAAAGCGCGCCGCCATCGCATCGGGCTCGACCGACTGCACGCGTAGCTCGGTCGACCGCAGTACGCGTGAGACGAGCGACGTCACGATGATCGTCAGGATGAACCAGGACGCGATCTTGACGCCGTCCGGCCGCTCGAGCACGTTCAGCACCGTCGTGTAGATGAAGACCAGCGTGATGAACCCGAACGCGAGGCGAAGCCGGCCGATATTGCGGACCGTCATCGTCACTGCGAACGATGCGGAGGTCATCAGCACGAGCACGCCGGTTGCGTAGGCGCCGGCCTGGGCCTCGACGTCGGCGTCGAAGATGTACGTGATCAGAAACGTGATGCACGTGAACAGCACGACGAGCGGACGCGTGGCCCTCGTCCATTCCGGCGCCATGCCATAGCGCGGGAGGTAGCGCGGGACGAGGTTGAGCAGACCGGCCATGGCCGACGCGCCGGCGAACCAGAGGATCGTGATGGTGCTCAGGTCGTATACGGTTCCGAACGTCTCGCCGAGGTATTCGTGCGCGAGATACGCGAGCGCGCGACCCCATGCTTTGCCGCCTTCCTCGAACTCCTTCGCCGGAATCAGCAGCGTCGTCACGATCGAGCTGCCCATCAGCAGCGCGGTCATGATCAGCGCCGCGGTGGCCAGCATCTTGTTCGTGTTGTGAATCCGGCCGCGCGGCAGCGCCGGATCGTCGTTTGGCTCTCCCTTGACCAGCGGCATCACGGCCACGCCAGTCTCGAATCCCGAGAGTCCCAGGGCCAGCTTGGGAAACACAATCACCGCCGCGACGAGCATCATCGTGAAATCACCGTGATAGCTCGTGAACAGACTGGCACGCCACCTCGGGAAATACTCGGGATGCTGCAAGGCTTCCACGACCGCCCACCCGATCAGCACCACGTTCAAGACGAGATAGATCGCGACGATCATCACGGCAAACCCAATCGCCTCGCGAAATCCCTTCAAGAAGACCGCGGAAAGCAGGGCGACGAGCAGCAGCGTCAGGACGAGCGGGTGGTTGAGCCACGGGGGAACGAATGGATTGCCGATGATGTGCGCCGACGCGTCAGCGGCGGACAGCGTGATCGTGATGACGAAGTCGGTCGCCGCGAACCCGAGCAGGCAGAGCACGAACACTTTGCCGCGCCAGCGCGGGAGCAACCGCTCGAGCATCGCGATGCTGCCGTCGCCGTGCGGGCTGCTGGACGCGACCCGACGATAGATCGGCAGCGCGCCGAAGAGCGTCAGGAGCACCAGGATGAACGTCGCGACCGGCGAGAGGGCGCCCGCGGCCAGGAAGGCAATGCCGGGCTGATACCCGAGCGTCGAGAAATAGTCCACCCCGGTCAGGCACATGACCTGCCACCAGGAGGACTGGTGGACATGTCGCGCGTGCGGGCCGGTTGGCTCACGCAGTCCTTCGAGAAACCAGAGCTTGAACCGGCGCCGCCGCCGGCTCGACAATCCAAGCGGCATGTATAGCGGTTAGATCTCCCCGCGCACCGTCGCCAGCTCCAGCTCGCGCTCGCTGGCCTCGTTGAACTCCCCTTCCCACTTCGCGATGACGACCGTCGCGAGACAGTTGCCAATCACGTTGACCATCGTCCGCGCCATGTCCATCAGCTCGTCGACGCCGAGGATGAGGGTCACACCTTCGAGCGGGAGACCGTAGCTGGCGAGCGTCCCCGCGAGAATCACCAGGGACGCGCGCGGAACGCCGGCGACGCCTTTGCTGGTCAGCATCAGCGTGAGCAGCATCGTGATCTGCTGGCCCACGGTGAGGTGAACACCGGCGGCCTGCGCCACGAACACGGATGCGAGCGACAAGTAGAGGGTCGTGCCGTCGAGATTGAAGCTGTAGCCAAGCGGCAGCACGAACGCGACGATCTTGCGCGGCACGCCGAGGCGCTCGATCACTTCCATCGCTCTCGGCAGCGCCGCTTCGCTCGAGGTGGTCGAGAACGCAATGACCGCCGGCTCCTTCACCGCCTTGACGAACTTGCGGATCGGCACGCGGAAGATCAGCGCCACGGGCAGGAGCACGAGCAGGATGAACACGGTCAACGCGAGATAGAGCGTCGCGACGAGCCACGCGAGATTCCACAACACACGCAGGCCGCCGTGGCCGACCGTATAAGCGATCGCCGCGCCGACGCCGATCGGCGCGTAGTGCATCACGATGTTCGTGAACTTGAACATCGTCTCGGCCACCGCCTCGCACCAGGCGACGACCGGTTTTCCTTTCTCGCCGATCATCCCGAGCGCAATCGCGAAAATGATGCTGAACACGACGATCTGAAGAACATCACCTTCGGCCATCGCTCGGATGACCGATTCGGGAACGACGTGCAGCAGAATCTGGTCCCACGTCTGCGCCTGCGCGGAGATCTCCGATCGCTGGCCCATCGGCAGGTTGACGCCGATGCCGGGCCGCATGACGTTGACCGCGACCAGGCCGATGATGAGCGCCAGCGTCGTGACGATCTCGAAGTAGACGATCGCGCGCAGGCCCATGCGGCCGACGACCTTGACGTGCCCGGCTCCCGCGATTCCGGCAACCAGCGTCGCGAAGATCAGCGGCGCGATGATCATCTTGATCAGCCGAAGGAAGAGCTGGCTGAAGGGTCGAAAGTACGGAGCCCACGACGGGTGGTACTCGCTGACGAACCACCCGACGACGATACCTAGCGCGAGGCCGATGAAGATCTGCTGGGTCAGCGTGAGGCCGCGGCGGGTCCCCACTTCAGATTCGGCGTGAGCCATGCAGAACGGATCCTCCCAGCGCGGCGCTGGCGGCCGCGGGCATCGGCCGATTCTATACTACCGGCTTCTCGGCAGGCCGCGGCTCCGATCCGTGTGGTCCGCGTGATGACAGGCTAAAGCCAGAGCGATCTTGCCGTCAGCTCCCGTGGGTCGAGGCCGGCCGAGCGCGCAAGTGCTTGCTGCGTCGGGGGCAACGCGATCCGAAAACGCCATTCGTCGGCGCGGCCGCCGCCGCGCGAGAATGCTTCCTGCCACTCCTTCCACCACGGCGTCGCGCGTCGAGCGATCGGCTCGATGACGAGAACGCGCGCCGCCTTGTCGTGTGCGCGGAGGAGCGTTGCGAGCAGTGCCGCTCGTCCGTCAGCAGATAGCTCGTTGACGGTGTAGGCGGCAACGATCCCGGTAGGACGATCGATCTTCAATGCCGTCCTGGTGACATCCCGTTGGCTCGCGTAACCGTTCAGTCCGAAATGCGCGTAAGTCGCGTTGGCTTCGCTCACCGCCCAGGGATGGCGATCGTATCCGCGGATGCTGCGCGCTCGGATTTCGAGCGCCCAGGCAGCGCCGGCGGCACCGGTGCCGCAGCCCAGATCGATCACGGACGAGAGGTCGTTCAGCGCATCTGGAAGCGCGCGGACGATTTCGCGAGTCGTGAAGAGGTGGAGCGCCCCATAGAAGAGCGCGAACGCCGCGCGTTTGCCGCGCGACGCGAGAGCCCCGCCCTCGACGAGCTTCGATCGACGCTCGACGTAGCACGACGACAACGCGCGCAGCGCGCGGCCGACTTCGCTGAGGGTCAGGTCGCCGAGGTGACGCCGCTCGAGAGTGGCAAGCCACGCGCTCGCGAGGTCGGTCATTTCGCCTTCAGAGACAAAAGACCACCCACAGGGCGACTTCGTCTCGCTAACCCATTGAAAATGCGAGAGTTGAAAAAGATACGCTCCTTGCAATCAGCGTCAGCGCCATGGCGGTTCCCCGCGTCGTGCTGCTGCTCTTCCTCGCCGCTCAAGCGTTCGACGGCCTCTTCACCTACACGGCCGTTCACGCCTACGGCGTGCACGCGGAGGGAAACATTCTGATCGCGACCTGGATCGCGCTGGTGGGGCCGGCGGCGGCGCTCTTCGGGGCGAAGACCCTGGCCGCAGCCTGCGGCGTTCTCCTCTACACCCGCAGCGCCCACCGAACCTTGTCCGTGTTGACGGCGGTATACGCGCTCGGCGCGATCGGGCCGTGGATGGTGGTTTTCGCTCAGCACTAAACTCGCGGCGTCAGGCTCGCCTTCCCCAGTTTCCGCCAAGTCATCAGCAACGCAATGTAGAGAACGAGGCCGGCCGCGGTGTTTGCCGACAGTTCGCGCGCGGTCGCGAACCCGGCGCGCCCGACCGTCAGCGGCGAGAGCCCCGAAGTCAGGATCGCGGCGATCCAGAAGGCTGGGGTCAGACCCCGCTCCGACCCCACCACTACGAAGGCGGGCAGCATCAGCAGCCAGTAGTGATCCCAGGCGACGGGCGACAACAATACAGCGAGCGTTATCATCGCCGCCATCTCGACTGGAAGAGTCAGCTCGTTCTTCCGTGACGCGATCAGTGGTACCGCCGCCAGCGCCAGCACGACGGCCACGACGACGAAAATCGCGAACGTCGTCGGCGCGTCGGCGGCGGTATGAACGCCGTCAACCGCAGATGCGCCAGTCCAGCGATCGATCGCAGCGACGAGCGACTGGTTGTTGCCCCTAGTCGGCCAGCCGCTGTTCGCAAGGCGCCAGAATGTCCGCAGCAGCTCGCGATAGCCCGTAGTGCCATACCTGATCACCGGCAGCACCGAGAGAATCACGGCGGACCCTGCGGCCGTCACGAACGCGATCCAGTACCTCCTGGCGGCAAAGAACACGATGATCAGTACTGGAAAGACTTTCAGCGCCGTCGCCGCGCCGATGAGAACGCCGGCGATCACCGGCGCCCCGATGGTCAACCCAAACGTCGCGGCCGCCACGAGCCCGAGCAGCAGCGCGTTCATGTTCTGATGCTCGAAGTTCGTCTGCAGCGGCAGCAGCACGGCGACGAGCGGCGCGAAGAGGCCGGGCCACCAGTCACCGCTGGGCAGCCCCAGACGATGACGAGTGACGGACCACGCCTGCAGCGTCAGCCGGATCGCGACGAAGAGGCTGGCGAGGTTGAATCCGTACCAGAGGAGCGCCGCGCTCGCGTGGCTGACGCCGTCGATGGCGGCGAACGGCGCGAAAAACATGGCCTGAAAGGGTGGGCCGATGAAGCCGTCGGCGGCGCTGCTGCCCTCATACAGCGGCAGGCCGTGGAGGAACCGCCGGCCGCCCTCGAAGAACACCGCCGCGTCCCCACCTTTGTTGAGGGCGTTCCACGCGTTGACGACGGCGAACGCGACAGCCAGTCCGATGGCGAGACGACGCCATCCGGAAAACGCGAAAACCTGAAAACCCGGAAACCGCATCACTTAGAGAGAGATGAGTGTATCGCTTGACTTGAGTCTTACACTTTGTAAGACTCGCTGCCGTGATTCGCCGTCAGCAACGTCTGGGCCTGTCCGCCAAGGAACGCCTCGTTCTCGAGCTGCTGGCGGCGTCGGGCTCGATGTACGGTCTTCAGCTCGTCCACGAATCGCGCGGGGACTTGAAGCGAGGCACCGTCTACGTGACCTTGAGTCGAATGGAAGAAAAAGGACTCATCGAGTCGCGGCAGGAGGCCGCCGCCGATGACCCCGACGCAATCGCCCGACGGATGTATCGGCCAACGGCGCACGGCGAGCGGGTCCTCGCGGCGTGGATATCCATCTCCCGAACCTTGACGGTGGAGCACGGGACATGAGGCCATCTCAATCGTCGACGCCCGGCGCTTGGTTTCGACGTCACACCGAGCGTTGGTTCGATCGCAGGACGGTCGAGTTGATCGTGCTGCCGGCGATCGCCGATCTTCAGCGTGAGTGCAACCCGGCTCACGGGCGCGCCTGGCTGACGCGCGTGCGCGCCTACATCGGTGTTTGGAAAGTGATCGCGGTCTGTGCGTTGGGTCAGCTGTCGATCGAGGCTGGCGCCACGCTGTCGTTGCTCGCCGGCCGGATGGCGATCGCGCTGCTGATTGTCTCGGCCATCTTGTGGGCCGCAGGCATTCCGTACCTCGTGACGATCACGAGAGAGCTCGGCTTGCAGGCCGCGCTCCGCGCGTCGGTGCTCGTGCTGCCGGGCGCGCTCTTCGGTGCGCTCCCAATTGCGTTCTTCGGCGCCGTCGTATTGCTCACCAGAGCGATCGTGAACCCGAGGCGCTTGCAGCTGATTCCAGGCGTGATGGCGGGCGCGGTGGCGTCGGTGTCGCTGTCGTTTGCGTTGACGTTGATCACTCCGTCAGCGAACGAGGCGTACCACGACACGTTGGAGCGCGCATTGTCGTTGTCGAACAAGACCACGGTGACGTTCTTCACCTTCAATGACTCGGGATGGCGCGAGCTCGTCGAGAGCGTGCGTCACCCTCACGACAAGCGCGGAAAGCGGATTGCGCGCGCGGCCCTCCATCAGCGGATCGCGTGGCCGCTGGGCGCCTTGTCGCTCGGGCTGCTAGCGGTGGCCCTGGCCAACCGCGCACGTTCGGGGACTGCTGCCTTCGTAACCGGCGCCGTCGGTCTCATCGTGTACATGGCCACGTTTTACACCGGCGCGCTGCTGGCGCTTCTCGACGATGGGATGATGATCGGCGTGTGGGCGCCGACACTAGTCACGCTGGCGCTGGCGGCGGTGTTCGCGTGCATGCCCGCCAGGAGACCAGTGATGGCGCCGCGATGAACATCGCGCGCATGCCGGCGGCGGTTCGCCTGCACCTCGCGGCGTCGCAAAGCGCGCCACTCGACGCACCGCCGCTTCCGACCAACGAAGTGCATCACGGCGACGCGCTCGATCTCTTGAGGCGTGTCGCCTCCGACAGCATCGCACTCTCGATCTGGTCGCCGCCGTACTTCGTCGGCAAGTCCTACGAATCGCACCTCTCGTTCGAGCAGTGGCAGCAGCTGATTCGCGGCACGATCGCGTTGCATACCCGCATTCTTCGCCCGGGCGGCTTCCTCGCCGTCAACATCGCCGACATCCTCTGCTTCCGCGACGAGAAGATGCCGAAGCTCATGGCGCAGAACGTCAGCGCGCGACGATCGCCGATCACGCGCGAGATGGTGCTCGACGCCGCCGCGCGTCATCCAGGCAAGACGCGTCACGAGCTGGCGAGGCTGCTCGGCTGCAGCGAACAGACGATCGACCGGCGCTTGAACGGCAACAACATCCGCGGCGGCAAGTACGACACGCAGACGCGCGTCAAGATTGTCGGCGGCCTGGTCGAGGAGTCCGCGCTCGCGGCGGGCCTGTATCCCTACGACCGGCGGATCTGGGCGAAGGATGCGGCGTGGCAGAACAGCAAGTGGACGACGCTTTCCTACCGCGCCGTCGACGAGTTCGAGTACCTCTATATCTTCTGGAAACCGGGCGTGACGGTCGTCGATCGAAGGCGGCTGACGCGGTCGGAATGGAAGGCGTGGGGCTCGCGCGGAATCTGGCACATCCCGTCCGTGCGCGCGAACGACGACCACGAGGCGAAGTTTCCAGTCGAGCTGCCCCGCCGCGTCATCCGTTTGCTCACGGATCCCAATGACATCGTGCTCGACTGCTTCCTCGGCAGCGGCACGACGGCCCTGGCCGCCATCAAGGAAGGCCGCGCGTGGATCGGCATCGAACGCGATCGCCGCTCGGTCGCGCTCGCGCGCCGGCGCATCGCCGAACTGACGTAAGATCCACTTCAGCCTTCGTACTTCAGCCTTCAAACTTTCTTCGGAGGGGTGGCCGAGTGGTCGATGGCGGTGGTCTTGAAAACCACTGTACCCGGAAGGGTACCAGGGGTTCGAATCCCTTCCCCTCCGCCAACCTTCGCCCTCCGGTTGGTGTGCTTCTTGCCTTCTGCGGTCCCCGTTCGCCACGCGGGCCATGTGGAAGGCAATTCTTCACCGCTTCTTCGTAGCGCAGGGCTCAAAATGCGTCGGCCTGCTCTACTTCTTCATTTTCGCGCTGCCGCTGGTGTCGGCGTGTGGCTCGACCGCAGAGACGACAACGACGCCGACGCAGACGCGCTGCAGCGTTCAGGCACAGTCCGATAACCAGTCCTTCGCGGCCGACGGCGGAAGCGCGGCGGTGCGCGTCACGACGAACCGCGAGTGCACCTGGACCGCGCAAAGTGAAGCGTCCTGGGTGACCCTGACGCCGCCGATGACCGGTCAAGGCGACGGCTCCGTGCAGTTCACCGTCGCCGCGAACACCCTACCTTCATCCCGGACCGCCGCCATCAAGATCGAAGATCAACACCTGCAGATCGCTCAGCAGGGACGGCCATGCGAGTTCCGACTCTCCGCGACGCTCGAGACGGTCGAGGCGGCGGGCGGCGATCGAACCGTTCAAGTCACGACGAGCAGCGCGCAGTGCCATTGGACGGCGACAGCCAACGTTCCCTGGATCACGATCCTCTCGGGCCGCGAGGGTAATGAGTCGGGGACCGTCACTTTCCATGTCGATCCGCTCAGCGGACCACAACGAACGGGCACGCTGACGATTGCCGATCAACGAGTCGAGGTCCAGCAGGGCGCGGGCTGCAGTTACAGCGTCAGCACCGCTCTCCTCAGCTTTGGTTCGCCCGGCGGCCCGGCTGAGATTGGCGTGACCGCGCCCGCCGGCTGCAGCTGGACCGCTCAAAGCGGTGCGCCCTGGATCGCGCTGACGGGCGGCGCG
>Ga0075423_10006269_pt1 | contig 11159 bp, 10 predicted proteins | sample SoiMethybrSBSTD2_FD_80114 | JGI IMG/M metagenome (GOLD analysis project Ga0075423, IMG submission 80114) | Bulk soil microbial communities from a Populus tree surrounding site in Tennessee, USA - Soil MetaG P. TD hybrid SBSTD2 | ecosystem: Environmental > Terrestrial > Soil > Tree plantation...
ACTTTACGCGGCTTCGCCATGACCTTCCCATCCGATGAAATGAGTGTTGCTGATTGGCAAATGGACTTCGCCATCGATCCTAGAGTATCAGCCATAGCGAAGTCACCCTGCTCGATTTGACCTTTGAACGCCATGGCCGCACCCGAAAAAGTACATAGGCCGACAATGATCATCGGCATCGTCTGCGGCACGCTGGCAGCCCTTGCGTGGGCGGCAGGCTTTGTGGTCGCAAAGCTTGGAATCGAGATCGGCTTTTCACCGGCGGATCTCGCGTTTCATCGCTTCTTCTGGTCCGGCCTGCTGGTGCTGCCGCTGATCGTGCGTGACGGCCTGCGTGATCTTGGCGGAATTGGCTGGGGACGCGGCCTTGTGCTGAGCATCCTATCGGGCCCGCCGCAGTCGCTGCTCGCCTATAGCGGCTTCATTCTGGTGCCGCTCGGTCATGGCACCACAATCCAGCCGGCTTGCGCGGCGCTGTCCGGCATGGTCCTCGCTTCGGTGGTGCTGCACGAAAAACCGACCGTTCAACGCATCATTGGCGGAGCAATCATCATTGCCGGGCTGTTGATGTTCGGCGCCGAGTCGCTTGCAACAATCGGCAACTCCGGCGTCGGCGGCGACCTCCTGTTTGCCAGCGCGGGATTGTTCTGGGCGACGTTCGGCACGCTGTTGCGGCTCTGGAATGTGCCGGGCATGCGGGCGGTGAGTGCGGTTGGGGCTATTTCCGTGATGGTGTTCGCGCCGATTTACCTGTTGGTGTATGGGCTGAGTGCACTGGAACGGCACAGTCTATTCGAAAATCTCCTGCAAGCCGTCGTGCAAGGCGGCCTCGCCGGTTCGTTGCCGATCTACCTTTTCGCCCACGCCGTCATCGCGCTCGGCGGCGGTCGTGCCGCAACCTTTCCGGCTCTGGTACCGGTCTTCGCTGTCGTGATCGGTTTCCTTGTGCTTGGCGTTGTACCCAGCCTGGCACAATTTGTCGGAATGCTGATCGTTCTGCTCGGATTCCAGTTCGCGCTGCGGCGTTGAATGGAGGCTAGTCTTCCGGCCCCGCATATTTCCCGGCGGTTTCGGGGAACATGTTCTTGATGATCTTCAATTTAGAGATATCGGCGGTCGCGTCCATGTGCAGGAAGATCACCGCATCGCGCAGCACCTTTTCTATGCCGAAGTCCAGCATGATCCCGTTGCCGCCGTGCAACTCGACCGCATGCTGCGCCACCTTCATGATCTCTTCGGAGGCGAACATTTTTGCCATATTGACGAGAACCTCCGCATCCGGCGTGTTGTCGTCCACGGCCTGAGATGCGCGGTCGAGCAACGCCCGGACTGCCTCAATGCGCGTCGCCATATCGGCGAGGCGAAGGGCCACGGCCTGGTGCTTGATCAGAAAGCGGCCCCCCTGCACGTAATTCTGCACGTAGTCAGCCGTAGCCTCGAATGCGCGCACGCCTACCCCGAGATTTTTCGCAGCCTGGATAATTTTCCCCGGGCGGAAATAGACGCCAGCGGAGCCTAGCGCGGAATTCTCCACCAGCAGATGGTCGTCGGGAACGAACATATCCTCGAACACCATCTCGCCATTGTTCATGAAACGGCAGCCGAGCGTTTCGTTGCAGCGCGCCACCGAAAAGCCGTTGGTCTCGCGCGGCACCAGAAACGATGAGGTGCCCTGCAACATACCAACTTTTGGGTTCGTGTTAGCGTAAACAACATAAAGGCCGGCGTCATAACCGTTGGAGATAAACTGCTTGCGGCCGTTGATGATCCATCCGCCGTTTGTCCTGACGGCCTTGGTCTGCATGGCAGCTTCGGGCACGTTGTAGGGCAGCCAACGGTCGGAAGCGCCGCGCGGCTCCGTGAGACAGTGCGCCATCAGGAACTGGGGGTCGGCGACAAGGCGCTTGAACCATTTTTCTTGCAGGTGCTTCGGGGCGAATTGGCGCAGGAGAACCGATACTTTCCAGTTCTGCACCAGCTTATCGGCGAGCCCCGAGTCGCCGCGCGCGATTTCTTCAGCGATCATCGCGAACGTGCGGACTTCGGTACCCTTTTCGATCTCGACCCCACCATACTCTTCCGGCACGCCCAGGGTGCGAATGCCGATCTTCTCGGATTCTTCAAGAATGCGCGGCGGAAGCCGATCTTCCGGCACCATCGACCATTCGCGTTGCCAATTCTGCTTTATGAACGGAAGGACAACTTCATCGACGAAATCACGGCAGCTTTGCCGCATCATTCGCTGCTCTTCGGACAGGCCCCTGTCTGCAGACGTGCGATCGAGCATTGCGGCTTCCTTCCTGACGTTGCTACGCGGCTTTTCTGCTCGACAGAAAATCACCCATGCGGTCGAGCGCCTTCAGGATGTTTTCCGTCGAATTGGCGTAAGACACCCGCACATAGCCTTCACCCAATATTCCGAAATCCGGCCCTCCGATGATGGCAACTCCCGCATCCTCCAGCAGCGCCGAAGCGAGCGTCTTTGCCTTCCATCCGGTGCGTTTCACGTTAGGAAAAGCATAAAATGCACCTTTGGGTGTGGCACAGGAGACGCCTGGCAACTTGTTGAGTCCTTCGATCACGACCTTTCGCCGCTTGTCGAATTCGGCAACCATTTTGTGCACTTCGTCCTGCGGACCTTTAAGAGCGGCGAGCCCGGCATATTGCGCCGAGGCATTGACGCATGAATGCAGGTTCACTGCGAGCTTGCGCGCATAGTCATAAAGCTTGCCAGGCCATACCGCATAGCCCAGGCGCCAGCCCGTCATGGCGTAGGTCTTTGACCACCCATTGAGCAGGATCAGGCGATCACGGATCGAATGATAAGACAACAGGCAGACGTGCCTCTCGCCGTCATAGACCATGTGGTCGTAAATCTCGTCGGACATGATCGTCACGTCCGGCCATTTCTCCAAACCCGCCACGAGCTTGTCGACTTCAGCCTTTGGCGTCACGCCGCCGGTCGGATTGGCGGGTGAATTCACGATCAGCAGCCGCGTACGGGGCGTGATCAGCTTCAGCGTTTCCTCGGCTGAAAAGGCGAAACCATTCTCTTCACGGATCGGCACCGGCACCGGCTTGGCCCCGGTGAATTCGATCATCGAGCGATAGATCGGGAACCCGGGATCGGGATACAAGATTTCCACGCCCGCCTCCCCGAACATCAGGATCGACATGAACATGGTCGGCTTGCCACCGGGCATGATCATCACGCTATCGGGAGAAACCTCGACCTTGAAGCGCTTCGCGAGGTCAGCCGCAACCGCCTCTCGCAGGGATGGAATGCCGTTGGCGGGGGTATACCCGTGGTGGCCTTCGCGGAGCGCCTTGACCGCCGCTTCGACGATGAAATCTGGCGTTCTGAAATCAGGCTGGCCGATGCCAAGATTGATAATGTCGCGGCCTTGCGCGCCCAAGGCATTGGCGCGGGCGAGCACCGCGAACGCGTTTTCCTCGCCGATGCGGTCGAAGGCCGCGATAGTACGAAGCATGACTGCTGTCCTCGCCAGGCACCCGCGGCACGGTCGCGCGGAGTGCCTCATCATGGGGCGGCACTTCAGCCGATCAGCCAGCAAAAATCAAACGGCACCAGCGCCTTGGTCGAAAAGGGCGGCTAGTTGCTGTCGCCGCCAAACCTTCCGCTGATATCGCGCATGATCTGGAAACGAATGTTCGAGTCGGGATCGTCGCCGAGGTAGACGCCGCCAAAGTATAGTGGTCCCGGACGAACCAGGTTCGTACCCCAATCCTGAGAACCGGCAATCGTGGTTGCAACAGCCTTCTTGTGCTTGCGCGATTTAGCATCGGCTGGCGGGGCCAGCGCGAAAGCCAAAATCAATGCGAGACCGAATAGTTTGAGCGGAAATGATGACATGGGGATCCTCAATAGCGCTGCATGCAAGCCCATTTAACGAATACACATCTCGGCGCAAAGAAAATGCCGCACATCTCGGTGTCGGAATATCGAAGCGGCTGGGGGGTTTACTCTGCCCTGTGGGACTTCGCCTCGCCGGCTAGATTGCAATCGTGCAGGTGTTGAGGGCATTGTCGACCTCTCGCCTTTTTTCAAGGATTTCGGTCATGGGTGTCGCCGACAAACGCCGCACGTTCCGCGCGTTGCATCAGAGTGGCTGCTTTGTCATTCCCAATCCATGGAATGTTGGCAGCGCCCGCTACCTGCAGGGGCTCGGCTTCAAGGCTTTGGCGACGACCAGTGCCGGTTACGCCCATTCGATAGGCTATTCCGACGGTGACGTGACCCGCGACATGGTGCTCGCGCACTGCCGCGAAATCGCACAGGCAACCGATGTGCCAGTGAATGCGGATTTCGAGGGCGGCTATGCCGATGATCCCGACGAGGTTGCAGCCAACGTTCGACTTTGTATTGACACCGGCGTGGCCGGATTATCCATCGAAGATTTCACCGGCAACGATGCCGACCCGCTTTACGACTTCGATCTCGCGGTGAGGCGGGTTCGCGCGGCGCGCGATGCAATCGACAAGGCCGGTGGCGACGTGATCTTTACAGCGCGCACCGAAGGATTCATCAGGAATCGACCGGATCTGGACGAAACCATCCGGCGCCTGAAAGCCTTCGCCGATGCGGGGGCCGATTGCCTGTATTCGCCGGGAATACGAGCGCCCGACCAAATTGCGGCGACGGTCAAGGCGGTGGCGCCGAAGCCGATCAATTTTCTCAACAGCGGCGCGTTCGGCCACACCGTCGGCGACCTTACCGCATTAGGCGTGCGTCGCATCAGCGTCGGGGGCACGCTGTCACGCGTCGCCATGCATGCGTTCGTGCAATCGAGTCGACAACTCGCGGAAGGCAAGTTCGACAGCTTTGCCGGCGTCATATCGAACGCCGAGTTGAACAAGTTCTTCCACGAGGACCTGCCGAATCGGCCAAAAACCTGACAAATGAATTCTGCCACCGCCACTTTGGCCCGCCTGACCGAACAGCGGCCCTTTGTGCTGTTCTGGCTGGCAAGGCTTGCCTCGACGATGGGCTACCAGATGCTGGCCCTCACCATCGGCTGGCAGATCTACGAGCTTACCAACAGCGCCTTAGACCTCGGGCTTGTCGGCCTCATTCAATTCGTTCCCGCTGTCGTACTCACCCTTCTGATCGGTCATGTTGCAGATCGATGCGATCGGAGATTGATCGTACGCGCCGCGCACAGTGTCTACGCAGCCGCAGCGCTGATGATCACAGCGGCATTTGTAACCGGGACGCTCAGCCGTGATTTGCTGTTCACCGCAGTCTTCATAATCGGCTGCGCTCGCGCGTTCGAATTGCCCACAGCGCATGCGCTTGCGCCGACGCTTGTGCCGCAATCAATGATCTCGCGCGCGGTCGCTGCATGGACTTCGGCCAATCAGGCTGCCGTGATTTGCGGTCCTGCGCTCGGAGGCCTGATCTACGCAATAAGCCCCCTGCTGATAGGCCTCACCTGCCTGATCTTCTTCGTCTCTTCGATAACTTTGGTCAGCCTGGTACGCTCGCGACGACTGGCGCCATCGCACGAACCACCAACGTTGGCGTCGGTGCTTGCTGGCTTTCATTATATCCGCAACCGACGCCGGTTGCTCGGCGTGATTATCTTGGATCTTTTTGTAGTCATTCTCGGCGGCGCCACTGCGCTGCTGCCGATCTATGCCCGGGATATCCTTGCCGTTGGACCGATAGGTCTCGGCCTTTTGCGTTCAGCACCCGCCGTCGGCGCCTTAATCACATCGCTTGTGCTGGCTCGGCATCCGATCGAACGGCATATCGGACACAAGATGTTCGCCGTGGTCGGAATTTTTGGCGTGACGACAATCCTGTTCGGGCTGTCGACATCGTTTCCACTTTCGTTGCTGGCTCTCATCGTCCTCGGCGCGTCCGATGCCGTCAGCATCGTCGTCCGGTTTTCCCTGGTGCAAATTGAAACTCCCGATGAAAAGCGCGGGCGCGTGAGTGCTATCAACTATCTTTTTGTCGGGTCTTCGAACACGCTGGGCGAATTCGAGTCCGGCCTGGTCGCCGCCTGGCTTGGGGTCGTACCGTCGGTGGTGACCGGCGGCGTAGGCTCGCTGCTGGTCGCAGCCGTCTGGATGGTGTTATTTCCCGATCTACGACGTATCGACCGGTACGAGCCGGCGGATCGTGAACAGATGAGGACGTGATGCATATTCTTGTCACTGGGGCCGCGGGCATGATCGGCCGCAAGCTCACTGCGAGGCTGGTTAGGGACGGTCAGCTGAACGGACAGAAGATTGATCGATTGACCCTCATTGATGTCGTGGCTCCGGACAAGCCGGGCGGTTTCACGGGATTCCTGGAGCTCTCGGCCAGCGACCTTTCAAACCCCGGCGCGGCGGCCAAAGCCGTCGCGGGCAAGCCTGATGTGATATTTCACCTGGCCGGAGTGGTCTCGGGCGAGGCGGAAACCGACTTTGAGAAGGGCTACCGCGTCAATCTCGACGGCACTCGCGGCTTGCTCGAAGCAATCCGGGTTGCCGATTACAAACCCAAAGTGGTATTTACGTCCTCGATCGCGGTGTTCGGCGCACCCTTTCCTTCTTCCATTCCAGATGATTTTCATCTGACTCCACTGACGTCTTATGGGACGCAGAAAGCCATTTCCGAATTGCTGCTTGCCGACTACACGCGGCGCGGATTTCTCGATGGCGTCGGGATCAGGCTTCCGACAATTTGCGTGCGCCCCGGCAAGCCAAACAAGGCGGCGTCCGGCTTTTTCTCCGGCATCATTCGCGAACCTCTCGCCGGCCAGGAGGCGCTATTGCCCGTCGCCGAAACGGTCCGCCACACCCATGCGAGCCCGCGTGCCGCGATCGGATTTCTGCTCCACGCGGCGAGCTTGACGCGTCAGCAACTTGGAGGACGCGTTAATCTTTCCATGCCAGGCGTGTCATGCACAGTCGGAGAGCAAATCGAAGCGTTGCGCCGCGTCGCAGGCGACAAGGTCGCCGCGCGGATACGCCGGGTGCCTGACGAACTTGTCCAACGAATCGTTTCCGGCTGGGCCGAGCGTCTCGACGCGCGCCGCGCGCGCGATCTCGGATTTCAGGCCGAGGACAGCTTCGATGACATTATCCGCGCACACATCGAGGACGAATTGGATGGAAAGGTCGCGAATTGACGCACCTTGATAGCAACTGCGCCCTCATGCGCTTGCATGGTACGCTGCAAACCTTACATTGAAGCCATGACCTACGTCGACGCTGCCGTCGCTCCATTACGAAAAACCGGTCAGATCAAGATTCATGGCCCTGCCGCCTTTGAGGCGATGCGCAAGGCGGGCCAGCTCGTTGCCCGTTGTCTCGACATGCTGGCGGTGCAAGTTGGCCCTGGCATGCCGACCGAGAAGATCGATCGGCTTGTATTCGAGTACGCCATGGATCACGGCGCCCTCCCCGCCACCCTTATGTATCGCGGTTATCGGAAATCGACCTGCACATCGCTCAACCACGTTGTGTGTCATGGCATTCCCGGCGACAAGCCATTGAAGGATGGCGATATCGTCAATATCGACGTAACGCTCATCCTGCACGGCTGGCACGGCGATTCCAGCCGAATGTTTACCATTGGCGAGATTCCGCGGCGGGCCGAACGACTGATCGATGTCACGCATGAGGCTATGATGCGTGGCATCGCCGCCATCCGGCCCGGGGCAACGAGCGGGGATATCGGTCACGCAATCCAGACTTATGTCGAAGCGCAACACATGAGCGTGGTGCGCGACTTCTGCGGCCATGGCCTTGGCCGACTGTTCCATGATGAGCCCAATGTGGTGCACGTCGGACGACCGGGCGAAGGAATCGTTCTGAAGCCGGGGATGTTTTTCACGGTGGAGCCGATGATCAATCTCGGCCGTCCGCACGTGAAGGTGCTGTCCGACGGATGGACCGCGGTCACGCGCGATCGGTCTTTGTCGGCTCAGTTTGAGCACACTGTTGGGGTTACCAACGATGGTGTCGAGGTGTTTACATTCTCACCCGCAGGCCTGCACAAGCCGCCTTATAAGCGCTAATCCTCTGTGTTCCTTTTGCAGTCCGCAAGTTACTTCAGTCTTGAGTTGTATTATCAATTGATACCCGCCCACTTGGCATCGCGGTGCATGATCACATCGTGGTCGGCAAGGAAGGCCATGCCAGCTTCAACAGCCTGCGGTCGATTTGAGAACTACTGCCGCACCAGCGTGATCTGATCGGCGCTCTCCGGCACGCGCCGCCATGTCGTATTGTCGACTTCCTCGAAGCGCCACGGATTGCCACGTGACGGTACCAGCATGATCTGGTCGCGGTCGATGCGCCATTGCGCGAAATTGAGACGGGCAATAGCCTGATCGCAGCCAGGTTTGACAGTAACGGCGAATCCGTCGCTGGCCTTGGTCATCGCCAAGGTCAAAGCACAAACTGGCGGCCCAGCCTTGCGCACGATCGCCCAATCGCCGGCGAGCTGTTCGGGCGGTCTTGGTGCCGCCCCCGCTGCCGCCGCATTTTGCAGAAACAGCACGCCGACGCCCGGCGTCGGAGCCTCGAAGATGCTGTCTTCGACTTCGCTGAACTCGACGAGTGTTCTCCCACGCGCGTCGAGCAGATAAAGCAGATCATTTTCCGGGAACTTCCATGCGGCAACGTCACGAACCAGGGGAAACAGGTTCGCGCAGTTGGCATCGAATTCGATTTTGAAACCGACCGGAGTGGGATCGCTTTTGAAAGTAGCCGTGCAAATCCTGTCACGATCGGCATTGGAAAATTCCCAGCTGCCGATCAGCCGCTTAGCCGATTCATTGAGACCCGCAGGTTGCGCAATGACAACACCGCTGAGACAGACCGCCGCAAGACCGATCGCAAGACGGGTCATAAACAGACTATAGCACCCGGGTTTGTTCGCCGCTCGGTCATTTCGGCGGCCATGGCGTTTCGGGAACCGGCGTGAGCGGCGGCTTGCCCGCGGCCCAGGCCAGAATGTTGTCTACCACCAGCTGATCCATCGCCGCACGGGTTGCCTCCGTCGATGAGCCCAAATGAGGAAACAACACGATGTGGTCCATCGCGATCAGTTCCTTGGGCACGTCGGGCTCATTGGCGAACACGTCAAGGCCGGCAGAGTAAATCGTGCGTTTTTGCAGAGCCTCGATCAGTGCGGGTTCGTCGACCACCGAGCCGCGCGCCATGTTGATCAGGACACCGCGTGAACCGAGCGCCTTGAGCACCTCGGCATTGATCATATTCTTGGTGCCGGCGCCGCCCGGGACGATCACCATAAGCGTGTCTACGTCGCGCGCCATGTCGAGGAGCTTCGGATAGTATTTGTAATTGACGCCCGGCTGCTGGTTGCGGCTGTGGTACACGATCGGCACGCCGAACGCTTCGAGTCGCCGCGCGATCGCCTTGCCGATGCGGCCCATTCCGACCATTCCGACCGTACGATCACGCAGCGTGGCCTTTGTGAGCGGATAGTGCGTTTCCTTCCATTTGCCGACTCGCAAGTAGCGATTTGACTGTGGAAATTCGCGCACGGTGCAAAGCAACAGACCGAGCGCCGTGTCGGCGACCTCTTCGTTCAGCACTTCGGGCGTGTTGGTGACGACGATGCCATGCTGCCCGGCCCATTTTGCGTCGATATGATCGTAGCCGACGCCAAAGCTTGAAACCTGCTCGAGGTTGGGGAATTGCCGGAGGAAGTTTCCGTCGACCTTGTTGGCGGTATAGGCAATCGCGATCGCCTTGATCTTGTCGCCGACCTCTTTGACGAATGCGGCCTTGTCCTTGGCGTCGAGCCAATGGTGAAGCGTGACCTTGCCTTCGAAGCCCTTCATCATCACCGGCTTCTTGGCACCGACCAATAGTACATCCGGCTTATCGCCAGCCATTTCGTATTCTCCTGCCTAAACCAGCGCCGTCACTGGCGCCTCGACAAATTTCTTGAACGCCGCGAGCAATTCAACCCCAAGCGCACCGTCGACGACGCGGTGATCGCACGACAGAGTGACGGTCATCTGACTGATGAACTTTACACTGCCGTCCGTGGCCTCGATCGGCGCCCGGCGAGCCATGCCGACGGCGAGAATTGTCGCGTGCGGCGGATTGATGATGGCGGAAAACTCACGCACGCCGTACATGCCGAGATTGGAGATGGCGCTCGAGCCACCCCGATATTCGTTCGGCCTGAGCTTCTTGTGGCGCGCGCGATCGGCGAGACCGCGCATTTCGGCTGAAATTGCCGTCAGCGATTTTGTCTCTGCATTCCGGATAACCGGGGTGATAAGCCCGCCGTCGAGCGCAACGGCCACGCCAATATCGGAATTGCGGAATTGCAGGATGCGATCGCCAGCCCAAACTGCATTGGCGGCGGGAATGCGCTGCAGCGCCGCAGCCCAGGCCTTGATGACGAAATCATTGAGCGACAACTTGAACGCCGGCTGCCCGTCTTTGCTCTTCGGCGCAGCTGCATTGGCTTCCTCACGCATCGCGATCAGACGGCCGACGTCGAGATCGGTCGTGAGATAGAAGTGCGGAATGGTTTGCTTCGCCTCGACCAGGCGCGCGGCAATGGTGCGTCGCATGGAGCTGAGCGGGATTTCGTCATAAGCAATCCCCTCGTACCAAGCCTTGACCTGGGCCGCACCGGCGCCCGTTGGGATGGCGGCCGGAGCCGGCGCTGCCTGCTCGATGTCGCGGGCCACAATACGTCCGTGCGGGCCGGAGCCGGCGACGCGTGTCAGGTTGATGCCACGCTCGCCTGCCAGCCTTCGCGCCAGGGGGGTTACCGTGGTCCCGCTTGCCAGTCGCGCAGGGCCGTAGTTGCGCTCAGGGCTCCGCACTTCCTGGAACGGGTCCAGCGGGGCGCTTCTGGAAACGGTCGTTGCGACCGGCTGTGTTTCTTCGCGAAAGCTGGAAGACAGGGCTCCCTGGCTCTGGCTGCCCGCTTGCGCAGGAATGACAGGGGTGGATGTGACGGTCTTTGAACCTTCCGGGACCAAACCTGGCGCGGTCCCGGAGGTCGAAATCACCGCGACCACCGCGCCAACCTTGGCCACGTCGCCGACGTTGAAGCGAATCTCGCTCAACGTGCCGGCGGTGGTCGACGGCACTTCCATCGAGGTCTTGTCGGTCTCGATTTCGAATAGGTTATCGCCCGGCTTCAC
>Ga0075423_10006271_pt1 | contig 11157 bp, 10 predicted proteins | sample SoiMethybrSBSTD2_FD_80114 | JGI IMG/M metagenome (GOLD analysis project Ga0075423, IMG submission 80114) | Bulk soil microbial communities from a Populus tree surrounding site in Tennessee, USA - Soil MetaG P. TD hybrid SBSTD2 | ecosystem: Environmental > Terrestrial > Soil > Tree plantation...
CGCACGTGCGACGTGGCGCACGTCGATATTGAAGGCGATGCGCATATAGGCTACCGCGTCTGCCGGCGTCATGGCGTGTGTCTGCAGCTTGCCCCACAAGGCACGGGTCGCATCATTGGCGATGCTCGGTGCGATCCAGTCGATGCCTCGGCCGAGACCCCAGCGTTCGGGCAGCTCGCGCATCGACTGTTCGAATTCTTCCGCGGTCGCTTCCCCCCACGGCCAGTCTTCGGATTTGCGCTCGCGTACTTCCGCGCCGCAGAGTACCAGAGCGCGCGTGCGCTCTGGATACGTTGCCGCGAGAAGCATCGACAGTGGTCCGCCCTCCGAGGATCCGATCAGCGCAGCTTCCTTCGAGCTCACCGCGTCCAGAACCGCGCGCACGTCCTCCATGCGCTCCTCGAGCGTGCCGGCGCGAACCCGGTCGGAAAGCCCCATGCCGCGCTTGTCGAAACGGATCAGGCGGGCGAACGACGCGAGTTGCTCGCAGAATCGCCGATAGCTGGGGTCCTCCCAGAGCACGTCGAGGTGTGTTACGGCACCACCGGAAAGCACGACGTCGAGTGGCCCATCGCCGTGCACCTGATAGGCGATGTGGATGTCGCCGTTCTTGGCGTAATACGTGCGAGCCATGCGCAAGCGTGCGACACGGCTCGCGATTCGTCAACGTGGGAGCACAGGCATGCGGTCGAGGGTGAGGAATCTTAAGCCCACCGCTACTTATAGTCCTGCGGGTCGCCGGAATCGGTCGGCTTGGCGATGACGCGCTTCAGTTGGTCGCCCATGGGAAAGTTCAGGACTACGTTGCGCGGCGGAATCGGACGCACGAACCACTTGTCGTAGATGCGTTGAAGCTCGCCGGACGCGAATACTCCGCGCAGCGCCGCGTCCACCGCCGCTTTGAATTGCGGGTCGTCGCGCCGCATCATCAACGCGTACGGATCGGCGAGCATGCCCTCGATCGAGATCAGCCGGAAAGCATTCGGTGTTTGCGACGTGGCGGCGAGCCCCGCGAGCAGGATGTCATCCTCGGAGAATGCCGCGACCCGGTCGTTGGTGAGCAGCAGAAACGACTCGGCATGATCCTTGCCGTTGATAACCGACAGGTCGAGATTCATCTGCTTGCTGAGCGCGGTGATCTTTTGCATCGTGTTCGTGCCGCCGGTCACCGACACCGTCTTGCCCTTGAGATCGGCCATCTTCTGAATGCCGCTCGAGGTCTTGGTGATGAACTTCGTGTTGACGATAAACGTCGTCAGGCTGAACGCGACCGTTTTCTGGCGCTCGATATTGTTGACGGTCGAGCCGCACTCGAGATCGACGGTTCCGTTGAGGACCAGCGGCACGCGATTGGCCGACGTGACGAGCTGCTGGCGAACCTTGAGAGCCGGCATCTTCAGCGTCTGCCGCAGGTGATCGACCACCCGCATGCACAGGTCCACCGAATAGCCGATCGACTGTCCGGTGTCGTCGGCGTAGGAGAAGGGAATCGAAGCGTCGCGCACGCCGAGAACGATCTCGCCCGCGTCGCGCATCTTCTTCACGGTCCCCGCATCCTGCGCGAGCGCCGGAATCGAAACGGCGAGAAGCGCCATCCACAGCACCGATCGGAATCTCATGACAACCTCCTTGTCGTGTATCGCGCGGATCCGCACCGCGCAGGGAAAAATCGCGATGCCGTTATGCGGATGTTTGCGTAGCCGCTGACAGAGCGGCATCGATCGCGGCACCGAGCTTGTCGACGATCTCGTCGATATGCCGCTCCTCGATGATGAAAGGCGGTGCAACGAGGACGTGGTCGCCGCTGCGGCCATCGACCGTGCCGCCCATCGGATAGACGAGCAGCCCGCGCTGCATCGCTTCGCTCTTGATTCGCGAATGCAGGCGCGACGCGGGATCGAACGGCGCCTTGCTGGCGCGATCGGCGACCAGCTCGATGCCGCAGAGCAGGCCCCGGCCGCGGATGTCGCCGACGTGGGGATGATCGCCCAAGCGTGCCGCGAGCCGCGCCCTGAGACGCTTGCCCTGCGTGCGCACATTCTCGAGCAGGTTCTGTTCGCGCATCGTGCGTTGCACGGCGAGCGCCGCGGCGCAGGCGAGCGGATGCCCCATATAGGTGTGTCCGTGCATGAACATGCCGCTGCCGCGATCGAAGGCTTCCATGACGCCGGCCGACGCGAGCACCGCTCCGATGGGCGCATAACCGCCGCCCAGGCCCTTGGCCAGGACCATCAGATCGGGGGCGATGCCTTCCGCTTCGACGGCGTGCAGCGTGCCGCAACGGCCCATGCCGCACATCACCTCGTCGAGGATGAGCAGCACGCCGTGGCGGTCGCAGATTTCGCGGATGCGCTTGAAGTATCCGGGTGCGGGCTCGACCGCGCCCAGCGTTGCACCGACGACTGTCTCGGCGACGAAGGCGATGACGTTTTCGGGACCCAGCTCGACGATCTTTGCATCGAGCTCGTCGGCCATGCGTCGGCCGTAGATTTCCGCTGTCTCGTCCGGCCTCTGGCCGCGATACGCGTAACACGGCGCGATGTGCTGGCTCGGCGCGAGAATCGGCGCGAACATCCCACGCCGCCACGCGTTGCCGCCGATGGCCAGCGCACCCAGCGTGTTGCCGTGATAGCTCTGCCACCGGGCGATGAAGTGCCTTCGGTTCGGCTCGCCACGCTCGACGAAATACTGTCGCGCCAGCTTGAGCGCCGCCTCGATGCCTGCCGAGCCGCCGGATAGGAAGTACGCGTGCGACATCTCGCCCGGGGCGTGGGCGATGAGCTCGTCGCCCAGCGCTTCCGCGGCGTCGGTCGTGAAAAAGCTCGTGTGCGCGTACTCCAGCCGGTCGAGCTGGCCGCGCATCGCCGCCAGCACCGCGGGATGACTGTGGCCGAGGCACGACACCGCGGCGCCGCTGCTGGCGTCGAGATAGCGGTGCCCGCCCTTGTCGATAAGGTAGACCCCCTCGCCGCGGCCCGCCGTCGGATAATTCTGGCGCAGCGAGCGATGCAGGACATGGCTTGCCGTACTGCTTTGGAGGGCGTCGTTCATGATTTGCCTTTGGCCACGCGTGCACGCCTGCGCGCACCGCGATCAGCGTCGAGATAGGCGTACAGCGAGCGCAACTCCTGGTCGGCCCGCCGCGTCGCGTCGACCGCCTGTGGACCGCGCTCGGCCACGATCAGCGCCGCGAGCGTCTCGGCGAGCGCGAACGCTGCGCTCATCGAATGGAAAAACGACGGCGTCGCCGTCGGCACGGTAAGCACGGCTCGCGCTCGCGCGGCGATAGGGGACAGCGGACTATCGGTGAGGGCGACCACGCCGACACGACGCGTTGCGCCGTGCGCCACGGCCTCGACTGTGGCGCGCGTGTACGGCGCGACGCTGACGGCAAACATGACGTCGCTGGCGCCCGCACCGCGCAGCGCGTCGATGCCGATGCCGCCGGGACCGTCGACGAGGACGACGGGCGCGCCGCCAAACGATGCGACGTAGAAGAAATGGTACGCGATCGGGTAGCTCGAACGGCTTCCGAGCACATAGATGCGGCGCCCGCGCGAGAGGAGCCGGGCTGCTCTCTGCAGCGAGGCCAGCGTCGTCTTGTCGCGCAGCGCGTCGAGATTCGCGGATATTGCGCCGAGGACGCCTTCAGCCAGGGCATGCGCGCCGGAAGCGTTGCGCCGCGCGACCATCCTGCGGGCCTCCGGCGCGAATGCCGCGGCGCGGGCGCGCAGCCGAAGCTGCGACACGCCTCGCAACGCGTCGTAGCCCGCGAAGCCGAAGTGCTTGGCGAAGCGCGTGAGGGTCGCGGGCGCCACGCCGAGCGAGCGCGCCTGCTCTCGCGTCGAGAGCAGCGCCACATCGTCGGGCCGTTCGACCAGCCAGCGCGCGACGCGCTGCGCCTGCACCGGCAACCTCGCATAGCCTTCCTTGACTCGCTCGAGCAGGTCGGGGAAATCAGGGGTGGAATCGAGCATCAGCGACCAAGCCGACCCGATCCGGTCGGTCACAAAACAAATGGTTCGTAATAGTAGATCACGAAACAAACGTTTTGCATAGGCCCGTCGAATAAGCCGACCGGCGTGGTCGAGTACTCGATTCTCAGGCGCGAGGCTTCCGTCGAGCGCGGCGCGGTCCCGCGTGACGCCAGCGCGCGGGATCGACCCGCTACGTGGTCAACTCCGCAACAAAAAAGCGGCCGAACAAATCGTCGGCCGCTAAAGCGCAAGCAGAGGAGTCTACGCTGTCTTGCGGTGATGCTTTGACGTGCCCCACGCTGCGAGCGCGCCGACGCCAAGCAGGATAAGCGTGCCCGGCTCGGGGGCCTGCTGGAGGGGACCCGAGTGCTCGACCGAAAGATAGTCCTGTTTGCCATGGTTGGTGAATTCGTACAACGCCCAACCGGCGGGCGTCCCGGAACCGGCCAGGACAAAATCCAACTCGTTCTGTGCTTCTGTGATGACGGCCGACGGGCCAGTAGCGCGAAACGAGCCGGTGTTGAGTTTCAAGTCGTTGCCGGTGTCGAACCAGATTTCCCAGACCGCGAGTTGGAACGCTGCCGAGTCGTTCGCATTGGCAAAGTCGCCGAAGTTGGTTGGAGCGCCGCCGGAGTAATAAGTCCCGGTCGCACCATTCGGGTAGAACTGGTTGAACAGCCGGGTCAACTGGGCGGCGTTGGTAGCGTCGGGCACGCCGAAGCTTCGAATGTACAAATTGGGGTTGCCATCCACAAACTCGCCAAGGTCGATGCAGAAGAAACGGAAAAAGTCATCGGCGCTGATACCGTTACCTTCGCCATCGAAAAACCCCCGGAACTGACCTGCGCTAACGCCGGAGAAATTCGCGCCGCTGTTCGTGCTGACGCTGACGCCCACAGAGCCGTTGGAGAAGCCATTCCAAGTGAGGTTTTGCGTATCGGGGTTGGGCCCAGAGAACGCATTGCCGAGGGCGGCGGAGGCCACGAAGGACAGTGCCGCAGCCACGCCGCACCGAATCCATGAATTCTTCATCTTTTGATCTTGTCTGCCTGAATTAGTCATGCGGTCCCTTAAGCAATCCATGGGCCAGCAAAAAATGGTCGATCAAACATGGCGTTGGACTTGATATATACAATCAATGTAAAGATTATCGACAAGTTCCTGTCGACGACAAATTGTTGATTCATCGGAGCTCTATGCTTCGGGCGGCACTTGGAGCGCCACCAGAAATCGGGCCACCATGTTGTATCCCGCGACGACGGCGGCCAGCTCGATAAGCTCGGTCGGCGAGAGTTGTCGGGTCAGCGTGTCAAATAACGCATCGGGGACCTCGACGGCACGCGTGCTCGCCAGCGCGTAGCGGATCACGTTTTGTTCCAGCGCATCGAACAGCGCGCTGGTCGCTGCCGCGTCGGGATTGTCGAGCGCGGCAACCTTCGCGGCGCTGCCGCCGGCTTTTTCGAACTCGGGCGCGTGATGGTGGAACTCATAATCGGCACCCGTCGCGCGCGCGACCACACAAATCGCCAGCTCGCGCAGCTTGGGCGAGAGCGAGAGCTCTTGCCGCAAGGTGCGCAGGAAAACGTTCCAGCTCCGCGCCAACGGTTCCGACCACAAGAGCATGCGGTCGAGATTGAGCAGCCGGCCGCCGCGTCGGCGCTCGATCGCGGCGACGAGCTCGGGATCGCGTTGAGCCTGAGCCTGCGTCCAGAAGGGAATTCGCATGCCGTTCTCCGGTGGGAAGGTCTGTCGTATCGGGTCGGGTTAAGATATCAGATAGCGTGCGCGAACCCGTCGCGCGCGCACCGGAGCCACCAGCATGCGCCCCCCGCTCTTCCGGCCCGTCGTCATTTCGCTGCGCGACGTCCCTTTGCACTACATTTTTATTGCAACGGTGTTGGTGTCGGGATCGCTCTCCGCGATCCCGGCGTTCGCGCGCGAGTGGCACTTCGACGTCAGTGTCGACGGCTTGCCGATCGGTACGCACGATATCATCGTTCAGGAGAAAGGCGACGCGCGATCGGTGCAAAGCGACATGCGGTATGGCGTAGCGCTGCTCGGAGCCAGCTATAAGCAGCACGCCGAAGAAACCTGGCAGGCAGATTGTTTGGCGCGCATCGACACACGCACGGAAGAAAAAGGTCGCGTGACGACGGTCGCCGGACGGCTCGAGGCGGGCGCCTTTGTCATCACCGGTCCCCGCGGGCAGGAGCAGCTCGCGCCGTGCGTGATGAGCTTCGCGTACTGGAATCCGCGGGTGCTGCGGCAGACGCATCTCGTGAACGCACAAACCGGCGCGTGGACGCCCGTCACGGTGCACGATCTCGGCAAGGAGCCCCTCGATGTGCGCGGAACCTCGCGCCCGGCGAGTCATTACCGCATCGACACCGAGAGGAACCGTATCGAGCTTTGGTACTCACCGGAGGGCGAGTGGCTCGGCTTACGCTCGACGACGCGCGACGGACACGTGCTCGCGTATCGACTGCGATAATCCTTGGTCCGATAACTACGGGAGCGATGGTAATGTCGACCGCTGGGTCGTTGCTCGACGAACTGCGCACTCAATACGAGGCGGCGCGACAGTCAACGCATGAACACGCCGACGTCGAAGGCTTTCAGGAGTTCGACGCCCGGCTGCGCAAGGCATTTCGCTGGCTCGAGAAGGCGATAACGTATTTGGACGGGCTGAAGCCGGCGATTGAGCATCGGTTCGATCTCGGTCATGGCCTCGTGTTCGACTCGCCGCGATTCGGCCGGGGCTCGGTCGGGCAGCACACTCGGCGCATCGTGGGGTTTCCGGTGCTCGACGAAATCAACATCTATTACGAAATCGTCGCCGCGAAGGCGCTGACGATCGAGGTCGCGCCCGGCGGTGTCGCGCTTGCGGACAAAGTCCTCGATGACGCGGGGCTGCAGTATACGAGCCGACGAGTCGAAGATGCCGGCGGAACGGTGCGCAAGTGCCTTATTTCGGTGCCGCCCGCAATTCCGGCAAACGTATTGTTTCGTGCCGATTATCAAACCGGGCTCGTCACGGTGACGCTCGTCAACGTCGACCGCTTCGATCGGGTCAGCCTGGAATTTCCCAGCACGTCGATCGACGAACCGGTCCTCGAAGATCTCGTCCGTTTGATCCTGGGTCGCGACGCCGCATTTCTGCGCCGCGCGCCGCTCGCGGGCATCCACGGCCAGGTTCCTTCCAGGACGTGACAGGGTTTCCAGATGACGACACGCTTTGTCGAGACCTCGCTGCTGCGCATCGGCTACGAAGTCGCCGGCCCGGACGGAGGCTTCCCGGTGATCCTCACGCATGGCTGGCCGGACGATGCGCGGACCTGGGATCGGGTGCTGCCTGCGCTGCACGAAGCAGGCTTTCGTACCTACGCGCCCTGGTTGCGCGGTTACGGGCCGACACGTTTCTTGAGCGACGATACGTTTCGCAGCGGACAGCTCGTCGCGCTGGGACAAGATCTGGTCGAGTTCGCGACGGCGCTCGATCTCGGGCGGCATGCCTTGATTGGCCACGACTGGGGCTCGCGCGCCGTGTACATCGCGTCCGCGCTGAACGATGCGCGCGTCAGCGCGTGCGTGGCGCTCTCGGTCGGTTACGGTACCAACTCGCCCAACCAGGCGCTGAGTTATCGGCAGACGCAGAACTACTGGTATCACTGGCTGATGGCCACGCCGCGGGGCGAGAGGGCGGTGCGCGAAGACCGCCGCGCATTCACTCGCCATATCTGGAACGAGTGGTTCGTCGCGTACAAGCCGGACACTGAGGAATTCGAGCGCACCGCTGTTTCGTTCGACAATCCGGATTGGGCCGACATCGTATTGCACTCCTACCGCGTGCGCTGGAGCCATGCCGCTCCGGATCCCCATTATGGCGAGCTCGAGGCGCAGTTCGACCCGGCGCCGAGGCAACGCGTGCCGACCTTGACGCTTCACGGGGCGCTCGACCCGGTGAACTCTCCGCAGATGAGCGAAGGCAAGGAAGCGTACTTCAGCGGACCCTACGAACGGCGGCTCATCGCCGGCGCGGGACACTTCCCGCAACGCGAGCGCTCGGCGGATACGGCGGCGCAGATCGTCGATTGGCTGCGTCGCTATCGAGACTGAACCCGGCCGCATTCAGGGCTATAGTCAGTGACCTTGCCGTCTCATGACCGATGACAATCGATAAGTCCAGGCTGCACCCCGAAACGCTCGCTGCCCAGGGCTTGGGCCGGGTCGCAGATCCGTATCGCGACATCGTTCCCCCGATTTACGTCTCGACTACCTACGAGCGCGGCGCGGACGGCGCGTTTCCCGGCGGACGCATTTATTCGCGCGCCGACAATCCCGGCTACGATCAGGCCGAGGCACTGATCGCGTCGCTGGAAGGCGCAGCGGCGGCGATGTTGTTCGCCTCGGGCCAGGCTGCGGCGGCGGCCGTATTTCAGACGCTCGCTCCCGGCGCTTGCGCACTCGCGCCGCAGAGCATGTACTGGGCGCTGCGCAAATGGCTGCTCGAGGTCGCGGTGCCATGGGGGCTGGCGATCGAGTTCTACGACAATTCGTCGACCGACGATCTCGCGAAAAAAGCGCACGCGCGACTGCCACGTCTGATCTGGATCGAAACGCCGGCCAATCCGACCTGGGAGATCACCGACATTGCCGCGGCGGGCGCGATCGCCCGCGAGGTCGGCGCGACCCTCGCCGTCGACTCGACCGCGGCGACGCCGCTGCTGACGCGTCCGATCGAATTGGGCGCGCACATCGTCATGCATTCGGCGACCAAGTATCTGAACGGCCACTCCGACGTGATCGCCGGGGCGTTGGCGACGGCGGAGGACGACCCACGGTGGCAACGCATGCGATACCTGCGTGGGGCTGGCGGTGCGGTGCTCGGGCCGCTGGAGGCGTGGCTGCTGTTGCGCGGGATGCGCACGCTGCCTTTGCGCGTCGCTGCTTCCTGCCGCAACGCGCACGCGATCGCGTTGCGACTGCAGCGCCACCCGAAGCTCTCGCACGTGCTTTATCCGGGGCTCCCCACCCATCCCGGTCACCCCGTCGCGGCGAGGCAGATGCGCGGTGGCTTTGGCGGGATGATGTCGCTGCGCCTCGCCGGCGGCGAGGCAGCCGCGAAGGCATTCACCGCCAAGCTGCAGGTATTCAAGCGCGCCACGTCGCTGGGGTCGGTCGAGAGCCTCGCCGAGCATCGCGCCAGCGTCGAAGGGCCGGGAACGCTTTGCCCCGCGGATCTGGTGCGCCTGTCGATCGGCATCGAGCATTTCGACGATCTGATCGGCGATATCGAGCAGGCGTTGAAGGAGACGCCGTGAACCCTCGCCTGCCAGTGCTTGCCCTAGCGTCGCTCATGGTCGTCATCGGTTGCGCGACGTATGCGGCGCGCACGGCGGATGACTACGACCAGGGACAGGCACCGCGGCCGCAGTTCGTCAAGGACAACGAAGCCTGCGCCCGGCAGGCGGAGGCCGACCAGAGGCGGTTTGGTATAGGAGGCGAGATGGACCCGACGCACGCAACCTTCAACCGGATGTACGACGCCTGCATGCGCGCAAGCGGGTATCAGCGCAAACAGAAGGAAGCGAAGTAAACGGCATCGGCTGGTGCGGCGTGAAGCTTCGGATCGAACCGCTTACTATCGATCGCTGGGACGACCTGGTCGAGTTGTTCGAGCGTCCAGGCGCGTCGATCGCGCGCGGTTGCTACTGCATGTACTACCGCCGCTCCGGCAAGCACGACGTGCCGGCGGGCATGACGTATTCCGAAGCGAACAAGCGGGCGCTGAAAAGCCTGGTCGATCGCGGTGTGATGCCGGGTTTGATCGGCTATGAGAATAACCGGGCGATCGGTTGGGTATCGCTCGGGCCGCGTGAGGATTATGCCAAGCTCAAGCGATCGCCCGTGATGAAGCCGGTAGACGAGCAACCAGTGTGGTCGATCGTCTGCTTTTTCGTCGATGCCAAGGCGCGGCACCGCGGTGTTGCGGAGGCGTTGCTCAAAGGCGCGCTGAGCTGGGCCCGCGCGCGGGGCGTGACGCTGGTCGAAGCCTATCCCTGCGACAAGCCGAAAAAAAGCGTCGACGATTCCATGTGGTTTGGCGCGAAGCCGATGTTCGATCGCGTCGGCTTCGTCGAAGTCGCGCGCCGCACGCCGACGCGGCCGGTGATGCGCAAGAGCATGCGTGCTGCGCGCCGCGTAACTTGACCTCCGCCTCGTAGACATAAGACTTTTCGTCCTCGGGCATGGGGCACGCCCGCAGGCTATTCGGTGCAAGAAGCAAAACTTGGCGGTGGAAGCCGCAGCGAGCCTTTTCATTTCACCACCGGCAGCTCCCGTCCGCAGCGATCGCGCTCGCTACCAGCACTGGAACCGCGAGCAGGCCCATGTTGGCGTACGCCGTACGGCAATCGGGCTTGATCGCCTTCTCCATCGCCATTGCTTCCTTCGACTTCTTCTCCGGCGGCGGCGGCGACGGAATGGTAAAGACTCCGCGCGAGCCCGAACCTTCACGCACGATTTCGCGAGCGGCTTTCTTGCGCGCCGCGTCGAGATCGATGCGCGGTGCTTCGGAGGGTGGAGCCCCGACGTCGCGGCGCGGCTGGAAGATTTCCTCGTCCGCATCGGGCGTGCCTAAGCGCGACGGCGGCACGGGCGCCGCGCGCTGAGGCTGCGGAAGCGCAGGTGCAACCGGCGCGGCACGCTCGACCGGGGATATGATCTCACCCGGCGGGCTGCGTGGCTCCGCGGCCGGCGCCGGCGCAGCGCGCGGCAATTGCGGGGCCGCTGCCGCAGGCTCGCGGCGCGGCGCCGGAGCCTCGACGGGAGGAGCAAATTCACGCTCGATTCTTGCCGGAGCGACGCGTTCGATCGGCGCGGCGGGCGCTGCGGGCACTGCGCGCGGAGGCAGCTCGACCGGCGGCGTGAGCTCGCGCTCGATCTGCGGCGGAGCAACGCGTTCGATCGGCGCCGCGGGCGCTGTCGGCACCGCGCGCGCCGGCACCTCGACCGGTGGCGCTAGCTCGCGCTCGATCTGCGGGGGGGCGACGCGTTCGATCGGCGCGGGGGGCGCCGCGGGTACCGCGTGCGCCGGCAGTTCGACCGCCGGCGCGAGCTTGCGCTCGATCTGCCGCGGAGCAACGCGTTCGATCGGCGCCGCGGGCGCCATCGGCACCGC
>Ga0075423_10006272_pt1 | contig 11157 bp, 10 predicted proteins | sample SoiMethybrSBSTD2_FD_80114 | JGI IMG/M metagenome (GOLD analysis project Ga0075423, IMG submission 80114) | Bulk soil microbial communities from a Populus tree surrounding site in Tennessee, USA - Soil MetaG P. TD hybrid SBSTD2 | ecosystem: Environmental > Terrestrial > Soil > Tree plantation...
ATGCTGGAGCGCCGCGCGGATTTCTTCGCGTTCGTCGGCGATACGATCTACGCCGATGTGCCATGCGACCGGCCGGGGGTTGTGTCGGGCGCGGACTTCCGTGCGCGCACGGTCGCCGAATATCGCGCGCGCCACCGATATCAGCTCGAAGACGCGCCGCTACAAGCGCTGTTGCGCAGCACGTCCGTCTACGCCATCTGGGACGACCACGAGGTGCGCAACGACTTCTCGGGCCCGCACGACGCGCTGATGCCGGTGGGGCGGCAAGCATTGCTGGACTACTGGCCGATCGCGCCGCCGACCGAAGAGCCGACGCGCCTCTACCGGCGATTTCGATGGGGACGGCTGCTGGAGGTCTTCATCCTCGATACCCGGCAGTACCGCAGCCGGAACACCGATCCCGACGGCGTCGGCAAAACGATGCTCGGCGCTGCACAGAAGCGCTGGCTGCTCGACGCCGTGACGTCGTCCACCGCGCTGTGGAAGGTCGTGGTGACGAGTGTGTCGTTGTCGATCCCGACCGGCCGGCCCGACGCCCGAGACTCGTGGACCGGCGTATCGCCGTTCGGCCTGCCGCAGGACGGCGCTGGCTTCGTCACCGAACGCGACTCGATTCTTGAGTATTTCCGCAAGCGGGACGTCAAGAACCTCGTCTTCGTGGCCGCCGACGTGCATCATGCCGAGGTCATTCGTCACGAGCCGGCGCGGTCGTGGGTCTTTCACGAGCTCGTCGCCGGTCCGCTGTCGGCAACCACCGGCCGACCGCGGCCGCTCGACTCGACGCTCAATCCGCGATCACTGTTCGCGCGCGGCGGCGTCTTCAACTTCGGCGAAGTCGTCGTCGAGCCCGCTCAGTTGACCGTTCGTCTGATCGACGACACCGGCGCCGTGATGTTCACACACGCAATCAAACCGGAGAATCCATGATCGACCTCACGCTCGCGATGGCAGAAACGGCGCTCAAGGCCGCACAAGCGAAAGCCAAGGCGCTCGGCGCGCCGATGACGGTGACGGTGGTGGACGAGGCTGGCCGGCTCGTTCTGTGCGCGCGCGGTGACGGGACCGGGTTCCTGACGCCGGAAACGTCACGCGCCAAGGCGACTGCCGCCGCCGCGTTTCGCCGGAGCACCGCAGAGCTGACGGCATTCGGCGCCAAGGGCTGGGGTTTCTGGCAGGTGATGCCGATCGTCGCGCAGGGCGAAGTGCTGCCGACCCTCGGCGGCGCGCCGATCACCGTCGGTGGACGCGTCATCGGCGGCATCGGGTGCGGCGGTGGGACCGGTGAGCAGGATCAGGAGTGCGCCGATGCGGGCGCCGCGGCGGTGAAGGGCTAGCCACTCTTCCAGGCCAGCACGACCCATGCCGCGAGCGCGATCGCGGTGAGCGCGACGCCGGCGATCTCGGGCGGCCCGGGACCGTAGCGGAGCGTCACGGTCTGAGCTGCGCGCGCGAGGCGCACCTCCAACAGTCCGTCCGCGCCGCGACGGGTCTGAAGCGGTGTGCCGTCGGCGTCCGCACGCCAGAGCGGATAGTACGCAACGCGCGCGGACGTCCAACCGCCCGCCTCGCCGGTGAGAGCCACGCGGCCGCCGCCGTCGCGCGCCGACGGCAGCGCCACGGGCGTCTCGCGCGCGAAGACGACGAACGGCGCGAGCGCGAGTCGGCGACGGAACGCCGTGTTGTCCGTGATCCACGCCAGGTGCATCACGTCGTCCTCCAGCGCGACCACGGCGACCACGCCGAGTCGATCCGTGTGCTCGCTGAATCGGTCGGCGTCCAGCGTGTCGAGGCTCTCGCCGAAGAGCGAACGCCCATCCAGCCGCTCGGCGAGCTGTGTGATTGCGCCCCGGCCCACGTCGCCGCGATAGACGAGCGCGGCGATCGGTGAGGGATGCGTGAACGTGCCGTGCACGATGTCGCGGTCGCCGTCGGCCGGCGTCAGCGCAGTCACGTGCGTGTGAGGACGCCACCAGTCGACGCCGTGAACCAGCGGCACGCCCGAGCGCACGAAGAGGATGCGTCCTTCGGGCAGCCGACCCAGCAGGCTCCACAGGTCGGGCAGCCGAAGTCCCCGCTCGATCGAGATCAGCGACGGCCACATCATCGACGCCGGGCGCAGCATCAGCGTGTCGCCTCGGATCGCGAGGAGCGCGAACAGCGCCGCAACGACGAGCCCGACGGCCGGCTCACGAAGCCCGATATCGAGAGCACGTGGCAAGGGGAGCGCATCGAGCCGCCGTGTGAGCCGGAGCGCACCGACGCCGGCCGCGAAGAGCAGCGCCATCCACGCGCCGTCGACGACACGGTCGGCCGGCAGCCAGCGAATACCGAGCGGCTCCAGCGCGAGCCGATCGAGTGCGGTCACCGCCACAGCGGCCGGCATCCACCAGAGCGCGAGGCGAGCGCCGGTGCCCGTCGGCGCTCGATCGACCAGGCCGGCGATGGCGAGGGCGATGAGGACGATCGGAAGCGGACGCGCCACGTCGGCGAGCGACAGCGTCCCCCAGGCGAGCGCACGCGTCTCGGCCAGACGGAACAGCAGCGGCAGCGTCCAGAATCCGGTCAGCGCCGCACCGACGCCCACGGCCGTCAGCGCCTCGCGACCGCTCGCGCGCCACGGTGGGCGAAGAAACACGGCCAGCGCGATCAACACCACCGCGGCCGGCAGCTGGGCGGGATGCAGAAGCGTGACGACGGCCAGGAGAAGCGCGACCGCCGGCGAGAGCGGGCGACGCTCCTCGATCCATCGCACGAGCAGCGTCAGCAATATCGGGAGCAGTGCCCACGCGAGCCGCGCTCCTACCATTCCGGTTCGCACGCCGCCGTTCACGCCGCTCGCGAGCCCGGCCGACAACGTCAACGCGACGAAAGAGAACGGCAACGCCATCCATCGCTGGCCGGTGAGCCGCGTGAGCGCGAGGTACGTCGTGACGCCGGGCAGCAGGTACGCGAGCCAGAGCAGTCCCTGGTAGACAGTCCGAATATCGAACACACCCGCAGTAGCCCACGCGAGCAGCGCACCGACGTACGCAAACCCCGGCGGATAGAACTGCAGCTCGGGATAGCCCGCCCACCAGCCGCGGTCCCATGCCCACGGCGCCGGGCCGTACGTGAGCACGTGCCAGACGCGGTAGAGCTGACCGGGGTGATCGTCGAATCCGAGCATCGCGCCGCCAAGCGTTGCTCCGCCGAACGCGACGCCGAAGCCGACCAGCAGCACGAGCGGGAGCACGAAGCGAGCATACCGCCTTGTATTTCCCGCTGGATATGCTTTAGTAGCGGAAATCTCTTGCTGTCGGTGCTGTAACACTCGGGGCTCAATTCCCCTACCGATGGAGAGGCCATGGCGAAGCTGAAGGGGTTGAAGTGTCGGGAGTGTGGCCGTCACTATCCCGCGGTCCCCGTTCACGTCTGCGAGTTCTGTTTCGGCCCACTCGAAGTCGACTACCAGTACGAGGCGCTCAAGGGCGTCGTCACACGCGCATCGATCGCCGCGGGGCCGCCGAGCATGTGGCGCTACAAGGACCTGCTGCCGGTCGAGGGCGACGCGGCGGTGGGCCACCACGTGGGCTTCACGCCGCTGATCAGGGCGCGGAACCTGGCCGACGAGTTGGGCTGTCGCGAGATCTGGATCAAGAATGATTCCGTCTGCCATCCCACGTGGTCGTTCAAGGATCGCGTCGTGTCGGTGGCGGTGACGAAGGCGCGCGAGTTCGGGTTCGACACCGTCGCGTGTGCGTCGACAGGAAACCTGGCCAACTCCGTGGCGGCTCACGCGGCCGAGGGCCGGCTGAAGTCCTATATCTTCATCCCGGCCGATCTCGAGCAGGGCAAGGTGCTCGCGACGCTGGTCTACGATCCCACGCTCGTCGCCGTTCACGGAACGTACGACGAGGTCAACCGCCTGTGCTCGGAGATCGCGGACAAGTATCGCTGGGCGTTCGTGAACGTGAATTTTCGGCCGTACTACTCGGAAGGATCGAAGTCGTACGGATTCGAAATCGTCGAACAGCTGGGCTGGCGCACACCGGACCACATCGTCGTGCCGTGCGCAGGCGGCTCGCTGATCACGAAGATCTGGAAAGCCATCAAGGAGCTGAAGAGCCTCGATCTGCTGGACGGGCCGGTTCGGACGAAGATGCACGCCGCGCAGGCGCTGGGCTGCGGGCCGATCGTCACGATGATCCGAAATGATACCGACGTGCTGAAGCCGGTGCGCCCGAACACGATTGCCAAGTCGCTGGCCATCGGCAATCCCGCGGACGGCTATTATGCGTACAGGGCCACGAAGGAGTCCGGCGGCTTCGGCGAGCACGCCACCGACGCTGAAATCATCGAAGCCATGCTGTTGCTGGCGCGGACGGAAGGGATCTTCACCGAGACGGCCGGCGGTGTGACGCTCGCCGCTGCGAAAAAGCTCATCGAGGCGGGTGTGATCCCGCGCGACGAGTCGGTGGTGGTGTGCATCACCGGCAATGGGCTCAAGACGCCGGATGCGCTCTATGATCGGCTCGAGGCCCACGTGAAGATCAAACCCTCGCTGTCTGCGTTCGATCGCGCGCTCGCCGACCTCAAGAACCAGACGAGCTGACGAGGCGAGCGAAAGACGAAAGACGAAGGAGACCAGAATGCCGGTGACGGTTCGAATTCCAACCCCGCTGCGACAGGTCACGAAGGGTAACGCCGAGGTGCAGACCAAGGCGGGTACCGTCGACGACGTCGTGGCCGATCTCGAGCGCCAGTTTCCGGGTCTCAAGGAGCGGCTGGTGGACGACAGCGGTGAGCTGCGTCGCTTCATCAACATCTACGTGAACGAGGAAGACATCCGCTTCATGGACGGCCGCAAGACGACGCTGAAAGACGGCGACGCGGTGTCCATCGTGCCCGCGATCGCGGGAGGGTGGTAAGGACGCGTGACGGCCATGACCCGCACGCGAGTGCGGCTCACGTTTCCGCCGAGCCTGATCCAGGAGCCGATCCTCTATCGGCTGGTGAAGGACTTCGACATCGTCATCAACATCCGCCGCGCTGACGTCAAGGCCGACTACGGCTGGGTCGCCCTCGAGATGGAGGCGGCCGAGGACACGCTCGATCGTGGCGTGGCGTGGCTCAAAGGCAAAGGCGTGCAGGTCGATCCGATCGAGCGCGACGTGATCGTATGAGCGGCATCTCCCAGCGTGTCCAGGGCTTCACCGAATCCGTCATTCGCGAGATGACGCGGGTTGTGAGCCAGCTCGGTGGCGTGAATCTCGCGCAGGGGATGCCGAACTTTCCGCCGCCGCGGGAGCTGCTCGAGGCGGCGCATCGGGCGATCGACGGCGACTTTCACCAGTACGCGATCACGTGGGGCACGCCGGCGCTACGCCGCGCGATCGCGGACAAGTACCGCGCGTTCTACGGCATGGACGTCGATCCCGAACAGCACGTCACGGTCTGCTGCGGCTCGACGGAAACCATGCTCTCGACGCTATTGGCCGTGCTCAATCCCGGCGACGAGGTCGTCATCTTCGAGCCCTTTTACGAGAACTACGGGCCGGGCTGCATCATTTCCGGCGCCAGGCCGGTGTGGGTGCCGCTCGAGCCGCCGGATTTCACGTTCGATCCCGATCGCCTCCGCGCGGCGGTGTCGCCGCGCACGAAGGCGATCGTCTTCAACAGCCCGAACAATCCTTCGGGGAAGGTGTTCTCGCGCGCGGAGCTTCAGACCATCGCCGACGTCTGTCTACAGCACGACCTGCTGGCCATCACGGACGAGATCTACGAGCACATCGTGTACGACGGGCACGGCCACACGCCGATCGCGACGCTGCCCGGGATGGCCGAGCGGACGATCACAATCTCGGGGATCTCCAAGTCGTACTCCGTCACCGGCTGGCGCGTCGGCTACGCGGTCGCGCCGCCCGAGCTTTCGGTCGGGATCCGCCGGGCGCACGACTTCGTGACCGTCGGCGCGCCGCATCCCCTGCAGGAGGCCGCGGTGACCGCGCTTCGATTCCCGGATTCTTACTACGTCGGTCTGCGGGAGGGCTACCAGAAGCGCCGCGACCTGCTGTGGCGCTACATCGAGTCGGCGGGGTTCGTCGCGTGGAAGCCGAGCGGCGCGTACTACATCCTCACCGATGCGGGGCGCTTCATGAAGGCGGCGCGCGTGGACGACGACTACGCATTTGCGATGTGGCTCATCAAGGAGTGCGGTGTCGCGACCGTCCCCGGCTCGTCGTTTTACGCCCATGCCGAGCTCGGACGCACGAAGATCCGCTTCTGTTTTCCGAAGACCGACGACATGCTGACGGAAGCGGGAGAGCGCCTACAGAAGCTGCGCACGTTTGCCTGAGGCGGCCCGTGAGGCCGCGCTCGCAATCTGGCGCGCGGCGCTCGCCGCCGCCGACGTCCCACCCCTCGTCGACCGCGCGCTCGATCGTCTGCCCGTCGATCTGAGGCGTCGGCTTCCGGGCAGGCTCCTCGTCTTTGGCTGCGGCAAGGCCGGCGGCTCGATGGCGGCGGCGCTCGAGCGTGCGCTCGGTCCGGCGATTACCGAAGGCCTCGTCATCGTCAAGGACGGTTACACCGTGCCGACGGAGCGCATCGTCTTGCGAGAAGCCGGCCATCCCGTGCCAGACGCGCGCGGGCAGGCCGCGACCGAAGAGATGATTCGTCGTGTCCACGCCGCAAAAGCCGACGACCTCATCGTGTTCCTCGTCTCGGGAGGCGGCTCGGCACTGACGCCCGCGCCGGTTCCGCCGATCACGCTCGCGGAAGAGCAGGAAACGACGCGGCTCTTGCTGGCCGCCGGCGCGACGATCAACGACCTCAATGCGGTGCGCAAGCATCTCTCGTTCTTCAAAGGCGGGCAATTCGCGCGCGCGGCCGCCCCGGCCACCGTGATGGCGCTGATCCTCTCCGATGTCATCGGCGATCCGCTCGACGTCATCGCGTCCGGGCCAACGGCCCCCGATCCCACAACGTTCGCGGATGCGCTCGATGTGCTGCGGCGGCGTGGCGTGATCGCTCGCGTCCCGGCCTCGGTGCGCGCGCGGCTCGACGCCGGCGCGCGCGGCGAGATTGCGGAGACGCCGAAGCCTGGCGACCCTGTCTTCGAGCACGTGACGAATGTCGTGATCGGCAACAACGCCACCGTCGTGGAGGCGGCCGCCTCACAGGCGCGACGCTTGGGGTACCGCACCGAGATTCTCACGCGCGAGCTGCAGGGCGAGGCGCGCGACGTCGCGCGTGAGCTCGTTGCGCGTGCGAGGAGCGTGGCCGCACGCACCTGTCTGATCGCCGGTGGGGAAACGACGGTCACGGTCCGCGGGAGCGGACGCGGAGGCCGCTGTCAGGAGTTCGTCCTCGCGGCGGCGCTCGAGCTGACGCGCGAGGATCGGCTCGTCGTGCTCGCCGCCGGCACGGACGGCAGCGACGGTCCGACCGATGCGGCCGGCGCCATTGCCGACGCGATCACGATCCCGAATGGCGAGCGTTCCGGACGCTCGGCGCGCGCCGCGCTGGACGACAACGACGCGTTTACCTTTCTGTCGAGTGCAGGTGATCTGATCGTGTCGGGTCCGACCAATACGAACCTGCTCGACGTCTACGTCATGCTGCGCGATTGAAGGCAGTCGCCACCGTTCTGCTCATCGCGTGGGCGAAACGCTCTAAGCGACCAACATTCCACGCCCTGACGGGAGTTCCGCACACGGTTATCCACGGCTCGCCCACGAAATCGGTGGACGGGCGGATGTAGAGTTTTCTCCCCGGTGCCGCGGACGAATTCCGCGGTGCTATCGGATCGTCATCTCGTCGTCAGCGACCAGTACCGGTCGCGCCCCCGAGCGCACCGGCGCCCAGCGGTGATGTCGACGTCGTCCCGGTCGTTCCGAACGTCGAAGGGCCGGGCAACGCGCCGGTGATCGAGCTTCCGGACTGGAACGGCGTGGCGCCTAGCGTGCCTGGGATACCGCCAGTGATCGAACCGCCGGAGACGTTAGGCGTGCCGCCGAGCGTGCCGGGAATGCCGCCGGTCATGGACGGAGTGATGACTGGGTTTACCGGGGGAGCGAAGCCGGGGACCAGCGACGGAGTGACGCTCGGATTGATCGACGGAATGAGCCCCGGCGTCAACGATGGCGTGAGGCTTCCGGTCACCGAGGGACTGATGCCCGATGAAATGCCCGGTGAGGTTGCGAACGGGCTCACGGGAGCCTGCGCGAACGCCGGAGCGATGAAGAGTGCGATCGAACCGAGAATCGCCACGAGAAAACTGAACAACAGCATCTGTGCCTCCAAGACGATCGGATGCTCACATGATGTTGGAGGGCGGTCATGCGTTATAGGGCCGGATGGGCACGCACGACCGCTCGATCACGACGCGTCTGAGCGCGCGGCGTGTCGGTTTTGCAAAACGATCACCGTGTTATTCTTCGTCCGATGTCCGCTCAGAACCTCGTAGGAATGCTGCCTTCGGAGATGGAAGACCTCGCGGCAGAGCTCGGCGCGTCGCGCTATCGCGGACGCCAGCTTGCGACATGGATCTATCGCAAGGGTGTCGTGGACCTCGAGGCCATGACCGACCTGCCGAAGGAGTTTCGGGCGACACTCGCCGCGCGTGTCGTCTCGCGGCTGCCCGACGTCGAGCGTGAGACGCCGTCGCAGGATGGCAGCCGCAAGCTCGTGTTCCGGCTCGACGATGGCGCACGGGTGTCGAGCGTGCTGATGCCCGACGATGGGCGCGTCACCCTGTGTCTGTCGACACAGGTCGGCTGTGGGTATGCATGCGCGTTCTGTCTGACCGGCACCATGGGGCTGACGCGAAACCTCAGCGCGGCCGAGATGGTTGGGCAAGTGCTGAGAGCGAACGCCACCGAGCACGCCACACACTTGGTGTTCATGGGTATGGGGGAGCCGCTCGCCAACTACGCCGAGGTCCTCAGGACGCTGAAGATCTTGACGGATGCCAAGCTCGGCTTCGGGTACTCCCCGCGGCGCATCACGGTCTCGACGGTCGGTCTCGTGACCGGCATCGAAAAGCTCGGCCGAGAAAACCTCAAGGTCAATCTCGCGATCTCGCTGCATGCGGCATCCGACGAGATCCGCTCCCGCCTCATGCCCGTGAATCGCGCCTGGGATCTGGAGGCGTTGATGGGCGCGGTGCGGCGTTATCCGCTGGCGCCGCGGCAGCGCGTGTTCTTCGAGTACGTGTTGCTCGACGGCGTCAACGACGCGCCCGAGGAGGCGCAGCGTCTCGCGCGCCTCCTGCGCAACATCCGCGCGAAGGTCAATCTGATTCCGTTCAACGACTGGCCGGGCGCGGATTTCCGCCGGCCGCCGCTCGCGCGGATTCTGGCCTTCCAGTCGATCCTGCTCGAGGCCGGCGTCACGACCACCGTGCGCTGGAGCCGAGGTGAAGACATCGGCGCCGCGTGCGGGCAGCTGAAGGAGGCCGTGGCGTGAGTCGCCGCGTTGCCTTCGCCACGCTCGGCTGTCGCGTGAACCAGGTGGACACGCAGCAACTCCAGGCAGCCCTCGAGGCACGCGGGTTCTCCACGGTCCCGTTCGGAGCCGCGGCCGACGTGGTCATCGTCAACACCTGCACGGTCACGGCGCGCGCCGAAGTCTCCGACCGGCAGGCGATCCGGCGTGCGCGCCGCGCCAATCCTGAGGCTCGTGTCGTCGTGACCGGTTGCTGGGCACAGACGAGCGCGGATGAGGTTGCCCGCGAGGTGGGCGTGGACCTCGTGGTCGGCAACGCCGACAAGCCTCGGCTTCCGCTGCTGGTGGAGGAAGTGCTTCTCGCTCGTCGCGGATCGGCGCGCCTGGAGGTCGGCGACCTGCGTCACGCGCGGATCGCCAGTGATCCCCCCGCGCGTGCGCCGGGGCGCTCCCGCGCGTTCATCAAGGTTCAGGACGGTTGTCAGCACCGGTGCGCGTTCTGCATCGTCCCGCACGCCCGAGGTGAAAGCCGCAGCCTCGATCCACTCCGCGTGGTCGATCAGGTGCGCGGGCTCGTCGACGGCGGGCACACCGAGGTGACGCTCACCGGCGTCGACCTCGGTCATTACGGCGCGGATCTGGTGCCGCGTACGTCGCTGGCGGCGTTGCTGCGCGCGCTCGTCGACATTCCGGGGCTCCGCTGGCTGCGCCTGTCCTCGATGCTGCCGGCGTACTTCACCGGCGACGTCCTGGACATCGTTACGAGCGCGCCGACGATCGCGCCGCACTTCCACGTGCCGCTTCAGAGCGGCAGCGACCGCGTGCTGCGCGCAATGCGGCGGCCGTACACGGTGGCGATGTATCGGGCGGTCGTCGAGCGCCTGGCGCGCGCCATTCCACGGTTGGGCCTGGGCGCGGACGTGATCGCCGGCTTTCCCAGCGAGGGCACGGACGACGCGGCCGCCACACAGGCGCTCATCGAGGCGCTGCCGTTCACGTACCTGCACGTGTTTCCGTACTCCGATCGCAACGGAACGGAGGCGGTCACGCGACCCGGTCATATCGACCGGGCGACGAGCGCGCATCGCGCGGCGCGCCTGCGTGCGGTCGGCGCGGCGAAGGCCCTGGCGTTCCGACAGGCGCTGGTCGGCCGCACAGAAGACGTGCTGGTGCTCGAGACGCGCGACCGCGCGACGGGTGGGTTGGTGGGACTCACGGGAAATTACGTCGAGGTCGTGTTCGAAGGGCCGGACGCGCTCATGCGCCGCACAGCGCGTGTGCGACTGCTCGCTGCCGACGCGGGCGTGCGCGGTGAGCTCGTGGGGTCGGCGGAGCGCGTGCCGGCATGAACGGCGCCATCGGGATCATCGGGGGCAGCGGGCTCTATGAGCTGGAAGGCTTGACGAACGTTCGCTGGCGTCGCGTCCGCACGCCGTTCGGCGATCCCTCCGACGAGTTCTGCACCGGTGACTTCGACGGGCGACCGGTCGTCTTCCTGCCGCGGCACGGCCGCGGGCATCGCCTCACACCGACGGAGCTGAACTTCCGCGCCAACGTGTGGGGGCTGAAGTCGCTGGGGGTGGAGTGGATCATCTCGGTGTCGGCCGTCGGGAGCATGAAAGAGGACGTCCGGCCGCTCGACCTGGTGATCCCCGACCAGTTCGTGGATCTGACCAAGCGCCGCGTCTCCTCGTTCTTCGGCGATGGTATCGTCGCCCACGTCGGCATGGC
>Ga0075423_10006273_pt1 | contig 11154 bp, 11 predicted proteins | sample SoiMethybrSBSTD2_FD_80114 | JGI IMG/M metagenome (GOLD analysis project Ga0075423, IMG submission 80114) | Bulk soil microbial communities from a Populus tree surrounding site in Tennessee, USA - Soil MetaG P. TD hybrid SBSTD2 | ecosystem: Environmental > Terrestrial > Soil > Tree plantation...
CCGCGGGTGCAGGCCCTCGAAGCTTTCGATCTGCTGCCGGATCTCGGGCGAGCAGTTGAGGAGGACCCAGCCCGCCCCATCGGCGCTGACCGCCACCGACTCCTGGGTGCGGGCCGCGGCCTTCAGCGTGCCGTCACGAACGCCGCGACAGTTGGGGCATCCGCAATTCCACTGCGGGAAGCCGCCGCCGGCGGCGGAGCCCAGGACTCGGATGCGCACGATAGATCCCCCGGAGACGCGACAGCCCCCGGACTCGGCGAGGGGCCGAGAGGGGGCTGCAGGTTCTTCCGCGGCAGGCGCCGCCTAGAAGCGGTCGTCGTCCTGCCGGTCGAAGTCGTCCTGGTAGGAGTTGATCTCGGCGTCCATCTTCACTTCGATGAAGTCCGGCGCTTCCCAGGTCATCGCGCTCACCTCCGGTAAGAGGGTTCTAATCCGGGTGGTCCCCTGGATACTAACCAAAGCAGGGTAGGGCCGTCAACCCCGCCTTCAACGGCCTCGCCATGGTATCGGCCCCAGGGCAAACGTATACTAGCGGGCCGGAGGAACCAGCCCATGTCACCCAGCGCCGACGAGCTCATCTACGAGGTGAAGGACAAGATCGCCACCATCACGCTCAACCGGCCCGACAAGATGAACGCGTTCACGGGGCCCATGATCGATGCCTGGGCGGGCTCCCTGAACGAGGCCCAGCGCGATCCCGCCGTCAACGTGGTGATCGTGACCGGCGCGGGGAAGGCGTTCTGCTCCGGCGGCGACGTGGGCCGCATGGGCGACAGCCGGCCGAGCCCCCTCGACCACAAGAACGGGCTCTGGGAGGCCATCCACCGCATACCCAAGACGCTCGAGGCGATGGACAAGCCGGTGATCGCGATGGTCAACGGCGTCGCGGTGGGCGCGGGCATGGGCATGAGCCTCATGTGCGACATGCGCATCGCCGCCGATACCGCCCGCTTCTCCACGGGCTACGTGCGCGTGGGGCTCGTGCCGGGCGATGGCGACACCTACTTCCTGCCGCGCCTCGTCGGCACCGCGAAGGCGCTGGAGCTCCTCTGGACGGCCGACTTCATCGAGGCGCCCGAGGCGCTGAAGCTCGGCATCGTGAACCGGGTCGTGCCCGCGGCCGAGCTGCGCGAGGCGACGTACGCCTTCGCCGCCCAGGTCGCGAACGGGCCGCAGGTGCCTATTAGAATGATCAAGAGATTGGTCTACCAGAGCATGCGGCTCGATCTCCGCACGCACCTGGACCTGGTCTCGTCCCACATGGCCGTGGTGCGCGAGACCGCGGACCACAAGGAAGGCGTGCAGGCGTTCAAGGACAAGCGTCCGCCCCAGTTCACCGGACGCTGAGCCGGTCGCGCGATGGCCGGCGCTCCCGTCACCGCCCAGGACGCGATGCCCGTCACGCGCGGGCTCAACTACTTCCTGGTCGACGGCGGCTTTCAGCAGCTCTGCGAGTCCGTGATGGGGGCCGAGACCTACGCCCTCGCGCGCCCCCACCTGGTCGCGATGGGCGAGGTCGCCGGCGGCGAGCTCGACGCGCTCGCGCACGCCGCCGACAAGAACCCGCCCGTTCTCCGGTCCTGGGACGAGCGGGGCCAGCGCATCGACGAGGTGGTGTTCCATCCTTCATATCGGCGGATGGAGGAGCTGGCGTTCAGCCGCTTCGGGCTGGCCGCCCTGTCCCACCGCCCCGGCGTGCTCGACTGGCCGGGCCCCGTGCCGCACGTGGTGAAGTACGCGCTCACCTATCTCTTCGGCCAGTCCGAGTTCGGTCTCCTTTGCCCGGTCAACATGACGGACTCCGGCGCCCGCATGCTGCGCCACTACGGCAGCGCCGAGCTCCAGGCGCGCTATCTGCCCGGGCTCACCGCGACCGACATGGTCGCGCTGCGCCAGGGCACGCAGTGGATGACGGAGAAGACGGGCGGCTCCGACGTGGGCGCCGCCACCACGGTGGCGAAGCGCGGCGCCGACGGTCTCTGGCGCCTCTGGGGCGACAAGTGGTTCTGCTCGAACGTCAACGCCGACGTGGCGTTCACCCTCGCCCGGCCGGAGGGCGCCCCCGATGGCACGCGCGGGCTCGCGATGTTCCTCGTGCCGAAGGCGCTCGCGGACGGGCGGCGGAACGACCTCACGGTGAACCGGCTCAAGGACAAGTTCGGCTCGCGCTCGATGGCGAGCGGCGAGGTGACGTACGCCGGCGCCGTCGCCTATCCGGTGGGCGATCTCGACCGAGGGTTCAAGCAGATGATGGAGATGGTCAACGTCTCCCGCCTCTCCAACGCCCTGCGCTCCTCGGCGCTCATTCGCCGGGCCGTGCTCGAGGCGCTCACCCACGCGCGGGCGCGGGTGGCGTTCGGGCGCGTCCTCGCCGAGCTGCCCCTCCTGCGCGCGCAGCTCCTCCAGATGGTGGTGGACTCGGAGGCGGCGGCCACGGTGGTGCTCCACGCCGCGGCGACCCTCGACCGGTGGGACCGGGGCGAGGCCGCCGCCCGCGCGCTCTTCCGCATCATCACGCCGCTCGCGAAGTACTGGATCACCCAGCATGCGCGCCTGGTCACCGCAGAGGCGATGAACGTGCGCGGCGGCAACGGCTACATCGAGGAGTGGGTGAATGCGCGGCTGGTGCGCGACAGCTACCTCGGGTCCATCTGGGAAGGAGCCAGCAATGTGGTCGCGCTCGACGTGCAGCGCGCCATCCTGCGCGAGGCCGCCCACGAGCCGCTGCTCGCCTTCCTCGGCGAGCGCCTCGCGCGGGTGACAGCGGCGGCGGCCAAGCCCTGGGTGGACGTGGCGCGGGAAGCGCTGGAGACGGCGCGACGGCGCATCGGGGGCTGGGCGGCCCTTCCGCGCGCCGAGCAGGAGCTGGAGGCGCGGCCCGTGGCCGACGCGCTCTACCATCTCCTCGCGGCCTCACTGCTGCTCGCCGACGGCCAGGCCCTGCTCGATGGCAAGAGCGACGCGCACCGGCTGCTCAGCGGCGCGCTCTATCTCCGGCGCTGGGTCGTGTCGCGCGAGGCGGGCGCCTCGCCCTTCGGCCTCCGCGAGATCGAGTGGCTCGACGCGCTCGCCGACTTCCGGCCGGTTCCCCTCGGCGCGCTCGCCTAGACGGCGCGAGCCCGTGATCGGCGGCTAGCCGACCAGGGCGGTGTGCGCCGCAATCTCGGCAGCGCGGACCATCATCGGCAGATCCATGCTCGGCTCATCCAGCGCGTGCGAGGCCACCATCGAGGGCAGGAACGGGAGATGGATGAAGCCCGCCGGGATGTGGCGTCCGCCCTCGTTCAAGACGTGCAGGGCGGTGTAGAGGGTGTAGTTGCAGAGGAACGTCCCCGCGGTGTTCGACACGTAGGCGGGAATGCCCTCGGCGGTGAGCGCCTCCAGGATGGCGGCGAGCGGGAGGGTGGTCAAATGCGCGGCGGGCCCGCCGGCCACGCACGCGGTGCCGCGCACGACGTCGCCGCGATTGTCGGGCAGGCGATAGTCCATCACGTTCAGCGCCGCGCGCTCGAGCGCCACCCGCATGCGTCCGCCCGCCAGGCCCAGCATCACGACGGCGCGGAGGCCGGGTTCGGCGAGCGCGGGGAGCAGCGCGGCGCGCGCTTCCTCGTGCTGCACGGGCAGGACCACCGCCCGTACCGCCGCGTCGCGCACGCGGCGGCCGTCGAGCGCCTTCGCGACTTCCCGGGACGGATTGGCGGTGTCGCCGCCGAAGGGCTCGAAGCCGGTCACGAGGACGTGGCCGCCGATGGGCATGGGCTAGATGGGGCGGGCTCCCGCGCGGTGGCGCTGCGCGAGGGCCTGATAGCCGGCGGGATTCATCTGGACCCAGCGCTCGGCGGGTGTGCCGGCCAGGGGGCCGCGCACCTTGCAGGGCGCACCCATCGCGAGCACACCCTCGGGGATGTCGGTGCCGGGAGTCACCAGCGAGCCCGCCGCGATCATCGAGCGGGCGCCGATCTTGGCGCCGTCGAGCACCGTAGAGGAATTTCCTATGAGAGCTTCCTCCCCGATGGTCGCCGCGTGCACCATGCAGAGGTGACCGATGGTGGCGCCGGGGCCGACCTCCGTGCCGCCCGCGGGCGTGACGTGGATGACCGAGCCATCCTGCACGTTGGCGCCACGGCGGATCACGATCGGTGAGAAGTCGGCACGGATCACCGTGCCGTACCACACCGAGGCGTTCTCCTCGACGGTCACGTCACCGATGATGCTGGCGGTAGGGGCGATGAAGGCGGTGGGATGGATCTTCGGCGTCTTGCCCTCGAACGAGAAGAGTGGCATGGCATAACGCTAGCATCCGGCTGCTAGACATGGCAACCGGTGGGGGGTACGCTTCGCCCCACGCGCGTTGCCATGACGAGCCCCGCATGAGCACCCCCAAGATCGTCGCCGTCGCCACGGCCACACCGCCCCACCGCTTCGATCAGGCCACCGTCCTGCGCATGGCGGGCTACCCCGACGCGCAGCGCGTCGGCTTTTTCGCCAACAGCCAGATCGAGGGCCGGTATCTCTATTTCGATCCCGCCATCTTCAGGCAGGACGAGACGCCCCAGGAAAGCGTCGATCAGCTGAACGATCGCTTCCGCCGCGGGGCTCTCGAGCTGTCCGCGGAGGCCACGCGCAAGGTCATCGCCCAGGCGGGGTGGGCGGCCGAGGACGTGGACTTCATCGCCACCACCACCTGCACCGGCCGCCTCTGCCCGAGCCTCGACGCGCATCTCGTGAGCCTGCTGGGCTTCCGGACCGACGTGCAACGCGCGCACGTGGGCGACACGGGATGTGCCGCCGCGATGGTGGCGCTCCAGCAGGCGTGGAATCACCTGCGCGCGTTCCCGCGCCACCGGGCGGTGGTAGTGGCGGTGGAGCTGTGCTCGGCCGCCTACTACCTCGACGACCGGCTCGAGAGCGCGGTCGCCCACGCGATCTTCGCCGACGGCGCCGGCGCGCTGGCCCTGTCGTGCGACGGCGACGGCCCGGCCATCGTGGAGCACCGCACCCTGTTCCGGCCCGAGCATCTGAGCGCGATGGGCTTCGAATATCCGGGCGGGCGTCCGCGCGTGGTGCTCTCCAAGGAGGTGCGCCGCATCGGGGGCGGCATGATGCGCGACATGGCGGAGATCCTGATGGCGACCCACGGCCTCAAGAAGGAGGACGTGGCCCACTTCGTCCTGCACTCCGCCGGACGCCGGGTGATCGAGCAGGCCAAGACGCTGCTCGAGCTGACCGACGCGCAGATCGCCCATTCCCGCCACGTGCTGCGCGTGTTCGGCAACATGTCGTCCGCGACCATCCTCTTCGTGCTCGAGGAAGCGCTGCGCTCCGGCGCGCCCCAGCCGGGCGACTGGGGGCTGATGATCGCCCTGGGTCCCGGCTTCGCCGCCGAGGGCGCGCTGCTGCGCTGGTAGATGCGTCTCGTCCGACCGCTCTCGCGCGCCGCCGGCGCCGTCGAGCTGCTGGACGGTCCCGTCCCGTTTGCGGAGCGCGCGCGAAGCCTCGCCGACGTGGCGCGCCTCAACGGCGCCTTCGGCGGCCGCCTTCTCACCCTGCGCCACGTGCGGCGCCTGCTCGCCCGCCTCCCCGCGGGGCGTGCCGCCACCGTGCTCGACCTCGGCACCGGCAGCGGCGACATCCCCCGCGCCGTCGTGCGCTGGGCGCGTCGCGCGGGACGCCCGATCCGGGTGATCGCCCTGGACCTCGACGGGCCCACGCTCGAGGTGGCGCGCCGCACGGTGACGGGCTATCCCGAGATCACCCTGCTGCGGGCGGATGCGCTCGCCGCCCCCTTCCGGGAGCACGCGGTCGACGTCGCCATCTCCTCGCTGACACTGCATCACCTCGAGCCCGCCGCCGCCACGGCGTATCTCGCCGCGATGGGCGCAATCGCCCGAGTGGGCGTGGTCGTCAACGACCTCGCGCGGAGCCGGCTCGGCTGGGCGACGATGTGGCTCGTCACGCGCCTGTGCGCCTGCGGGCGCATGTCGCGCCACGACGGGCCGCTCTCCGTCCGCCGCGCCTACACGGCGGAGGAGGTGCGCGGGCTCTGCGCGCGCGCCGGCCTCGAGCGCGTGGCGGTGCGCCGCTACGCGCCCCTGCTGCGTCTCTGCGCGGCCACCGAATAGGACGAGCGCCCGATGACGCCGTACGACGCCATCGTCGTGGGTGGGGGCCCGGCGGGGAGCGCGACGGCGATCCTGCTCGCCGAGCGGGGCTGGTCGGTGCTGCTGCTGGACAAGGCGGCGTTTCCCCGTCCGAAGATCTGCGGTGAGTATCTCTCGCCGGAGTCGGCCCGGATCCTGGATCGCCTGGGCGTGCTCAAAGACGTGGACGCGGCGGCGCAGCCCATCGCCGGCATGCGCATCGTGGCCCCGGATGGTCGGCGCCTGGAAGGACGCTACCCCGCGCGGGGGCCGTGGCCCGGCTACCGTGAGCACGGGCTCGCGATCCCCCGCGAGATCCTCGACCGCCTCCTGTTCGAGCGCGCGCGGATCCTGCCCCTCGACGCGCGGGAGCGCCACCGCGTCACCGAGCTTCGGCGTGATGCCGGGGCGGTGGTGGGCGTGGGCTACGAGGACGCGGAGGGCCGCCACCGGGTGGCGGCGGCGCGCCTGGTGGTCGGCGCGGACGGACGCGCGTCGGTGGTCGCGCACGCGCTCGGCCTCGTCCGGCCGCATCGCCTTCAGCGCATGGCGCTGATCCAGCACGTGACCGGCGTCGCGGGCTTCGGGGACCTGGGCGAGGTCTACGTGGACCCGCCCGACTACGCGATCCTCAACCCCGTGGCGCCGGGCGTCGTCAACCTGGGGCTGGTGGTGCCGCACGCGCATGCGCGTGCGTTCCGTGGCCGGCTCGAGACCTTCTTCGCCGCCCGCCTGAAGCAGCTCCGTCACCTGGCCCCGCGGCTCGCGGGGCTGCAGGCCGCGGGGCCGCTGATGGCGATGGGCCCGCTCGCCTATCGCGTCGACGAGCCTGCGGTGGACGGCGTCGCCCTCGTCGGCGACGCGGGCGGCTTCTACGATCCGTTCACCGGCGAGGGCCTGCACACCGCGCTGCGCTCGGCCGAATTGCTCGCCGAGATCGCGCACGCGGGGCTGCGCGCGGGCGGGTGCACCGCCGCGGCCCTGCGCCCCTACGCCCGCGCCCGCCGCGACGCGTTCCGCGGCAAGGAGCGCCTGACGCGCGCGCTCCAGGCGCTGATCGCGCGCCGGCGCGCCGCCAATCTCGCCGCGCGCATCCTCGCCGCGCGGCCCGCGCTGCTCGCGACGGTGATGGGCGTGCTCGGCGACTTCGTCCCGCCCGCGGCGCTGCTGCGCCCGGGGCTCCTGATGCGCGCCGCTCGCGGTTGACAGTTCGGATATGCCATGACAGGCTGCAATTCAGCGATAGGACCCAGCGTTCTTATATGCGAATAGCCGACCCAGCGCCCGGTGCACCAGCGCCGCGTCCCCGCGACGCGGGCCCGCGGGCCATCGGCCGGGTGCTCGAGTCGCTGGAGATCCTCGCGCGCGAGCGGGGCGGGCAGACGCTCAGCGAGCTGTCTCACCGGTTGTCGTCCCCCAAGTCGAGCCTCTTCTACCTCCTTCGTTCGCTGAACCGGCTGGGCTACCTCGTTCGCGGGGAGGATGGGCGCTACCGGCTCGGGCCCGGCGCCTTCACCTTCGCCATGGCCGCCCTGTCCAACCGCGAGCTGCCGGAGCTCTCGCGGCCGTTCCTCGAGGACCTGGCCGCCAAGTGCGGCGAGACCGCGCTGATCGGCACGCTGGCCTCCGACGGCGCCGTCGCCGTCTACATCGATCGAGTGGAGAGCCACAATCCGGTGCGCTACACGGTGTCGGTGGGCGATCAGCGGCCGCTCTACTGCTCGGCGCTGGGCAAGCTGCTCCTGGCCTACATGCCCGCCGAGCAGCAGGAGGACTACTTCCGGACGGTGAAGCTCAAGCCGATGGCGCGGCACACCATCACCGATCGCGCCACGCTGAAGAAGCACCTCGCGGAGATCCGGCGCCTGGGACTCTCGGTGACCCGAGACGAGCTGTCGGAGGGCTCGGCCGGCCTCGCCGCGCCCATCTTCGGACGCGACGGCCAGGTGCTCGCCGCCCTCGTGGTGGGAGGGCCGACGGTGCGCATCGGTCCGAACCTCGCCCGGTTCAGCAAGATGACCAAGGAGACGGCCCGCGCGATCTCGCGGGTCCTGGGCGCCGGCGAGGAGTCCGTCGCGACGGTGGCGGAAGCGCGCTGACGCGCGCCGGCCCGCTCAGCGGGCCCGGGCTCGGCTCCGCCGCTTGACCGGCGCTTTGTCCTCGTCGCCCGCCGCCGGTGGCGCTCCCGCGACCAGCGTGGGCAGGCTCGCGTCGCGCAGGGGCTTGCCGATGTGATCGCGGACCCAGCGGCCATCCCACCACTCGAGCGGTGTCACCGAGATCCCGTGGATCAGCACCTCGTAGTGCAGGTGATCGCCGACCGCGAGGCCGGTCGTGCCGGTGCGGCCGAGCTCCTGCCCTTTCTGCACCGAGTCGCCCTCCTTCACCGTCAGCGACGATAGGTGCGCGTAGAGCGTCTGCAGCCCCCAGCCGTGGTCGAGGATCACCGCGTTGCCGTAGATCGTCAGGGGGCCGGCGTGGAGCACGGTGCCCGAGTTCGCCGCCGGCACCGGGCTGTGCTTGAGCGAGGCGAGGTCGTAGCCCAGGTGCACCTGGACGTCGATCTCGCGGCCCTCGTAGCGGTAGGAGCGCGTCTCCGCGAAGTTCGAGAACACCTTGGAGTTGTGGGGCTGCAAGAAGGCGCCCTCGAACAGGGGCCGCGGCTGGGTCCGGGTGGCCAGCTCGCGCTTCTTCTGCTCGGCGGCCTGGCGCTGATCGCGGTTGATGCGGAGGAACGCGGCGACGAGCGCCTCGCCCTGGGCATTGGCCTGCTCGGGCAGGAGCTCCGCCACCTTCTCCTTGAGAAACGCCTCCTTCACGTCGATCACATCCGTGGGAAACTTCCGCGCCTTGATCTCGGCGGCGATGGGTCGCGTGACCGCGTTGCCGGCCTCGTCCTGGGCGAGCACGCTGATGCCCCCTCGTGGCGCGTTCCACGGCAGGGCTAGCATGCCGACGAGGACGCCGGAGTCCGCGGCCCCCGCGGGGAAGGCGGGGAAGAAGAGCCCGCCCGCGTTCACGCCCACCCGGGAGGCGCCCTTCGCGCGGAAGACCACGAGCCCGCCGCCGCCCTGGGCGAGGTAGCGGGTGAACGAGAGCACCTCGAGGGTCGGGGGGGTGAAGTCGAGCGTGACCGGGATCGAGAGCACGGGCCGATCGTCCACGCGGAGCAGCCGCCAGAAATTGTCCCGCGCGCGGACCTCCAGCGTTGCCTGGCCCTCGCGCAGGCCGGTGTTGCGTCCCTCGACGGTGAAGTCGACCTTCTGCTCGGGACTGGGCGTGGCGAACGTCTGGCCGGTGAGGACCACCCGGCCCTGGCCTTGCACGAGGCGTACCTCGGTGCTCACCACCGCGCCGCGCTCCGCGCGGAGGGTGAGGCTCAGCGGTGTCTTGACCCCGATGAAGCGCGGGGCGGGGACGAGCTCGGCGCGCACCCCGTGCACGCTCTGCCGCCATGCGACGACCGATACCCCGACCACGATGAGGAGGGCGGGGAGGAGGACGAGATAGAACCAGAACCGGGCGCCGAGCCGAGCCACCCGGGGATCATACCGACCCGCACGTCGGGGCGTCAATTTCGTGCTAGAAGGGGCCATGGGAGCGCGCGTGGGTCGCGCCGCGGCGGCGCTGGGGCTCGCCGCGAGCGCCGTCGCGCACCTGCTGAGCTTCACCCCGCTGGGCGCCCGCGTGCCCGACGCGTTCATCGTCGCGCTGTTCGCGGGCGCGGTCGCGCTGCTCGTCGTGATGCTCGCCCGGCTCCGCCGGCGCGCCGCGCCGGCCCGCGCGTGGCGCCGGGTGGAGGTGCTCGACTGGCGCGCGCTCTCGCGACGCGTGCCGCCGCCGCTCCGCGGCCTCGTCGCCGCCGTCGCCGCCTACTCGCTCCTCAACTTCGGCCTCGCCGTCCTCGCCGAGGCGGGCGCGCTCCGCATCGCCACCGGGCACGGCCTGTTCTTCTACCTGATTCCTCTCGTGTACTTTGCCCACGTGGAGCCCACCTTGAGTTGACACCCGGAACCCGTTTTGGATAGAGTGATTCGGGTTTGTTCCCGAAAGCACATACATGTCACGACTCGTCTGGCTGATCCCGCTCTTCCCGCTCCTCGGAACCGTGATCAACGCCGTGGCCGGACGCCTCGTCGGCGACCGCGCCCACTGGGTCGCCGTGCCCGCGCTCGGCGCCGCCTTCCTCACCTCGTGCGCGGTGTTCGCGCGCGTGTGGGCAGGCGAGACCTATAACGGCGCGCTCTTCTCGTGGATCGGCGCCGGCACCTTCCAGACGCCGGTCACCGCCCAGGTCGATCAGCTCTCCGCGGTCATGCTGCTCGTGGTCACCGGCGTGGGCTTCCTCATCCACCTCTATTCGGCCGGATACATGCACGGCGACCCCGGCTACGCGCGCTTCTTCACCTATCTCAACCTCTTCGTGTTCTCGATGGTGATGCTGGTCCTCGCCGGCAACTTCCTCGTCCTCTTCGTGTTCTGGGAGGCGGTGGGGTTGTGCTCCTACCTCCTCATCGGCTTCTGGTACGAGAAGAAGTCCGCGACGGACGCGGGGAAGAAGGCCTTCATCGTGAATCGGGTGGGGGACTTCGGCTTCGTCCTGGCCATCATCCTCATCTGGGTGACCTTCGGCACCCTCGACTACGGCGCCGTCTTCGCCAAGGCCGACACCTCCATCGCCGCCGGCACCTACACCGCGATCGCCCTGCTCCTGTTCATGGGGGCGTGCGGCAAGTCCGCACAGGGGCCGCTCTTCACCTGGCTGCCCGACGCGATGGAGGGCCCGACGCCAGTGTCCGCCCTCATCCACGCCGCCACCATGGTGACGGCGGGCGTGTACATGGTGGCGCGCTGCCACAAGCTGTTTGAGATGTCGCCCATCGCCTTCGAGGTGGTGGCGTGGGTGGGCGGCCTCACCGCCGTCTTCGCCGCGACCATCGCGCTCGCCCAGACCGACATCAAGCGCGTGCTCGCGTACTCCACGATCAGCCAGCTCGGCTACATGTTCGTGGGC
>Ga0075423_10006276_pt1 | contig 11153 bp, 10 predicted proteins | sample SoiMethybrSBSTD2_FD_80114 | JGI IMG/M metagenome (GOLD analysis project Ga0075423, IMG submission 80114) | Bulk soil microbial communities from a Populus tree surrounding site in Tennessee, USA - Soil MetaG P. TD hybrid SBSTD2 | ecosystem: Environmental > Terrestrial > Soil > Tree plantation...
GCCGAGCGCCAGCTGCTGGCCCACCCGTTCGACGGGTTCTGGCGCAGCATGGACACCTTCAAGGACAAGCAGTACTTCGACGAGCTCGTGGCCCAGGGCAAGACACCCTGGCAGGTCTGGAAGCGCTGAGAGGGAGGCCGCCCGTGGCTGCTCCGGCCATGCGCCGCGGCGATGCTTAGGCTCCTGCGGGAGCTCCAGCGCCACCGGGATCTCCTCTACATGCTCACGTGGCGCGACATCAGCATCAAGTATCGGCAATCGGTGATGGGATTCTTCTGGGCCCTGCTGATGCCGCTGCTGATCGTCGGCGCCGGGGTGCTGGTCCGGGTCGGACTGGCCACCGTGTCGGGCAAGCCGATGGTGCCGTCCCAGATCACCACGGTGGCGCTGAAGGCCTTGCCGTGGTCGTTCTTCGTGGCCTCCCTCCGCTTCGCCACGTCGAGCCTGGCCGCCAACGCGAGCCTCGTCACCAAGATCGCCTTCCCGCGGGCGGTCTTTCCGGTCTCCGCGGTCCTGTCCCAGCTCTTCGATTTCGCCGTCGCGTCACCGGTGGTGCTGGTGCTGCTGGCGGCGGCCTCGGTGCGGCCCGGCGCCCGAGTGCTGTGGGTGCCGGTGCTGCTGGGCCTGCTGCTGCTGCTGACGACGGGACTGGCCCTCCTTCTCTCGGCCGCCAACCTGTTCTTCCGGGACGTCAAATACCTCGTGGAGATCGTCCTGACCTTCGCGATCTTCTTCACCCCCGTCTTCTACGACGTCGAGATGTTCGGGGCCCGCGGGGCATGGCTGATGCTGAACCCCATCGCGCCGATCCTGGAAGGGCTCCGATCGAGCGTGATCGAGGACCGGACGCCGGTCCTCGGCTGGACCCTCTACTCCGCCGTCGTCGCCCTCGCGCTCGCCGGCATCGCTCCGGTCGTGTTCCGGCGGCTCGAGCCGAAGTTCGCCGAGAGGATCTAAGGGTGCCCGGCGCCGCCATCCAGGCCCGGAGCCTGTACAAGAAGTTCCGCAAGGGGGAGATGTACGACACTTTGCGGGACCTGCTGCCCGCGCTCGCCCGCCACTCGATCGCGAGCGCGAAGGAGGAGCTGCGCGAACGCGAGTTCTGGGCCCTGCAGGACGTGTCGTTCGAGGTGGCTCGGGGCGAGGCGTTCGCGATCATCGGACCCAACGGGTCGGGAAAGAGCACGCTCCTGAAGCATCTCTCCGGAGTCATGGCGCCGACCTCCGGCTCCGTGGAGGTGGGGGGACGGCTGTCGGCGTTGATCGAGGTCGGGGCCGGATTCCACGAGGACCTGACGGGGCGCGAGAACATCTTCCTCAACGGCACCATCCTGGGCATGACCCGCGAGGAGATACGGCGCAAGTTCGACGCGATCGTGGACTTCTCCGGCATCGAGGAATTCCTCGACACCCCCGTCAAGCGCTACTCCTCGGGCATGTACGCGCGCCTCGGCTTCGCGGTGGCCGTCCACGTCGAGCCCGAGATCCTCGTGGTCGACGAGGTGCTGAGCGTCGGTGATCGGCTCTTCCAGCAAAAAGGCCTGGAGAAGATGCGGTCCGTGGTCGCGAGCGGGGCGACGGTCGTCTTCGTCTCCCACAACCTGCACGCCGTGGCCGGCCTGTGCCAGCGGGCGATCCTGATGGACCGCGGGTCGGTGGTGGCCCGGGGGACGGCGACCGACGTGATCCGCGCGTACCTGGAGCGGGACGCGGCGAAGAGCTCCCCGGCCGACGGCGAAGACGCCTACCTGTCGGACGTCACCCTGCGGGGCGAGGCGGGCGAGACGCTCCGCTTCGAGTCCGGGGAAAAGATGTTCCTCGACGTCGAGGTGAGCGCCCGCCGCCGCTGCGAGAAGCTGGCGGTCGTCGTCGAATGCGTGGACGAGGAGCAGTATCTCGCGTTCAACACCTCGACCGCCCGGTTGGGCGAAGCGCCGTTCGACCTCGAGGCGGGGGAATCCTTCCGGACGACACTCGAGATGACGGTCAACCTCGCGCCGGGCACGTTCCAGCTCGGCGCATACCTCTACCGCTACGACACCGAGCACACCTACGACGAGCGCCTGCGGGCGGCGACGTTCTACGTGACCTCGGCCAGCGACGTCCGGGGGATCGCCCATCTCCAGCCGCGGGTCATCCGGTACGTCAAGGCCAGCCGCTAGACGTGCCGAGCTCCTGCCCCAGCCACAACGTGACGGCCAGGAGGGTCTTGACGGCGGCGGAATCGACGATGGGGTCCTCGCCGCTCCACCGCGCCTCGGCCGGCGGCAGGAGCGCGTCATAGGCCCGCCGATCGAAGACGGAGTAGGCGATCTCGCGGGCGGGCTCCGCCGCGCGCCGCGCCTGGCGCCAGCGGGGAGAGTTGAAGTCGTGAGTGCGATAGTAGAAGCGCCTCTCTCGCCTCGGCAGTCCGATGCGGTCGCCCAGGCGGCGGAGACGCCGCGCCAACGCGCCGCGCAGGAGCTGCCCGGCGCTTGGCAGCAGCGGGGTGGTGTCCCGGGCGTTTCGGTCCAGGGGCAGGGCGGCCAGCCGGGGATAGAACCGCTTGAGGACCTCGATCTCGAGCCGCCGCTCCGCGAGCAGTCCCAGAGGCACTCCTCCGGCCACCTCCAGGACTTCCCGGTCGAGCGCGGGCAGACACGGCCAGGCGCCGAAGGCAACGGTCGGCAGGACCTGACCGACCCAGTAACGCTGGCGGTGGGCGAGGTCGAACTGCCAGGCCCGCGACAGCTCACCATCGCCGGCCGATTCGTAGCTCCGGCGCACCGCGTCACGTACGGCCTGCACGCAGTCGCCGGCCCACTCCGGCCTCAGCAGCCGGCGAAGCACATCGACGGGAAGGCCGTAGGCGTTGAGGCGCGCGAAGAAGCGCTCGTGGCTGCACCGATCCCGCTCCGTGTCGTAGCACCAGTCGATGTGGCTCCCGCCCACGACGGCGTCCATGACGTAACCGGTGACGAGCGGCGAGGGGAACATCGCGGCGATGGCCGCCAGGTCACCCTCCTCGATGGCCAGGCTCGACGTGACCCCCTCCCACCGGATCCGGCGCTCGAGGGGGACCGGCCGCGCGTCCTCGGGCACCCGCGTGTGCGGCAGCCGGAGCTCCTCCGCGACGCCTCGCGCGCAGGTGAACTCGATGTCGCTCGGGGCGCCGAGGGTGAACGCGGTGGCGGACACCCCCTGGCGGGCGAGAAGCCCCGCGAGGAGTCGGGAATCCAGGCCCCCGGAGAGCATGAGCGTTGGCGGTGTCTCGGGAAGGACATGTCGTCGGCACGAGCGCACCAGCGCGTCGTGGAGGCGATGCGCGCATTCCGGAAGGGGCGCGTCGTGATGGATCGTGGAGACGGGGACGACGTAGTGCCGCTCCTCCTCCGGGTCGCGGCCGGGGGAGGCGCGAAGCACATGCCCGGGCGCCAGCCGCTTCACCCCGCGGTACAGCGTCCGGCCGTCGACGAGCCCGCCCGTCAGCAGGAGGCCGATCAAGCCCATGGGATCGAGCGCGGGCCGAAACGAGTCGTGCGTCTGGAACAGAGGCAGGTGGGAGGCGGCGAGCACCGTGTCTTCGGTCGAGCTGTAATAGATCGGGAACATGCCGAGGACGTCGGTGGCGACGGTGAGCGTCCCGTGACCGTCGAAGGTCGCGGCGAGATGGTAGCCATCGCAGGGCGGGGGGACCTCCCCGCCCGCGCTCAGACCGTCGTAGTCGCGCGGCGTCAACCGGGCCGGGCCCGGACCGCAGATCACGTCGCCCACGAGAACGGTCGCGCGGACCGCGTCCGCCCGGTGCTGGATACGGGCGGTCGGGCCCGTCCCCCATGCCGCGCCGATCGGGCCGATCTCGACGGAATCGATGGTCAGCGGGCCCAGCTCGCCGAGGGCCACCTTCGCGGCGTCCAGGGCGCGCCGCCGGCGCTCGCCGTTCGCATCCCGCACGAAGAGGACGCTGGCCACGCGCGAGAGCGTATGTTAGAAGCTCCGGCGCGGGCAACGCTGCTTCTCTGTCTGATGCTGGCCCGGCCGGCCGGGGCCGAGGTCGAGGGATTCGGTAAGGCCGCGGTCGGGGGCGCCGGCGGGGACACCTGCCGCGTGCTGACGACGGCCACGGCGGGCGCCGGTTCCCTTTCCGCCTGCCTCCAGAGCCAGCGTGGACCGCGCACGATCGTGTTCGGTGTCGGGGGCCGCTTCATCCTCCCCCAGGGCACCCACGTGAGCCGGAGCCGTCTCACGATCGACGGTACGACCGCCCCCGCGCCGGGGGTGACGATCAAGCAGACCTGGGCGCGGAACGGCTTCGGGATCGAAGCGCAGCCGCGGGCGCCCGTCCACGACGTGATCGTGCGCGGCATCCGCTTCGAGGGGTGCTGGTCGGGCAGCGGGGACGAGAGCGGGGGCGACGACCTCTTCGGCCTCGACGGGGAGGACGCCGAGATCTACAACGTCGTCATCGACCACTGCACCTTCACCAACGCCGCCGACGGGACCGTGGACATTACCCGCGAGGTCCGCGACGTCACCGTTCAATGGTCGCTGTTCTACGGCAATCCGCTGACGATGCTGGTCAAGTACGGGACGCGACAGCGGCTCAGCCTGCACCACAACGTCTGGTCGAAGAACTCGGAGCGCAATCCGCAGCTCAAGGGTGACCTGCGCACCGTCGACTTCGTGAACAACGTCGTTCACGACTGGTCGCTCCCGTCCGATCCCACTCACCGGGACGGCTACGGCACGCTCTTCTGGGCGGGCGGCGGGCCGTCCGACCCGCCCGGCTCTCCCTCGGGCAACGTGGTGAACAACGCGTTCGTGGCGGTGCCGCCCAAGATGGAGGGAGCGCTCGTCGTCCGCGTGGACCCGGGCGCCGCACCGCCCCGCCTCTGGATCGCCGGCAACTGCGCTTCTCCGAGGCTCGGTGTCGCCTCGACGACGGAGGCTCCGCTGGCGGTTCCGAAGGCGGCCGCGGTGACGACCTGGCCGGCGACGGAGTTGGGGCCGCGGCTCCTCCCGACGGTCGGAGCGCCGCATCGAACCGCCGCCGACCAGGCGGTGATCGACGGCGTCGCGGCCGCCCTCTCCCGGCTGGCGACCTGCCGTCCCGAGTGACGCACCCGGCGTCCCCGCCCTGGATCAGCGACGCAATCGGACCGAGTTCAGATCCTTGGCCGCGATCTCGTCCGCCCGCCGGATCAGGTCCTCGACGTCGTCGTGCTCGCTGTGGATGTATCGTCCGCTCAAGCGGTCGGCGCGGCCGGAGGCGAGGACGCGCACGAGACGAGCCGTCCGGTCGGGAGAGGTCCAGGCTGAGCTGGCGGGAAACGACTCCGTGAGCTCCGACCGCACGTAGCCCGGACTGACGACGAAGGCCGACACGCCGTGCGGCGCCGCCTCGACCGCGAGCAACTCCGTGAAGCGGCCGAGGGCGGCCTTGCTCGCCCCGTAGCACGAGCCCAGCGGAAGCACGCCCCGGACCGCCCCATACCCCGCACCGCTGCCGATGGAGACCACTCGGCCCTGGCCGCGGTTGATCATGCGGGGCAGCACGGCCCGCGTCGCCAGGAAGGCTCCCCGTACGTTGACCTCGAACACCCGCCACCACTCCTCCGGATCGCACTCCCAGCTCGGGCGTGCGCTTCCTCCGGCCCCCGCGTTGTTCACGAGGAGCGTCACTGGCCCCAGCGCGGACTCCACCTGCTCGACGCCCTCCTCGACCCGGGCCGCGTCGCAGACGTCGCCCACCAGGGCGAGCCCCCGCACGTCGCGGGCCACCGTCTCGACCTGCGCGGGTGTGCGAGCGATGACCGCCACGCGAGCGCCCGCGGCGGCCAGCTCGCGGGCGATGGCGGCGCCGATGCCGCGGCCACCCCCGGTCACGAGCGCCACCCCCTCGACGCGGTCGATCATGTCGCTGACACCCGAGGCTAGAGACTACATCATGGGGCCCGCATCGGCCCTCGGCGTCTCACCCGAGCAAACGGCCCCAGGCCTTGCTCGCGGCGATGAAGTGGCGGAGGTAGGCATCGGGCGGAGACGACCACCGGCCCCAGCGGTATTTCACCTCGGACAGCACGGCGCGCTTCCAGACCCAGCGGGGCCGGCCGAGAATCGTGGGGCCGTCTTCGGCCGGTCCCACCCGCGAGCTCGTGCGGCCGGCACCGACGTAATACCGGCGCAGGAAGCGCGTCGTCATCCGCGTCGCGGGGATGCGATGCTCCACCCGGGCGTCGGGGACCCACCAGCCCGGCAGGCCCGAAGCCAGCAATGCCTTGACCACTCTCGTCTCCTCCCCCAGCACGATGCGTCCGGCCTTCACCCCCAGGCGAGGATCGTAGGGATGGCGTCGCTGCTCGTCGAGACGGATCGCGTAGTTGGCGCCGTAGGGCATGTTGTCGGCTCCGTCGAACGCCAGCGGGACCGGACCCAGGTCCCGAGCGGCGAAGGCGTCGGCGATGATCGGCCAGCCGCGCTCGAGCCACGCCGGGGGCGGCGCCATGAAGCGGGGCGTCACCGGCCCTCCGAAGACCACCGCGTCCGGCCATCGGCGAAAGGCATCGACGTAGGCGGCGATCCATTCCGGGTCCACGAGCGTATCGTCGTCGGTCCAGAGCACGTACGCGCCCGAGGCTTCCCGGACGGCCGCGTTCCTCGCATTCGAGAGGCCGGGCTCGGCCTCGTACACCCGGCGGACCGGCACCGTGCCCGCGCACGAGGCGATCACGTCGTCGGTGGCGTCCGTGCACCGGTTGTTGACGACGAGCAGCTCCCAGGTCGTGCCGGCGGGGATCCGCAGCCGGGCCATGCGGCCCAGCGCCTCCCTCAGCAGCTCGCACCGGTTCCATGTGCAGACGGCGACCGTCACCCGCATCAGGTGCTCATCGCCGCCGAGGCCGGGGCTCGAGTCGCGCGCACGAGATCGGCGGCGAGGACCGAGGCCTCTTCGGTCGACCGGGCCCAACGCGCGAGGCCGCATGTCCGCGTCCAGGTCTCGTGGTAGCTGCGCACCTTGCCGTAGCTGTTGTCCAGCAGGACGTGCGGGATGCCGAGCAGCAGGCTCAGGAGATGGCCGTGCAGGCGGTCCGTGACCACCACCTCCCCCCGGGCGAGGAGCGCGCAGCCGCGCTCGAGACGCTGGCGGGCGAGCCCGTCGCGGACGCGGTCATGAACGGCCAGCAGCGGCGCCGTCCAGCCGAGCGCCGGCAAGCGCCAGGACCAGTCCTCGGTGAGGAACCGTTCGAGCCGGCGGACCCAGGAGTCCGGCTCCGAGCGCCAATCGACGGATTCCACCGCTCGCGGCGAGGCGGGATCGCGGGCTTCGAGGTCGTCGCGGAGAAGCCACAAGACCTCCTGCCGAGCGGGTTGCTTCCGCGGCCGCGCCCCGAGCGCGTGGGCCATGTCGGGGCAGAGGAGGCTTGGTGTCTTGAACGCGCGGCGGGCGAGCTCCAGGCTCCGCCGATCCCGCACGAGCAGCGTCAAGCGGGGATGCGCGTCGAACACCGCCCGGGCCCGCTCCCGGTGGGCCTCGTCCTCGAACCAGATGGACTGCGGGAGCTGCACGATGCGGTGGCCGGGGAACGCGCCGATGACCCGCTCGCGCAGCCGCTGGTGAACCGGCCACAGGTCGCCGAGGTTTCCTCCCCCGCTCAGGAGGATGACCCCATCGCCGAGGTGGCGGGCCAGCTGCGCTTCGGAATAGCCGGCGGCGTCGCAGGCATAGACCACGGACGCGCCGATCCGGCGCAGGTAGGCCTTCTCTCCGAGCCATATCGCGCTGTCGCCCACGTTGGCGTAGTCGGGCGCATCGAGCAGCGCGCAGCGCGCACCGGGGGGGATCAGCGGCCGCAGAACGGAGTCCAGCTCCCCGTCGATCCGCGACAGGCATCCCGCGATCTCCGCGTCGGACGACGTCATGTCTCTAGGTGATGCTGCGCGCCAGGAGCAGGCGCTCCAGCGGTTTGGCCATTCGCCAGCAAACGCGCTTCCCGCGCAGGAACCCGGCCACCGCCAGCCCGCGGGCGATGCGGGCCGACCGCCGCAAGCTGCGCTCGATGGCGGCGGCGGCGACACCCTGGCCGCGGCGGCGGGCGAAGGCCTGGATCTCCCGGTAGTCGTGCCACAGCTCGTGCTCCAGATAGAGCCGGGAGATGGCGCGCAGGTCGACCCGCGTGGCGCCGCCGAAGGTGGCGCAGCGCGACAGGGCTCCGTAGAGCTCGAGGCTGAGCATCGTGCGGTAGCACTTCTCGCAACGGCCGCAGTTCTCGTCGGACCGGGACTTCCAGCAGACCCGCAGCGTACGCATCGCGACGTCCGATCCGGCCACGATCTCGGTCTTCATGAGCCGGGTGAAGCCGGCGCCGTCGTGGCGCACGGCCGTATGGCTCGTGGAGAGCAGCGGATCCGTGAGGGCGTGAGTCCCCCAGGGATGCAGGTGCCCGTAGTCGTCGGAGGCGGCGATCAACACCTGGCGGTAGCGCGGCTCCAGACAGAGCGCGACCGCGGCCAGGGCGCACCCGTGGGAGACGTGCGCCCAATCCGTCTCCCGCCACCGCGTGATCCGCAGGTTCGTGGCCACGTCGACCAGGGTCCGTCCCAGGCCGTCGGCGGCCCCCTGCAAGCGGTCGTGGATCCGCGTGAAGGCGCCGCCGTTGTCCAGCGGCACGTCGAATCCCCAGACGCAAAGCAGGTCGTCGATGCGGTCCCGGAGGAATCCCGTGGACTGGTCTCGCCGCAACACCGTGAAGAACGAATCGACCCCGCCGGAAAAGAACGCGGCCGTGCGTGCGGATGCACCCGGGGACGCGGGGCCGGCGACGGGAGCCTCGACGTCGACCACGCTCAAGCGGGGGTACCAGCACCGCCAGACCTCCTGCAGCGCGTGAACGTTGTCGAGCAGGGTGCGGTCCACGGGCAGCGCGAGGCGGAGCGGCTCCCCCAGCGTAACCGCGAGGGGGATCAGCGCCACGAGCCAGGGGTTCGCGGATTGGGTCAGCGACGCCGCGTGCGTGTCCGCGACCTCGAACCAGTATTCCTCGGGCGCTCCGGGCCGATCGTCGTACGCGACGGTGCCGACGAGGCGAACGCGATCCGGAGCCCGCGGCGACGGCTCGATCCGGATGCCCGTCAGCTCCATCGCCGCGCCGAGCTCACCGGTCGCGCCGACGTCTGGTCGGCCGCGCTCGTCACGGCGCCGCCGGCGCCGGGGCCCTCCGCCGCAGGTCCTGGTCGAGCTGCCCCCTCTCCTGCAGACCCCGCACCGTCTTCAGGCGGTAGTACCGCGGGCCCAGGAACTCCTCCCGCGTGAGGCCGTGGCGCCGGTACGCATCGTAGAGCTCCTCGATCCCCTGGCGCAGCCGCCAGCGCGGGGCGTAGCCGGGCAGGCGCGTCTCCACCTTGGTGAAGTCGACGCGATAGTTGCGGGTGTCGGGCGAAGCCCCGGGGGCGAAGGCGACCTCGCAGCCGGGAACGACCTCGGCGACCATCTCCGCGACCTGACGGATGCGGAAATTCTCGCCCGTGCGGCCGACGTTGAACGCCTGGTCGTGCACGGCCTCCCGGGGCGCCACCAGCGCGGCCACGAAGGCCTGCGCGATGTCCTGCAGGTGGACGAGCGGCCGCCAGGGAGTGCCGTCGCTCTGCAGGAGCACCTTCCCCGTCGTGAACGCGTGGCCGACGAGGTTGTTGACGACGATGTCCGCCCGCAGGCGGCGCGACACGCCGTAGGCGGTGGCGTTGCGGAGGTACACGGGCGAGAACGACGCGTCGGCGAGCGTCGAGACGTCGCGCTCGACCAGCACCTTGGACTCGCCGTAGGCCGTCACCGGATTGAACGCGGCACTCTCGTCCAGGAAGTCCGCGCCGCCCGCCCCGTAAAGGCTGCACGAGGAGGCGAAGAGGAAGCGCTTCACCCCCGCCTCCCGGGCGCTCCGCGCGAGACGCACCGAAGCGCGGTGGTTGATGTCGTAGGTGATGTCGGGGCTCACGTCGCCCAGGGGATCGTTGGAGAGGGCGGCGAGGTGCACGACGGCGTCGAACCCGCGGCAATGCTCGGGGCCGACGTCCCGCAGGTCGACGTCCACGGTGGGCACCCGGTCGGGGGGAGCGCCGAAGTCGCAGCCGTCGTAGAGGCCGTTGTCGAGACCCACGATCTCGTGTCCGGCCGTCCTCAGCGCCGGCACCATCTCGACGCCTATGTATCCCCGATGTCCGGTGACGAGAACCTTCATCTCTTCCTCACGCCGTCAGCTTCCGGCAATGAAACCCCTCCGCCCAGCCCTCCGGGGCGTTGCACTCCACGCCGCGCAGCCTCAGCACGGCCTCGAACGTCTCGGGCCGGAACCACGAGCGGCCCGCCTGGGAGGGAAAATGGCGCAGGATCAGCTCGATCTTACGCCGGGCGATCGACTCCGGCAGGGGGAAGAACAGGTTCGGCGCCCCGAGGTCGCCCTCGTACTTGGGGATCTCGTACTCCGCGACGAGGTGGTTGCGGAACGTGTTCCACGTCAGCTCCGCGATCAGCCGATGGTCCTGATGGCGGTCGGCGAGGTGGTGGGTGAACACGACGTCCGGGTCGCCTTCGCCCTTCAGGCGCTCGAAATCGTCCTTGATCTCGGCGGCCACGAAGGGAAAGTAGCTCTCCCGGAAGCTCTTGACGACGACGCTGCTCCGCCCCGCCCCGGAGAGGAACTCCGCGGCGCTCGCCTTCGCCTCCCGCGCGCGCTGGTCGTTCGAGGCGAAGACCACCCAGTGAACCGAGGAGCCCGGCCGCTCGGCCAGCAGCCGCAGCAACGCGCCTCCTGCCCCGATCTCGATGTCGTCACAGTGGGCGCCGAGGCAGAGGATCTTGAGGGGACCCTCGCCCGGACCGAGCCGGACCGCGAGCATCAGGGTATGACGGCGGCCTCGGGGATGGGCACGATGAACCGCCCTCCCCAGCCGCGTATGTGGGACATCTGGGCCACGATCTCGTCCTTCAAGTTCCACGGCAGCACGAGCAGGTAGTCGGGACGAGTCTCGTCGATCCGGGAGGGGGGGTGGATCGGGACGTGGGTGCCGGGAAGGAACTTGCCCTGCTTGTAGGGGTTGCGATCGACCGTGTAGTCGAGGAAGTCGCTGCGGATCCCGCAGTAGTTGAGGAGCGTGTTGCCCTTGCCGGGGGCGCCGTAACC
>Ga0075423_10006281_pt1 | contig 11150 bp, 8 predicted proteins | sample SoiMethybrSBSTD2_FD_80114 | JGI IMG/M metagenome (GOLD analysis project Ga0075423, IMG submission 80114) | Bulk soil microbial communities from a Populus tree surrounding site in Tennessee, USA - Soil MetaG P. TD hybrid SBSTD2 | ecosystem: Environmental > Terrestrial > Soil > Tree plantation...
AAACACACCCGTTAAAGGTGGCCGGCGAGAGACGGACGACCAACGGTAGCTTCAGGCTATCGAACGCGGTGAAGAATTGGGAACTTTTTCGTGGAGTGCCTTCCACCCTATAGGAGTTTCTTCGTAGCACCGTTGAGACCGGCTTCATCTCAGATCCATTCTGCGATCATCAGCACTCTCCACTAGCCTTTGGACTACTCTTGGGGCACGAAGCAGGACCATTGCACGTCCTGCCTCTCGAGATAAGTTCATCGGCTTACGAGCTGTCGTGTCGCGTAGGACCAAACGTGACCGAGAAGAGTAAAGGATTGCAGACTCTTGGCCGACAAGAATGCCGTCCACCTTGTTCTCATCCTTAGCTTTTCTTCGTCACCGTGTGATCAACTATGTCGCAACTTAAATCGGAAGATCTAGACGTCGACCTCTTCACAGTGGATTCTCAGGTTCGAATTGGTCAGCGCAAATCGAGACGAGTCAAACTCAAAATCGATTTAACGGTCACTGGCTACGATCAGTACGGAACACCCTTCACAGACCACGTGCAGACTGAGAATGTGTCCAAGGATGGTGGATGCGTGCTGCTCGACCGTGATCTACGCAGAAACCAATCCCTTCGGATTGAGGCAAACCGCGGTATCAAGTTTCCTGCAAGAGTACGCTGGTGCGTTCAGATCGACGGCATTCTCCGTCGCGTGGGATTCCAGCTCAATCCGACTGCAAAAAGCGGTTGGGTGATTTCTGACCACAACTGAAAGTCAGCGAAGAGCGCCCAGATCCGCCGGACTGTCGCTGTTCCTGTACTCGCATGAGAGATATCCTGATCTCGGCCAAAATCCAAATTTCACAAGTCTAAATCAACGGAAAACTCTTCAATTGCCATTCTCAGTTTCCGAGGTGAGCACGATCACTTCATCAGTTGACGTGGCTCCGAATGGCTCGCTGCGGGGTCAGCTCGACGAGGAGCTTGCGTACCCTGAGAAACGCTCCGTTGGATCTCCCAGCGGGTAATAACCTTCAGGCTCGCGCCTGCACTCAGCAATGCCCAATCGACAACGAACATTGACCTTCGGCACTACGGAACTCGGTGAAGGCTGGTCGGCGTGGCTGACCTCGGTCGATTACAATCGGATCTTGACGAGAGGCTGCGCAGACAGTATGACCAACTTGTGAGCACGCGAACGAACAGCTTCGACGGGCTCACTGGACTGTGCGGAACAAGGGATTGCACAATGGAAGGCGTCCCGCACTCAGCAGAAGAGTCTGACTTCGCTTGGATCCGAGGAGGGACGGCTTGGAAGCGGAGGGTGCGCAACTAACGCTATTGCGGTAGATTGTAGATGGCAAGGAAGTAAACGCACTCGGGACATGGCGGTTACGAACTTAGCCTCTTTGCCCCTAGCGTTCTTTGGGAGGCCAATCTCATGGATTCTCCAAAGCGATCAGTATTGATTTTAACCCTCGCGGCAGTCTTATCAACTCTTCTAACTGCGAGCGAGCGCCAGCAACGACTGAGCACGTCAGACTTGCCGCCTCGCAAAGTGATTGTTGGCACATCGATGGAAGCTTTCTGGGTCGACTACCCGGGGTTGCAGCGACGGCTTCAGCAGTTGGGCACCATCATCGACAAGATGGCCGCGGCTTCGCAGGACAAGTATGGCAGGCATCTCGATCTTGCCGTACTGCCGGAGGTAGCGGTGAATGGTGAGGCAGGCGAGGATGCCTTCGGGCACGCCTTCCCTTTGGAAGGACCCGTGAAAGAGAGCTTTTCACGAAAGGCTCGTGAGCACCAGTGCTACATCGTGGTTCCTATGTATCTACTGGAGGACCGGCCGCATAAGCAGGTATCGAATGTCGGCGTCTTATTTGACCGGCAAGGAAAGGTGCTGGGGATCTATCGAAAACTGCATCCGGCTGTGAGCGATGCAACCGGATCTCTGGAGGGTGGTATCACTCCGGGCAAGGAATCACCGGTCTTCGACTGTGACTTTGGCAAGGTCGGAATTCAGATCTGCTTCGACATCTACTTCGACTATGGCTGGAAAGAGCTGGCTCGGAAGGGTGCAGATCTTGTGGTTTGGCCAAGCCAGACACCACAAACGGCCCAACCTGCCTTCAGAGCCTTGCAGCACCGATATTATATCGTCTCCAGCACCTGGCGTAATAATGCCTCGATCTTCGAGCCCACGGGCAGGATTATTTCCCAACTGAAGCCTCCAGGGCAGGTCGTGGTTCAGGAACTGGACCTCAGCTACGCCATCCTGCCATGGAGTTCAAAACTCCAGAAGGGTGAAGCGCTCAAGAAACAATACGGAGACAAGGTCGGCTTTCGCTACTACGAAGACGAGGACTGTGGCATCTTCTGGTCGAATGATCCGCAGATCACCATTCGGCAGATGACCCAGCGTCTCGGGCTTGTCGAGATGGATGATCAGATGACTCGGGTGGAAGGGATCTTTCGCAGAGCCGGCGTGCCAGAACACTAACCGCTGGGCGGGCATTATGCTGAGCCGTCGAATCCTCCTGAAAAGTGCCACGGCTAGCTTGTCCTTGGGATTCTGCCAAGGGCAGGAGATCCTTTCAGGCAGCGAGGCAACCAGCAGCAAGCACCTGATCTGGGATGTGCACTTCCATCTTTCCGGGGTGTCTGGGGAAACGCCCACGGAACGCATGGCCCAGCTCGTCAGATATGCCGACCGTCTCGGAGTTCAACGTTTCATTTTGTCCTTGGGAGTGCCCTTCGTTACCGATCCTTCACCGGAGCAGTTGCGCGCAGCCAACGATCAGGTGCTGCAGGCCCTGCGCCCCTGGCCGGACCGAGTGTTTGGCTTTGTCTACTTGAATCCCAACTACCTCGATTTCAGCCTAAGCGAGTTCGACCGTTGTGTACGCGACGGGCCGATGATCGGTGTAAAGCTATGGGTCGCAAAACGATGTAACGCACCGGAACTCGACCCCATTGTGTAACGGGCGACAGGAATCCAAGCACCGATCCTGCAGCACACTTGGCTCAAGGTCGGAGGTAATGCTGCGGGCGAATCCACACCATTCGACTTTGCGGAACTGGCGAAGCGCCATCCTAAGGCATCGTTGGTTTGTGGCCATACGGGCGGAGATTGGGAGCGAGGGATTCGAATCGTTCGCTCTGCGCAGAATATTTCGATCGAAGTGGCGGGATCCGACCCCACATCGGGATTCGTTGAAATGGCCGTGCGTGAGCTCGGGGCCGAGCGAGTGATTTACGGTAGCGACGCCGGGGGACGCAGTTTTGCTTCCCAACTGGCCAAGGTCACGGGCGCTGAAATTCCTGAAGCTACAAGGCGGCTGATCCTGGGTGAAAACCTGCGCCGGCTGCTCAGTCCTATTCTCAAAGCAAAAGGGCATCAGGTGTGATAGTTGATACCAATGTGAATCTTTCACGATGGCCATTTCGCCGCCTGAGCGGCGATGAGCCGGCTCTGCTACTTGCCAAGCTGAGGAAGCACAACGTCGCGCAAGCCTGGAGTGGCACTTTCGATGGGATCTTCCACAAGGATATTGCCGGCGCCAACACCAGGCTGGTGAAAGATTGTCGTGCCCACGGCCAAGGTGTCCTGCTGCCGTTCGGATCGATCAATCCCAAGCTCCCAGATTGGCAGGAAGATTTGCGCCGCTGCCATGAAGATCACAAGATGCGCGGGATTCGCCTGCATCCCAATTACCACGGATACGACTTGCGGGACCCGGCCTTTGCCGAGTTGCTACGACTTGCGGCGTCGCGCGGTCTCATTGTTCAGCTCGCGTTGTGCATGGAAGACGAACGCACCCAGCATCCACTCATGCGAGTTGCTCCTGTGGATCTGACACCATTGGCTGAGTTGGCGGGCGCCGAACCTAAGCTCAAGCTTTTGATATTGAACTGTTACCCGCAGATCAAGCCAGAGCAACTCACTCGGCTGATTCCGGCTGGAAATGTTTATTTTGAGTTGTCGATGGTGGAGAGAGTTGGAGCCGTGGCACGTCTGATCGAAGACTTCACGCTCGAAAGAGTTCTCTTTGGTTCACATTCCCCCTTTTTCTATTTTGACTCTGCCGAGCTCAAAGTGAAGGAAGCGGGCTTGAGCGAAGCGCAAACCCAAGCAATCCTGGAGGGGAATGCCAGACGGCTGCTTTCCCTAAGATCATAAGGAGGGTGGAAGGGTACAGTTGATGATTTTGCGTGCCCAACAATTCCTAAGAGATTGCGAGTCGCTTAGAGCCAACATCTCGACCCCGAGTCGTCCGCTGAAATTGGGAAACAGGATGGTCTCAAAGGGAAAAAAATCTCTCTTTGCTGGTTTCGATGATAGGACCCATTTCACCGTGTTTTGGAAGGTCCTCTGGGCCTCTTTTGCTTTTTTAGCCTGGCGATCTCAGCTGCTTCCTTTACCTATTCGACCATCTTGTCCCGGACTTGTTGCTCTGCCACTTGCGTCAACGAGAAATAGGGCTTCGCTATTTGCAGTGCTTCAAATTGAGAGATGAACTAGTCGATTCAAAAGCGAGAGCTTCATTCTTTTCAGTCGTTTTCGTTCTGCTACCCGACAGGCTAGCTCATCGGCACCTTATCGCCGAGCACACCTTTTAACTGATCTGCTGCTTTCCTTAACTCACCGTTCTATCCACAAAAAAACATCTTCCTGAAATACCTGCTCTCCCTTTCAAGTTCAAGAACCTCCGTCTAAGGTTGTTGTATTAGAGCATCTGGAAAGGCGCAGCTATGCGGCACATATCGAATTAGTTTTTTCTTTGGAAATATGCATGCCCTGTTCCTGAACCATATCACCTGAAGAGCCACGTTTTCGGGCGCCGGTTCACCGAAGCGCCTAGGCCTTCATGTCCAATCTGACAAAACATTGATTTTCAAAAACGAAAAAGGAACGCATCGAGCGGGGCACACCCTAGCTCTTGAGGGATTCTTGAGAACATGACGAAGCGAATTCTTGTCACCGGCGGAGCCGGGTACATCGGAAGCCATACTGCCAAGCTTCTCTCCCACCACAACTTTGAACCTATCGTCCTCGACAACTTGAGCACGGGCCACCGCTGGGCAGTGCGTTCGGGTTCTTTGATCGTCGGGGACTTGGCCGACGAAGCACTACTGCTGCGGACGATCAGAGAACGGGGCATAGAGGCAGTGCTTCATTTTGCGGCCAGTGCCTATGTGGGTGAGTCTATGACAAACCCTCGAAAGTACTTTCGTAACAACGTCGTGAATTCGCTGAACCTGCTAAACGCAATGGTGCGACTCGGCGTTAAATATATTGTGTTCTCTTCCTCCTGCGCCACTTATGGGCTTCCTCAAAGGGAGCCCATTGCAGAATGTCATCCGCAGAATCCTGTGAACCCCTATGGAGAATCCAAGCTCTTTGTTGAACGAGTCCTCCACTGGTATGGCAATTCCTATGGGCTAAAGTGGGTAGCACTTCGATATTTCAACGCGGCAGGCGCCGATCCTGAAGGGGAACTAGGAGAGCATCATAGTCCGGAGACCCACTTGATCCCGCTCGTTATTGAAGCCGCTTTGGGAGAGCGACCTTATGTGGAGGTCTTTGGTACGGACTATCCAACAACAGACGGTACTGCGATCCGAGACTATATTCACGTCACCGACTTGGCTGAAGCTCATATCCTAGCGCTTCGGTATCTCATGGCTGGTGAAGAAAGTAGAGCTTTCAACTTGGGTACCGGCCGCGGACATTCAGTTCTAGACATCATTGCTACTGTAGAACGTGTGGTGGGTTGTCGGGTTCCAGTGAGGAAAATCAGGCGGCGGGAGGGTGACCCTCCGGCTCTCGTGGCGAACCCTGCTCAGGCAACCCAGGCATTGGGGTGGCGACCGTCCTATCCAGGGATGGACGACATCATCAAAACTGCCTGGAAATGGCACACCAGCCGCTCATCATTGAGTCACCGCGGGAACGGATTTTTGCCAGCACGCGCCGCCTTCCCCCAAGACGGGAAACGGACTGTGGCAGTGAGCCTCCCAAGACGTGCGTCCTTAAGCAAGTTAGCCAGGGGAAGCGTGGTTCGAAAGGGAAGTAAGCAAACCAAGCGTTTCAGAAAGAATGCCTAGACGGGCAGCAGTGCTTTGCAAGCTCCGCCGTAACTCCCAGTCACACAAGTCAGGAGCGGCGAGCTAGGAAGGTTGACATAGATGCCCTCAGCCCCCTCCGACTTCTCAAGCCCAAATACCAATACCTAGTAATCTTGGGAAATAATTTTCCATTTTCGGTTCGTGCGATAAAACAGTTGCCTATCAAGATCCCCCAGATTCAATACTTTAGAAATTTCCGATTCTGAGGCTGACTTTGGCCATCTGCGAGCACCTTTCAGGTTTTTAGCTCCAAAAAAGAGAACATCCGGGCCAGGTGGCTGGCTCTCCAATTCAATCATTATCCTTCAAAAAAATAAGGGTAGTTCTGCGAGGACGAGGTCTCGCGGAATGTTCGCGATGTTGTGACCGAAATGGCTGTTTGCCTTCATGAATTGAGACGAAGACCTAAAGCTGGTCATAAGCTGCAAACCTCTACGGTTGGATGCTGTGATCTTTGAATGAAGGAGTGCCTTCGAACCCTGTGACGATGGAGTCTGAAAGCTTTAGCACGGATAAATCACTTCGTTACCTTTTCATGACCTAGATGGCCCCTTTTACCCACACGACCTCAGTGCTACCGACGACCGCGCCAGCGGCCGCCGCTCTCTCCATATCATTACCGACGGCAAGAGCTCGACCTTGCGTGCGAGGAAAATTCTTGTTCGTAGGTGAAAGGAAGTTTTATGTCCGTGGAGTGACTTATGGAACGTTCCGCCCTGACGAGGATGGCAATGACTACACTTCCCGGGACGCGGTGGAACTGGACTTTGCGATGATGCGGGCCAATGGCATCAATTCAGTACGGACTTACACGGTGCCGCCACGGTGGTTCCTGGATTCTGCACTTCGCCACGACCTGCACGTGATGGTGGGGATCCCTTGGGAACAGCACATCGCGTTCCTCGATGACAGGAGCCGAACCGCGAGCATTGAGGAAAAAGTTCGGGCTGCTGTCCGCTCTTGCGCCGGTCATGCGGCTGTCCTCTGCTTTGCGATTGGCAATGAAATTCCGGCTTCGATTGTCCGCTGGTACGGGCGGACGCGAATCGAACGGTTCATTCAGCGCCTTTATCAAGCGGGCAAGTGTGAAGACCCAAACAGTCTCTTTACCTACGTCAATTTTCCAAGCACGGAATATCTCCAATTGCCTTTTCTCGATTTTTTCTGCTTCAACGTCTACTTAGAATCACCAGAGACCCTGGAGGCTTATCTCGCGCGGCTTCAGAATATCGCGGGCGATCGGCCGCTCGTGATGGCAGAAATTGGACTGGATAGTCGTCGGAACAGCCTGGAAACTCAAGCGCGCACATTAGAGTGGCAGATTCGAACCGCTTTCGGTGTGGGGTGTGCAGGAGTCTTCGCATTTTCCTGGACTGACGAATGGTACCGCGGCGGATACGATATCGAGGACTGGGATTTTGGATTGACGACCCGGGACCGCCGTCCCAAGCCGGCCTTGTCCGCGGTTCGGCAGGCCTTTGAGCAAGTGCCTTTTCCCCAAGATCTCGCCTGGCCCCGCGTGTCGGTAATCGTGTGCAGTTTCAATGGTCACCGCACCCTACCCCAATGTTTGAAGCACTTGGGGCAACAGAACTATCCGAACTACGAAGTCATTGTGGTCGACGACGGATCGGCAAAGGCTTTGGCTCCTCTTGTGGAGGGAGAGAGTGTTCGTTTGATCAGGGTCAAAAACGGAGGTCTGAGTCGGGCCCGCAACATTGGGCTGGAAGCAGCTACGGGAGAAATTGTCGCTTACATCGATGACGATGCCTTTCCTGATCCGCACTGGCTTTACTATCTTGCCCATGCATTCCGCACATCAGACTTCGCGGGCGTCGGGGGTCCTAACATTGCTCCGCTCGAGGATGGTCGGATCGCGGCTTGCGTCGACAACGCACCCGGTAACCCAACCCATGTGCTTCTCTCGGACCGTGAGGCGGAGCATATCCCCGGCTGCAATATGGCCTTTCGAAGAAGTTGTCTAAAGGCCATCGGTGGATTCGACCCCTTCTTTCGGATTGCGGGAGACGACGTGGATGTTTGTTGGCGACTACAGGAAAAAGGATGGAAGTTGGGCTTCCATCCCGCTGCGGTCGTCTGGCACCACCGTCGCAATTCGGTTCGAGCCTTCTGGAATCAGCAAAAAAACTACGGGAAGGCGGAAGCGCTCCTGGAAAAAAAGTGGCCGGAGAAATATAACGCCGCTGGCCACTTCACGTGGGCAGGACGAGTCTATGCTAACGGTCTCACTATTGGTTTGGGGTTGCGGCCTCGGATCTACCAAGGGACCTGGGGAAGCGCGCCCTTTCAATCTCTGTACCACTCTAGCCCCTGCACATTGGAGTCGCTGCCCTTGATGCCGGAGTGGTTTCTCGTAAACATCGCCCTTGCGGCCTTCTCCGCCCTCGGGTTGCTCTGGAACCCGCTACTCTATGCTCTTCCATTGCTTGTCGTTACGGCGGGCCTTCCGCTGGTGGGGATCTTAAAAGGCATCCGAGGTGCCTACCACCCGACTGCGTTTCCCCGCCCAGTTGGCCGTCTCCGGCTCTACCTCCTAACGGCAGTCCTGCACATCCTGCAGCCCCTGGCACGTCTTTATGGACGTTTCAGTTTTGGACTCACGCCCTGGCGGCGGCGCGGCATTCCTGGCCTGTCGCTGCCTTATCCCCGGCTGTTTGAACTGTGGAGCGAGCGTTGGAGGCCTCCTGAAGCTTGGCTCGAATCGCTGGAAGCCAATCTCCGGCGTAAAGGAGCGGTCGTCTTGCGAGGGGGCGATTTCGATGATTGGGATTTAGAAGTGAGGGGCGGACTATTCGGGGCTGTGCGCCTCCGAATGGCTGTGGAAGAACATGGCGCCGGCAAGCAGTTTTTACGATTCCGCTCCTGGCCCCGATTCTCGCTTCCTGGAGTCACGCTGGGGCTAATGTTTGCAGCTCTTTCGAGTGGTGCGGGAATCGACCATAGCCGGGCGGCGTGCGCACTGCTTGGTGCGATTGGATTGGCCGTTCCATGGCGCACTCTCCAGGAGTGTGGCAATGCCAAAGCCAGGGTCCTTCGCTCATTAGGCAAACTGGAAAAGCAAACTCAGGAGGGACTGCGGGAAGCTCCCGCAACCATGGTTCGACAAAAAGAACCGAAGCATTTCACACAAAGTGCTTAGTTGCTAAGGCATCAAGGGCTCTACCCTTGATATCCCCGCTGGGAAGGGTGTTTAGGGACTTCGGACGGTGACTCTCTTCAAAGTTCGCTTGCGGAAGTCGGCCAGGTTCGTTCCTAAACGGATGTGCCTCTAGTCGATGCAAAGGGAGTGAAATGAGTTTCGGAATAGCGATTTGGAAGACTCAGGGTGCTGATAAAGAATTCTGTCATTTTTGATCCGCCTAATGTCTTAGAGCCTATGAACATAAACACTGAGAACGGCTTTGAATAACTATAGTTCAAAAGAATTGCTTGTGGCTCTTGGGTCATTGGGGACGGGTTCAAGGCTTGGGAGTCACCCAAACGGGTTAACGAGAAAATGCGCCCGGCTCCACCCGTACCTGGTGCGCCAGTGGCCTTGCCTACTGGGGATCATCGCCCTTAGTGTCTCCACCTCTCTTGTCGCGGCTTTGCAGCCTTGGCCGATGAAAATATTGATTGACTATGCTCTAGGCGGTAATTCGCTGCCGGGGCTAATCCGATCAGCCCTGGAGAGTTTGTCGCTGACTCCCTCGCCGGCAGTGCTCATTTTCACTGCTGCCCTCGGTAGCTTGGGAGTCTTTGCGCTGAACAGTTTGCTTCAGGTGGGGCTCACCTGGACATGGTGTTTGGCGGGTCAGCGTATGGTTTGTGAGTTAACTGTGGACCTTTTTCACCGGCTGCAAAGACTCTCGCTTTTGTTTCACAACCGTCACCCCGTGGGCGACTCGCTCAGCCGTTTGTCTACAGATACATGGTGCGTCTACACGTTGACATCTGGATTGCTGTCACCAGGCCAGCAAGTCGTCATGTTAACCACCACCGGCACGGTCGCCTGGCAACTCGACCGAGAGCTCGCAGCTCTTTCTTTAGGACTAGCGCCTCTGCTGGCATTGTCTTCGATCCTTTTCGGAAAAAGGCTGAAGCACCGGGCAAGATTGGGTCGCGAAGCCCACTCTCGGCTGCTGAGTTTCGTCCAGCAAACGCTCACAGCGATTCCTATCGTGCAAGCGTTCTCCCGGGAAGAACTGAACAAGCAGCGCTTTGAGCACTTGAGTTCCGATGCGGTCGCGCTGTCGCAGCGCGGGGCACTTCTCAACAGTACCTACAGCCTCGTCAACGGCGTCATCATCACACTGGGCTCGGCAATCGTTCTTTATGTCGGTGGACTGCGTGTGCTCTCCGGAGGGCTGTCACTCGGGACCCTTCTTGTGTTCTTGGCTTACATCCGCAGCATGCAGAGTGCGGCAGAAGGTCTCTTAAACAGTTACTCGAATCTCAAACCCGTCGAGGCCAGCATCGATCGTGTGCTGGAGATTCTCGAACTTAAGGATGGTGTTCAGGAAGCCGCGGTGCCAAAACCAATTCAGGTCGCGCCGCGAGGAATGGGGGTTCACTTTCGTTTGGAGAATGTGACCTTTGGCTATGAGCCGGGCCAGGCTGTTCTGAAGAAGATTAATCTGGAAGTCCATCCGGGCGAAACTCTCGCGATTGTCGGGAAAACGGGTGCTGGCAAGAGCACTCTGATATCCCTGATTCCCCGATTCTTCGATCCGTGGGAAGGCCGGCTGACCTTTAACGGAATTGATGTGCGCAAGTTTGCTGTCCAGAACTTGCGGGCGCAGGTAGCTATCGTGCTTCAGGAACCGTTCCTGTTCCCCGTGAGCGTGGCTGACAACATCTCCTACGGCCGCCCTGAAGCCACACGAGAGGAAATCGTCGCGGCTGGTGTAGCCGCCAGTGCGGATGAATTCATCCGGCGGCTGCCTGACGGGTACGACACCGTCTTGGGGCAAAGAGGTGTGACCCTGTCTGGAGGCCAGCGGCAACGGCTCTCGATCGCGCGGGCGTTTCTCAGGAA
>Ga0075423_10006282_pt1 | contig 11149 bp, 8 predicted proteins | sample SoiMethybrSBSTD2_FD_80114 | JGI IMG/M metagenome (GOLD analysis project Ga0075423, IMG submission 80114) | Bulk soil microbial communities from a Populus tree surrounding site in Tennessee, USA - Soil MetaG P. TD hybrid SBSTD2 | ecosystem: Environmental > Terrestrial > Soil > Tree plantation...
AATGCGTAGGCTTCACCCAGTAAATAGACGTTTCCTCTTGAGCAGACGATCGTAAGAATCTGCAGGACGACGATCATATTGATCAATCGATGGGTCGTACCATACTTTTTGTGAGGCGCCCGAAACCAGCTGGTCAGAACTCCATCTTCACTCACCCGATTGAGAACCCCGTTTGAGCCGATGATAGCCGTATTGGCGGCTCCAGCCAGCATCAGAAAACCCACAATAACGACAAAGGCCTGGAATAGAAGCTTCAGCGGCACCGGGCCGGACAAATTCATGGCAATACCGCTAATCAGATTGTCAACGTACTGAGGTCTGACGGAATCGGGAATGATGGCATATCCGAAAAAGGAGACGAGCGAAGTAAATAGCAAGGAATAGATGAAGATGACCATTCCCGCGCGCATCAAGTTCTTGTGTTTGGGGTACTCTAGTTCCCGATTTACCTGAGCCAGAGACTCTTCGCCGGACATGGCCAGAAAAGAGTGACCGAAAGCCATCAATATTCCTATCAACCCGAGCAGCGTGCCCGCATCAGCGGGAATGGTGTAGTGAGGCTTAGGATCTGTCTGACCAACACCGGAGGACGAGTCTGCTGGTGTGTCTCCCGGTGCCTCACGGAGGGCGTTGGGAATCAGATGCGGCAGCCAGCCGACTGCGTCGTGGTTAAAGGATAAATTCACGGGTGTCGGGGCCGGGGGAAGTCTGCGCTTATCCGGTTGTAGTACAAGAGTCAGGCCACACCACGCGATAAGGGCGACCACCATCACTGTCGTGATGTACATGATCTTGAGAGCGTCGTCTGAGCATTCATGAATCCCTTGGATGTTGCGCCACCAGAAATAAAAGATGATGAGAATGGCGATCCCCGCAGCCAGCAGGTTGATTGTTTCCTTCGGCGGATACCAAGGATGACCGAAGTAAGTCACGGTTTGTGCCACCAGTCCGACGATATACTGCCCCGCAGAAACACCGGAAATAGGCCCGGTCAGGATATAGTCAAACATCAAGGCCGAAACCGAAATCTTGGCGAACCTGCCTCCCAGGGCCTCTTTCACATTTCGATAAACCCCGCCACGCGTGAACATGGCACACGATTCCACATAGACGGCCCGGACCGCATAGGAGAAGAGCATTACACCCAAGATGAACCAGGGAGCGGCGTGCCCAATGGCTGTTTCGGCAATACCGCCGACATAGTAGGCGGAAGAACCCAGATCGTTTAGCACAATAGCTGCCGCGCGCCAGAACGAAATGAAAGTCAGCATTACCGAAGTGGCTATGACCACTCGGGGAATTTGTCCGCTTCGTATGTCAACGTCACCAGACATCGTTGTAAGCTCCAGTCTTGCAAACAGGAATCTGTTGTTACCTCATGAAGACCACAAAAGCATTTGAGCGAATTGAAGGCCCCAGTTTTTTCAGGGCCACCTCAATGCTTGCGGCTTTCTTCCTGCTGTTCGATCAAGCCGCTGAACATATCTAGAAGATCTCTGAATCCCTTCACCGTGACCACGACCGTAATGAAGGCAAACGAAGCCCCCGACACCACGAGAAATATTGTCCAGAATAGTCTCCAGGATTCCATCAATCCTCCCGTACAATCTGTTTGAGATTCTTAGCTTCTTCAACAACTGGAGCCGGCCTTCGCCCCAACAATGAGCCGACCACCAGTCCACAGGCAGCCAGGCCGAAAGCTGCAAAGCCGGTAATGTTCTCGCTCCAGTGCAAGAAGAAATAAGGAATGATCGCCCCTGCCGCCCCGAGCAGCATCGCCGCATACCCGCCCGTGCTATTGGCTCGCCGCCAGTAAAGACCTCCGATCACACACACAAAAGCACCCGCCAGGAATATCGTTCCTGTAATGTTGAGATAAAGGTACACGGCTCCAGGAGGCGTGTAGTAGAGACCCCAAAACATCAGGAAAAGGCTGACAAAGAGATTGGCCACGCGGTTGACGAGAATTTGCTTCTTTGAATCGAGCGGAGGCTTGCCCAGGGAGCGGCGAATCGGCAGGATGATGTCTTGAGAAATCACGGCACTCCAGCCCAACAGGTAGGAGCTGTTCACCGACATTGTGGCTGCAAGCATTCCGGCAACTACAACGCCGCGAACACCAGGTCCGAGGATTTGAGCCAGCATAGCGGGCATGGCATCGATTGGCTGTAAGGTCCTGCCGCTGACAACGGGCAAGGGGATCCCATCCGTTCCCACGACTCCTGTCCCCAGCATGGTGAGGGCTGCGATCCCCCATAACATGGGCAGCATTCCGCGACCCAGGAAAATGAAGCCAGTCCAGGTCATCACCCGCTTGGAGAGTTCCGGGCTCTTGGTTGAGAAAACCCGCATGGCAGTGGTCTGCCAGCAAGTGTGGACGGAGAACCATAGCAGCACCTGCCAAACCAGGAAAGTGACTCCAAATTTGGGATTGACAAGCGGATTGAAACCGGATTCGCCCATTGTGACGGTGACCTTTTCAACAATTTGTCCCCATCCAGCATGCCAGACCGCATAGATCGTCACTAGAATGGTGGCGACAGAGAGCAGGACATACTGGAGAAAATCCGTGATCACGACCGAGACCATCCCGCCAAGAACTGTGTAGATAAGCTCCAGCAGCAAAATCACAGTCATCACCGCCACTAAATACCGGACATTGATGCCGCTGACGATCGTGAGAAACTCTCCTTCAATTTTGAGAAATACCCCCATATTTAGAATGCCGCCCAATGCGACCAGGAATCCGGTAAGAATGCGCAGGCTTCTGCTGTATTTCAGTTCAAAGTATTCAGGGACCGTCATGAGTTTGAGCGCGCGGAAACGGCTGATGACGAAACCGGTCCTGCCAACGAAAATCATGACCAAACCCGAGATGGCAGCCGCAGCGAACGAGGCGAACCCGTATTTGTACCCCCATTCGCCATTGTACATGTAGGTGATCGTGCCGATTTCTGTTGCCGCCAGTGTGGCAATTCCGATGTACAGGCCCAACTCTCGGCCCGCCACTAGGAAATGAGACACGTTGCCCACATAACGCTTGCCGAGGATGCCAATTCCAAGCGACACCGCCAGGTAGCCGATAACAATGACCCAATCAACCATTGCGAAGTTCACGCTGCGAGTCCTCCTCTCTCAGCTCCATCACTTCATATTGGCTAAGCCTTTATTTCGAAAACGCTGCTGCGTATTGTCGTGAGACGACGCGATATCACTCAATTCCCAGCTTGCGCTGAATCTGCTCCAATGAAACTCCCTTGGTCTCCGGAAGAAACTTCAACACCATGATCAATTGCAGGACCATCATGCCGGCAAAAAAGGAGAAGGCGTGCCCGCCAGAGCGTTCCGCGATGATTGGAAAGGTCCAGCTGACAATGGCACACCAGAACCAATGAGTGAAAGTCCCCAAGGATTGGCCTTTGGCCCGCACCCGGTTGGGGAAGATTTCACTAAGAAAGACCCAAATCACCGAGCCTTGTGAGAAAGCAAAGAAAGCGATGAAAGCCATCAAGCTGATGAGGATTACCCCTCCGCCGATCCCGTTGTAAAAGGCGAAGGCCGTCGTACCAAGACAAAAGGCCATGCCGGCGGCACCGGTAACGAGTAGTCGCTTTCTGCCAAAGCGATCGATGACCGCCATTGCCACCAAAGTAAAAGCTAGGCAGGTTGCACCAATAATCACGGATTGAAGCAACGCGCTGGCTCTTTCTGCCCCCGCCATCCGAAAAATGTCGGCCGTGTAATAAATTAAGGCATTGATACCGGTCATTTGGTTAAAAGTGGCAACCATGATAGCCAGCAGGATAGGCTTGCGATACTTCTGCTGAAAAAAGGGCTCAGTCGTCCTGACCGTTTCCTGGTGCAGTGACTTCGTGATTTCGTCGAGCAGACTCTCGATGTTTTCATTCCCAAGCTTGCGCAAGATTTCGTCTGCTTCCTGGAGCCGCCGCCGTTTCACCAGCCAGCGCGGGCTCTCAGGGATGGAGAGCGCAAGGAGAAAAAACAACACCGAAGGAGCAGCCACAATGCCGAACATCCAGCGCCAGGCGATCGTCGCACCCTCAGTCGCTTGGGCGGAGAAAAGCGACGCAATCACATAGTTCGTGAAATAAGCCATGAGAATCCCCAACACGGTGTTCAGTTGAGTCACGGCCACGAGTCGTCCGCGAGAGTGCGGTGGGGCAATCTCCGCGATATACATGGGCGCGACGACGGAAGCAACTCCGATAGCGATTCCTCCGATGAATCGAAAGATAACGAGCGACATCCAGGTCCAGGCGAGCCCGCAGCCCAGCGCAGAGACAATGTAGAACACCGCCAAGGCTATTAGGGTCTTCTTGCGCCCATACCGCTCGGCAGGGTAGCCCGCAGCGATGGAACCCAGGATGGTGCCGATCAGTGCACTCGCAACGGTAAATCCCAATTGACCACTGGAGAGCTGGAAAACGTGTCGCAAGGCGTCAGTCGTTCCTGAAATAACGGCAGTATCAAACCCGAACAAGAATGCGCCCAAAGCCGCCACCAAGGTACTGCTGAGCAGATAGCGATTCATTTTCATAACAGGGGAGGACAGGAGTAATCAGAACTGCAGCGCATGGATTTTCAGATGGTTTGAATGACCGGCCAACCCCAGGGCCGTTGATACAGGTGAAGCTTCCTCTGACTGTTATCTGCGCCAGAAAGCCGGGGTCAGCATGGCGAAGAAGACATAGAATTCCAGGCGTCCGGCAATCATGCAACCGCTCAGTATCCACTTTGCGACTTTCGGGAAGTGCGCATAATGCTCAAAAGGGCCTGCATGACCCAAACCTGGACCGACGTTGAACATCGTCGCAGCAACTGAAGAGATACTGGTCAGGATGTCAACACCCGTCACAGTCAGTAGCAAGGAAGCAACGAAATTGACCAGGAGGGAGAGATACACGAGGTTCAAAAGACTCTGAATCATGTCTTCCGGGATTACCCGCTCGCCCAGTCGAACCGCAAATACTCCGCGTCGCACAGCCAGTCGCTTGAAGTCTCGTCCCAATACCTTGAGGACCAGAAGAATCCTTGAGGCCTTCAGTCCACCACTCGTCGAACCTGCACAGCCGCCCATAAACATCAGTGCAAGCAATAAGAGTTGGGCAAACGGACCCCATTGTGCGAAGTTGTCGTTTGCAAATCCCGTTGTTGTCAAGATCGACGCAGCTTGAAAGAGGGAGTGCCGAAAAGCAAGTGATGACGGCTGTCCGCCATGCCACCTTAAGCTTGCGAAAAGAGCCAGGGTTGCGAGAAACACCACCAAGAGATAGAAGCGCAGTTCCGGATCCGCAATGAACTGCTTGGGCCTCCATTCGATCCAGAGCCGGTAGTGCAAGGCAAAGTTCACGCTTGCAAGAAGCATGAAGACTACGAGAACATATTCGATCCTGGGGTTGTCAAAAGCCGCCACGTTGCCGTTTCGAGTGGAGAACCCACCGGTCCCCAGCGTGGCGAAGGTATGGCAAATCGCGTCGAAAGAGTTCATCCCTGCCCAGCGCAGGGCGGCAAACTGCAGGATCGTCAAGATCAGGTAGATTTTCCAGAGCGCCGAGACGGTTTCGATAATGCGTGGCTTGATCTTCTCAGATTTTGCTCCGGAGAAGTCCGCTCGGTAAAACTGCATCCCTCCAAGACCGAGCAGGGGGAACACGGCAATGGCCATCAACACAATCCCCATGCCTCCCAGCCAGTGCGATAAACAGCGCCAGAACTGAATCGCGGCCGGCAGCGCTTCTACATCCGTTAAGATGGTCGCTCCGGTGGTTGTGAATCCGGAGGCAGCTTCGAAAAAAGCGTCTGTAAAGCTGGTGAAGGGAGGAGAGAAGTAAAAGGGCAGCCCACCGAACAGGCCAACCGAAATCCAAGCCAATGATACCAGTAGAAGCGCTTCACGATTGGACAGCTCTGTGGCAGGGCGAGGGAAGAGCCCAAACAGCGCGGCTCCTACTCCTCCAGTGATCAGGCAGGCGTTCCTGAAGGGCAGTGGATTGCCACTCCAGAAGGTGTAGAACAGGAGGCCCACCATGCTGGCCGCAAGCAAAAGCAGGAACAAACCGAGATAGTGAGCTACCGCCGTAGCGCGAATCACGCAGCTTACCTCTTGGGCTCGTGCAGGAAAGCGGATTCGAGAAAGGGAACGGTATTTTCCAAAGCGAAGAAAATTACGCGATCCCCGGCTTCGATCGTGGCTTCACCCCTCGGTACCATTACCTCTCCGTTTGGTTTCGCAATGGCACCGACAATCGCGCCCCGAGGGAGACGCACCTCTTTGAGATTCTTGCCAACGTATTTCGATCCCGGCGCTGCAATCAACTCGATGGCTTCTGCCTCCTCTTCACGAAATGTTGTTACGGAGATGACGCGACCTTTGCGCACGAATTGCAGGATACGATCCACTGCTGCCAGACGAGGACTGACCGTGGTATTAATCCCCAACCGCTGAGCCATGGGAAGATAGTTGAGCCGATTAATAAGAGCCACCACCTTCTTGGCTCCGAGTTTGCGAGCCAGAAGCGATGCAATGAGGTTGTCTTCATCATGTCCTGTCAATGATAGAAAAGCGCTAACTCCGTCGATACTCTCCTGTGTCAGCGTGGCTTCGTCGGTGCCGTCAGCATGCAGAACGACGGTCTTTTTCAAGATCTGCGAGATCTTTTTGCAGCGCTCTCCATCGGTCTCGAACAATTTCACGCTGACTCCCTGCTGTTCGAGTTTTTCGGCAACCTGTATTCCTACCTGCTTTCCTCCCAGAACGAATACACGCTCCAGAGCCTCCTGGCTTCGCAGCCCCATGAATCGGTAAACCTCTTCCAGCTCCTCAGTGGTCGTGACGATGTAAAGCTGGTCGCCTGGGCGCAGAACTTCAGCGCCGTGAGGGATGATGACCTGCTGGCCTCGAAAGATCAAAGCTATCAAGGAGTTCTTAGGGGGGCCGGCCTTGTCGAGATCTTCAACCGTTTCCCCTGCGGTCCAGCTGCTGGCATCAATGTTCATTCCGAACAGCTTGACACGGCCCTCAGCGAAATCAATGATGTCTGAGACGCCTGGAACTCGCACCACGCGAAGGATCCGGTCCGCGATTTCACTCTCCGGGTGGATGATCAGGTCGATATGCAAGCCCGCTTCCTGGCAGATCCGTCTCCAGTGATCCACTTCATGAGTCCGGAGTCTTGCGACTTTAACCTTCACCTGGGAATCTACCTGGGCAATGAGACAGACGAGTACGTTGACGTGGTCGACACTCGTCAACGCAATCAGCATTTCAGCGTCGCGCAAGCCGGCCTCTTGGAGGGTGCGCATGCTGGCTGCGCTGCCCCGGACGATTCGGGCATCGAGGATCTCCTCCAGCTGCAGGCAGCGCTCCGGGTTCTCCTCAATAACCACAACTTCGTTTCCTTCTCTTGCCAGCCGGGCAGCTACCAGAGCTGCTACTTGGCCCCCACCTGCAATCAAGACACGCATAAGTTTGAGAAATTCCGACCTTAAGGCTGAACAAACAGGCGCAATCGTGAGCGATTTCAGATGCTTAACGTTACAATGAACCTGAACAAGCCGTCTCAAATTACACTAACCCCTATCAGTTTGCAACACGCGCTTTGCCCTGTGTGCGCTCGAAATTTAGGGTAATATGCGCCGATGCGGCTGTGGCAACGCAACAAGCGCACCTTCGCCGCGTGCAGATATGAGATGCGGCTATTGATGACTCTCAACCGGAACCTTCGCTGCTTGATCTTCTTGAGCAGCCTGATTTTCTTCTCCTCGACAGAAGTTGTGGCTGCGGGAACTCCCTACTCGGCGTCCAAGCACGGCGGGAATTATATGTTCAACTACTACTTCCCGCCTGCCCCCAGTTCAACACCGTGGGCGCCCTGTTGGTCTCCTGATGGGAACTGGATTGCCTTTGCCATGCATGGCTCTATCTGGAAGGTGGAGCCGCATCTCGGGGTTGCCGTCGAGCTCACTTACAACAAGAAATATCATTCCAGCCCCTCCTGGTCCCCGGATGGAAAATGGATTGTCTATGTAGCAGATGACGATGGCCGGAACATTCAGTTGGAAATAGTGAACGTCGAGACCGGTGCTTCCCATACGCTGACGGACGATGAGCAGATTTATGCAGATCCCTCCTTCTCTCCCGAAGGAAACTATCTGGCGTATGTGTCCACGCGGCCCAACGGATATTTCAATGTCTTTGTCCGGCCCATCAAGGACGGCCAGTGGGCAGGCCCAGAACTAGCTGTGACTCGAGACCACACTTATGGGAAAGACCGGCTCTACTTTGGTCCCTGGGATATGCACACTCAGCCGGCCTGGTTGCCGGACAGCAATCAACTGTTGCTGGTTTCCAACCGGGACGTCCCACTGGGCTCCGGTGACGTCTGGTGCGAGCCCGTTGAACCGGACGGATTTCTCAAGGCCAAGCGCGTTCTAAGCGAGCAAAGCCTGTATCGCACTCGCCCCGATGTCTCTCGGGATGGAAAGCGCTTCATCTATTCCTCCACGGCTGGAGCGGCGGACCAGTACAGCCATCTGTACGTTCTTCCGGTCAATGGCGGTGTGCCTTACAAAATGACCTTTGGTTCTTTTGATGACTTCCACCCTCGCTGGTCGCCTGACGGAGAGTGGATTGTCTTCATTTCGAACCGGCCTGATTCTCACAAAGTTCAGTCCGTCGATGTCAATCCGCAATCGGCAATCCGCAATCGTCAATTGACCGGCCTTCCTCAACTGTGGCTTTTAGAGACTTACGGCGGTACCCAGAAACAAATTGTACTTAAGGAATTTCGCTGGAAGCGGGCCATGGGGAAAGTTCAGGTTGAAGTCCGGGATGTGTCGACCGGGAAGCAGACAGCCGCCCGCATTTATGGGCTGGCCTCGGACGGGAAATTCTACGTCCCGAGAGACACCTACGCGCGCGTCGGTGATCTGGGCGAGCACCTCTTCCATACTAATGGACGATTTCTGCTGGAAGTCCCTCCAGGCAAGATGGTGTTTGAAGCGGTCAAGGGCTTTGACTATTGGCCGGACAAACAGGAAGTGGAAGTCAAAGCCGGAGAAATCTCCCGAGTCACCTTGGCTCTCAGGCCTATGGTCAACCTGGCGCAGCGAGGCTGGACCAGCGGCTCAACCCACGTTCACATGAACTACGGTGGAAACCTGCGCAACACTCTTGAAAACCTGATGAGTATGTCACGAGCGGAAGATCAAGATGTGATCAACGAACTGGTGGCCAACAAAGATAATCGCATTCTCGATTGGCAGTTCTTTGTTCCAGGTGGAGGAGAACATCCTGTCTCAAAGAGAGACCCTGGATTGACTGTTATAGTGGGCCAAGAATACCGGCCTCCTTTTTACGGCCATGCTTCATTCATCGGTCTGCGCGAACATCTTATTTCCCCATTCACCACTGGCTACGAGGGAACCGCCATAGAAAGCCTCTACCCCAGCAACACCGACATGTTTCGCAAGGCCAGGGCGCAGGGAGCGGTGGTAGGCTACGTCCATGCGTTCAGTGGAGAAGCCGATCCTCTGGATGGGGAGCTGGGCGTGGCCAAAGGCTTTCCGGTCGATGCTGCGCTCGGCACGATTCACACCATGGAATGGTCCGTGGCCAGCCAGGCCGCCTTGCGAGTGTGGCATCACGCTCTGAATAACGACCTGCAGATTGCGGCCGTCGGAGGCGAAGATTCCATCAGCAATTTGCATCGGACCAAGCTGGTCGGTTCCGTCAGAACCTATGGCTACGTGGGAACATCTGGCAGCTCAGGAAACAAGAAAATCTCGGCCAGGTCCCCCCTTGGCAAGGAAGGACTGCAGGGGGGTCCCGCCCAAGCCTGGATCGATGCCCTGAAGAAGGGTCGAACCTTCTTTACCAGCGGTCCACTCATGGAATTTAAGGTCAATGGCCGAATTCCAGGCGAATCGCTGAACCTTCCAGACGAGGGTGGCACAGTGCAGTTCGAAGCCCAAGTCTGGTCGATCGTTCCCTTGAACCGGGTGATGATCTACTCAAATGGGGAAGTGTGGAAGGAGATTCCTCTGAGTTCAGACAAGAGGACCGCCTCTCTCCGCGAACGTGTCACGCTCCAGCGCAGCGGCTGGTTCTCGCTCACAGCCGAAGGTCCTCCTGCGTCTCATCCAATTGATGCGAACTACCCTCAAGCCGCCACCAGTCCAGTCCGAGTCTATGTCGGGGAACAAAAAATTCGCAATCGCCGATCAGCAGAGTATTTTCTTCGCTGGATCGACAAGCTTCAAGTCATGGCCGAAGCTTGGCCCGGTTGGAGGTCTCAGGCCGAAAAAGATCATGTGTTCGCTCAGTTCAGCGAGGCGCGGCAAGTTTACGAACGTCTGGCCGATGGAGCGACGCCTTGATGAACGATCCGTCGCAAGACGCTGGCCGACAATCGATCTCATCCATGCACAATCTCAAGATTGTTTAAGACTCTTCCCGCCGGTATAATGCCAGGAATTGTGATCGACAGACTGGAATGGTGCCCTCCAAAAGCAGCGAGCACCGCTCGGCTTACATCAGTTGGTTAAAAAAGGGCCGAGGCAAAAAAGCAGAACACTCATTATTTCTGTTTCTAGTTCACTTCGCCCGACATGAAGAGGTCTACGCGCTCGCTGCCTAACGACTCGCGGACCGCGGCAGAAACAGTGCGGCATGAAACTTACCACTTTGGCAGGGTGGGTAGCTTCGCAAGCGCGTTGCTCTTGAGGGCAACAGTGGGATAGGACCGCAGCTTGTGCTGGCAGGCTTCCCACCATCGAACCAGGCGCAGCCACCGCGCGTCAACACCGCTGTACAGACCGATCCAGTGGAGCTGCGGCCGCGTATCCCTCCCTTGTTCGATCCAGCGTAGGACACGGAACTCTGCATCGCCCCCAAATCGTCCGCACACGTTGTCTTCTCAGCGCGGTTGCAAGTTTCTGCCTAAGGTTGTAGTCTTTTCGTGCTTCAAAAAGTACCTCTTCGTCGGAGACGACCCCGCCTAACAATGCCTCGCGAATCCCTCTCTGAAGCAGAGCCGCCCAAATCCTCTGAGCCTAGTCCTTCAGGCCAGCCGCAGAACTCGTCTGTCTTCAGCCGGTGGCTTTTGGAGGATTATGGCGGCACGGAGAT
>Ga0075423_10006283_pt1 | contig 11148 bp, 9 predicted proteins | sample SoiMethybrSBSTD2_FD_80114 | JGI IMG/M metagenome (GOLD analysis project Ga0075423, IMG submission 80114) | Bulk soil microbial communities from a Populus tree surrounding site in Tennessee, USA - Soil MetaG P. TD hybrid SBSTD2 | ecosystem: Environmental > Terrestrial > Soil > Tree plantation...
CGCCAATTCGACCTCCAACGGCGGCAACGGCGGGTACGCCGCGGGGGCCGCGAACGGTGACAACTCCGTCGACCACGCGGTCAACATCGGCAGCGGCGGCGGCGGCGGCGGCAGCACGACGAACGGCTCCTACGGCGGCGGCGGCGGCGGGGGCGGGGCCGGCGGCGGGCGCATCATCCTCAAGGCCTACGTCAGCCTCACGGTCTCGGCCTCGGGGAACATCCAGTCGCAGGGCAGCGGCGGCGGCCAGTTCGGCGGGCCCACCTTCCAGAGCAATTTCGGGGGCGGCGGCGCCGGCGGCGGCATCATCCTCGACTGCTGCACGGTCATCGTGGTCGCGGGGACCATCAACAACCAGGGACGGAACGCGAACACGCTCTCGAGCACGAACGGCGGGACGGTGAAGTTTTTCTACCAGAACGGCCTGCAGGTCACGGGAACCGTGTTGACCGGCCGCCTCTTCGACGGCGGCGCCGAATCCTCGGCCCAGAACTGCAACGCCGAACCCAGCACGCCGACGATCATCGGTCCCAAGGACGTCGACGTCAGCTCGAACTCCGACAGCGGCGACGCGGCGTTCATATTCCAGTGGACGGTCTCCATTGACCCCGAAGGTTCGTCGGTCACCTACGAGGTGGACATCGCCCGCGACGCGATCTTCACCGACATCGAGAAATCGGTCGTGGGGATTCCGACCAACGAAACGGACCAAACGGTCACGCTGACCGGGCTCCCCGTGACGAAATACTGGCGGGTGCGCGCCCGCGACCTCCAGGGCCAGGAAGGCCAGTGGAGCTCCCCCGCGAAATTCCAGATCGTCTTGGACGACGGCAAGAACCACGGCGCCGGCGACTGCAGCATCAGCGTCGGCTCCGCGGGCGTCTGGCTGGCCTCGTCGGTCCTGGGCCTCGCGCTCCTCGCGTTCGGCCTGGGTCGCCGCCGGGCGGCGTCAGACAACCCCGCCACCCCGCGCGCCGGATCCCCGGCTCCGGCGCGCTTTTCTTCTGGCCGCGGCGATATAATCCCGCCCCATGGCCGATCTCCTGAAAGCCTTCGCGGAGCGCGTCGTCGTCGGCGACGGCGCGATGGGCACCCAGATCTACGCGAAGGGCGTCACCATCGGGCGCTGCTTCGACGAGCTGAACCTGACCCATCCCCATCTCGTCCGCGTCATCCACCGCGAGTACGCGGAGGCGGGAGCGGAATTCCTCGAGACCAACACCTTCACGGCGAACCGCCTCCGCCTCCTGAAGTTCGGACTCGAGAAGAAGGTGCGCGAGATCAACGCGGCGGGCGCCTCCCTCGCCCGCGAGGTGGCCGGGGCGGACCGGTTCGTCGGCGGGTCGATCGGGCCCCTGACCGGCGTGAAGCACGAGGAGATCGAGCCCGGGCCCGACGAGAAATTCGAGATCTTCGCGGAGCAGGCGGCGGCCCTGGCCGAGGGGGGCGCGGACGCGCTGATCCTGGAGACGTTCACCGACCTCGAGGAGCTGAAGATCGCCCTGCGCGCGGCGCGCGAGCGGACGAAGCTCCCGGCGATCTGCCAGATGGCGTTCGTCGAGAATTTCCGGACGCCGCTCGGGACGACCGCCGACCGGGCCGTGGAGGAGCTGGAGCGCGCGGGCGCCGACGTCATCGGCGCGAACTGCACGGTGCCGCACCGGACGACCGGGGTGATCGAGCGGATGGGATCGCGGACCCGGATCCCGCTCTCCGCCTTCCCGAACGCCGGCCTGCCCGAGTACGTGGATGGGCGCTACATCTACCTCACGACGCCCGAGTACCTCGCCGACCAGGCGCGGAAAATGGTGAACGCCGGCGCGTCGCTCGTCGGCGGCTGTTGCGGCACGGGGCCCGATCACATCCGGGCCGTCGCGGCGAGGGTGGCGGGGCTGCGCCCGGCGCCGCGTCGACTCCGCGTCCCGGAACCGGAGCCGCTCGCGACGGAGCCCGCGACACCGGCGGGGTTCATGATCGAAGGCCGGAAGAAGGGCCGTCCCTTCGCGGACCGGCTGGGCAAGGAGCCGCTCGTCGTGGTGGAGCTCGATCCGCCGCGCGGGCTCGAGTTCGAGAAGGTCCTCCGCGGGGCGAGGAAGCTCAAGAAGGCGGGCGTCGACGCGATCACCGTGGGGGACAACCCGCTCGCCGTGATGCGGATGGGCAACATCGGCATGGCCCACCTCATGGAGCGCGAGGGGATCCAGACGATCGTCCACATGTCGTGCCGCGACAAGAACCTGATCGCGCTCCAGTCGACGCTGCTCGAGGCGTGCGCGCTGGGGATCACGTCGATCCTGGCGATCACGGGCGATCCCGCGAAGGTGGGAGACCAGCCGCAGGCCTCGTCGGTGTACGACTTGAATTCGTTCGAGCTGATCCGGCTCATCAAGAATCTCAACGAGGGGGCGAGTTACGCGGGGAGCCCGATCGGGGGGCGCTCGCGGTTCCTCATCGGGTGCGCCTTCAACCCGAACGTGCGGGACGTCGACGCGCAGGTCCGGCGGCTCAAGAAGAAGATCGCCGCGGGGGCCCAGTTCGCGCTGTCCCAGCCCCTGTACGACCTCGAGCGGATTCCGCAGGTGTACGAGCGGGTCCGGGCCGGGGTGGGAGACTTCCCCGTCTTTTTCGGGATCCTGGCGATGGTCAGCGCCTCGAACGCGGAGTTCCTGGCGCACGAGGTCCCGGGGATCGCGATTCCCGATGCCGTGGTGGAGCGGATGAAGCGCGCGCCGGAGGCGGACCAGCGCGAGGAGGGGATGAAGATCGCGCGCGAGCTGATCGACCGCGCGGCGGATTTCGCGCCGGGCTTCTACATCATCCCGTCATTCGGGAATATCCGGCCGACGGTGGAGCTGGTGAAGCACATCCGGGGAATTAAGGCGAAGAAGTTCTGAGTTCGGCGTTCTGGGTTCGTGCTGAGTTCTGTGTTCGTTCCGGGTTCTGGGATTGTTGGTGCGGCCTTTGCCTTCCCAGGCGCACTCCGGGTATGGCTCCGATTCCGCGGGTCGAGGACATCGATGGATGGAAGAAGTTGCGCGCCCTCCTCGATGAGTTCTTGCGATTCGCAGGTTCCACCACACTCAGGAATGGCAACCTCAAGGATCAGATGGAGTGATCGGATGAACTATGGATGAATGATATGCATGGTGGTGACCTCGGGCGGCACCCCGGATTCCTAGGATGTGAGGCTTCAAGAGAATCAGGGGCGGTATGATGGGGATGTAAAATACCGAGAACTCGTTACCTAGCAGGGGCGATTCACACGCTTCATGTCATGACCTCAGAACCCGTCTACATACAGTCTGGAACGGAGAGGGAGAAGATCGACGTTCGACTCTCCTATGGCATCGTCAAGCTCTTCTCTGAAGGGCTGTATTCGAGCCCTCACAAGGCGATCGAAGAGCTGGTTGCGAACTCGTTCGATGCAGGAGCGATTCGAGTCGCGGTTTATCTTCCAGCCGACTTTCATGACCAAGGGGCCACGATCGGTGTGCTGGATGACGGTGAGGGCATGGATGATGACGGCCTCAAACAACATTGGCTGATCGGCAAGAGCCTCAAGCGACGCCTTGCTGAGCTTCCCAGAGGTAGGAGTCAGATCGGAAAGTTCGGTATTGGCAAGCTTGCAACCTACGTCTTGGCCAATCGCCTGTCGCACATCTCAAAGAAGGACGGGAAGTACTTCGCGACCTCGATGAACTTCAAGGTTGTAGATGATCGCGGGGAAGAGGAAGTAGAACCTAAAGCCCCAGTTCGCATTTCACTGCGAGAACTCACTCAAGCGGAAGCAGAGGAAGCGGTCAAATCCTGGACAAGTAGCCCAGCTTTCAAGAAGTGCGGACTCTCCATATTCGGAGCTAAGGCCCCACCATCTTGGACGCTTGCGATCTTGTCTGACCTGAAAGGGAAGGTTCACGAAATCCGTAGAGGAACGTTGGCGTGGGTGCTCCGTACCGCCCTCCCGCTGCGGGATGACTTCGCGATCTTTCAAGATGGCGAGAAGCTCGAGCCAAGCAAGGCTGGCAAGGGACGCATCGCACAATATGTTCTCGGCAAGGATATTACAGAGCTTCAGAAGCCTGCCCCAGATATCGAGGTCAATGAGGACAAGAATCAAGAAGACCCAGAAAAGAGATTTGCGCTCGTACATAAGGCGTTGGGCCGGATCTCGGGATACGCTGAGACGTACCACGAACTTCTCACCGGAAAGTCAGACGAGTTGATTGGAAGAAGCCACGGATTTTTTGTCTACGTCCTTGGCAGGCTAATCAACGTAAGAGATGGACATTTCGGCATACCACCCGACGAGTTGAGACACGGTTCATTCGGCCGAGTGCGCGTCGTTGTCCACATGGATGGGCTGGACGACTTCCTCCAGTCGGATCGTGAACGAATCCGTGAGGGTCCCATTCTCACCGATGCGCAGAACTTGCTGCGCGGAATATTCAATAAGCTCCGGTCAGACCTGGAAAGGACCGATCGTGGGGAACTGCCTGGAGCCAAGCTGTCCCGCAACCTGGCCAGCAGTCCCACCAGCATCTCTCGTCGACCCATTGTTGAGATGGTCCGCGCCGCCCTGCACGGAAGGATAAAGCCCCATTATATTTCGATTCCCTCAGCCCCAGTGCCGGCGGACCGAGACAAGTTTCTTGCAGGTCTCCAATCTCGTGCAGATTCACCAGGGGAGTTTGTCGCGGGGCTTGAGTTTGTGTTTGATGCCACGAATGATGACGGCATCGCGGTCTATGACTCTCAGTCTGGAACCCTCAGGATAAATGGTCTGCACCCTTTTGTCGGCGCGTTCTTCGACGAATTTACGAATAAGAACAGCGGATTGCCGCTTGAACTGTTTGCAATGGCTGAAGTACTGCTTGAGTCGCACCTCTTTGAGTCAGGGCTAAAGCAGAATCAGATCGACGACGTGATGAATTCGAGAGATCAACTGCTTCGGCACGTGGCTCAAAAGTCAGGGCGCCGCACCGCGATTACCGTGGCGAACGGCCTGCGACAGGCTCGGAATGACGAAGATCGCCTGGAGGTAGAGGTGGTCGAGGCGTTTCGAAGCCTTGGTTTTGATGCCGCGAGAGTCGGAGGGAAGGGAAAGCCCGATGGGGTGGCAAAGGCTCACTTGAGCGCCGGCCCCGAAGGGCCGCGGCGCTACGCTTTGACTCTTGAGGCGAAGAGTAAGCAAAAAGACGGAGGCGCCGTCAAAACCAAGGACGTTGGGGTTGCAGTTGTCGCTGATCACCGTGATGACTTCAAGTGCGAACATGCCATTGTTGTTGCTCCTGGTTTCGACCATACACCAGGGACCGATAGTCAGCTCGCCAAGCAGCTTGCAAGGGACAGGGAGACGTCAAAGCAAGGTGGTGCCGCCAAGACAATCACGACCATTCACGTTGACGACTTGGCCCGCCTTGTTCAACTTCGTCCGGTGAAGAGACTTGGACTGGATCGGCTCCGAGAGCTCTTTCGAACGTGTCATCTTCCTGAAGAGTGCAGGGCTTGGATCGACAGGCGCGAGGCTGAAAACGTCGAGTTGCCTCCTTATGAATTGATCATCAAGACCATCCATGAACTGCAGCAGGAATTCGAGAAGGCCGCAGTGAACTATGGCGCCCTGCGCGTCAAACTCTCGGTGGCAAAGCCACCGTACAAGGTTGACACGGATGACGTTCTAAAGGACATCTGCAAGTCGATGTCCTCCATGGCGAGCTTTGAAATCTCGGCGACAGAGACAACGGTGGAACTGAATCAGAGCCCTGCCAACGTGATTGCGGCCCTAGAATCGGCAACAAAGGAACATCTGGGTAAGAAACAATAGTCATGTTGAAGTCACATCGAAAAACGCCCTTTGAGATCTTGGGCCGCAACCCGATTCATCCATTCCCAGCCAGAATGTCCCCTGGCCTTGCCTTGGATGCACTTGGGGAATGTAAGAGTCAACTTCGCGTGCTTGATCCGATGTCCGGATCCGGCACGGTCCTCGCTGTCGCTCGCTCCAAGGGACATCGAGCCTTCGGAGTGGACATGGATCCGCTTGCCGTACTGCTCGCTGGCGTTTGGACGAGAACAATCAATGCCGGTCGTGTGAGGGAAAAGGCTGAAGAGATTCTCGATCGCGCTCAATACCGATTCCGCTTCTTGACTTCGGGGATGGCTTACCCAGCCCGGGCGGACGAGGGAACTCGGAAGTTCATTCGGTACTGGTTCGATGACTACGCTCGCAGGCAACTGTTCTCACTGGCGTCAACCATCAGCCGAGTCCATTGCAACGTTACTCGTGACGCGCTCTGGTGTGGGTTCTCGCGCCTAATCATCACGAAGAGCTCGGGTGCTTCGTTGGCAATGGACCTTTCTCACAGCAGGCCCCATCGGGAGTTCAAACGGGCTCCCGTGAAGCCGTTTGACAAATTCAAGGCAGCGGTCGAAGTGGTCGTATCCAACTGCCCCCAGGACGACGGCTCAATTGTGGGTCCGCCGACCGTGGTTACTCATGGTGATGCGAGAAAGCTCGCCATCGATTCAGACTCCATTGACCTTGTCTTGACTTCCCCTCCGTACCTCAACGGGATCGACTACATCCGATGCAGTAAGTTCTCCCTCGTATGGATGGGGCACACTGTCGAAGAGCTTAGGGAGATCCGAAGCGCGAGCGTTGGGACGGAGGTCGGCCTGAAGGAAGCCTTGGCATCTTCGTGGGTCAAGGCGCTCATCAAGCAGCTGCGATTGAGGCCAGCTCTGTCTGAAAGAGACAACGCAATGCTCGCAAGATATGTGCAGGATATCAGTGGATCCTTGTCTGAAGTGACTCGAGTCTTGCGCAAGACGGGTCGCGCATTTTATGTAATCGGCGACTCGACTAGCAAGGGCACGTTCATTCGGAACTCAGCAATCCTGTCTGCGGTCGCGAATCATCACGGACTGAAATTGATTTCAAGGCACTCGCGAAAGCTCCCTGAAAATCGGAGGTACCTACCGCCGCCAGGCAAAGACGCCTCAAGGGCAACGCTCGACGGTCGCCTGAAGCGAGAAGTGGTCCTAGTCTTCAAGAAGTCCGGATAGGGATCAATCGTTTCGCGTCTCCCTTGCGGACTTCAGGACCGATCTCGCGCAGATCGTTGGCAAGAACCAGCAGTCGCACCGAGGTCAAGGTCCGCGACCTTGATCTTGAGCAGCTCGCCACGCCTACATCCGGACGCATATAGCACCTCAGCGATTACTCGGTCGGGCGGTCTGTTAGTGGCTGCGATGAAGCGCTCGACGTCCACCGGAAGAGCACTCGAGGTAAAGCGCGCGGGATTATGATGGACCGGAGACCCAGGAACGAGTCATTCGAGAGATAGTTTTCGGCGGCAAGCGAGCGGAAAACGCCGCGGATCGAATTCACGCGACAGCGAATCGAGTTCTGCATGATGCGGTGGTGGGCGGCTTCATCCGGTACTTGAAAGCCCATCCCCGCGGGAAGCCTTGCGGCCGGCCCAAGAAACCCCCATCTCCGCATCGACTTCGAACACCGAACGAACCCGGAACCTTGAACGAACCCTGAACTCCGAACTCAGAACTCTTCCCGCCAGGCAAGGGCTGCATTCCTCCACCCCCACAGTTGCGGTTCGTCCCGGTGAACCGTAAAATGGACTGTTCGTCCGTATGCAACGCCACAAGACCCGCGAGGTCCGCTGCGGGAAGCTCGTCATAGGCGGGAACAACCCCATCTGGGTCCAGTCCCTGACGACGACGAAGACGTCGGACCTCGACAAGACGAAGGCCGAAATCCGCTCGATGCTCGACGCGGGATGCGAGATCGTCCGCGTCGCGGTCTTCGACCAGGCGGACGCGCAGGCGCTGGGCGCGGTCAAGAAGTTCCTCGGTGAAACGCCCCTGGTCAGCGACATCCACTTCAACTACAAGTTCGCGCTCACCGCGATCGAGCAGGGCGTCGACAAGGTCCGCCTCAACCCCGGCAACATCTCCGGGCTCTCGGGCGAGTTCGGTTCCGTCGGGCGCGAGCGCGTGAAGATCGTGGCCGACGCCGCGAAGAAGAAGGGCCTCTGCATGCGGGTCGGCGTCAATTCCGGCTCCGTCGAGAAGGACCTCCTCGAGAAGCACGGCTACCCGAAGCCCGAGTGCATGGTGGAGAGCGCGCATCGGCATGTCGAGTGGCTCGAGGCGTGCGGGTTCCGCGACATCGTCGTCTCGATCAAGTCGACGAACACCCAGTGGATGATCGACTGCTACCGCCGCTGGGCGCGCGAGTCCGACGTGCCGACCCACCTCGGCGTGACGGAGGCGGGGCTCCCCGGCTACGGCACGATCAAGAGCGCGATCGGCATCGGGTCGCTGCTCTGCGACGGGATCGGCGACACCATCCGGGTCTCGCTGACGGGCGACAAGGCCCTCGAAATGCATGCCGGTTTTGACATCTTGATGGCGGCCGGCGTACGCTCGAAGAAGCCCGAGATCGTGGCGTGCCCGTCCTGCGGGCGGGCCAACGTCCAGCACGAGACCGTCGTGAAGGGCCTGCAGGAGCGCATCAAGGACCTGAAGACGCCGCTCAAGGTGTCCATCCTCGCCTGCGCGGTCAACGGACCCGGCGAGGCGGCGGAGGCGGACATCGGGGCCGCCGGAGAAGGGGGGCAGTGGCTGCTGTTCAAGAAGGGCGTCGCGCTCCGCCGGGTGAAGGAGACTGACGTGGTCGACGAACTCGAGAAGGAAGTCCGCGCGCTCGCCGCCGAGATGGGCGGGGGGAACGGCGCATGACCGAAGCGATCCAGACCCCGCCGGCGCGCACGTGGCTCGCCACCACCGTCCGCTACGGCAAGATGGCCCACACGGCGACGTTCAAGACCGACCGGCCCGACCTCCGGCGGTTCGACCGGTGCATCGTCCGCACCGACCGCGGCCGCGAGCTCGGGACCGTCCTCACCGTCCCCGCGCCGATCCCGGAAACGCGCCCGCCCGACAGCCTGTGGGACGTGCTCCGGAAGGCCTCGGCCGACGACGTCAACAACGCCCAGCGCGTCGACTTCGACCACCGCGTCCGCGAGATGGAAGCGACGAAACAGGCGGTGAAGAAGCTCAACCTCTCCATGAAGATCGTGGAAGTCGACCACCTCTTCGGCGGCGAGCGCGTGGTCGTCTACTTCATGAGCGAACAGCGGGTCGACTTCCGCGAACTCGTCCGCAACCTCGCGCACGACTTTCGCACGCGCATCGAACTCCGCCAGATCGGCGCGAGGGACCAGGCGCGACTCGTGGGGGACGTCGGCCATTGCGGCCTCGACCTCTGCTGCCGGAGCCACCTCAAGGAGCTCGGCGGCATCACGATGGACATGGCCAAGGTGCAGAAGCACACGGCCGATCCCTCGAAGATCACCGGCCGATGCGGCAAGCTCCTCTGCTGCCTGCGCTACGAGTACACCGCGTACACCGAGGCGCGGGAGCTCCTCCCGCCGCGCGGGACGAAGATCCAGTCGGCGAAGGGCAGCGGCATCGTCGTGGACCAGAATATGCTCCTGCGCGAAGTGACGATCGTGAAGGAGGGTACGGAGGACCGGGTGATCCTCAAGCTCGAGGAGGTCCTCGGGATGCCGAAGAACACGCCGGGGTGCACGGGATGCGAGAAGGGCGGCGCGCCGTCCGAATCCGGCATGGCCGTGATCGAGGAACATCCCACCGGCCGCACCGAGGTCGTCGCCGACTCGGGGTCGATCGAGTCGCCGGTCAAGCCCGCGGAATTCCGCAGCGTGGGGCGGATCGACGACCTCAAGGAAGGCCGCGGGCGACAGGTCGACGTCGAGGGGGGCGCGATCGCGCTCTACAACGTCGGCGGAACGATCCATGCGACCGAAGCCCGGTGCCCGCACTCGGGCGGGCCGCTCGGCGAGGGCGAGATCGAGGGATCGATCGTCACCTGCCCGCTCCACCAGTGGCGCTTCGACGTCGTCTCGGGGCAGTGCCAGCACCTCCCGGCCGTGAAGGTGAAGCGGTACGAAGTAAGGGTCGAGAACGGGGAAGTCTTCGTGAAGTTCTGACCGCGCGCGGCGGCGTTCATTGCGCCCGGCGCGGAGCGGATGCTAGGATGAATCCATGAGCTTGATCGAGGGCAGGTTCGGCAAGAACCTCCTGATCACGAGCGTCGACCAGGTGGTCAACTGGTCGCGCGCCTCCAGCCTCTGGCCCATGCTCTTCGGGATCGCCTGCTGCGCCATCGAGATGATGGCCACGGCCGCGTCGCGGTACGACTGGGACCGGCTGGGACTCATCCCCCGCGCCACGCCGAGGCAGTCCGACCTCATGATCGTCGCCGGCACGGTCAACGCGAAGATGGCGCAAGTCGTCCGGAAACTCTACGACCAGATGCCCGAGCCGAAGTACGTGATCGCCATGGGCGCCTGCACCGTCGGGGGCGGGCCCTACTTCAAGTGGGGCTATAGCGTCGTCAAGGGCGTGGACAAGGTCGTGCCCGTCGACGTCTACGTGCCCGGCTGCCCGCCGCGCCCCGAGGCGCTCCTCGACGGCATCGTGAAGCTCCAGGAGAAGATCCGGCGGCAGACGCTGGCGAAGGACTTCCCGATCCCGGCGCCCACGACCGTCCAGACCGCCGCGCTTTATTAGACTTCCGGCTGATCGCTGATCGCTGACGGCTTCCGAAGCTGATTGCTGATGGCTGACGGCTGAAAGCTCAACATGACCACCAAAGAACTCCAGACCCAGGACATGCTCCTCAACATGGGGCCCCAGCATCCGTCCACCCATGGAGTGCTGAGGCTCGTGCTCCGGACCGACGGCGAGCTCGTGAGCGAAGTCACCCCGGTCGTCGGCTACCTCCACCGGTGCGCGGAGAAGATCGGCGAGAACCTCCGCTACGAGCAGTACGTGCCGTACACCGACCGGATGGACTACCTCTCCTCGATGAGCGACAACCTGGCCTTCTGCCTGGCGGCGGAGCGCCTGATGACCATCGAGATCCCGCCGCGGGCGCAGGCGCTGCGGGTGATCATGGCGGAGCTGAACCGCATCGCCTCCCACCTGCTGGCCTTCGGCACCTACGGCCTCGACGTCGGCGCCTTCACCCCCTTCCTCTACGCCTTCCGCGAGCGGGAGATCATCCTCAACATCTTCGAGTACATCAGCGGCGCGCGGCTC
>Ga0075423_10006290_pt1 | contig 11143 bp, 8 predicted proteins | sample SoiMethybrSBSTD2_FD_80114 | JGI IMG/M metagenome (GOLD analysis project Ga0075423, IMG submission 80114) | Bulk soil microbial communities from a Populus tree surrounding site in Tennessee, USA - Soil MetaG P. TD hybrid SBSTD2 | ecosystem: Environmental > Terrestrial > Soil > Tree plantation...
CGATTCGTGGCTCAACACCGCGCTCGTGCTTTCAGCCGGACCTCGATCGGGACACTCTTCGATCTGGACCGGGATCGAGATGATCGTCTGGGGCGGGCACGAGCCGGTCTTCTTCAATAATTATGGTTCGGGAAGCTCCTTCCAAGCCGCTACCGCCGCCTGGGAGTACGTCGGCCCGGGGCAGGGTCTCGAGGTGCGCTCCGATCATACGGTCGTATGGACCGGGACCGAGATGATCATCTGGGGCGGGTGGGACAACAGCGAGCTCGGCACGGGGGGGCGCTTCAATCCCTCGACTGGAGCGTGGACGCTCACGAGCAACGAAGGGAGCGTGCCGTTCGCTCGCAAGGAGCATACCGCGGTTTGGACCGGGACCGAGATGATTGTCTGGGGTGGCAGCCGGGCGAACGACTCGCTGGCCAACGGGAGCCGCTACGATCCCTCCGGCAACACCTGGACCCCGGTGGCAAGCACCGGTGCCCCCTCCCCCAGGGCCTATCACACGGCTCTCTGGACCGGCAGCGAAATGATCGTCTGGGGCGGATACGGACCAAACAACGTCGCTCTGGGAGACGGAAGTCGCTACGACCCATCCACCAACGGCTGGTCTCCCGTCGCCGACAGCGGTGCCCCGGCACCCAGGGCCAACCACACGGCAGTGTGGACCGGCACGGAGATGATCGTCTGGGGAGGATTTGCGGGCGGCGCCGCGCTCGGAACCGGAGGGCGTTATGATCTTTCGACCGATTCGTGGACGGCCACGAATCCTGCTTCCCTCGAGCCCCGGGGTCTCCACAGCGCGGTATGGACGGGGCACGAGATGATCGTCTTCGGGGGATCCTCCGGCGGGGCCGATGTTCTTTCGCACCTGCGCTACAACCCTTCGACCGACTCCTGGAGTCCCATCAGCACCGTGTCCTCCGTCTCATTGCCGCGCTCGGCGCATACGGCGGTGTGGACCGGCGAGGAGATGATCGTTTACGGCGGGACAAAGAGCCAGAACGGGGCGCGCTATTGCCGGCTCTGTCCCACGCTCTATACCTACTACGCGGATCAGGATGGCGACACGTTCGGCGACGCGGCCTACGCGGGCAGCTCCTGCGACGCGGCGGCTCCCTCGAGCTGGTCGAGCAACGCCTCGGATTGCTCGGACGCGGATGGCGGAGCCTGGGGGTCGCCCGGCGAGGTGTCGGGACTGCAGGTCGGATTGTCCTCGCCGACCGAGGTGACGTGGGATTCGCAATCGCTGCAGTCAGGCGCGGGCACCGGCTACGACGTGGTGGGCGGATACATCTTTGCGACCGAGGGATTCTTGAACTACACAGCGGGATCTTGCCTGCAGGCGGGCAGCAGCTCGGCCAGCGTCATTGATACGGATCCCGATCCCGGTCCTCAGGTGGCCCGATGGTATCTGGCACGGGCCCGCAATTCCTGCAGCATCGGCACCTACGGGACCGGCAGCTCCGGATCGAATCGCGACGGTTCCATCCCAGCGTGTCCTTGAGGTGGTGTCTGCAGGGTTCCGGCCCACCCAACCTCTCGACGGGCTCCAAGGCACCGGTGCACCGCCTATTCCTGCTTTGGCCGCTTCGGAAGTAGGAGTCCCTTCCTGAGCCTTGCGCGAGTGCGATCGCTTCCCGGCGCGCTCTCGTGAAGGCCTCGAAACCTTCCCCTCCAAGCTCCGTAAGTAGGCAAGGGACGCATCTCTCTGCGTCTCACGAACCACACGGTTGCAGCTCGAAAGGGTGATGATGAGACGATTCGCGCTCCGCAGGCGGGCCTCTTTCCTACCGGTCCTGTTGATCCTTGTCGCCTCGGCGGCACCTTTCGGGGTCGCGCTCGCCGACGAGGATGCTCTGCCGCGACGGACCTATTTCGGCGCCCAGGTCGCGCCCCTGCCCCCCGCAAAAGCGGCCGAGCATGGCTTGAAGGAGGCCACGGGCCTCGAGGTGCAGTCGGTCCTCCCCGACTCTCCCGCGCAGAAAGCGGGGCTGCGAGAGGGAGATCTCCTGCTGAGCCTGGACAAGTCTCCCCTCAACGCTCCGGCGGACCTCGTCTCCGGCACCGCGCATCGCAAGCCGGGAGCCGCCGTATCGTTGGAGATGCTTCGCGGTCGCGCGCGCAGCTCGAAGACGGTGAAGCTGCTCGAGCTTCCCCGCGAGTCGAGCAATGAATACCGCATCCTCTATGGATCCGTGAAGATTTCCACGGGCAGGCTGCGCACCATTCTCACGAAGCCCAAGGCACCCGGACGCTATCCGGCCCTCTTCATCATTCAAGGGATCGGCACCTTCTCGGTGGTCGCCGTACCATTCAAAAAAAAATTCTACGGGCCCATCGTGGAGGATTTCGCGACGCATGGATTCGCGACGCTGCGGGTGGACAAGCCCGGATGCGGCGACAGCGAGGGGGGACCCCTGCAAGACGCCGATTTCGAGACGCAGCTCGACGGCTTCCGCCAGGGCCTCGCGATGCTCACCTCCGATCCAGAGATCAACCCGGGCAGGATCTTCATCTTCGGGCACAGCATGGGCGGCGTCTGGGGCCCGATCCTCGCCCAGGAGAGGCCGGTCCGGGGGATCGCGGTCTACGGCACCGTCGTGAAGACCTGGATGGAATACTCGCTCGAGAACGGTCGGCGGCAGGAGTCGCTCTCGGGCAAACCGCCCGCGCAGATCGATCTCGCGATGCGCCGGGAGGCGGCGGCCAGCCATTACCTCTACACGGAGAAGATGACTCCGGCGCAGATGCTCGCCGCCCATCCGGAGCTTCGTGAATGGGCCAACGAGTCGCTGGTCCAGGACACCTATTATTCGGGCCTCCACTATCGCTTCCTGCAGCAGCTTTCGGACAGGAACCTGGCCGCCGTATGGACGGCCATCACCGGGCCGGTCCTTGCCGTCTGGGGCAAAGGAGACTTCCTGTCGAGCGAGGAGGACCATCGGCTGATCGCCCAGATCGCGAGCGCGCGCCCCGGCGGCGGCGGCGAGTTCATCGCGCTGGAGGATTCGGATCACGGATTCTTCAAAGCGGGAACGCTGGAGGAGAGCTTCGCCGGATGGGGGAACTGGGGCCGGGAGCGCAACTGGGCGATCGTGAGGATCTTGCGGGAATGGACGAACAAGATCATCTCGGGCTGATCCATCACCGGCCTCGATGGGCACGTCTATGCCTTCGCCCCTTGATGAGACTTCCCCCAGCGTGATGCCCTTCGATCTGAGGCGCACGGCGCTGGGCGTGCTCCTGGCCATCGGCATCACCACCGCGATGGACTCCTCGGGCCTGTCCGCCTTCAGCGCCCTGCCCCTCTTCCCCTTGATGGCCCTCTTCTGGTACATGGAGCGTCTTTCGCGCCGAAGCATGGGGTTCGTGGGGGGCCATGCGAGTCATTACCTCCTGGCGGTGCTCCATCCGCTCGTGGTCCTCGGAGCGCTGGCCATCGTCTCGTCGGCGGCGGGCGCCGTCGACACGTCTCAGGTGTCCTGGGGAAGCATTGCGCGCAACTTCGCCCTGATGGCCATTTCCACCATCCTCATCGCGATGATCACGGAGGAGGGCTTCTTCCGAGGATGGCTCTTCGCGTCGCTGGAAGACAAAGGCCTGAAGGGCATCCAGGCCCTGCTGTGGAGCAGCATCGCCTTCGCCTTTTGGCATCTCTCCGCCGTACTTCTTCCCACCGGATTCGACCTGCCCCGGGCGCGGATTCCCCTCTTCATTCTGAATGCCGGGGTGATCGGAGCGATCTGGGGGCTGATGCGCTGGCTCTCGGGCTCCGTGATCGTCGCCAGCGTGAGCCACGGCCTGTGGAACGGAGGCGCCTACGTGCTCTTCGGCTACGGGACCAAGACCGGCGCTTTCGGTATCGAGAATACCTCCCTGTACGGCCCGGAAGTGGGCGTTCTGGGATTGTCGTTGAATCTGCTGTTCGCTCTCGCCTTGTGGCAATGGTCGAGGAGAAAGCTCCCAGCGTCTCCGCAACTCCCTGCCCCCACTTCGTGACACGCCGAACTGGCTGGTACTTCAAGACTTGCCCCTTCAGCAAATCTTAAGGCCCACGCAAGATCGCCACTATGGTCCGCCGCCCCCTCTGCCCGGATATTGACGACCGGCTTTCCAGGCATCCGCGCGTGCGCGGACTCTCTATGAGGACGAGTCATGACCAGACCAACCCGGGCCATCGCTCACGCACTCTTGCTGACGGCATTCTCGAGCCCCTCGATCAGGGCCGAGGCCGCCAAACCCCCCGCTCATCTCCTGAAAGACATCAATACAGGTCCGGCCTTCGTGGGCGCCGGCACGCACGATTCCTTCGAGTCGCCGGGGATCGTGTCGGGCGACAAGCTGTTTTTCGGGGCCATCACCGACACCTACGGCTGCGAGCTGTGGATGACGGACGGAACGGAGGAAGGGACGAGCCTGGTCAAGGATATCCTTCCCGGGATGAACCCCCGCTTCCTCTTTGGCATCCTTCCGAACACCCTTCGGTCGCTGGATGAAATCGTGCTGTTCGTCGCGTATGACCAGGCGCACGGCTACGAGCTGTGGCGCAGCGATGGGACGGAATCGGGCACGTTCCTGGTCAAGGACGTCTTTCCCGGGATTTTCCCATCCGTGATACGCATGGGCACGGTCTTCGACGGCTTGCTCTATTTCACGGCCGATGACGGCGTCCACGGCCGGGAGCTGTGGAAGACCGACGGCACCGAGACAGGAACGACGCTCGTGGCGGATATCGGGCCGGATGGCGTTTCCTCGTCGCCGGACGGATTCGTCGTCTTCAACGGCAGACTTTTCTTCGGCGCCGATGACGGAACGCACGGTCTCGAGCTGTGGGAAACCGACGGATCGGCGGCGGGCACCGCGATGGTGAAGGACATCAATCCCTTCGGCAGCGCAGGCGTCATCCCGGAGGTGGTCGCCCCAGGAAAGCTCTTCCTGACGGCCGACGACGGGGTGCATGGCACCGAGCTGTGGCTAAGCGACGGCACCGAGGCCGGCACGGTCCTCGTCAAGGACATCAACCCCGGTGCGGTCCCGTCCAGGCCCGAAACCTTCTCTCCGCTCGATGGGAGAGTCTACTTCCGGGCGGACGACGGTCTACACGGCGTGGAGCTCTGGATGTCCGACGGCACCGACACCGGTACCACGCTGGTCAAGGACATCAGCCCCGGACCGTCGCCTTCCGATCCTTCCAAGCTCGCCGTTCTTGGGCATCAGCTCTACTTCACGGCCATGGATCCTGGGCATGGACGAGAACTGTGGAGGAGCAACGGGATGCAAGCCGGCACTCTGCTGGTCAAGGATATCGCGCCGGGTCCGGCCGATTCAGACCACACCGTCTCGCTACCGGTCGTCGTCGATGGGATTCTGCTCTTCGTCGCCGATGACGGCGTGCACGGCAGCGAGCTGTGGCGCAGCGACGGGACGAGGGCGGGGACCTTTCTCGTCCAGGACATCGCGGCCGGCGGAGCCGGCTCGACGCCTCTCGCCTTCAGTTTCTTTCGGGGTCTCGTCCTCTTTTTTGCGGACGATGGCCTGCACGGGCGGGAGCCCTGGATCGGACGCGCGCCGATCGTCACGGCGCGGCCGCAGCGGGCCCTCGAAGATCGAACCCGCGAGGTGAAGGCCCTGGGTCAGGAGTGAGGAATCGAAAGCAGTCTGATTTCCGAGCTCAATCGCGCCGTGGATCGATTCGGCCATTTCTTCCATCGATCAGACCAACGGCACCCTCCCGGCCCGCGAGATGGTCGCCGGCTTCCGGCGTCTGGCGGCCAAGGACCCGTACCAATGCCGGAGGGATCAGCCCTTTGCGTCCATCTGCTTTCGCAGGCTCAAGGGGCGCATATCGGTCCACACCTCTTTGACGTACTCGAGGCATTCGCTCTTCTTCCCGCTCTTCCCCGCATCGCGCCATCCGGCGGGGTTTTCCCGATCCGCGGGCCAGATCGAGTACTGCTCCTCGTGGTTGACCACGACCTTGTAGATCGTGGTGTCCTCTGCGTCATCTTCGAACATCGAACCTCCTCCTTTGTGGAAATCGTCTAGCTTTTCACCCATGCCGGCGTCGGGGCCGATGAGACGGTCGCCGTCTCGTCGAGGCGGCGCAGGGGCCCGTAAAGGCACGCCGAAAGCGCCGCGACCATGCTCAGCGCTCCGGCGACGACCAGAATCAGCGCGATCCCGCGGCCCCGGCCCGTGCCGAGAATCGGCCCCAGCCAGCCGGAAAGGGCGCCGGAAGGCGCCATGGCAGGCTCGCACACGCGATCCACCAGCGGGCCCGCGAGAAGAGAAGCGAGCGGCACGGCCGACAGGGCGATGGTGGCCCTCACGGAGAGGACCCTCCCTTGCAGCTCGGCGGGGACGACCCGCTGCCACAGGACCTGGCTCGAGCCCGCCATGACCGGCAGACAGAACAGGAACAGGAACACCGCCGCTGCGAGCAACGGCGCCGAGGTCGTGAATCCCGCCGCCATCACCGCCACTCCGCCCAGCGCGGCGAACGAGGCCGCGCCCTGCGCGGGACGGCGTGGACCGCCCCACAGGCTCATCACGGCGCTTCCTAGAATCATCCCCAACCCCCCCACGGCGAGGATCGTGCCCAGCACCGCCGGAGTGGAGAAGCTCAGCACGAGGGGCGTGAAAACCACGGTGGCCAGCTCGGAGAAGAAGTTCACCGCCGTGAACATCAGCAGCAGCGCCAGGAGCCCGGTCTGGCCGAAGACGTATTTCCAGCCGAGCGGAATGTCCGTCCAGTAGGAAGGATGTCCTCCGGCGGAGGGGGCGCCCGACGGAATGGAGGCGATGAGCAGGGCGGCCGTGGAGAAGAGAAACGTCGCGCAATCCACCACGGCGACCCCGAAGAGGCCGATCGAGGTGATCAGGACGCCCGCCAGGAGAGGTGCGACGACCTGGGGCACCGCGAAGGCGAGCTGCGTCATCCCGCTCGCGCGTCCCAGCTGCTCGCGCGGTACCAGAACGGTTACGGTGGCGGAGTAGGCGGGAAACTGGAAGGCGGTGGCCGCCGCGGTGACGGCGACGATGACGCAGGCGCATGGCAGGGACAGCGCGTCGAGCCGGGCGAGAATCCCAACGGCCGCGCTGGTCGCCACTCCAATCAGATCGCATGCGACCAGGAGCCGCTTCCGATTGCATCGGTCGATAAGCGGGCCCGCCAGGGGCAGGACAAGGAGGGGCGGCACCGTCGCGCAGAAGGTGACGAGTCCATACTGGGTCGTGGATGCGGTGCGCTGGTAGATCCAGACTCCCAGCGAGAAACCTGTCAGGCCCGATCCGATCATCGAGACAAACTGGCCTCCCCACATCAGGAGAAAAGCCCGCCCGCCCGGACCACGAAACGCCGCCACCTCGATCACCCGACCGCGGTCGCGCGCCGGGGCAGCGGCTCGGAAAGGACCGGGAGCGTGCCGAGCCCCTGGGGGATGATGTAGCCGCGGTCCCGCTTCGCCGAAGCGAGCGCCTCGGCCAGCGAAGCATGCGGGATCATGCCCATGCGACGCACGACCTCGGGAGCGAGGGAGGAGACGAGCCGCACCTGGTACCGCTCCGACTTCCAGCGAATGCCCCAGGCGGTCTGGCCGTACACACGGTAACCCTCGACGAGCCTCCGGGCCGTCGCCTGGGCACCGCCGGGGACGAACCAATCGAGGAAATCGCTCCGCCCGAGCCCCTCGGCGCATTCGGCCAGCAGCACCAGGTCGCCTCCATCCTGCAGGACGACGCGCGCATGCTCGAGCGCCTTGTGCGACTGGATCATGTTCACGTCGCGCGGCGCCCCGCCACAGCTCACCACGACGAGCGGCCGTCGCTCGGCGACGCTCACCGAATGAGCCGCCAGGTAGTCGGCGCAGCCTCGCCGGTGCGCCGCGTACCAGTCGCCGGCGTAGAGTGCCACGAGCCGGTTCGAGCCGTTGAGCACCGTGTTGACGAGGAACGTGGGGCCCAGGAGCCTGCAGGCTTCCTCCATGTCCTCGCTCACCGGATTTCCCTCCAGGCGCCCCGACTCGATCCCTGGGGCCTTCGAGAGCGTCGCCCGATCGAACGCAAGCAGATGGTTCGCTTGAATGGCCCGATCCGAGCCGCAGCCCGGAAGCAGTCCCTTGCGGCCGCCGCTGAAGCCGGCCACGTAGTGGAGCCCGATGGCGCCCACGAGGATGACGCGGTCGGCTTCCAAGAGGCGGCGGTTGATCTCCACCGGCGTCCCCCGCGAGGTCGTGCCGAGACGCGTGTGGGAGGATGCGTCGTACGCGTCGTGCCGGCTGACCGATACGCGTCGCGCCGCGTCGGCTCCGACGATCCGGACCACCTCCTCCGGCGTCGGGGCGCGGTGCGTGCCCGCGCCCACCAGGAACTCGATCCGAGCGTCGGGCAGATCGAATCCGGCGAGGCGATGGAGCAGCAGGGTGGCGACACGGTCGGAGGCGGATGCCCGTGTCGCGTCGGGAACCACGATGCAGACGCGGTCGGAAGCTCCCACCCGCTCTTCGAGCCGCGGCGAGGCGACGGGGGCATCGAGCCACGCGGCCATCTCGGCGTCCGAGAGCTCGGGCGGATCGGATCCGGCGGGAGCGAGAACATCGAAGCGCTCGGGGTCGTAGGCGAACTCGATGCTGCCTGACCCGTAGCCCAGCGACACGCGCGCGGCATGGAGGCCGGGATCGCTAGGCATGGGGCACCATGGTGGTGGCGCGCGAACGGCAGAGGACCGAAAAGGCCCGGGCGATGCGGGCGACTCCCTCCTGGAGGATCTCCGGCGGGCTGAAGCTGAAGTTGAGACGAAGGGAGGAGCGCGCCGGCGCCGCGTCCCCGGCGGTAAAGGCCGTGCCGGGCACGAACGCGACGCGCTCACGCTCGAGGGCACTCTCGAACAGGCGGACCGCGTCGACGCTCTCGGGAAGCTCGACCCAGGTGAAAAAGCCCGCGCGCGGGCGCGACCAGCGCACCTCCGAGCCGAATGCCCGCTCGAGGGAGACCATCATCACGTCGCGGCGGCGCGCGTACTCGGCACGAAGCCTGCCCAGGTGGTCTTCGAATGCGCCCGAGGCGACGAAGGCGGCGACGGCGCGCTGTCCGAGGGTCGCCGTGTCGATGTCGCTGGATTCCTTGAGGGAGGCCAGCGGGCCGGTGAAGCGCTCCGGCACGATGATCCATCCGGTGCGCAGGGCGGGCGCCAGCGTCTTGGAGAACGATCCGAGATAGAACACCCACTCCGGGTCGAACGAGCGCAAGGCCGGCAGATTTTGATCGTCGTAAGTCAGCCATCCGTAGGCGTCGTCCTCCAGGATCGGCATGCGGTGGGCGCGCGCCAGATCCACCAGCCGCCGGCGCGCCGCCGCCGGCAGCGACACCCCCATGGGGTTGTGCCCATCGGCCATGGCGTACAGAAATGCGGGGCGCGTCCCCGATTGCAGCGCTCGCTCCACCGCGTCGACGTCGATCCCCGTCTCGAGGTCGGTCGGGACGGTGACCAGCCGCGGGGCATGCGGCGCCAGCACCTGCTGGAAGCCGGTGTAGCAGTGCTCTTCGAGCATGACCGTCGAGCCGGGCTCGAGGAGCAGCCGCGCCAGCAGAGACATGCCCTGCTGGGCGCCCGTCGTGAGGAACACCTGCTCCGGCTCGCAGGCGACTCCGCGGCGGCCCATGAGCTTTGCCACGAACGCGCGCAGCTCCGAGGAGGGAGGACCGTACTGCAGCGCGCGCGGGTCGCCCTGAAGGAGACGGGCGATGACCGCGCCGATGGCCTGGGTCGGGAAGAGGTCGGCGGATGGCAGCCCGAGCGCCAGCGAGATCACGTCGTTCCGGGCGGTCGCCACGAGCAGGTCCTGGAGCGCCGAGCGCCGGAACGCGCGGGTCCAGGCCGCGAGTTCGGGTCCCTTCGTGTCCTCGGTCATCGAAGCGCTTTCAGGGCAGGACGGGGCACGCACTCCTCCTTCAGAGATTGCCGCGGGCGGCCTGCTCGCGCTCGACCGCCTCGAACAGGGCGCGGACATTGCCGCCGCCGAACCCGCGCGCCCCCTTGCGTTGCACGACCTCCAGGAACCCGGTCGGTCTTCCGGTGACGGGCTTCGTGAAGACCTGCAGGAGGTAGCCCCAGCGGTCCCGGTCGACCAGGACGTTCAGCTCGCGGAGCTCGCGCAGGTTCTCGGGGATGTCGCCGATGCGCGCCGGGAGCGCGTCGTAGTAGGCGCCGGGGGTCTCCAGGAAATCGAGGCCTCCCTCCCGCAGGACGCGCGCCGTGGCGGCGATGTCGGTGGACAGCATGGCGAGGTGCTGAGCGCCGGGGCCGTGGTGGTAATCCAGGTACTCCTCGATCTGCGACTTGGCGCGGCCGGGCGCCGGCTCCATGAACGGGAACTTGATGGAGCCGCCCTCGCTCTCCATCACCTTGGAGTTCATGGCGCTGCGCTCGGTGACGATGTCCTCGTGGTGCGCTTCGTGAAAGTTGAAAACCCGCGCGTAGAAGTCGGTCCACTCCTTGAGCGTGCCCGCCTCCACGCACACCGCCACGTGATCGATAGCGTCCAGGCTGGCGCCGCGGCCGGCCCAGCGGCTCCGCCACGGTCGGAACCCGGGGAGAAAGGGACCGGTGTAGCTGTTGCGCTCGATCAGCGAATGCACCGTGTCGCCGAAGGACTTGACCGCAGCCCGAACCACCCGGCCCGTTTCGTCCGACGCCGTTTGAGGCTCCGACACCGGCACGGCTCCCTGCTCGAGGCAGTGCCGGAACGCCCGCGCCGCGTCGTCCACCGCCAGCGCCACGTCCCGGATGCCATCGCCGTGGAGGCGCGCGTGGTCCGCGATGGGGCCTTCGGGCGCCAGCGAGTTCGTGAAGATCAGCCGGATGTTCCCTTGCTCGACCGCGAACGATTGCCGGTCGCGCAATCCGGTCTCGAGACCCCCCTCCGCCAGGGGGCGGAAGCCCAGGGCCCGCGTGAAGAAGTAGGCGGAGGCGAAGGCGTTGCCGACGTAGAACTCGATGTGATCGATTCCGCGAAGCATGAGGTTCTCCCGATGAATAACGGTTTACGTGTCTGCGGCCCCCGTCCGAGCGGCGTGGCGCTCGACGATAGCGGCGACGGCGCGGGCGCCCTCGCCGCTCACGACCGAATAATGCGAGCCCGGCGCC
>Ga0075423_10006292_pt1 | contig 11142 bp, 9 predicted proteins | sample SoiMethybrSBSTD2_FD_80114 | JGI IMG/M metagenome (GOLD analysis project Ga0075423, IMG submission 80114) | Bulk soil microbial communities from a Populus tree surrounding site in Tennessee, USA - Soil MetaG P. TD hybrid SBSTD2 | ecosystem: Environmental > Terrestrial > Soil > Tree plantation...
AGAACGTGGGCAAGGGCGCGCCGGAGTGGCTCGAGCGTGTGGCCGTGCCGAAGACCGACGGTGTCGTGAACTACGCGATCGTGCGCGACGCCCGCGGGCTCATGTGGCTGGCCAACCAGAATTGCATAACGCCGCACGTCTGGACCTCGCGCGTCCCCGCGCTCTTTCATCCCGACCTGTGCGTCTTCGACCTCGACCCGCTGGTCGACGATCCGAGTGTGTTGCGCTCGGCCATGCTGCTTCTCCGTGACATGCTCACGGAGCTCGGCCTCACGAGCTGGGTGAAGACGTCCGGTTCGAAGGGGTTTCACGTTGTGGTCCCGCTCGATGGCAAGGCCGACTGCGGTGAGGTGGCGCGCTTCGCCCACGCGGTGGCGCGAGCGCTCGTGCAACGTGACCCGGCACATCTCACGCTCGAGTTCTACAAGGCGGATCGCGGTGGGCGGATTCTCATCGATACGAGGCGCAACGAGTTCGGTGCGACGTATGCCGCGACGTACGCGGTGCGGCCGAAGCCTAACGCGCCCGTGTCCGCGCCGTGCACGTGGGAGGAAGTTGCGAGTGGCGAGGTGGGGCCGCAGTCGTTCACGTTGCGCACCATGGCTCGACGGTTCGAGACCCACGGCGACATCTGGGCCGAGCTCTTCGACAAGCCGCACGGGCTTCCTGCACTGGTGTAACAAACGGCGCGAAACTCAGTTGCAAGTGGGCCAGTCCTCGGTCGCCAGTCATCAGGCATCAGGTTCCGTTTCCTCCAGTTGGAGAACGCGACAGGCGCCTCGGAAGGTTGCCCGGTGGAACCTGATGCCTGATGACTCATCACTGACCCAACTGACCACCTGGAACTGGTAGTTGGACTGACCCCTTGATCGACTGCAGAGTAATATCGGAGATATGCCCAAACCGATTCTCCTGACAGTCGACGACGATCCCGAAGTCCTCAACGCCATCGAGCGGGACCTCCGCCAGCACTTCCGTACCGACTACCGCATCGTAAAGGCGTCCTCTGGCGCCGAGGCACTCGCAACGGTCACGGAGCTCAAACAGCGGGGCTCTCAGCTCGCGCTCTTCCTCGTCGACGAACGCATGCCGTACATGACCGGCACGCAGTTCCTCGCCGAAGCGATCAAGATCTATCCCGACGCACGCAAAGTCCTCCTCACGGCCTACGCCGACACCGAGACCGCGATCAGGGCGATCAACCAGATCGGGCTCGATCACTACCTCATGAAGCCCTGGGAGCCGCCGAGCGCGCGGCTGTATCCGGTTCTGGAGGATCTGTTGTCGGAGTGGCATGCGAAGGCGCGACCGACGTTCGACGGAATTCGAGTCGCAGGTAGCTCGCTTTCGCAGGCCAGCTTCGCCGTGAAGGATTTCCTCGCGTCGAACCACGTGCCCTATCAGTGGCTCGACATGGAGGACGAAGCCGTCGTGCGGGACCTGCTCTCCGGCGCGGCCGGCGGTGCTTTTCGACAGCCGCTCGTGTTCTTCCCCGACGGTACGACCCTCGTGCAGCCGACCACGCGCGAGCTGGCCGAGAAGGTCGGGTTACAGACGCGCGCGAAGCAGCCGTTCTACGATCTCATCATTGTCGGCGGCGGCCCGGCAGGATTGGCTGGTGCAGTGTACGGCGCGTCGGAAGGACTGCGCACCATCCTAATCGAGCGGAACGCACCGGGTGGTCAGGCTGGCAGCAGCTCCAAGATCGAGAACTATCTCGGATTTTGGAGCGTGAGCGGCGCGGAGCTCGCGCAAAAGGCCACCGCGCAGGCCAGGCGGTTCGGCGCCGAGATCATCACGGCGCAGGAAGCGGTCGAGATCCGGCGCGAGGATCCATACCGAAAGGTGATTCTCGGGGATGGAACGGAGCTGACCGGCTATGCGGTGCTGATCTCACCGGGGATGGAGGTGAGGCGCCTCGCGGCGGCGGGATGCGACTCGCTCCTTGGCGCAGGCGTGTATTACGGCGCGGCGCTCACCGAAGCGGCGACGTACCGTGGCCAGGACGTGGTCGTGGTCGGCGGGGCGAACTCCGCGGGACAGGGCGCGATGTTCTTCTCACTCCACGCGCGGAAGGTGACGATGCTCGTGCGCGGCCCGAGCATCGCCGCCACCATGTCCCAGTATCTCGTCGACCGCATCGCCGACACGCCTAACGTGGACGTGATGACGAACACCAAGGTCGTGGCCGTGCACGGCGATGGCCGGCTCGAGGCCGTGACGGTTGCGGACAGCGTGACTGGCGAACGGCGCGATCTGCCCGTGTCGGCGATGTTCATCTTCATCGGCACGGCACCCCGTACGGAGCTGTGCGGAAATCTCGTCATGCGCGACCCGCAGGGGTTCGTGTTCACGGGCCGTGATGTGATGGTCGAGGGACGCCCACCGGCCGGCTGGACGGCCGCGCGCGACCCCTACCTGTTCGAGACGAACGTGCCCGGGATCTTCTGCGCGGGTGACGCCCGGCACGGGTCCGGGAAGCGCTGCGCGGCCGCCGTGGGCGAGGGGTCGGCGACCGTGAGCATGATTCACCAATACCTGCAATCGGTGTGAGCGATGACGCACGCGCAGCCCCAACCCGAAACGCGCGGTACGCCTAACGCGCCAGGCGTACCCAACGCGCAGGTCGATGCCGAGCTCGTCGCTCGGCTGCGGGCACATCGCGCGTTCGAGTCGGTGCCGCGCGAGGAGCTCGACTGGCTTGCCGCGCATGGAACGCTCCAGCACTGCGACACCGGGGAGCTGATCGCGAGAAAGGGTGAGCCGGTCGAGGCGCTGTACGTCATTCTGAGCGGGCACGTCTCGCACTTCACCGACCAGGGCGGGACGTGGCACAAGGCGATGGATTGGCGCGGCGGTGACGTGACCGGTCAGCTTCCCTATTCGCGGCTTACCAATGCGCCGGGAAACTCGGTGGTGCAGGAGCCCACCGAGATCCTGCGATTGCCGCGCGTGCTCATGCCGGCCATTCCCATCGAATGTCCACACGTGACGGCCGCGCTGGTGCACGTGATGGTGGACCGTGCGCGGGCGTTCAAGGTGAGCGACCTGCAGGTGGAGAAGATGGCGTCGCTCGGCAAGCTGGCGGCCGGGCTCGCGCACGAGTTGAACAATCCGGCGTCCGCGGCGACCCGCAGCGCGCAGCTCCTCGCCGACGCGCTCGTGGAGTCGGACGACGCGTCGCGCGCGTTAGGCGCGTCGGGGCTCGAGGAGGACGAGCTGGCCGTGATCGAACGCATGCGCGCGGTGTGCCTCGTCACCACGGCGACGAATGTCCTGTCCCCGCTCGAGCGGGCCGACCGCGAGGAAGCGATCGATGACTGGCTGGCGGACCACGACGTCGACGACGCCCTCGCGCCATCGATCGCCGAGACGGCCGTGACGATCGAGATGCTCGACGAGCTTGCGGCGCTCCTGTCGACCGACAAGCTGCAGGTTGCACTGCGGTGGGTCGCCGCGGGGTGCGCGGTTCGTGGGCTCGTGCGCGACATCGAGCGGGCAGCGTCGCGCGTGCACACGCTCGTGAGCGCGGTGAAGGGCTTCACGTACATGGATCACGCGACGGCCACGCCGGAGCCGGTGGACGTGCGCCAGGGTCTCACTGACACGCTGGCTGTGATGGGGGCCAAGGCGCGCGGGAAGTCCGCGTCGATGATGGTCGATGTAGCCGAGAATCTTCCGCGGGTCCGCGGCTTCGGTGGAGAGCTGAATCAGGTGTGGGCGAACCTGGTGGACAACGCGCTCGACGCGGTGCCGGACGGCGGGCGTGTGACCGTGACGGCTCGCGTCGAGGGCGGGAAGGTGGTCGTGCGGGTGACCGACAACGGGTCGGGGATTCCGGCGGAGGTGAAGAGCAGGATCTTCGATCCGTTCTTCACGACGAAGCCCGTGGGGAAGGGAACCGGGCAGGGGCTCGACATCGTTAGGCGGCTCGTGGATCGCAATAACGGGCTCATCGAGGTCGACAGCGAGCCGGGGCGGACGGAGTTCCGTGTGACGCTGGCGGTTGCTTAAGAGCCGGGGACGGGCGACGGGGGACTGACGACGGCGTTTACTTCGCAGTCCGCAGTTCCCTGTCCCCCGTCGCCCGGCGCCCGTCCCCGGCTTTTGGGTCAAACTACCCGTTCCATGACCTCGGCCGGAGCCTAGGTTGGACGACACACCACTGACTCACGTCGTTCACGCCAGGTGCCTCCTCACATGACTGCCGTCGATACCTCCCGCTCCGCCGAGGCGGAGCGTTCAACCCCCGCCGCGTGCATCGTTCGTCCGGGCGAAGGCAAGCGGGTTCGGGCCTTCGGTAACGAAATCGAGTTCATGTTGTCAGGTGTCGAGACCGCGGATTCGCTCACCGTCGGTATGGCCTCCGTGCCCGTGGGTAACGGGCCGCCGCCGCACGTTCACCACCTCGAGGACGAGCTCTTCCTGATACTCGAGGGTGAGTACCAGATCTATCTGAACGGTGACTGGACGACAGTTGGACCGGGGGCGGTCGTGTATCTGCCACGCGGCAACGTGCACACGTTCAAGGTTGTAGGTGACAAGCCGGGCCGTCACTGGACACTGCAGACGCCAAGCGGCTTCGAGCGGTACTTTGCGCAGGTGGCGGAGATCTTCGAGGCGCCGGGAAAGCCGGACCTCGCCCGGCTCGCGGCGGTCACGAAGGAGTACGGGGCGGAGTTCGTGAAGCCCACGACGTAGAGGTCAGCGGGTAGGAACTGGCGTTCAAGGGGTCAGAGCCCTTGAATTGTGGGGTCAGATCCCGGGGTCGGATCCAGTCATCTGACCCCGGGATCTGACCCCCGGATCTGACCCCAAACGCCCAGGAGCTCGCAATGCCGCGCTTCCTAGCCCTCGGCGCCATCGTCGCCGCGCTGGGCATCTCGAGCCTGACGGCTCGCCAACCCTCCCCGGCCGTCGGGCTCTGGGCGACCGAAGGCTACGGGCTCGTTTTCGACGTTAGGCAGGACAGCGTCATCGGCGACGAGGTCACGAAGGTCTCATGCATTACCGTGACTCGTGCCGTAACCAGCCCGACGCCGCCGCCGGGTACGCTTGTCGCGTTCGGTCGTCCAGGCACGCCGGCCACGAACTTCATCCTCCCGGGCAAGACACCGAACGACGCACGCGTGCACCGCGCGTCCGCGGCATCGGACATGATCATCCACCGGATCGATCGAAAACCCACGGTGTGCGACACGCCGACGCCCAACACGCCGCTCTCGAATTTCGACGTGTTCGCTCAGACCTGGGCCGAGCAGTACGGGTTTTTCCCTGAGAAGAAAGTCGATTGGGCAGCGGTCGTCGCGGCGAATCGGCCGCGCGTGACCGATGCCACGACCCCCGAACAGCTCTTCGACATCATTTCCGGGATGATCTCGCCGCTCCAGGACGCGCACTCCTCCATCGCGGCGCCGACGATCAGCAAGCGCTTCGGCGGCGTCAGGAAGTCTCCCAGCTTTCTCGAGACGCGCGAGGCGCGCGACTCCGGATACGCGATCGTGTCCGCACACCTAACGAGCCCGCTGCAGCGCTTCTGCGAGGGGCGCGTAGAGTTCGGCATGCTCGGGTCCGACGTCGGCTACCTCCGGATCCGCGGGTTCAGCGGATACTCGACGGACGGCGCGTTCGAGACCGGTCTTGCCGCCCTCGAGGCGGCGCTCGACACCGCGTTCGCCGACACACGAGGGTGGAAGGGGCTCGTGATCGATGTCCGCCTCAACGGCGGGGGGGCGGACCCGGTACGGCCTCGCGATCGCGCGACGCCTGACAGCGACCCCATACACTGCTTACGTCAAGCAGGCACGAAGCGACCCCGCCGATCCAACCAAATGGACCGAGGCGCAACCGTCGGTCGTCCAACCCAGCACGCGGCCGAGCTTTCGCGGACCGGTGGTGGAGCTCACCGGGGTCCAGAGCATCAGCGCGGCGGAAACGTTCACGCAGGCGCTCATTAACCGGAAGCCGAAGATCATCCGCATAGGCGAAACGACCCAAGGGGTCTTCTCCGATGTCCTCGGTCGCACGTTGCCCAACGGCTGGCGGTTCGGGCTCGCGAATGAGCGATTCGTGACGGACGGCAAGAGCTTCGACAACGTCGGCATCGCGCCCGACGTCGCGGTCGAGAGCCTCACGCCCGCGGCCAGGGCATCCGGGAAGGACGCGGCGGTCGAAAAAGCACTGGCGATGTTGCACGGACGTTAGGCGTGCGCACTCCGCTCGCACGCACGGGGCGTCGACTGTTGGCGCTGTTGGCGGCCATCGGCATCATCGGCGCATGTTCCCGGGGCCGGCCGTCACCAGCCGTGGAGCCGGGCCGCCTTCCAACGACATTCTATGCCGGTGGACCGCAGTGCGCGGGAACGCCACTTCAGGTCCACGAGTACAATCCGGACTTTTTCATCCTCCGCCAGGCGGCGTGCACCAACTTCGAAAAACCGTTCCTCTATCTCGTGTTCGGCCGCGACCGGGTATTGCTGCTCGACACCGGCGCCCAGCGGGTGGACGTGGTGACGCCGATCGACACGCTCATTCGGACGTGGCTGGCGCGGCATCGCCGAGCCGCGGATTCAATTCACCTCGTCGTTGCCCATAGTCACGCCCACGGTGACCACGTTGCGGGAGACAGTCAGTTCGTGCGCCGATCGGCCACCACTGTCGTTGGCCGCGACACCGCGTCGGTCCGGGCATTTTTTCGCATCGCCCACTGGCCGACGGACCTTGGGGCCATCGATCTTGGCGGACGCGTGCTGGATGTGATCGCCATCCCCGGTCACAAGGCGGCGAGCATCGCGATCTCCGACCGCCGCACCGGCGTTCTACTCACCGGCGACACGTTCTATCCGGGTCGGCTGTACGTCCGCGATACCGCCGCCTTCGCCGAGAGCATCGACCGGCTCACCGACTTCACGCGGACGCATCCGGTGACGCAGTTGCTTGGTGCACACATCGAGAACACCGCCACGCCTTATCGCGACTACCCCGAAGGAACGGTTGACCAGCCGAACGAGCACGCACTGGCACTCTACCCGCGGCAGCTGTTCGAGCTTGATTCAGTGGTCCGGACTCTGCGCGGCCGAATGACGCGCACAGCGCTTCGAGATGTGACCATCTGGCCGGTGACGCCCTAGTGGCCGATCCGGCGAGGGAGCCTAACGACACTTGCGCCGCGCGATCGTCGGTTACTCCCGGGACGAGGAAGACCACTGGGTGGCCGAGCTCGAGTGTGGCCATACGCAGCATGTGCGGCATGATCCGCCGTGGCAGGTGCGCGTGTGGGTCACCACGCCGGAGGGCCGCGCATCGCATCTCGGCACGGATCTGGAGTGCGTGCTCTGCGACGCACTTCACCGGAACCACGAACGCTGAACACCGGAACCACGAACGCGTCGCAGGAAGCGAAGACCGACCTCCGGGCGCTTGCCCTGATTGTACGCGAGCTCTCCCACCAGCATCGCGAGTGGCTCGAGGTAGCGTGCACTCTTGAGAGCACCGCAGTCCACTGGCTCGAAACCGAGCTGGCGAATGAGCCGCGCGGTGACACGTTTCGCGCGACCGTCATCACCGCAGTAAAACGCTGCCGGCCGCTCGGGCAGCACATCGACGCCAGCTCGCAGCAGCTCCGACGGTGTCGTGTTGAACGCCTTCACAACGAACGCGCCGCGCGCACGCCGGGCGACGATCTCGGCACCCGACGTGCGATGGCCCACGGCGAGCGCGTCGTCCGACAGTGTCAACGGGTTTGTGCAGTCGATCAGCACCTTGCCTTTAAGACTCCCGGCGCTGCGGAGCACACGTGGTACGTACTGCCACAGCACGGTAAGCACGATGACTTCCGCATCGCGTGCGGCGTCACCGGGTGACGCGGCACGAGCGCGAGGACCACTGGATCGCGCGAGGCGCTCCAGCTTCTTCGGGTCACGCGAGAAGCTGTACGCCACCGAATGTCCAGCTGACGCGAAGAGACGGCCGAGCGTGCCGCCCATCGTGCCTGATCCCAGGATTGCGATGCGCACGGCTCGAGAGCCACCGGTGGCAGGCCGGCTCAACGCACCCGGATCGGCATGGAAACGAGACGGTCACCCACAGCGCTCGACATCGTGAATCGAACATCACCGGGCGCGGTGGGTGTGAACTCGAAGTCGTACGTCTCGCCGTTGCCGGACTGCTGCTGCGCCGGCCGCATCGTTGCCTGGTCGCGCGGCAGGTCGCGCCCATCCTTCGCGACTGCTCGCCATTCGAGCAGCGTCGAATCGCGCATGAGACGCGCGATCATGCTCGGCCGATACGTGTGGATGTTCACGAGTCGCAGGCGGTAGCGCTCGCCGATGCGCATGTCCAGCGGCCGCGGAGCATTCGTTCCATTGAGGAACACGGTCGCCCCGTCTGCCTGGCGGCGCGGCGTGCTCACCAACAGGACGACATCGTGCACCGGGTCGTACGCGTCAGGGTTGTCGAGCACGACGATCGCGCCCGACATCCCCGCCTCCTGCTGTCGCACTTCGTCGGCGTGGGGATGATAGATGAACGTGCCGGCGCGCGGCGGAGTGAACCGCGCTTCAAACGAGTCGCGCGGCGCGATCGCTGGCGAGACGCTCCCGGAACTGCCGCTGAATCCGGCGACGCCATCGAAGTAGCTCTCGAGCTCGATGCCGTGCCAGTGGACCGCCGTCGCTTCCGGCAGCTCGTTCACTACCGTGATGCTCACCGGCTCGCCTCGCTTGAGCATGATCGTTGGGCCGGGGAGCAGCGGTGAACGCGTCGGTGTCGTCGACTTGCCATCCTGCAGCACGTAGCCGTATGCCGGCTCCGTGTCGGTACCGCCCGAGTCGACGCGTGCTACGAGCCGGAGCCGGCGCCGACCAACATCGTTAGGTTGCGACACCGACCGACCGTTGGGGCGCACTTCGACCCCCATCACGAGCCCGCCCATCATCTCGAGGGCGTGATTCTTCGCGTGCGCCATGTGCTCGGGCTCGGGCGGCAAGGGCGATCCATCGAGCGGCCGGTTCCGAAGCACGTGGTAGTTGTCGTGGCAGTGGAACATCCAGTTGCCCGCTCGCTCGGGCACCCAGGTGAGCGAGATCGTACGGCCTGGCGCGACGCGTTCCGTGACCACGAAATGTGGGGAGCCAGCAGCGTAGGCCGAGTCGCTGCGCTCGCTGCCACGCGAGTCCACGTTGAAGTAGAAGCCGTGCAGGTGCATCGGATGAGGCACCACGGTCGTGTTGACGATGCGGAACCGCACCGAGTCGCCGACGGTGTAGGTGAGCCGTTCGGTGTGAGGCCACGACCTGCCGTTGATCACGAACCGGTTCACGTCAGTGCGCAGTATGAGGCCTGTGTTGTCGCCGAGTGTCCAGAACCCGAGCACGAACACGCGGTCTCGCGGCGTGCCTAACGTGGTGCCGGTGTCGACGACGAACGCGCCGCTGAGCTGTGACGCCGGACCGCGGAAACCGACAGCCGCCGTCGCGCTCGTCGTTGCCCAGTAGAAGTACGTTCCCGGCGGACCGGCATCGAAGCGAACCTCACGCACTTCGCCTGGTTTGACCTGCACCGTGTCCGGGCCTCGAGCACCACGCGTGTACAGTCCGTGGACGAACAGCGTGCTGTCGGGCAGCGAGTTGCGCACGAACGCGTGGACCGTGGTCCCCTTCGGCACGCGGATCAGCGGGGCAGGGATCTGGGGCGGCTTTCCGTCTTCCGCAAAGGCGGCAACAGTGATTCCGGGGTCGGCCTCCCCGTCGGGATGCCAGTCGCCGAGGCGTGCCTCCAGACGAATTGTCAGGACGCCGTCGCGAAGGGTGCCGGCACCGGCACGATTGTCATTGATGGCGATCCGTTCGACGAGCGCCGAACGTCGAGCCGGCAGGGACATCGAAGCGTCACGTGTCAGCCCGACCGCACACATGGTCAAGGCGATCAGGAGCGGGCGTGTCACTAGAGCCTCCATCACTCGTGAGGTCTAAGAAACGCCAGCACGCGACTCGCCGCAAGGACATGCGTGGCACGCGAGCACGTGCCGAACCGCAGATCACCGACTCAGTCGCGTACCGTAGCTCTTGAGGTATTTCATTCCAGTGTCGCACATGATCGTCACGACCGTCGCGCCGGGATCGAGCTGCTCGGCCACACGGAGCGCGGCGATCACGTTCGCGCCGGTCGACGTCCCGGCGAACAGTCCTTCCTCGCGCGCGAGGCGGAACGCCATGGCGGTGGCGTCTTCCGTGGAAACGCGCTCGATTCGATCGGCGATTCCCTCCCGCCACAGGGGGACGACGAACCCTGCGCCGATGCCGTCGATTTTGTGAGCACCGGCCCGACCACCGGACAGCACGGCGGATTCCTCCGGCTCGACGGCGACGATCCGTATGTCGGCCTGGTGTTCGCGGAGACGTTCCGCGGTGCCGCGAAGCGACGCTGCCGTACCGACGCTCTGAACGAATGCGTGAATCTCACCGCCGGTCTGCGCCCAGATCTCATCGGCGAGCACTCGATAGGCAGCGAGCTGGTCGCGGTTGTTCAGCTGATCGGTCCAGAACCCGCCGGTCTCCTCGGTGATGATGCGTGCAGCTTCGACCATGTCGCGGGTGAGCTTCTCGGTCATGCCTCCACCATCGCTCTTCAGCACACGGAGCCTGGCGCCGAGGAGCGCCATGTGGTCGAGCTTCTCCTGTGCGAACGCATCGGACGTCACGATGTGCAGCGGATACCTCTTCACTCCGCAGACCAGCGACAGGGAGACGCCCGTGCTTCCCGCGGTGTATTCCACGACCGAGCCGCCCGGCAGGAGACGACCGTCCGACTCGGCCGCCTCGATCATCGCGAGCGCCATGCGGTCCTTCATGCTGCCCGTCGGGTTCTCGCTCTCGATCTTGAGGACGATACGAGCGCCGTTGGTCGGCAGAATGTGGTTGAGCGGCACGAGCGATGTGTTGCCGATGCAGTGCAGGATGGTTCGCGGTGTGGTGGTCGCAGGCATGACGATTACTCTCGTGGACGGATCGACTCCGAACGGTACGCGCTGGTGATGTCTGATTACCACGGCAACGACGCCATCTTTGATATCGTTCTTGCCATCGCGTAGCAGGTTGGATCCTGAGTAGGCGAGATCGAAGAGAACCACGAACGCTGAGAACG
>Ga0075423_10006293_pt1 | contig 11142 bp, 1 predicted proteins | sample SoiMethybrSBSTD2_FD_80114 | JGI IMG/M metagenome (GOLD analysis project Ga0075423, IMG submission 80114) | Bulk soil microbial communities from a Populus tree surrounding site in Tennessee, USA - Soil MetaG P. TD hybrid SBSTD2 | ecosystem: Environmental > Terrestrial > Soil > Tree plantation...
CGTGCCCGGGCCCGGCCGCGCTGCGCCAGGGCGGCGCGGCGCGAAGCGGCGCGAACGGCGCTCGCTTCGAGCGTCGGGTCGGGCTGACCGGCATTGCCCAGGAACTTCGCGAGCGCGCGGATCGTGGTGTGCCTGAACAGGTCGACCAGGGTCACCGGCGCGCCCACCCGGTCTTTCAGGCGTCCGAGTACCCGGACCATTGCCAACGAGTGTCCGCCGACATCCGCGAAGTTGGTCTCGACGCCCACGTCGGGCAGCTCGAGGACCTCGCACCAGATGGCAGCGATGGTCTGCTCGAGGCTGCCCTCCGGCCGCGCCTCGGTCGCCACCGCGACGTTCGCCCGCTGCGGCGCCGGCAGCGCCTTGCGATCGATCTTGCGGTTCGGCGTCATCGGGAACGCGGTCAGCGTCACGAACGCGCGCGGCATCATGTACTCCGGCACCCGCGCCCGCAGATGCGTCCGGACGTCGGTTTCGTCGAACGCGCCGCGCGTGATGACGTAGCCGACCAGCTCCGGTCCCGACCCATCGTCTCTGGCCACGACGACGGCGTCCTGGACGGCGGCGTGCTCACGCAGACGCGCTTCGATCTCGCCGAGCTCGATCCGGTGGCCCCGGATCTTGACCTGGTGATCGAGCCGTCCGAGGAACTCGAGCGCACCGTCGGCGCGGCGCCTGACCAGGTCGCCGGTGCGATACAGGCGGCCGTCCCCGAACGGGTCGCTGACGAACCGCTCGGCGGTGAGCTCAGGCCGCTTCCAGTACCCGCGCACCACGCCGGCGCCGCCGATGAACAATTCGCCGGAGAGGCCCGCGGGCGCCAGCCGGCCATCGCGATCGAGCACGTGCAGTGTGGTGTTTGCGATCGGGAACCCAATCGTGACGTCAGAGCGGTCGCGAGTCACGTACGCCACCGAGGACCAGACGGTGGTCTCGGTCGGCCCATACATGTTGGTGACACGGCCGCCGACGGTGAACGCGAGGTCGCGGGCAAGCGACTCGGGCAACGCTTCCCCGCCGACCAGCATCTGCCGCAGCTGGCCGAGGGCCGGGCGCGCGGCTTCGTCGATCAGGAGCATCTGCGCCATCGTCGGCGTGCACTGGAAGTGCGTGACGGCATACTTCTCCATCAGCGAGGGGATGCTCTCCCCCTGCACGGGCGCGGCCTCGCCGCTCACGGCCGCGCCGCTGCGGAAGGCGGACTTCACCTGGGCGAGCTGCGGCAGGTGGGCCAGGACGAGATCCGTGGGCACACCGAAATCGACGAGGCACGCGATCTCGTCCACGCCAATCTCGGTCAGGCCCGCCGCGAAGGCGCGCGCCGTCTCGACGCTCCCGAACAGCCCGCTCGTCTGGTAGTAGCGCTCGAAGGCGTACTCGAGCAACGCGTCCATGTCCTCGGGCGACAAGCTGTCGGGATGGAACTCGCCGCGATCGTTGGTCGCCTTCTGCTTGATGGTCGGGAAGGACCACGCCGCGTCGCGGATGAGGCCGACGGCGCTGCGCAGGTACTCCTTCATCGGCCGGCGTACGATCTCCTTGACCTCGTCGTCGGAGTCGCCGACGAAGGTGTGCAGCATCATCGTGACGGTGCCCACGCCCGGGTGGCCGGCTTCACGCCACGTGCGGCGATAGAGCGCGACCTTGTCGGCCACTTCCTTGACCGACTGTCCGAGCAGGTGGGTCAGGACGTGGGCGCCGGCCTTCGCGGCGCCGACGAAGCTCTCGGGGTTGCCCGCGATCGTGACCCAGACCGGCAGCTCCTTCTGGATCGGGCGGGGCAGAATCCGGACGTCGACGGTATCGCCGGTGCCGTTCTTGAACGGCAGCGTCTCGCCGCGCCAGAGCTTCCGCACCATCTCGATCTGCTCGAACATGAGGTCCTTGCGCCGGGCGAACGCATCCGGCTGCAGAACGAAATCATTCGGCTGCCAGCCGGGAGCAAACGAGATCCCGGCGCGGCCGTTCGAGAGGTTGTCGACGATCGACCACTCCTCGGCGATGCGCAATGCCGGGTGCAGCGGGCTCACGACGCTGCCCGCCCGGATGCCGACCTTCTTCGTGATGGCGGCCACCGCCGCACTCGTCACCGCCGGGTTGGGGAACAGGCCGCCGAACGCATGGAAATGACGCTCGGGCGTCCAGACCGCGACGAAGTCGTTGTCGTCGGCGAAGCGGGCGCCTTCGAGCAGCAGCCGGTACTTGTTGTCGGCGTGCTCGCTCTCGTCGCTCGAAAAGTAGAACAGGCTGAAGTCCATCCGCTGCCGCGACGGCGTGGCCACGAACGACTCACGGTCGGTGTCGCGGTGCAGGACGACCTGGAAGCCTCGCGCCAGCGTCCACAGCAGTTCGAGCACCGAGATGTCGAAGCTCAGACTCGTCACGGCAAGCCAGTTTCTGGCCTCGCCGCTCGTATCGACGTGCTCGTCCATCGCGACCACGAAGTTCGCGACGTTCCGGTGTTCGATCATCACGCCCTTCGGGCGGCCGGTCGAACCCGATGTGTAGATCACGTATGCGAGGTTGGCCGGTCCGGCCGCGGCTTCCAGCGGCGCCGCCGAGAGCGCAGCGAAGGCGCCTTCCTCGCGATCGAGACTGACGATTCGCGCGCGGCTCGATGGGACGCCGGCACGGAGACTTTCGTCGGTCAGGATGATGCCGATCTCCGCGTCCTCAGCCATAAAGGCGAGACGATCCGCAGGATAGTTGGGATCGAGCGGCACGTAGGCGCCGCCGGCCTTCAGCGTCGCCAGGACCGCTTCCATCATCGAGAACGACCGCTGCAGGAAGATGCCCACCAGGACGTCCGGACCGACGCCCAGCGACCGCAGGTGCCGCGCGAGCCGGTTCGTGCGCTCATCGAGCTCTCGATAGGACATCCGGCGGCCTTGGTACACCAGGGCGGTGGCGTCGGGCGTCCTCTGCACCTGAGCCGCAATCAGCTCGTGAATACAGGCGTCCGGCACCGGACGAGCCGTGTCGTTCCAGCTGCCGAGCAAGGTCTGGCGATCCTCCTCGGTCATCAGATCAGTCGATGACAACGCCAGCTCAGGCCGCGCGGCGACGTTTCGGACGATCGCTTCCATCTGCGATGCGAGATCAGCCGCGGCCGAGTACAGCGTGCACCGCGACCCGTCCGCCGCGATGGCGACACGGACCCGGGCAGGAGGGGCATCGACACCAACCCCGACGGAAACCGTCGCGTCACGCAGCGCCCCGCGCGCGGCCAGCGGCCGCAGCGATGGATCACGCGCCAGGAGCTCGAGGGGCAGACCGCCGCGCTTTCGGAGCTGTTCACGAGCCGCGGTGACCGCGGCAACCGCTGACGCGAACGAGCCGTCACGATCGAGCGTCACGCGAAGCGGCACTTCCGCGGCGAACGCGCCATAGGTGCCGGCAACCGCCGCAGCGGCTTCGCTATCGTTGTAAAGGATGTCGACCGTTGACACGCCGGCGCGACGGGCCGCCAATACCGCGACGGCGGCAATCGTTGCGTCGACCTTCGCGTCCTTCGGCAGGAGCGCCAAGACATCGTCCGGCAGATCCGCGGCCGGCGCGGCTCCGGGCGCCACCGAGACATCCAGGTCAGGAAAGGCCAGCGAGGACAGGACCCCGTGCCAGGCGCTTTCACTGCGCGCTGCTCGCGCGTTCAGCTCGACGAAGCGCTCTGCAGCCCGGGCCGACATGGACGGCAACAGGCTGCCGGGTCCGAGATCGTACCGGCGAGCCAGGACCTGGAGATCGAACGCGCCGCCGTCGAGCTCGACGAGGCCGTCGAGCACGACATCCACGGTGCGAGTGGCGACCTGCAACCGTCCCTGATCGAAGCTGACGATGGTACCCGGCACGGACTCGGATGGCTTGTCAGTGGCGGCAGCCTGTCGCACGGCGACGAATCGATCGCCGAGGTACAGCTTGGGAAGACAGAGCGGATTCGCCTGGGCGCCGAAGTCGAGGGCGCGGACCAGTGCCGAGATCTCCTCGGCCGCGGACTGCCAGTCGATGACGCCGGCGAGCGCGGGCCTGGCCCAGCGCCCGAAATACTGACGTCCGGTGAAGTCCTGCTCGCGCCCGGACGTATCGCCGGCGGCAAGGCGCCCTGCGAGCGCAGAGAACGACTCGAGTCCGGCGGCGTAGCACTTGGCGTTCAGAAGAAACGCGGTTTCGTCGGGCGCGATGTCGAACCGCCGCTCCTCGAGGACGCGTCCGGCGTCGGCGCGCTCCGTCATCACGTGCCAGGTGATGCCGTGGGTGGTCTCTCCGCGCAGGATGGCCCAGGTCGTGACGTTCAGGCCGGCGAGTCCCGGCAAAGGACCGTCGTGGAAGTTGATGGCCACGCCCTTGACCAGTGCGAGGGCCTCGGCCGGAACGATCGACAGGTGCGCGATGCTGGCGAGATGATCGAATTCGACGCTGCGCAGCAGCTCGGTCAGGTTGCAGCTGGATGGCTCGAGGCGAATGCCCTTGCCCGCCGCCCAGTGAATGTTTGCGGGCTCGCTGGTGACGACGACCGCGATGCCATCCCCCTGCTGCAGCAGAACGTCGCCGCAACCGGCGAGCAGACTGCCGTTGCCGATCAGAACCCAGGTGTTAGACGCCAACTGTCACCTTCCTGTCGTTCTTCGCCGCCGTCTCGGCGGGCGGCGCCTGTTCGCCACCGCGCCGGAGGACTTCTTCCAGGCCTGACGCCAGCATGCGAACGTTCGGCTCGCGTACCAGCGAGTCGTGCCCGCCAGGGACTTCGACCACGTCGAGCTGCGGCAGCACCGCCTCGGACCAGCCGAGGCGGGGGCCGACGTGGTCGTAGGCGCGGGCGACTTCCTGCGCGCGGAACAGCGTGACCCGGCCCGCGTACGGCGCCGGCACATATTTCTTCAGCGCGCTGAGGAAGGTGGTGGCCAGGTGCCACTCGCGGAGCTCGTGCGGAACCGCCTCGCCTCGCGACAGGTGGTTGCGCAGCTTTCGATCCTGCCGGGCCCAGACGAAGTGGCGCTCTACGGTCGCGTTCAGGTGCCGGCGCAGGTACGGCAGCCCTTCGCCGACGATCCCTTCGAAGTGATCGCGCAGGCTCACGTCACGTCCGGACGTGCCGGGGTGGAAGGTATCCAGCAGCACGACCTCGTTGATCCGCTCGCCGGCGGCCAGGAGCCGTTGCGCGATCTCCAGCGCGACGACACCGCCGCCCGAGTACCCGCCGAGCAGATACGGACCGCTTGGCTGCTGCCGGCGGATCGCCTCCAGGTACAACCCGGCCATCTCTTCGATCGTCTCCGCCGGCGGCAGCTGGCCGTCGACGCCGCGCGCCTCGAGCCCGTACACCGGCTGCTCAGGGGAGAGCCGCTCGGAGAAGTCGCGGAAGTTCAGGAGATTGCCGCCGGCGCCGTGCACGCAGAAGAACTGACGCCGCGAGCCGCCCTTCTTGATCATCACGAGCGGCGACCAGCCAGCCGGTACGGGCGCAGCCGCTGCGGCCTGGCCGGCGCTGCCTCCGACCTCGAGGGTGAGTCCGAGTCGTGTCCGGACGGCCGCGGCGAGCGCCTCGAGCGTCGGCGCGCCGAACAGCGTCGCGAGCGGCAGATCCACGCCCCACATCTTGCGGATGCGCGCGAACAGCCGGACCGCAATCAGCGAGTGCCCCCCAAGGTCGAAGAACGCGTCCTGCAGTCCCACCCGCTCGACGCCCAGCAGCTCGCTCCAGACGGCGGCGAGCTTCAGCTCGATCTCGTCGCGCGGCGCGTCCTTCTGCGTCTCGGATCCCGACGCCGTTCCCGATGACGCCGCTGCGGGCACGGCGGGACGCTCCGGCGCACGCAGCTCGGCGATCATCGCGTGCAGATCGAGGGGCGAGACCAGCACCTGGACTTCGCGGCTCTGACCGAGAATCCGTCCGAGCACGTCGAACCCTTCATCCGGCAGGATGCCCTGCTCGACCCACCGCTCGAGCGGCGACCGCGATTCGTTCTTCCGTCCGCTCTTCAGGACGCGTGGATCGACGGTCTTCACGACGTAGCCCTCGATCTCCGCCACGACCTGCCCGTGCTCATCGGCGAGCGTCGCGTCGAGCACACTGGCGCCGCCGGTGGATTCGGGCCGGAGCCGCACGTGGCTCACCAGCACGCGTGGCAGCCGGCCGGCGATGCGCACGCGGCCGTACGACAGTGGCACCACCAGCGATTCGGATCCGGGTCCGTCAATCAGCGAGAACGCGCACCCGGTGGCCATGTCGAGCAATCCAGGATGCAGCGCAAACGTCTGCAGGTCGGCGGCATGCCCCTCGAGCAGCTCGAGCCTCGCCAGCGCTTCGGCTTTGCCGAACGCGACGGCTCGAACCGCCTTCCACCGCGTGCCGAACGCCAGCAGGCGTTCCTGCGGCAGCTGCTGCTCGCCCGGGCCGAACGACTCGCGCCGGAGTGTGCAGCGCTTCTCGATGGCCGCGACATCGAGGCGGGCCGGCGTCCAGCCCTGCAGAACGCGGCCCCGGCCCGTGGTGTGCTCGACCTGCGGCCCCCGGCGACTGCTGCTGCGCACCGCGATCGCGACGGTATCGTCGCTGTCGCGCCGCACCTCGGTCTCGACCAGCGCCGGTGTCTTCTCGGGAACGATCAACGGTGAGGTGAAGGCGAGATCCGAGAGCTCGACTGCCGCCCCCTCGGGAGCAATGCCCGACGCAAAGAGTGCAGCGCGAGCCATCTCGACGAAGCCCGTGCCCGGCAGAACCGCCTCGGCGCCCCGCACTCGATGCTCGTCGAGCACCCATTGCGTCCGGACGTCGAGCGTGGCATGGAACGTCGTGATGCCATCCTCGCTGGATCGCCGCTGAAGGAGCGGATGGTCGACGCGCTCCGACGCGGCCGGCGGCGGCATCGGCGCCAGCGCGGCAACGGCCATCCCGACTTCCTGCCAGGCCCCCCACTGCACCGCTCGCGCGGGAATACCCTCGGCTGCCAGCTGGCGCGCGTACGCGTTCAAAAACGCGTTCGCGGCCACATAGTCGGTCTGGCCTGCCGGCCCAAGCGCGGCGCTGCTCGACGAGAAGAATGTCAGCGAGTCGAGTCGCCGGCCGCGGAGGGCGTCGACGAGCGCCATCGCCCCGGCCACCTTCGGCCGCAACACGGCGCCGAGGCTGGCGCGATCCTTCGAATGCAGCGGCGCATCGTCGATGACGCCGGCGGCGTGAATGGCAGACGTGACAGGACCGAATCGTTCTTCGGCAGCCGCGACCACCTGGCGCATCACCGCGCGATCGGCCACGTCGGCGGCCACCACGAATACTTCACCGCCAGCCGCCTCGATCGCCTGGACGCTGCGGATGCGGGCGAGCTGCGGATCGGAGGGATCGAGCTCGGTGAACATCGCCGGCCACTGCTCCCGCGACGGAAGCGCGGTGCGGCCGACCAGCACGAAGCGCGCGCGAGATGTCTTCGCCAGTCGCTCCGCCAGCGACAGGCAGATTCCGCCAAGACCACCGGTCATCAGGACGACGGCGCGCTCGGCGATTGGCCACTGTCCGTTCTGCTCGGCGATCGGCCAGCGTTCGTACGCCTCGACGAACCGATCCTCGCCGCGAAGGGCCACGCGCGCGTCGGCCGACTCGGCGTCGATCTCGGCGATCAGCGTCCTCGCCGCCGCCTGCGGCGAGCCGAACACCGCCGGCAGATCGATCGAACGGCAGCCGATCGACGGCATCTCGCGCGGGATGACCCGCACCGGTCCCTGCGACAGTGCCTTGAGCGGCGAAGCCGGCGCGGTCTCGGGACCGGCGGCTTCGGCGCCGCTGGTCACGACAACGAGATCGACGGCACCGGCCGGCTCTTCGTCGATCAGCGCCTGCGCGAGCGCGACGAACGGATAGAAGTAGGAGGCACCGTCGCCGGCCTCGGAGGCGGAGGATTCGGGGCCCACGGCCCACAGGTGGATGACCTGGGACGGCGGCTGTCCGGCGCCGGCGAGCTCGCGCAGCAGCGCCGCGTGGTCCTCCCGGCTGTCGGGACGAACCTGGAAGGCCGACGCGTTGAGCTTCGAGTAGACCCCACCCGCTTTCACTGTGACAACGGCATGTCCTGCCGCCCGCAGCTCGAGCGCGAGCTCGCGGCCAACGCCACCGTCGTCCTCGAACACCAGGATGTTGCGGCCGGAAGCGCGAAGAGTATCGGCGCGCTCGCTTTCACGCCAGACCGGACGATAGGTCCACTGCGACCGATCTTCCTTCTTGTCGAGCGCGTGGCTCGCCTCGTGCCGCAGGAAGAAGCCGTTGCCCGGCTCGATCCAGTGACGTTCGTGGTCGAACGCGTAGGTCGGAAGGCTGATCCGGCGCCGACCGTTGCCGAGGAACGCCTTCCAGTTGGGCTCGATGCCCGCCGCCCACAGCCGTCCGACCGCCCCCAACAGCATGGCGATGTCGGAAGCCGCGTCGTGCGGATGCCGGAGCGATTGAACGGTGGTGCGCCTGGCGCCTACCGATGGGTGCGCCTGCGCCAGCGATGTCAGCGTCCTGCCGGGACCGACCTCGAGAAATGCGAAGCCCGCGTCCGACGCGAGCGTCGCCAGCCCCTCCGCGAAGCGGACCGGCTGGCGGAGATGGCGTACCCAGTAGCGAGGGTCGCGTGCCTCTTCGGGACGAATCCACGTGCCGGTGACGTTCGAGACGAACGGCATGGTGGGGTCCGAGAGGCGCAGCGTGCGCAGATACGCTTCGAACTCGTTGAGGATCGGATCGAGCATCTGCGAATGCGCGGCGACCGTGATCGCAAGGCGGCGTGCCTCGACACCCCTGGCCTTCAGACGAGCCTCGAGCTCGGCGATCGCGGCGACTTCACCGGACACGAGCGAAAGGCCCGGGCCATTGCTCGCGGCGAACGACAACCCCTCGACGAGCTCGGGCAGCAGCTCTGGCTCCGGCAGCGGCACCGAGAGCATCGCGCCGTCGGGAAGCGTCTCGAAGAGACGGCCGCGACAGGCGACGACCGACAGCACATCACGGAGCGAGAAGACGCCGGCGAGGAACGCCGCCGCATACTCGCCCATGCTGTGGCCCAGCATGGCGGCAGGCGTGAGACCCCAGGACTTCAGCAGCTCGGCGACAGCGAGCTCGATCGTGAGCAGCGCCGGCAGGGCCAGCGACGGGCGTACCAGTTCGGCAGCGGCCTTCTCGTGACTTTCCTGATCGGGGAACATCACGGGGCGCAGATCGATTCCGTGATGCGTCTTGAGCAGCTCGAGGCACGTATCCACCCGGGCCCGGAACACCGGCTCCGACGCATAGAGATCCGCCGCCATGCCCGGATACTGCGCACCGCCACCCGGGAACAGGAACGCGACCTTGGCGCCCTGCTGGAGCGTCGGCGCCGTCAGCCAGCGAAGCGGCCCCCCTGAGCGAAGTGCGGCAATCGCGTCTTCGGTCGAGGTCGCGACGATCGCCCGGCGTTCCGAGAAGCGGCGGCGGCCCGCAGCCAGCGTGTAGGCGACGTCGTTCAGGTTGAGATCTGGCGTACGCTCGAGATGATCGGCAAGACGCGCGGTCACCTGATCGAGCGAAGTCTTGCTGCGAGCCGACAGCACGAGGACAGTCGCTGCGCGTCCGGGCTGCGTCGACTTGATCGACCGCGCTTCCTCCAGGACGACGTGCGCGTTGGTGCCGCCGACGCCGAGCGAGTTCACGCTGGCGCGGAGTGGCTCGCCGGTCGCGGATCGCCAGGGAGCCGTTCGATCGCTGACGTAAAACGGCGTGCTGGGCCAGTCGACTTCAGGATTCGGCTCCTTGAAGTGCAGGTTCGGCACGAGGCTCTGATGACGCAGCATCTCGACGACCTTGATGAACCCGGCGACGCCCGCCGCGGTATCGAGGTGGCCGATGTTCGTCTTCGCCGATCCGACGGCGCAGAAGCCGGTGCGATCGGTGAGCGATCGGAACGCGTGCGTCAGACCCGCAATCTCGATCGGATCGCCAACCGGAGTTCCGGTGCCGTGGCACTCGATATAGCTGATGCTGTCCGCCGGCACGCCCGACAGGTTCAAGGCCTCGGCAACCGCTTCGGCCTGCCCGTCGACGCTCGGCGCCAGGTAGCCGACCTTGCGGCCGCCGTCGTTGTTGACCGCCGACGCCTTGATGACCGCGTAGACGGTGTCCCCATCGGCAAGCGCGTCTTCGAGGCGGCGCAGCACCACCAGGCCGACCCCGCTGCCGAAGATCGTCCCCTTGGCCTTCCGATCGAACGCACGACAGTGTCCGTCGTCCGAAAGGATTTCCCCTTCCTGATAGAGATACCCGTGTCCGTGCGGCAGCTCGATGGTCACGCCCCCGGCGAGGGCCATGTCGCATTCCTGATTGATCAGGCTCTGGCAGGCGGCATGGATGGCGACGAGCGACGTCGAGCAGGCGGTCTGGATGTTCACCGACGGCCCGCGCAGGTCGAAGAGGTAGGACACGCGGGTCGTCAGGAAGTCCTTGTCGTTGCCGGTGTGGCGCACGAGGAACAACCCCGCCGCGGTCATCAGCTTGGGATTGGTGAAGAGGTGATAGGGCATGTAGGCGTTCATGCCCGACCCGCCGAACACCCCGATCCGGCCGGAGAACCCTTCCGGAACATGCCCGGCATCCTCCAGCGCTTCCCACGCGACTTCGAGGAAGTGGCGATGCTGCGGGTCCATGATCGCGGCTTCACGCGGGCTGAACCCGAAGAAGCCCGCGTCGAAGAGCTCCATGTCCTCGAGCGGCGCCCCCACCTTGACGTAGTTCGGGTCCGCCATCAGGGCCGGGTCGACGCCGGCGGCCCGGAGCTCGGCATCGCTCAGGCGGCGGACCGACTCGACGCCGTTCCGGAGGTTGTTCCAGAACTCCCCGACCGTGCGGGCGCCTGGGACCCGGAGCGCGCGGCCGACGACGGCAATGTCCGTGGCGGCGATGTCGGGTGCCTGTTCCGCCTGACCGGGGGTTGTGGCCGCGGTTCGTTCGCTGGTGGCAGCCGTGCCTGAAGGATGCGTCAAGTCCATCGGTGTCATGTGAGCCATCCGGCTGCGCCAGGCGCACCCGGCTGTTGCCTCGAACCGCCCGGCGCCCTCAGCGTCCCGAGCGGCCGCCGCGAAAGCGTCGGCAATCTCCCGGCAGAGTTGTAATGGTGCGCAGGACGCAACAATGTCCCAGCA
>Ga0075423_10006299_pt1 | contig 11136 bp, 11 predicted proteins | sample SoiMethybrSBSTD2_FD_80114 | JGI IMG/M metagenome (GOLD analysis project Ga0075423, IMG submission 80114) | Bulk soil microbial communities from a Populus tree surrounding site in Tennessee, USA - Soil MetaG P. TD hybrid SBSTD2 | ecosystem: Environmental > Terrestrial > Soil > Tree plantation...
GCCAAAGAAACGCAATTCCACAACTTTGCTTTTCCTTTCATCGATGGCTGCTAAGGCGTTCAAGGCCTCATCAAGGGCAATCAGATCTTCTTGGTGATCTTCAGAGATCATCATCTCTTCCGCTAGGGAAATCTGCTGAACTGCGCCTCCCCGTTTAAGATAATTTCGGGATCGCGCAAAGTCCACCAGGATACGCCTCATCAGGTGGGCGGACACTGCAAAGAAATGCACCCGATTTTGCCAGCGCACCTGGCCCAAATCCACCAGACGCAGATAGGCTTCATTGACCAATGCCGTGGTTTGGAGGGTGTGACCGACCCGTTTCGCCACTCATGTAATGGTGGGCCAGGCGGGCCAGTTCTTCGTGGACAAAGGGAATGAGTTTGTCCAGAGCTCCCTGCTCCCCCTGACTCCAAGCCAATAATAGTTGGGTCACTTCTGGAGACGATGCTGCATGCATGGCATTTATCTTGTTTCAGAGATTTTTGAGGCACACGAATTATAGCACTTCGAAAAAAATCTATACCACCGTTACCCTTTTCCCCGGCAATTCCCGCATTACTAGACAAGCAGATCTGGTGGCCGAAACGAATGCCAGGGCTAAATCGCCGCCACAACGAATTGTTCGCGAGCCTATGCACGTCAATACGAGGCGTCGTTTAGCAGCCCAAGCTGTGAGACCTCTCCTCTAAATTACGTCAGAAGGAGACTATCATGAGAGCACAAATTTCAAAACCGTGTGCAGTTGTCGGAGTGATCGTGGTTGCGATAGTACTTGCCATGATCTATGCGCAACCTGCAAAGGCGCAAGCCCAGACAATCAAGCAAAAGTTCAATGTACCATTGGACGATGCCTTTCATGCGGCTGATCCCGCTGTCGGAGGATGCCTAATCGAGGATGTCCATGTCTTTGGCACACTCCCAACGCAAACCCAGACGGTTATCGATGGGAAAGGGGGCGTCCATTTGAAATTCCAGCAGATCGCGGATCTCTCGGCCGTAGGATTAAGCACTGGGGACACGTACCACACCCAGGGCCCATTAGTCTTCGTTGAGTATGACTTTGACGGCGCAGCCCCGCGCGAGGCCTTCTTTCACAACATCGTCCAGCTTATTGGGCCTGGGCAAGATGGCAATCTCAATGTGCATGTTTTGCTTCATGTTGTCTTCAACGCAAATGGTGTGCAAACGGTGACCGTCGATAAGGAAGACGTGCGGTGTCACTGAACTCGGCTTAAGCTCTCCGGAATTTCCCCCAATTACATTACTAACTGGCCGCTTGCATCTGCTAAGTCAAACACTCAAATCAACGACGGAGGTCGAAAATGAACAAACAGGCTCTTTACAAAGCATTCCGAGTGCTCTCATCGGTCGCGCTCTCAACCATCACCGTGTTTCTCTTTGCCAGTACACTCACGGCTGACGCCTTCGGACAATGCTCAAACCGCACCTTGAAGGGCAACTATGGGCTGTATGCGGATGGAACTGTCATTGGTGTCGGTCCAACCGCGGTGATTGCAATATTCACATACGACGGACAGGGCAATCTGACGGGGACCGGGACCTCGAAGACCAATGGAAACGTCGCTCATTTCACATTGACCGGCACCTACACCGTGGACGCAGACTGCAACGTTTCTGATACCGTGTTGTTCCCGAGTGGGGCGACGGCGATGCACGAGTATGTGATCGTTGACAACGGTAAGGAGTTTTATTTCCTCAACACGACGCCTGGTACATCGACGTCTGGAAACGTGAGCGTCGGTGTCGGCAAGAAGCAATTCCCCAGGAACGACGACTAAACTTCAGGGCGGGGACGCTGCAACATAGAAGGCTCTGTCGTAAGCATGTGGTTCGATCAAGTCGGCATCCACGGTTCCTCAGGCTGTCGAGCTGAATTTCGAATCTAGTGCAGACTGGGCGATCGTCTGAAAAGAGAACAAAGCAGTTAAGCCGAACTTTGCCGTCTCGTGATCTTCGGTTGGCTCTTACGGACTCCAAGTCATTGCTGGATCCAGCGGGTAAATCGGCCGGCGCACATTCTTGTAGGGAAGTTCCTCAATCACCTGGTAAGCGAAGCCTGGGGTCAGCGTCATAATCGTTCGTGGTGCGATGTCCCGAAGCGCTTGAAACAAATAGCCCAGCTTGACCACTACGATCTTGTGTCCCAGCGGATCGATCCCCACTTCCCGGAAGTCCTCGGGCGAGACAAAAGATCGCCTTACGTTCAATAGCACCACCAGAATTCCCTTCAAGTCTAAAACCGCTGCCTTGCCTTTGGGTGAACGGGCCGGAAAAAGTGAGTGCACTGTCCCCTCGACTTCCAGCGGCTTGCCGAAAATCGTGTCGAGTTTGCCACCGAGCTTGAGCCTGATCAGCCCTCCAGCTCCTGCCCGCTCGCAGGCCTCCAAGGCATCGGCGTCGACGATACCCGCGACCACAGCGTCCCTGACGCCCTTTGTCAGCAGCCGTTCCAGGACGAGTGAGTTGTCACCGGCGCCGCCGGCGGTGATGTTATCTCCTGAGTCCGTGATGAATACGGTTTTCTCGGGCGCTTTCAGGGCGGTGGTAATCGCCCCGTCAATCGTGTCGGTGGGTACGTCAAACTTCAACTCCACCCTTTTCTCCCATAACAGCGCTGCCAATCTCCTAGCCTCGCTCACCGCCTGCTTTCGATTCTTCTCATCGTCCGCTACAACCGCCACGCTCATTGAGGCCCGCGGCACGTCGGTCCACGCCATCCCCACAAAGATAGAGGCATCTAACAGGCCCTTCCGCTGAGAAGCGCCCGGAAGCTGGCCGTAGATCGACTTCAACGGTTCAACACCAGTGATCCCCTTTTCGCCTGGGATCAAGATAGGAACCTGGACCAAGGCCGTTACGGGCCTTTGCCGTCTTTGAAGGGCCGCCAGGAGTAGTCGAACCGCCCTCAGCTGCGTCTCCACACCATCTACGTGGGGAGCTGTTCGAAGCGCCGTCATAACGTTCAGCCCTTGTGCGAACTCCTCAGAAATGTTGCCGTGCAAGTCGAAGCTGGCCGCGATGAGCACGCGCTCACCCAGGATCTCGCGCAGAGAACGAACCAGATCCGCTTGGGCATCTTCATATCCCTCGGCATGTAAAGCACCGTGCATTGCGAGATACATGCCGTCAACAGCTCCTGCTCGGCGCACGCCGTCCAGGATTTCGCTTTTGAACTTTTCGTAGGTGCGGCGGGAGACTGCCCCAAAGGGAGGAGCGCTAGCGTGTAACGTGGGAATGAGCTCGACTCCTGCCTTTCGCAAAAACTGGGCCCACTCTTTCTTGTTAAGGGTCTCCTCACCCCGAGCCACAGTGAAGTCCTTCTCTTCGGTTTGGATCGGACAGAAGGTGTCGGACTCATGCGCCAGCCCGGCAGTCAGGATTCGAATCCGACGCTCATCGGATCTCTGGCCACCCGTTGCCAGGAGGGAAAGAAGCAATAACAGGGAAGGCCGGATCCCTAACGTCAAAAAACTATACGTCCTAAGCTGTTCCATATCTCAAGCAATAAGGGGACACTGGTCAGGATCCTAACGGCAAGACAGTATCGTAGCGTCATGTGACTCCCATTGCCCAGGCGGGGCTGATTGTCTAATCCATAGCAACCAGTCTTCGAGCCGATTCGAAAACCACATTCGGTGGAGTCGAGAACTCGCGATCTCAGATCATCAATGTCAACGGATTCACGCGAGTTGCCATTGGTAAATCGATCGGACCATTGACACGATGTGATTCGAATACAGCCGAGATCATTTCGATGATGCTTCGGCAATCTTCAGCAGAGCATTTAGTCGTTCGATTGTGCCTGACGCTGTCGATCAGGTCATTGATTGCAGCAATATGTCCTCCTTCGTAGTTGCCGTCTGTACGTGTTTCCGGCTTGCCTACCCCAGCTGACGTGATCGGCTCCCACGACTTGCCGGACCGCTGCGGAGACCAGCTGCTATCTCGTAGGATGTACGCTTTCACCAGATAACCGCTCTCCATTTCGATCATGCCCTTCGAGCCAAAGACTTGAATCCCGAACCGGGTCGGGCTGCCAGCCATACCACGCCGCGATGCGAAGTGGCCATAAGCACCGCTGGGAAATGAGTACCTTGCTTGCACATTGTCGCCAGCCAGTGGCCCGATTCCCTCGGCACCTATCATCACGTTCGATTTCGTCACCCTGTCACCTTGATTGGTGACGATCGCGGTACACGAGGTTGCATTTCCGCCCGCTAGCGAACGCATCAATCCAAAAACGTGCGAACCGAGTACCCATAAGTCCTCGCCACCGCCACGATGGTCTTCTTTGCCTCGCGCCCGGAGTTCGAGCACTTCGCCGATTTCGCCATTCTCAATTAGCGACTTGACGACTTCGAGAACGGGCGAGTACTGGCTGACGTGTGCGATTCCCAGCTTCAAATTCCGCTTCTCCAGTTCCATAATCGCACTATCGCACTCGGCAAGAGTTCGACAGAAGGGCTTTTCCATGTAAATGTGACACCCGGCTCTAGCTGCCGCTACGATCATGTCGTGATGCTGGTCAATCCATCTCGGACAAATTGCAACCAAGTCGAGTTTTTCCTTCACGAGCATTTCGCGAAAGTCCGCATAGACTTTTTTGGCGTTTGTCCGTTTCTGAGCGGCGGCGCGGCCGCCTGCGTGCTCATCAGCAAGCGCGACAATGTCAACATTCGACAGTTTTCGTGAAAGCGACATCGACTCCATGTCCATAATCACCTTTGCCCGTACGGCCAATGATTCCCAGTCGAATTCGCTCGCCAGTTGTGGCCCTTACGGTCCGGCTGAGCTGAGAAGCCAGAACTCCAGAAACGACCGCAACGGTCCCATCCTGCAAGAATTTGCGTCGAGATCCAGTTTCCATGGCGATTCACCTTACTAGGATTGGAAGCGTGAGTAACGACAGAAATCGAGTCACAGCAAATAGCCCGTGAGAAAAGACATTTTTCGAGCTGATCAATTTGGCACAGTCAATCAAAAGTCGGCATTTCCTTGACGCCCGCACTCTCTGCGCTAGATTCGACAACGAACGAACGGATAGCTTTTCAAACTCGTAATCAAAGATAAGCACTCGTAAGGCTCCTTCGAAGCCCTACCGAAACCTTTGCCAGAATCTTGGACACCGGGAGTATTGGGTCATCCCCATATCGAGGTACTGCGGTTCGCTTAGGCCCGCTGCGAGCGGGAACAATTGAAGTGATGCCATCGCCCGTCACTGGGACGCAGCAAATCAGCAAGGCACGGTTCGAAGGTAACGAGGCGTAAAAACTCAACCCTTAGCCCCTCTACAAATCACCCTAAATGCTTCTTCAGCTTCGTTTGATAATGAATACTGTTTTGTCGTCAATCCGGTCCTCTTCGCCAATCTGTCTGAGGTGATCGTCGTCTCTCGTAGCGTGTTCCAATAACGCATTGCAGATGTCTCTTGCTGATTCTCGATAGTGGTCACGCATCACAGATTCGAGGTGCTGGCGTTCTCCATCATCGCTGCCGTCATAAACACCATCGGTATAAAGGAAGAGAATGTCACCCGGGCTCATAAGGGTGATTTCGGCAACATCCGATGAGTTAGCCTCCCTAGGCCGGAGTTTCATTGAGAAATATCTCTTGCGATCTGGATGATCAGCTGAGATCTGCAGGCCCAACGCCAGGAATTGCACCATCCGGTCTTTATCCAGCTCCACAAACTTACGACATTCAGCCGAGAACACGAGCGGCGGCGGATGCCCGAAACTTACAAAGCGGAAATGGCCGTAAGGATGTACTTCGCCGTAAAGCATGGTCGCGATTTCACGCGCATTTTCTTTCTCACTTATCCCAAGTGCGTTGCGAGCCGTGACCGACTGCGCCAAACGCAGGTTGATGTTTTCAAATAGCTCCGGCGTCGTTTTTCCATGCTGATCAAGTTCCGAGAGCATGAAGGCATGGAACGTGTCGTGTACAGTGGAGGCGATTTTCGCTGAAATAAGTCCATGTCCTTGGGCGTCGGCCAGCAGGACACCTGCCGTGCTGTACAGCTCGTGAAGATCTTCGGCGACTCGCACCTGCCCGGAGCTTCGGGCGGTCCTATACTGAGTTTCCATTTCGGGACGGTAATCCGGCCTCGACTTCAACCATTGAACATGATCGTCTACCGAATTACGGGGCAGTGCGCCTGCCGGGAGTGGCTCGAGAAATTCTTTGGATAACGTTATCGCTCGCTGAATCCGAGCGTCGATGTTATAACGCTGTTGGAAATTGATGTATTCGAAGAGGTCGCCACCGACCGTCCCAACGGGAATGGAATTCCCATACATCTCAATGCCCGGTATGTGCGGAATCGTGCCCTCAACGGGCATGAGACGCTTACGCAGATAATCATCGATGGTTGAATCCGTGTCTTCTCTCGCCATAGGAGAATTGTGCACTACAATGTCGGCGCAGGAGGCGCTGCGATGGGTTGTCGCCGGTTTGCTGATAGAGCCTTCGTGCATGGCTCTCCACAGTCGCACGTTCGAATTGCTCTGCGTCAGCCTGCTCTGGACTCTTGCACGAAGCTTCGTTTGCGCTTGGGGTTCAGCGACCTTGTTTCAGTACTTTGATCTCGACGAAACGATCCAACTGAGTATCACGGGCCTTGTAGACAATACCCATCCCGCCCTCACCGAGCTCTCAAGAATCCGACAATGAGAAATGGTCTTGCCGATCATCATCAGCCTGATTGAGAACTGTGGAAAGCGATGATGGGGGCATATTACGCGGAGCCAGAGGAGAGGTCAAGTTGACGTATCACGGCGAAACCGGAAACTGACACCCGCGGCGAGCCGAAGGCCAAGAATCTTTCCGCATAGTCAAATCCACGTCGCGCAAGAATACTGAGTTGCGTCGCTCATTTCACGCACAAATTCGGTAGTGGACCATTCTTCCTCCGTCCCCGGACCCCACGCCTTATATGCTACGCCCCTCGTTATCATTGACGCAGAGAGCGTGGAAGAGAGACCACCCACCCCTGGTCATTCGACGACTTGCGTGAGACCTGCTCCTCTTCCAGGAATCTTCAGCACAATGGATGATCGATAGAATGCACTTCTTCCCGAACCTATAATAAAATACAAGCAATCTCTACGGCTTTTCCAAATCTATGGAGGTTCAACGTGAAAAGATTGATCCTATCCTGCTTTTTCTGTCTCGCCCTCGCGGTCTTCACTCCCGCTCAGACCAGCCACACCAACATCGACAACGACCAGGCCAAAGTCCTCAGCGTTACTGTCGAACCGCACCAGAAGACCCCCCTTCACCAGCACATCGTCAACCGCGTCATGATCTACTTGCAGGCCGGTCGACAGAACATCAATTACCAGGATGGCAAGAAAGTGTCGTTGGACTGGAAGGCAGGAGAAGCGAAGTGGAGCCCGGCCAGCGGAATGCACGTCGCTGAGATTACCAGTGACAGACCCGTAACCATCGTGGAAGTAGAGCTCAAGAAACTGGGGAGCTCCGCCAAGGTGGGAACGAGCCCGCTCGACCCAGTCAAGCTCGATCCAAAGCACTACCGGGTCGAGTTTGAGAATGACCAGGTGCGTGTGCTTCGCGTCAGGATCGGCTCGAAGGAAACCGCGCCGATGCACGAACACGTGCTTAACCGCGTCGTGACTTACCTCACGGATCAGAATTTCACAGTCACTACCGCAGATGGAAAGGTCCAATCAGTGGAACACAAGGCAGGGGACGTCAGTTGGGGTGGACCGGCGAAGCACAAGGAAGAAAACCTGAGTGACAAACCCTTCGAAGCCTTGGTGGTCGAGTTAAAGGGCTAAGAGGTGAGGAGCTATGACACCTGAACGCTGAAAGAAGATCGAGCAGTTGTATAAATCCGTGCGGGCGCTTTACCGTTCAGCAACTGAAATCTATCGCGACATTTATCTGGTCACATCGCAGGATCATACCCGTAATTTCCCGGTGCTCAGGGCCTGGTGACACTCTATTTGAAGATGTCCAACCCCGCCTCTGTGCGCTGGAGGACCGCGTCAGGAATGGATTGTCGACGTGGGGTATCCTTTATAGATCGCAAGTGACTGTCTCACTTCGTGATTTTGTTGACCAGTGCTATGAGGAAACCGGCAGCCTTTGTCTGAAAGCCGACTGCGATAGTCAGCAGTCCTAGTAGATAGACGCTGATAACGTGCAGCCAAAAACGAACTGGTCGAGTGCGTTGGTCAACGGGACCATCATCTGAATCATGATGAATGCCGGTCATTATCGAATAGGTTCCATAGAGGATGAACCCGCCGCCCACCAGGGCTGAAAGCAGCTTGAGCATCTCAGGTGTCGGACACATCAATCGTCTCCTCGGGAAGTGCAGTCAAGGATAAGCTCACTCATCGGCAGACGCAAGCCGGACAGACTCAAATACTCCTGAGCCCGTACAGCGACCCTGAAGCCGGAGCTTTCGGGCGCGAGCGACTATGTTCGGAAGGCGGGACAAAGTTTTCAAGCAAGGTTCAGATTCCACCCAATACCCTCACTCTGCTTTTGGCTGCCCGCCCAATACTTGACGTTGCAGGAATTCCTGGATCGCGTCCAGATAAGTCTTTCCTCCCACCCAAGAGAGATTGTTGTGATCGGCCCCCGGAATCGAGAACCACGTCTTGGGTTCATTCGCAGCGTCATAGAGTGCCCGACCCAACTTCAGTGGAATGATTGAATCCCGCTCGCCATGGATGAACAGGACTGGACAGAGAATCTTCGCCATCTTTTGCTTCGAGTCAAAACGGTCCTTCATCAACAGCCGGACGGGTAGATATGGATAGGTGTTCCGTGCCACGTCCAGGGCTGAGGAGAAGCCTGACTGAAGAATCAAGGCCAGCGGGGGCTGCCGTTTCGCCAGCTCAACAGCTACTCCGCACCCCAGAGACTCACCGAAGTAGACGAGATCCCGAACCCCTTGTTTCGCGAGCCATCGCAGAGCCGCTTCACCATCACGGTAAAGACCCTCCTCGGTGGGCGAGCCTTCGCTTGCGCCGTAACCGCGATAATCCAAGGCAAAAACCCCATACCCCAAGGTGTGGAGATCCTCGATCCAATCCAGCCGATGGCCCCGATGTCCGGCGTTCCCGTGGAAAATGAGCAGGGTCGCGGTGAAGCGTCCCGGCCAATGCCAAGCAAAGAGACGGAGGCCGTCGGTCGTGGTAAGGTTCACAGTTTCGATCCCCTGGTACCTTGGGTCATGCGGCAGAGGAACGCTGGTGGGATCTGGGAAATACTGGAGTTTGCGCTGTAAGAGGTAAACAAGGCCTGCGAAAACCAGATAAAGCACTACCAAATCTCTGACCAATCGCCAGTAGAAATGACTGAAAAACAGAATCATATGAGAGACTCGATAAAGACCGGACGGGCTCCTGTATATGAGACTACACGATACGACACCTGATCCTGCTGACAAGATGGCAAACCGGAAACACCGCCATGGTTGTGACGCGCGTCGCGCAGCGGTCTATTAGGCGACTTCTGCGGTGCTTCCGCAGTCTACTGTTGGTGACTCGTCAGCAACTCCTTTCTGCAGAAGCTGGGCAAGTCGTCAATCAGAACGAAGCCTTGCCATCGGGAGTAAGATTTGCCCCCGTCCAAGAGGGACCGCATTAGAAACCATTCACTGTCCTTGGGGCGGCAATAGGTAGAGGGTCATGGCAAAAATCGCGTAAACCATCAGCACTAGCGTCCCAACGAACCAAGCCGACCGCCCGCTATTGGTTACTAGAGAGGCGGTCATCGTCGCGATCAGCACCATGACCACCGCACCTGGCCAAAACTGCAGGTCCATCGGCGTCGGACCCATGACGTAACTGAGCAGCACCAGCACCGGTGCGACGAAAAGCGCGATTTGGGCCGCGCTCCCCAGCGCGATGCCCACACTCAGGTCCAACCGATTTTTGCGTGCACCCGAAAATGCCGAGGCCATTTCCGCCGCGCCGCCGACCAGCGCCACGACAATGAAACCCACGAAAGCGGGGGTCATCCCGAAGGCCTCCGCTGCCTTCTGAACTGACTCGACAAAAATCTCGCTCACCAGCGCCACCAACACCGTGACGCCAGCCAGCGTGGCCAGGGCCAGGCCGATTGGCCACGGCGCTTCACCGGCCTCCCCCGATTCCGCGCTGGCAAACAGCTCGCGGTGCGTCTTGAGAGAGAACAGCATGCCCAGTCCGTAAGCGACGATGAGCAGCACTGCCAGACCAAGGCTCAACTTCTGGGTGAACGCCGCCCTCAGCGCCGAGTCCGCTTCGCCGACCGCCGATGGAATCAACAGCGCGACGGTGGCCAGGAAGAGCAGCCCCGCTTGAATGCGGGCGCTGACCCGGTTGTATTCCTGCACGTGGTGCTTGAGTCCGCCGAGCAGAAATGACGCGCCCAACATAAACAAGGTGTTCGTAACAATCGCGCCCGCAATGGACGCCTTCACCAGCATGTATTGCCCCGCCCGCAAGGCGGCCAGTGCGATGATCAGTTCGGTCAGGTTTCCCAGCGTAGCGTTGAGCAGGCCACCGACCGCATCGCCCGTCTTGGCGGCCACAGATTCGGTGGCATGACTCAGCAACGCCGCCAGTGGGACGACGGCCAGGACGGACAACACGAATAGCAGCGTGTGCGCTTCCGGCTTGAGCTTCTGGCTTGCGAAAGCCACGGGTACGAAGGCCAGAAGCCATAGCAGTGGATTGTGACGGATTTCTTTCAAAAGAGGGTTCATGAGAGTTAACTCCATAGCATCGCGTCAGGAAGATGTCACTTTCACCTTGTCGTTACATCGTACTCGACCCATTTGATGACCGAAGCATCCCGAGAAGTATCCGCCTTGTCAATGTGAATGAATCTGACAAGGTATGTGTCGGCTTCCGGACTCTGAGGGGTTCTGTCTGGGTAACCTCGCCGTGGGCTTTTCCGCGCGGCCCGGACAAGACCTCGCCGAATTAGAAAACGAATGCGTCGACGGGGTCTACGTTTACTGCGGCCGGTTGTTACACAAATGCTCAACTCGCTATGGGCTGCGCAGGTTAGCGCGAAGAGCCCGAGACGAACGAGGCGATGGCCTTGGCCACAGTCTCGGGATCCTGCAGGGGTGATGCATGATTGACA
>Ga0075423_10006300_pt1 | contig 11136 bp, 5 predicted proteins | sample SoiMethybrSBSTD2_FD_80114 | JGI IMG/M metagenome (GOLD analysis project Ga0075423, IMG submission 80114) | Bulk soil microbial communities from a Populus tree surrounding site in Tennessee, USA - Soil MetaG P. TD hybrid SBSTD2 | ecosystem: Environmental > Terrestrial > Soil > Tree plantation...
CCGGCTCGACGAGCGCGTTCGCGCCGGGGACGACGACGATCTCGTTCTCACCGTCGTCAGCGACGAAGATGAGCGCGATCCCGGTCGAGCCGGCGCGGCGGAGGCGCAATTCGACCCCCGCGTCCTCGAGCCCGGTGAGCGCCTCGTCTGCGAAGTGGTCCTCGCCGACGGCGCCGACCATCGTCACGCGGGCGCCGAGCCGCGCGGCGGCAACAGCCTGGTTCGCGCCCTTGCCGCCCGGAAACCGGTCGTAGCCCGTCGCGGTGACTGTCTCTCCCGGGCGCGGGAGCGCTGCCACGCGGGCCACCAGGTCGAGGTTGATCGACCCCACCACCGTCAAGCTGGGTGGCGCCACCGGCTCACCCTACTCACACGACGAGGGGGCGCCGCCGCCGGCGCCCCCTCGGGTACATGCTTGTCTTCGGTCGAACGGTCAGGCCGTCGCGGCCATCGGTTCGGCGAGGAGGCCGTGCAGCTGTGCCCAGCGGCTGGCCTCCGTGCGATTCGCCACGTCGAGCTTGCGATAGATGTTCGAGAGGTGGAACTTGACCGTCTGCTCGGTCACCCAGAGCATGCGGGCGAGCTCACCGTTCGAATGGCCCTCCGCGACGAGTTGGAGGATCTCGAGCTCACGCTTCGTGAGCCCGGGCTGGTCCTGTGCCGCTTGCTGTCTGATCGAGGTCACGTTCCCCGCTGTGACGGTGTGGGAGTGTGCGTAGAAGACCGACACGTCGAATGCCTGCCGGATTGCAGACGCGAGGTCATCCGGGTGTGCCGACTTGAAGACGTACGCCACGGCGCCGGCCGCGAATGCGGCGTCGACAGCGCTCGCCTCGTGCGAGTTGGACAGCACGATCACCTTCATCGAGGGATGGATCTCCTTGGCCCGCCGGATCAGATCCAAGCGACGTCCATCGCCCGCGTTGTCCATGGGCTCGAGCAGGAGCACGTCCGGCCGATGACTGTCGACCAGCTCCAGAGTCCGGGCCACGCTCGTCGTCTTCCCCTCGACCTTGACGTGCAGTCTTGCCAGAACAGCCTCAACCGCATCGAGCCAGAGAGGGTGTTCGTCTAGTACAACCGCAGTACGTTCCACAACTAGCCGCCCTTCTGTTTCCCCTTTTTCCCCTGAACCCCTGGGCAACAACACGACTGTCTTATCCCATCGTTTCGTCCATGTAAAGCACTACTACCCTCATGGAACCTCTACCTACCTGTTCGGTGAGGACCATCCCACACAGCGAGCGAGCCCGCCGCGACCGGCGGGGAGGGAACGGGCAGGTCGGGCAGGTCGGGCGACTAAGCGCCGCGGAGGGCGACGACGGTCGGCGCCCGGCGCGTCGGCGGGCTCACGACCTCGGCGGATCCTCCCCGGTCGAGGGACCGCTGGAGCGCCTCGAGGACCGTCACGACCCGGACGGCGAGGCTGCCCTCGACCTCGGGCGGCCGACCGCGGCCGACGCCGGCGAGGAACGTCTCGCACATGAGCTGCGCCGGGTCGTCGTCTGGGACGGCGGGCGAGACGATGCTCCCATCCCCCTCGACCCGGACGCGCAGGCCGTAGCCGGCGGTGCGCGGCGGGACGGCCGCCCGGGCGTGGATCGTGAGCCTCCTGTCGGCCAGCTCGTCGAACACGGCCATCTGGCGGGAGCCGACGAGCGTCAGGCGGCGGAGCGTGTGGGGGTCCAGCGACGAGAGGTGGAGATGCGTGGTGACGCCGTTCGCAAACCGCAGGTAGCAGAACGCGATGTCCCCCACGCCCGGCCGGATATAGCTCTCACCCCAGCAGGAGACGTCCACCGGGGTGTCGTCGAGGAGGTAGAGCACGGCCGCGATGTCGTGGACGCCGAGGCTCCAGAGCGCGCTCGACTCGCGGTGGGCGCGGCTGAAGCCCTGGCGGTTGCCGTACAGGTGGAACATCTCACCCAACCGCCCGGTCTCCATGATCTCCTTCAAAATCCGGAGACCCGGATGGAAGAGCATTGCGTGCGCGGTGAGCAGGCAGCGCGACCGCTCGCGGGCGAGATCGGTGAGCTGGAAGGCCTGCTCGGCCGTCCGCGCGAGCGCATTCGCGACGAGCACGTGCTTGTCGGCGCGGAGCGCCCGCTCCACGAGGTCCTCGTGGGTCGCGAGCGGCGTCGCCAACGCGACCGCGTCGAGCGACTCGTCCGCCAGCAGGTCGTCGAACGACGTCGTCACGGCGGCCCGCTGGAAGCGCCGCGCGGACATGAGGACGCCGCGATCCGCGTCGCAGAGCCAGGCGAGCTCGCAATTCGGAAGGCCGTCGAGCGTCTGCGCGAAGGCGCCGCCCGTGGCGCCGAGGCCGACGACCCCTACGCGCACCGACGTTCTCACCGCGCGCGCGTCACCAGGGCCCAGCCGAGCCCGACGGCCGCGATCAGGGAGGCGACGGCAATCGCGGCGCTCGCCCGCATCAGCGCCTCGCCCGGCAGGAGCGCGAACGAGAAGACGAACGACAGCGCTGCGACCGTCCATGCCGTCGCTGCCGCGCCCACGTGGCGCAGCGCGAGCAGCGCTTGCGAGAACGTCCCGGCCGCGAGGTAGCAGGCGACGCCTGCCGCAAGCAGGGCGAGGCTGGCCGGGCTCGCCACGAACGTCGAGCCGTAGACGGCGCGCATGGCCGTCGGGCCCGCGACCGCGGCGAAGCCGATGAAGCCGATGCCGATCGCGAACAGGACGAACGCTGTCCTTGCCACGGCGCGGCGAAGCTCGCCGCGGCCGGCGATCGCGACGAGGTGCGTGAGGTTCGGCAGCAGCGACGCCGCGAACCCCTGGAAGACGTAGACCGGCGCGCGAACGAGCATCGTCGCCGCGAACACGAGCCCGACGGCCGCAGTGGAATGGGTGCCGATCGCGACGACGAGCAAGGGCGCGCCGTTGACGAGCAGCTGGTCTGCGCCGGCGATCAGCGCGGCCGGCCCGGCGAACGAGGCCGCGCTGCTCGCTCTGTAGGGAGCCGCGTCTGCCCCGTCGAGCGAGCCGCGAAGCCTGCGCCGTCCGGCGACGAGCGGCGCCACCGCGCCGCCGATGCCTGCGGCCGCGACGGCGGCCGCGGCGATTCCCTTGGAGCCGACCACGAGCAGCGGCGCGGCAACGAGCAGCCGCAGCGCACCGTCGGCGAGCAGCACGACGGCGTAGCCGCCGAACCAGCGCGTCCCGCCGAGGACGCCGCGCACGACGTAGGAGACGCCGTAGGCGAGCACGCCGACGACGAAGGCGGCGGTGAGGGCGTTGCTCGAGGAGAAGAGCTCCTGCGAGATCGTCGTCCACCCCACCGCGAAGACGCAGACGAGCGCCACTGCGACGAGCAGCGAGACGAGGCTCATCGAGCGGAGGACGCTCCTCGCCTCGACTCCGCCTGCCAGCCGGTGCGCGATCGCCTGCGACGTCGTCTGCTCGAGCGGGCGGAACGCGAGGATCGCGACGAGGAACATCGCCGCCCAGAGGACGCCGATCTCCCCGTACCCCTCCTTGCCGAGCGTCCGCGCCGCGAGGACGAGGAACGCGTAGGTGAAGACCCCCGACGCGATCGTGGCGAGGGTCAGGAGCGGTGCCCCCGACGCCGCTCCGACTCCTGCACGATCGCGCCGCCGGAGGACGGCGACGGCTAGAGCCGTCGCCGTCACCGGATGACCACGTCGACGAAGTAGTTGGTCGAGCTGAAGCTCGAGGTCGGGAAGACCCCGGCCGCACTGCCGTACACGCCGTTCTTCACGTCGTTGGCCGTGTGCGCGATCCCCGCCGTGAGCGGCGTCGCGAGCCCAGACCGGGTCGTCGCGAAGTACGCATTGATGTTGAACGAGACGATGTAGACCGTGTTCGGCGAGAGCACCAAGGGGGTGTTCAGGTTCGCCTGCTGCCACCCACCGCCGGTCGTCTCGCCGGTCACCACCTGCGAGGCGAGGAGCGCGCCCGTCGACGACCAGACGCGGACCGTGTGCGTCCCCGTCTCGCGCGTGTCCTTCCAGTACCGGATCGCCGTGAGCGTCGCCTGCTGGTCGACGACGATCTTCGTGCCGAGCTCGTAGCTCCACGGGCCGGCGCCGGTGCGGCCGTCCTGCACCGGGTTGCTGATCTTCGCGGGCACGAGGCCGGTCATCAGCGTGCAGGGGCACAAGCCGGTCGTGAACGTCGACGAGAACGGGTTGAGCATCGACGTCCCGTCCGCCGCCAGCAAGCCGGTGGTGACCTTGACGGTGTACGTCGTGCTCGCCGCCAGCTTCGAGGTCGGCGTGATCGTCGCCGCGAGCGAGAACACGTCGTAGCTGATCGAGGCCGGAACGACCGTCCCGTCGGGCGCGACGATCTGCACGTTGCTCGACGTGAGCGTCGACTGGTCGAGGGCGCGGTTGAAGTTCAGCGTCACCGCGCTGTCGATGCCGACGCCGGTCGACGCGTTCGAGGGAGTGACCGTCACGGCGAGCGGAGGCGGCGGCGCGGAGACCGTGAACATCCAGCTCAGCCCTGTCGCGAGCGGCTTGCCGTCGGCGGCCCGGATTGCCGTCGTCATGGTCGCGCGGTACTGCACGCCGTGCACGAGCGGCGCGCTCGGGTCGAGCTCCGCCGTGTTCGTCGCGTCGTTGTACTTGACGCTCGCGTCGACCGCGCCGCCTGCGTCGGTGCCGGCGGTCGTGCCCACCGGGCGGACGTTGAACGACGTCGCGTTGATCGTGGACGGATCCATGGGCCGCGAGAACGTCGCCGTCAACGGCACGTTCGCATCGACGTTGGTCGCGTTGACGGCCGGCGTGGTCGCGGTCACGGTCGGAGCGGCCGGATCGCCGTCGGGCACGACGTCGACGTCTGTGAAGTAGTTGCTCGAGTTGAACGAGCTGGTCGGGAACACTCCGGCGGCCGAGCCGTACACGCCGTTCAGCTGTCCGACGACCGTCCGGACCGGCCCGGAGATGATCTGGGTCGCGAGGCCGCCGACCGTCGTGTTGTAGAACGAGTTCACGTTCACCGAGGCGATGTAGACCGAGCCGGCCTGGAGGAGCGGCGGTGAGGCGAACGTCGCCTCCTGCCAGCCGCTGGCCGTCTCGTTCGTGGCCGTCGCGGAGGCGAGCAGCAGACCGCTCGTCGTCCAGAGGTTCGTGACGTGGGTGCCGGTCTCGCTCTTGCTCTTGAAGAACCGGATGCCGTTGAGGCGCATCGCCTCGTCGACCGCGAACTTGACGCCCATCTCGTAGCTCCACGGGCCGGGCAGCGGCCGACCGTCGCGAGTGGGGACGTTCTGCGTCGCGGGCACGAGCACGCCCGGGAACAGCGTGCAGGGGCAGACGCTCGTCGTGTACTTCCAGGTCGCGTCCGAGTTGCTGAGGGGCGTCCCGTCCGCCGAGAGGACCGAGCCGGCCACGACCGCCGCGTACGTCGAGCCGCCGAGCAGCTGGGCGTTCGGCGTCAGTGTCGCCGCGTGCGTCGTGTCGTCGTAGGTCACCGCAGCCGGCACGACGTTCCCGCTCGGGTCGTAGAGCTTGAACGTGCTGCTCGTGATCGACGTCGGGTCCATCGAGCGGGAGAACGTCGCGGTCACGGGGGCCGAGCGGCCGACGTACGTCGCCCCGTCGATCGGCGCGGTCGACGTGATCGTCGGGCCGGCGATCGTCGTGAAGCTCCAGGACGTCCCGCCGAACGGCGTGCCGTCGGAGCCGCGGACGGCCGTTGTGAGCCGCACCGTGTACGCGGTCGTCGGCGCGAGCGGGACGGTCGGCGTGAGCGTTGCGGTGTTCGACGTCGAGTCGTACGTCACGGTCGCCGGCACCGAGCCGGCGGCGCTGCTGAGCGTGAACGTCGACGGGGTGAGCGTTGAGGGGTCCAGCGGGACCGAGAAGGTCGCCGTGGGAGACACGCTCGCACTCACGCCGGTCGCCCCGTTCGCCGGGCTGGAGCCGGTCACCGTCGGCGCCGGCGGCGGCGCGGTCGCCACGGTGAACGACCAGACGAACGGCGCGGCGAGCGAAGCCCCCTGCTGAGTCCGCACGGTGGTGCCGAGGCGGGCCGTGTAGGTCCCGCCCAGCGTGAGCTGGCGTGTCGGCGTGAGCGTCGCCTGCTGCGACGTCGAGTCGTAGCCGACCGTGGCAGTCACGAGCGCGCCGGACGAGTCGCGCAGCGTGAAGCTCGAGGTCGTGATCGACGTCGGATCGAGCGGCTGCGTGAAGATCGCACGGACGTTCGCGGCCGGGCTGACGTTGGTGTCCCCGTCGGCCGGGCTCGTCGAGGAGACGTCCGGCGGCGGCGGAGCCTGAGTCGTGAACTGCCACGTGTAGGCCGTCGCGAGCGGTGCCCCGTCCGATGCCTTCACCGTCGCGGCCACCTTCGCCGTATAGGTCGTCGAGAAGGCGAGGGACGAGGTCGGGTCGAGCGTCGCCGTCTGCGTGGCCGCGTCGTACGAGGCCGACGCCGAGACCGCGCCCGCCGGGCCGCTGAGCGTGAACGTCGTGTTGTCGATCGTCGAGGCGTCCATGGAGCGGGAGAACGTCACCCGCGGGAAGACGCCGACCGCGACGTCCGCCTCCGCATTGCCCGGCGCGGTGAGGACGACCGTCGGCGGCGCGATCGCGGTCGGGATGACCTCGATCGCCGAGAGCGTCGGGTCGTCGGCGAGGCCGTCGGTCGACCTGATGTTGAGGATGCCGTCGCTGACGGCGACGTCCGGGACCGTGACTACCGTCGCGATTACCGGCCCGCCGGCCGCGGCACAGATGTCGAAGTTGCCGAGGTCGGGCGTGCTGCCCGGTGTGTCGAGGATGTCGAGGTTGAACACCCGTCGCCCCTGGCACGGCGAGAGCGCGGGTGTGCTCCCGAAGTACGTCTCGCCGAAGTGGAAGCGCACGCTGTACGTGCCGTTCGCCACCGGGATCGCGTAGTTGAACAGGCCCCAGCGCTCGGTCTGATAGAGCTTCTGGTCGTTCGTGTTGGCGATCGGCGTGAGGACGGTGCGGAGGTTGCCGCCGCTGAAGAACGTGTCCGCCGACCACACCTGACCGGTGGACGACGTGTACGGCGTGGATGCGCCGACGTCGATCCGCGTCGGCTGTCCCGCGCCTGCCGCGGTCGTCGCCGTCGCCTCGGCCGAAGGCAGCGACTGGACGCCCGCTTTCACCGCGACGACGACGTAGTAGTAAGCGGTCGTCGAGCTGAGGCCGATGTCGCTGACGGTCGTGCCGGTGAGGAGCGCAGGGTTGGCGAGCGAGCCGAGCGGCTGTCCGTTGTCGCGTCCCGCGAGAGCGCGGTAGACGTTGTAGCCGTCCGCGCCGGCGACCGGATCCCAGCTGATCGAGACGCTGTCCGAGCCCGCGCTCGTGGCGGTGACATTGGCCGGAGCTGCGGGACGGTTCGGATCCGCGCCGGGGTCGAGCTGGACGCCGGGCGCCGGCGTCTGCGGCGTCGCGCCCATATCGGCGAGAACGTTCGTCGTGATCTGCTGGATGCTCTGGTCGGGCTGACCCACGCCGAACGCGCTCAGCGCGAGGCCGCGGTTCCAGTTGTTCGTGCCGGTGCTGAACACGAGCGCGCCGCTCGCGGCCGTGTACTTGACCATGTTCACGCCGATCGACCCGCTCGGGTTGTAGTTCGCACCGTTGTTCTGGACGAGCTCGCCTGTCACCGGCGAGGTGGCGAGGGTCTTCACCCCGGCGGGCTCCTGGCCGTTCGCGACCCGCGCGTCCCACTCCCAGCCGATGATCGACGTGCCGACGCGCATCGAGCCCCCGGCCTGCTGGCTCGCCAGCGGCGTGTAGCGGTAGATACGGTCGGATCCTTCGACGGCGCTGACGACGAGCGGGAAGTACGTGTTGTCGTTGTCGCCGACGTACATCATCCCCGTCAGCCCGTTCTCGGGCGCGTTGGCGCCGTTCGGGTCACGCCAGGTCCCTGTGGGGATCCCGCTCGGGTCGGGTGGGCCGCTCTGCGTCGACTTGTAACAGACCTGGACGCGGTTCACGCCGCCGCTGGGTCCGTTCTCGAAGCGGATCTTCCAGTAGATCTCGTTTCCGCCACTGAAGAACAGACCAGTCCCGGCGTTGCGCGCCGAGGTCATCGCGGTGCGCATCGCCGCGGAGACGTACTCGTCGTGGGCCGGCGAGATGTACGCCTCGACGCCCTGGATCAGCGACGGGGTCGTCCCGATGTCGGTGTTCGAGACGTAGCCGACGTCGTACCCCTGCTGCTCGAGCCAGGAGACGGTCGCGAACTCGGTCCGCGTGTACCAGTCGCGCAGGCCGGAGCGCGGCTGCTCGAACGGCCGGTCGTACGACACCTTCACCGCGCGCGGCGTCCCCGCGGCGGTGATGCTGCCGGTCGAGTTGAAGTCGTAGAGCGACTTGCCGCCGTAGTTGTTGTACGCCTCGAAGGTCGCGAACCCGACCCCGTAGACGACCTGCGACTTCCGCGAGTCGTCGCGCACGACGAGCAGGATCGCGTTGTCCGAGCCGGTGTCCTCGCGGACGAGCCGGATCTGGTACGTCCCGGTCGGCCACGACGAGGTGGTCGTCAGCGTGAGCGAGGTCGACCAGTTCGAGCAGTCGATCAGGCCTGTGTTCGAGTCGGTGCTGCACGACGGCTGGGAACGGCCGGCGACGCCGCGGATCACGGAGTAGAGACGAGCCCCCGCGCCGCCGTAGTACCCGGTGCGGTAGACCTCGACGCGGAACGTCGAGCCGTCCGCTGAGTTCACCTTGAGGTTGACCGGCTGGCCCTTGTTGATGCTCGTCGCGGTGGCGTAGCCCTCGATACCGCCTGCAGCAATCGTCGCCGCGTTGCGGACGGTGAAAGGGTTGTTGCCCGGGTAGCAGTTCTCGAGGACGATCGCGTTGCCGCTCGAGCACGCCTGTGGCACCGGCGTCGATTGCACGATCAAGGAGTTCGCCGATTCGACCCCGGTCTGGACGGCGCGCACCGCGTAGAAGTACGTGGTGCCGTTGTTCGCCGTCGTGTCGGTGAACGTGGTGCCGGTGACGCCACCGGCCGGGGAGACGAGCGTGTTCACCGAGCCCATGGCCGTGCCGCGATACACGTTGTAGGTCGTGTTGCCACCGCTGACGGACTGCCACGCGAGCTGGACGGCGTTCGACTGCGCCATGCCGGTCGCGCCACCCGGCGCCGACGGCTGGCCGGCGGTCGGCGCGGCGCTCGGAAGGGCAACCGCGAGCGCCACGGCGATGATCCCGATCGAGATGAGCCGCTTCATGCTTCCAGAGCCTCCTCGCCTTCGCGGCGAGCGATGTGCCAGGCGACGGTGCGGGCGAGCCCTTCCTCGAGGCCGACCTCGGCGGTGAAGCCGAGGATCCGCTTCGCCTTCGTCGTGTCGGGAATGCGCTTGAGGACGTCCTGATACCGACCCGGGAGCTCGCCGTAGGGGACGATCTTCGCCCGGAGCGGCAGCGGGATCTCGAGCGCGCGCTGCACGGCCTCCGCCAGGTCGATGATCCGCGTCGGGTGCTCACCGCCGATGTTGATGACCTCGCCGCGTGCCTCCGGCGTGAGCAGCGTGCGGTAGAAGCCTTCAACGGTGTCGTCGATGTACGTGAACGTGCGGATCTGCGTGCCGTCGCCGTGGATCTCCATGACGCCGCCGTCGAGCAGGATCTCCGCGAAGGCCGCCTGCGGCCCTCCCCACCAGCTCGGATGGTTGCGCGGGCCGTAGGACCCGAACAGGCGCAGCAGCGTGACCTTGAGCCCACGCTCCTCGGCGAGCGCGAGGCAGACGTGCTCATCGAAGAGCTTCGAGACCGCGTATGCCCACCGGCGGGTCGTCGGCGGCCCGAGCACGAGGTTGTCGTCCTCCGCGAACGGCGGCTCCGCGTTGCCGTAGACGTCGGAGGTGGAGGCGACGATCAGGTCGGCGTCCTGCGAGAGGGCCGCATGCGCCGCGGCGTTGACGCCGGCGACGTTCGCCTCGAGGGTCATGAGCGTGCCGCCGTAGCGGGGGATCTTCTGGGCGGCGAGGTGCACGATCGCATGGCAGCCGTCGAACACGGTCCGCAGCTCGCGCCGGCGCGTGCAGTCCATCCTCTCGAACGTGAAGTTGCGGTGCGGGAGCGCGCCCTCCAGGTTGGCGAGCGTGCCGCGCGACAAATCGTCCACACCGACGACCGACATGCCTTCTGCAAGCAGCCGGTCACAGAGATGCGACCCGATGTAGCCGGCGGCGCCGGTGACGCCGACTTTGCTCATGGTCTGTTCCTCCTCCACACGACGAGCGTGTGCGATTGACCCGGGTACGTCCCGAGGCGGTAGAAGTTCCGCGCGACCCATGTCGCGAGGGTGGTGTCGAAGGTGGCGCCGAAGGCCCCCTGTCCGTACTCCGTGAACTCGTGCTGATCGGTGACGATCAAGCGCACGTGCGCGGCTTTCAGCTGTGCGATCGCTTGCTGCTCGCCCGGGACGCCGCCGAGCATCCCGGGGAGCAGCGAGATGTTGGGCAGCGCGTCGGTGCGCCCGGAGAGCGTGTAGAGCGCCGCGAGCTGCGGCGCGACGAGCATCGACTCGCCCGGCTTCGTGCTCCGCACGATGTCGCCGAGCGCACCGCGGTAGGCGTTCGCGTCGCCCGTCCCGACGTTGATCGAGCCGCCGGGGCCGGAGATGACAACCGTCTCGGCGCGCGCGTCGTCGACTGCAAGCGCCACGCCGGTCGCGGCGAGGAACGCGAGCCAGCAGACGCCGAGCAGCGCGATCGTGCGCGAGTCCACCAGCGCCCGCAAGTGCAACGCCGCGAGGAACACCGCTGCGAGCGGCGCGAAGTACACCGCAGTCTGCGCGTGGTCGGCGTGGAAGTAGAAGGCGGCATAGGTGGTGCCGCCGACGATCGCGAGGGCGACGGTCAGCGCAAGGCCGGCGCTCGCCCCCTGCTCGCGCCTGAACGCCGTGGCGAGGAGGACGGCCGCAATCGCCGCACCGCCCGGGATCCAGCCGTACACGAGCTGGAGCGCGGAGCGCGTCGTCTCGAGATTCGTCAGGGCGACATAGGCAACCGCCAGCGCCACGCCCGCGTAGACGAAGCGCAGCCCACGCGGACTGCGATCGATCAGCCAAGCGAGCGAGAACATCGTCCCGATCCCGGCCGCGTACAGCACGATGTGCTCTGCGTGGTGCACGAGCGACGGGATCGTCAACGGC
>Ga0075423_10006301_pt1 | contig 11135 bp, 13 predicted proteins | sample SoiMethybrSBSTD2_FD_80114 | JGI IMG/M metagenome (GOLD analysis project Ga0075423, IMG submission 80114) | Bulk soil microbial communities from a Populus tree surrounding site in Tennessee, USA - Soil MetaG P. TD hybrid SBSTD2 | ecosystem: Environmental > Terrestrial > Soil > Tree plantation...
CACATCCCGTACCGCGACGGCAACCCGCTCGTCTACGACAGCGGCGACTTCCGGGCCGGCCTCGAGGCCGCGCTCACCGCGGTCGACTACCCGGCCCTGCGCGCCGAGCAAGCCCGGCTGCGCGCGCAGGGGATCCACCGCGGCATCGGCCTCTCGGGCTACGTGGAGGGCACCGCGATCGGACCCTACGAGGGCGCCACCGTGCGGATCGACCCGTCCGGCCACGCGGTGGTGGCCACCGGCGCGTGCTGCCAGGGGCAGGGGCACGAGACCTCCTTCGCCCAGATCGCGGCGGACGCCCTCGGCATCCCGCTCGACTGGGTGACGGTGGTGGGCGGCGACACCGCGGCCATCCCGTTCGGGGTCGGGACCTTCGCCTCGCGCAGCGCGGTCAACGCGGGCAGCTCGATCCACGAGGCCTCCGGGCGCGTGAAGGAGAAGATCGTCGCGGCGGCCGCGGCCCTGCTCGAGGCGGCGCCGTCGGACATCGAGGTCGCCGACGGCACCGTCGCGGTCCGCGGCGCGCCCGGCTCGGCGACGCCGCTCGCCGCGGTGATCCGGGCTGCGATCCCGACCTTCGCCAAGCCCGGGGTGGCCGCGCTCGACTTCGAGGCCACCGTCTATCATCACCAGCCGACCGTCACCTACACGAGCGCGGTGCACGTGGCGGTGGTCGACGTCGACGCGGGCACCGGGGCGGTGGCGCTCCGCCGCTATCTGGTCGCGCACGACTGCGGCAAGGTGATCAACCCGGTGATCGTGGAGGGCCAGATCCACGGCGGCGTGGCGCAGGGCGTGGGCGGCGGGCTGCTCGAGGAGATGGTCTACGACGAGCAGGCGCAGCTCCTGACCGGCACCTTCATGGACTATCTCGTGCCGACCGCGATGGAGCTGCCCGACATCGAGACCGTGCACCTCGAGTACCCGTCGCCGCGCAATCCGCTCGGCGTCAAGGGCATCGGGGAGGGCGGCGCCATCTCCCCGCCCGCCGCGATCGCCAACGCGGTGGAGGACGCGCTCGCCCCGTTCGGGGTGCGGGTGACGCGCACGCCGCTCGGCCCGTCGGTGGTGCTGGGGCTCCTGGGCCGGGCATGAAGCCGGCCCCGTTCGACTACGTGGCGCCCGCGATCCTCGACGAGGCGGTCGGGGCGATGGCCACCGGCGGCGGCGACGCCAAGGTGCTGGCCGGCGGGCAGAGCCTGATCCCGATGCTGGCCCTGCGGCTGGCGCGGCCCACGCTGCTCGTCGACATCAACCGCCTGCCCGGACTCGACGGCATCCGCGAGGCCTCGGGCCTGCTCGAGATCGGCGCGCTGGTCCGGCAGCGCGCGCTCGAGCGCTGGGCCGCCACGCGCTCCCCGCTGTTCTCGGAGGTGCTCCGTCACGTGGCGCATCCGCCGATCCGCAACCGCGGGACGGTGGTAGGCAACGTGGTCCACGCCGATCCGGCCTCCGAGCTGCCCGCGGTGCTCCTCTGCCTGGAGGGCGTGGTGGTGGCCCGCGGGCCGCGGGGCGAGCGCATGATCCCGGCCGATCGCTTCTACCGTGCCCCGCTCACCACCGCGCTCGGCCCCGACGAGCTCGCCACCGCGGTGCGGTTCACGCTGCCGCCGCCCGAGGCGGGCTGGGGCTTCGCGGAGGTCTCTCGCCGTCACGGCGACTTCGCGCTGGTGGGGGCGGTGGCGGTGGTCACGCGGGGCGACGACGGTGCGGTCTCGCGCGCCCGCCTCGCGTTCTTCGGCGCGGGCGGCACACCGACGCGGGCGCTCGCCGCCGAGCAGGCCCTGGCGGGCCGGACGGCCACGCCCGCGCTCCTCGGGGAGGCGGCCCGCGCGGCGGCCGCCGCGCTCTCGCCCGACGCCGACATCCACGCGACCGCGGCGTACCGACGGCAGGTCGCGGGCACGCTGGCCGAGCGCACTCTCGCCGCCGCGCTGGCGCGGTGCGGAGGCGCGCGGTGACGCGCACGATCCGGGTCACCGTGAACGGCCAGGAGCACGAGCGCGCGGTGGAGGTGCGGGCAACCCTGGCCGACTTCCTGCGGGAAGACCTCGACCTCACTGGCACCCACGTGGGCTGCGAGCACGGGGTGTGCGGGGCGTGCACCGTTTTGCTCGACGGCGAGCCGGTGCGCGCCTGCCTCATGCTGGCGGTGCAGGCCGACGGCCTGCGCATCACCACCATCGAGGGCGTTGCCCCCGCCGACGGCCTGCATCCGATCCAGGAGGCCTTCTGGGCCAAGCACGGGCTGCAGTGCGGCTACTGCACCCCCGGAATCATCATGAGCGCCTCCGCGTTCCTCCGCGAGCGGCCCTCGCCGTCGCGCGAGGAGATCCGCGAGATGCTGGCCGGGCACCTCTGCCGCTGCACCGGCTACCACTTCATCGTCGAGGCCATCGAAGCGGCCGCCCAGGCGCTCGCACCACCCACACCGCGCCCCACATCTCCCAGAGAATAGGAGAGTTCACCATGCGGCCTCGTCGCCGCGGCGGGCCCGCCCGGTAGCTCCGGGTCGTGGGCTACGGGTGAGTGGGGTAGCCTCCGGTGGCGCCGAACGTGCCGTAGCCGCCCGTGCCGTAACCGGTCGAGAAGTCGCCGTTGCACCCGCCGACGACCTTCCAGATGCCGGGTGACGTCATCGCGCGTTGCTGGCCTGCGATGCACATGGTGGTCATCGGCTTGCTCGGCCCGCCCGGATCGGGCGCGGGCTTGGCCGGGGCCGGCATGTTGCGGTACTTCACGAGGCCGGCCTCCGCGGCCACGATCCGCCGGATGGCGTCCGAGAGCTGGGCGGCCCGGATCTGATCGGCGCTCAGGCCCGGCTTGCCGACACCGACCGGACCGATCCATTCCGCGCCGTCGCGCAGGGACTCCGGCACGTCGATCTTGTACTGGGTGACCCGACTCACGCCCTTGTCGTCGGTGTAGCGCCACTGCGCGTCCGCGTGCCCGGCCGAGAGCAGCAGGCCCACGCCGAGCGCGCCCGCCATCGCCAATCGCCGCATACGGTCATGTCTCCTGTGAACGGTGGTGAGCCAGCTACTTGACCGTAAAGGCAAGAGCCGCACCACGAGCGATCCCTCGGCGAATCGCCGGGTTAGCCGGGCTCCGCAACGATTGCGCCTGGACGTGTCCCCCCAGGCCCAGCAGGGAATTGCCCAGGTTGGCGACCACCGCGGCCAGTGGTCGGCGCCGCGCGTGGCTCCGGCGCCTACTCCACCAGGGCCCGCAGCCGCGCGAGCGCGTCGGGGCCCTCGAACTGGAGGGTGCGCAGGCCGACCGCCGCGGCGCCCTCGACGTTGTCGGCGCGATCGTCGACGAACAGCACATCGGGAGCGGGCAGGCCGAGTCGCTCTAGGCAGAGGCGGAAGATTCGGGGATCCGGCTTCGAGAGGCCGACCTCGCAGGAGACCACCACCGCGTCGAAGCACGTCTCGAGCGGATGGTCGGCCCGCACCCGCGCCATGACCTCCGGGGCACCGTTCGAGAGGAGCGCGGTGCGTCCGCCCGCGGCGCGGAAGCGGGCTGCGAGCGCCCACACCTCGTCGTGCTGGACGCTCCAGGAGGCGACGTCGGTCGCGATCAGCCAGTCGAGCTCGTCGGGCGCCAGGGCGCCCGGGCGGACGGTGTCGGCGACGCGCTGCCAGTACCGCGCGGCGGGGAGATCGGCATCATAGGCGTGGCGGTGCTGCCAGTAGGCGGCTCGGAAGGAAGCCGCGTCACCGCCGAGCCGGCGCGCGGCCGCCTCCATCCACGTCTGGTCCTGAGGGCAGCTCAGCACGTTGCCGTAGTCGAGGATGAGACCGGCCGGCCGGGCCATGCGCTCGATGCTACGCGATACGGCCATGTTACGATGCGGCGAATCACATCTCTCCACCCGAGGGAGGCGCGCGCCGTGTCCACGCAAGACGAGACGCTGGTGACCCGTGACGGAGCAGTGGTCACGCTCACCTTCAATCGCCCCGAGGCGCGCAACGCCATGACGTGGGGTATGTACGACCGGCTCTACCAGGTCTGCGAGGAGGTGGACGCCGACGACTCGGTGCGCGTGCTCGTGCTGCGGGGCGCGGGCGGCAAGGCCTTCATCGCCGGGACCGACATCAGCCAGTTCACGGTGTTCGAGCGGGCGGAGGACGGCATCGCCTACGAGCGCGACGGCGACAAGCGCATCGCGCGGCTCGAAGCGGTCGGCAAGCCGGTGGTGGCCCAGGTCGAGGGGTTCGCGGTGGGCGGCGGCTTCCGCATCGCCACCGCGTGCGACCTGCGCATCGCCACTCCCGACGCGCGGTTCGGGGCGCCGATCGCGCGTACCCTGGGCAACTGCCTCTCGATGGCCGCGTACGCGAGTTTCGTGGACGTGTTCGGGCCCTCGCGGCTCAAGGAGCTGATCTTCACCGCGCGCCTGCTCACCGCCGAGGAGGCGCACGCGGCGGGCTACGTGCACGAGATCGTGGCCGCCGACCAGATCGGGGCGCGGGTGACCGCGCTCGCGCACCAGCTCGCCGAGCACGCCCCGATCACGCTCCGGGTGACCAAGGAGTCGATCCGCCGCCTCGCGGCGAGCCGCCCCCTCCCGGACGACGAGGACCTGATCGCCACCACCTACACGAGCGCGGACTTCCGCGAGGGGGTCCAGGCGTTCCTCGAGAAGCGCAAGGCGCGGTGGACCGGCCGATGATCCGCTCGGTGCCGGGCCGCACGCCGCGGGTGCACCCGGAGGCCTACGTGGACCCGGCGGCGCAGGTGATCGGCGACGTGACCATCGACGCGGGGGCCAGCGTGTGGCCGTTCACGGTGCTGCGGGGCGACCAGGACAACTACGTCACGCTCGGCCGCAACTCCAACGTGCAGGACAACTCGGTGCTGCACGTCACGCCCGAGTTCCCGTGCATCGTGGGCGCCAACGTGACCATCGGCCACCGGGCGGTTGTGCACGCGTGCACCGTGATGGACAACGTGCGCATCGGCATCGGCGCGGTGGTGCTGACCGGCGCGGTGGTGGAGGAGTGGACCCAGGTCGGGGCGGGGGCGGTGGTGCCGCCCGGCAAGGTGGTGCCCGCGGGCTGGCTCGTGATGGGCGTGCCGGCCAAGCCGGTGCGCAAGATGAGCCAGGACGAGCTCGACGACATCGCCCGCAACGCCACCGAGTACCTCGACCTCTGGCACCGCGACTACCGGGGTCAGGTCTTGCATTCCGACATTTCTCCCGTCCCACCGCCGCGGAAAATGTAGGAATGCAAGACCTGACCCCGGCGTAGGCTGGCCCGTGGGATACGTCGAGCGGCATCTGCTGCCCGGGGAGCGCGTGGTCTACAAGACGCGGCTGCACTGGATCCTGTTCCTGCGGCCGGCGCTGGTGGTGGTGGCCGGCATCGCGCTGGCGCTGGTGCTGCGGCCGGTGCAGGACCCGCCCTGGCTCTGGATGATCGGCGCCGGGCTCGCAGTGATCGGCCTCGCGTGGGCCTTCGTGCACTACGTGGAGCTGATGACCTCCGAGTTCGCGGTGACGAGCAGCCGCCTCATCCTGAAGGTCGGGCTGATCTCGCGCTACACCACCGAGCTGCTGCTCTCCAAGGTGGAGACAATCGGTGTGCAGCAGGGGCTGATTGGCCGCATGCTCGGCTACGGCGACCTGACCGTGACCGGCACCGGCGGCGCCCGCGAGGTCTTCCGCCGGGTGCGCGACCCGATCGGCTTCCGCAACCACGTGCAGCAGGCCTCGATCGGGCCAACCGCGGGCCCGGGCGCGGGGCCGGCCGCGGGCTGAGCGGGCCGCCTACCTCGCGCCCGGCGGCGCGCCCTCGTCGCGCGCGACCTTGATGTCCTGGCTCTGGTCCCGCAGGAGCGTCGGGCTCATCACCATGGTCTCGATCACGGTGCGCGGGGGCAGGGTCGCGCAGAGCAGGATGGCGCGGGCCACGTCGTCGGCGTGCATCATGGTCGAGCGGGCGTCGGCGTCGGGCCGGAGTGGCCGGTTGTCGAGGATAGGAGTGTCGACCTCGGCGGGCATGATGGTGGTGGCGCGGATGCCCTTGTCGCGCAGCACGTTGTGGACGTGGCCCATGAGGTTGAGCACCGCGGCCTTGGCCGCCCCGTAGGGCGCGCCGCCGATCAGGCCGGGTCGGAGCGCGGCGAGCGAGCTGATCGTGATGATGGTGCCGCCGCCGCGCTCGATCATGCTCGGCAGCACCGCCTGGGTGAGCGCGTAGACCCCGGTGAGGTTGACCGCCAGCACGCTGTCCCACTCCGCCTGCCCGACCCAGCGGATGTTGCGCGCCCGGCTCGAGTGCCCGGCGTTGTTGACCAGGATGTCGGCGCGCCCGTACTGGGCGACTGTCCACTCCGCCAGCGCGCGCGCCTCCGCCGCCTTCTCCACGTCGCAGGCGCGCGCCACCGCGCGGCCGCCCGCCTCCGCGATCTCGCCGACCACCGCGTCGAGCGGCGCCTTGCGCCGGCCCGCCACCACCACCTGCGCGCCCTCGGCGGCCAGCATCAGCGCCGCCGAGCGGCCGATGCCGCTGCCGCCGCCCGTCATGATCGCGACCTGACCGTCGAGGACTCCCATGAGGCTCCCTCCGCCCGGGGTGCCCGGCGCCTCAGCGCCAGGCCCACACGGGCTGTTCGAAGTGATTCACGCGCGTGGCCCGTCCGTGGACGACCACCTCGCGCATCTGGTAGAGCACCGCCGCGGTCGGCGCGTGGATCAGGGTGCCGAGCAGGGGAAGCTGGATCACCGGGCGGTCGCTCTCCGGGATGCGGATCAGCCGCGGCACGTCCGGGCCCTCGAGGTCGTCGAGTGGCACCCGGAAGATCTTGGCCACCTCCGCCGGATTGCGCACCAGCTCGTGCTCGGGCTCGGTCCACACTACCACCGGGGTGATGATGTAGCCCGAGCGGGTCCCGTAGTCGTCGAGCCCGCCCAGCAGCGTGCTCTCGTCGAGGCTGAGGCCGACCTCCTCCTGCAGCTCGCGCAGGGCCGCGCGCTCCGCGCTCTCGCCCGGGTCGACCCGCCCGCCGGGCAGCGCCCACTGGCCGGTGTGACGCCGCAGGGTCGCGGCGCGACGGGTGATGAGAAAGCAGGGCCGAGCCTCCGCGTCGGGCAGCAAGACCAGGGCGACCGCGGCCCGCCGGCGCCCGTCGTCGGGCAGGGCGAGCCGCTCGAAGGCCGCGAGGTTGGCGCGCGCCCGATCGAGCAGCGCCCCGTCCAGCCGGGCCGGCACTAGTAGGCCGGCAGCTTCCCGGTCTTGGTGCCGGTCTTGCGCACGATGCCGACTTCCTCGGCGGCCTTGGCCGCCATGTGTCGGCTGTCGCTCGCCAGGGTCACGAACTGGTAGCCCTCCGCGATCATCTTGAGGGCGTAGGTCGCGGTCGCGTTGTGGATGCCGGCCACCACGTTGTGCCGGCGGCAGGCCGCCGCGATCTTCTGCTGGGCCTCCACCACCGGGGGGTCGGTCTGGTCGAGGCGCGGCTTCAGGCCCATCGCCAGGCTCAGGTCGGAGGGGCCCACGTAGATGGCGTCGACGCCGTCGACGCTCAGGATCTCGTCCAGGTTCTTGAGAGCCTCCGCGGTCTCGATCATCGGCATCACGATGGTCTCGACGTTGGCGTGGTCGCCGTAGTCCCCGCCGGCGTAGAGCGAGGCGCGCACCGGGCCCCAGCTGCGGTAGCCGCGCGGCGGGTACTTGCACGCGCGCACCATCGCCTCCGCCTCCTGCGCGGTGTTGATCATGGGGCAGATGACGCCGTAGGCGCCCGCGTCGAGGATCTTCATGAGCCGCGCCGGGTCGTTCCACGGCACGCGGGCCAGCGGCACCACGCCCAGCGTCGAGATGCCCTGGAGCATGCTCACCGCGACCTGGTAGTCGACGACGCCGTGCTGCATGTCGATGGTCAAAGAGTCGAAGCCCTGGTGCGCCATCACCTCGGCCGAGAAGCCGCTCGGGATGGACAGCCACCCGTTCACCACCGCGTCGCCCTTGGCCCAGATCTTCTTCAGCGCGTTCTCTCTCACATCACTCTCCGATGGGGTCAGGTCTTACATTGCGACATCGCACCGTGGCAAATGTCGGAATGTAAGACCTGACCCCGGCTAGATGATCTTGTCGTTGCGCAGGCTGTCGATGTCGGCGGGGGAGTAGCCCAGCTCGGTGAGGATCTGGTCGTTGTGCTCGCCGGTGTCGGGGGCGTGGGTGCGGATCGCTCCCGGGGTGCGCGAGAGCGTGACCGGGGGCGCCTGGACGAGGACCTCGCCGAGCGCCGGGTGCTTCACCGGCACCGCCATCTTCAGATGACGGATCTGCTCGTTCTCGTAGACCTGCTTGACGTCGAGGATCGGGCCCGACGGCACGCCCTTGGCGTTGAGCACCTCGACCCACTCCTGGGTGGTGCGCTTGGCGAAGCCCTTCTCCAGCTCCACCGCGAGGGCCTTGCGGTTCTTGGAGCGGTCGGGGGCGGTGCGGAAGCGCGGGTCGTCGAGCAGCGGCTCGGTGCCGAGGGCCTCGCAGAGGCGCCGGAACATGTGCTGGCCGGAGGCCGCGATGTTGAGGTGCCCGTCCGCGGTCTTGAACACGCCGGTGGGGATCGCGGTGGGATGGTCGTTGCCGGCCTGGGGCGGGATCTCGTGGCCGATCAGCTAGCGCGCGGCCTGGAAGTCGAGCATGGTGACCATCGCCTGGAGCAGGGAGGTGTGCACCCACTGGCCCTTGCCGGAGCGCTCGCGCTCGAGCAGGGCGACCAGGATGCCCTGGGCCAGGAAGATCCCGGCGGTGAGGTCGGCCACCGGGATGCCCACGCGCACCGGGCCCTGGCCGGGCAGGCCGGTGATCGACATGAGCCCGCCCGTGCCCTGGGCGATCTGGTCGTAGCCGGGGCGATCGCGGTACGGCCCGTCCTGGCCGAAGCCCGAGATGCTGCCGTAGATCAGGCGCGGGTTGATGCGCGAGAGGGTCTCGTAGTCGATGCCGAGGCGCGTCTTCACGTCGGGGCGGAAGTTCTCCACCACGATGTCCGACCTCTTGACGAGCCGGTGGATGATCTCGATGCCGCGCGGCGACTTGAGGTCGAGGGTGAGCGAGCGCTTGTTGCGGTGGAGGTTCTGGGAGTCGAAGCCGCGCCGCGGGAAGTCGCCCTCCACGTCCTCGCGCGCCGAGATCTGCACCACGCTCGCCCCCATGTCGGCGAGCTGGCGGACGCAGGTGGGGCCCGAGCGGGCGCGGGTGAGATCGATCACGGTGTAGGGGGCGAGCGGCAGGGTCATCGGGAGCCTCCGGTGGCCGGCATGATCGCGGAGCCGGTCTGCGACTGGGGATTGCGGAGCGGCCAGCGTCCCGCGTCCACCGCGGTGAGGAAGTCGAGGAGCGCGCGGTTGAACAGGTCCGGGTCCTCGAGGTTGATGGTGTGCCCGGCCTTGGGGATGACCACGAGCCCCGACGAGCGGATCTTCCGCTTCATGAAGATGGCGGGCTCGAGGCAGGGATCGTCCTCGTCGCCGGTCATGATCAGGGTCGGGACTTCCAAACGGCTCATCGCCGCCTCGAGGTCGAAGATGGACGGCCGCGACATCTGCACCCCCCGCATCGTGAGCGCGTGGCCCTTCGCGGACTGGGCCGCGAACTGATCGTAGAACTCCTGCCAGCCCTTCGGGTCCTTGTCCATGAACTGCACGCGGGTGGGGCCCTTGGTATAGAAGCCGGCCACGCCCACCATGCCGTCGGTCTCGAAGCGCCGCGCCGTCTCCTCCACGTCCTTCCGGAAGCGCTCGCGCTCGGCCGGCACGCTGCCGTAGCCCGCGCCCGCCACCGTGAGCGAGAGGGCGCGGCCGGGATGGCGGAGCCCGAAGTGCAGCACCGCGTAGCCGCCCATCGAGAGTCCGCAGATGTGGGCCTTGGGGATCTTCAGGTGATCGAGGATTCCCAGGATGTCGTCGGCGGCGCGATCCTGCGAGTAGGCCGCGGCCGCGTCGGGCACGTCGGAGGGCGGATAGCCCCGCGCGTTGTAGGCGATGGTGCGGTAGCGGCGGGCGAAGAAGCGCACCTGCAGGTGCCAGCTCTGGTAGTCGCCCGCGAACTCGTGGACGAAGATCAGAGGCGCGCCCTCGCCCGTCTCCTCGTAGAACAGCTTGACCCCGCCGACGTCGGCGAACGGCATGGCTTGGCTCCGATCCGGGTAACGGTCCTGCGGATTGTACAACAGGGGCCGGATCGCGTGCGCGTACGCCTAGAAGCCCCAGCCCGCCCCGAGGATGAAGCGCTGGTCAGTCCGATTCCGCCTGGGGGCCGGCGTCGAGTCGTAGCGGTACTCGTGCCGCAGCTCGGCGAAGAGCCCCTTCCAGACCGTCAGGCGGGCCCCGGTGTCGATGTTGAGCAGGAAATCGCCGTTGAAATCCTCGAAGCTCGGCAGGTACTCGAGCTTGTGGTAGAGGAGGAGCGGCTCGACCGGCTTGCCGTCGATCGAGTAGGCGAAGCGCGGCCCGAAGAACTCCTTGGTGCCGGTCCGCTTGAAGTTCTCGTACACCCACGCCAAGCCGACCTCGGTCGAGAGGTTGAACCGCGGCCCCTCGAACCACTGGTAGCCGACGCCCGCGCCGGGCGCCAGCCGCAGCTCCAGATCGGCCACCCCGTCGCGCTCCGCCTTGACCACCAGGTAGCCGTAGACCTTCTTGGTGAAGAAGTGATCGTACTTGGCGAGGCCCATCGCGTAGTCGATCGTGGTGGTCGTGAGGCGGGTGTCAGGATTCTCCTGCCGGCCGAACGAGTACTCGGCGCCGAAGGTGAGGCGGTCGTCCGGCCAGCGCTTCGAGAGCCCCGCGCGCGCCCCGACCTGCTCGGTCGTCGAGTTGCCGGAGGTGAACAGGCCGTTCACCGAGATCGACCCGGTCCAGGCCGGTGGCGGCTGGTTGATCGTGGTGATGTCCGCGATGGCGAGGGGCGCGGGCGGCGCGCCGGCCGGCGCGCTCTGCACGTACCGGTCCGGGCCCGGGGCCACGCCGGTGGCGACGGGTGGCTGCTCCTTGACGCCGACCTGGACCGGCGCGTCGGTGGAGAAGGTCTTCACCTTGGTGAGATCGACGACCACGTCGCCGGCGGCCTCGGTCTTGATCGTGAGCTTGCCGCCGGTCGCGGTGACGATCTTGCCGG
>Ga0075423_10006302_pt1 | contig 11134 bp, 8 predicted proteins | sample SoiMethybrSBSTD2_FD_80114 | JGI IMG/M metagenome (GOLD analysis project Ga0075423, IMG submission 80114) | Bulk soil microbial communities from a Populus tree surrounding site in Tennessee, USA - Soil MetaG P. TD hybrid SBSTD2 | ecosystem: Environmental > Terrestrial > Soil > Tree plantation...
CGCTCGCCCACAGAGAATGAAAATGGAGCATGTCTTCGACGCTAACCGCAGTTCTCCAACGAGTCCGTCATTCCCGCATGCTTTTAGCGGAATCCAGGCGGAATCCGGACTGGACCCCCGATTAAAACATTCGGGGGTGACGGTTTTGGGAGTCGCATCTCTTTACCCCAGCCGCAATTTTCAAAGGAGAACACGCAGGTCTTTACATGAATTCTAGTCTTCGTGAGCTTCGTGGCCTTCGTGGTGAGAATTCTCAGATGAGCTACACTCCTCCAGGCTCCAATTCACCCTTGGGTGGAGTGCGCTGCGTGTAGACCCAGGAAGGCATATTGCTCGTCATCCCTTCGCTTGCCAGCGCCGCCTCGTAGTTTTTACGGATCTCGGGATCTTCATCCACGTAGGAAATCGCTCTGCCGCCGTCCCGCGTGTCGATGGCGCCACCGTCGATGGCCTGCTCGCCGGGCGCGCCGCCGTGGCGAAAGGCGGGTCCGTAGGGACCGTCGAAGACCAGCAAACGCAAACCCTCCGGATCCGTGCCGAAATGTTGATGAAACCAGTCGCCTCTCATGGGCGCCGCGCTGATCATGCCCACCGGTTCGTAGGTCTGTTTTTTTACCTGGTCGGCCAATCGCGCTTCCCATGGTTTCATGCCGAGGCGGTCGGGCCAGGTGACGCTGTAACCCTTGCCCTTGATGCAAACCAGAATCGCACCCGAGGAATGCTTGTGCGCCTTTGAATATTGTCCGGTCTTGTACTGCGCGATCTTCATGTAAAAGTTGGCGCCCGCCATGTGCGGCTCTATGCGGCGATAATCGAAAGAGCGCCGGTTGTCGCGCGGCAGCTCGCAGGTGAGGATGTCGGGTATCACGTTAGTCTGGCGCATGGCCAGGCCGCGCACCGGGTCGGCGTAGATTTCCTCGACCGGTTTGAAATAGTCCGCCGATGCGTCGAAGCGGTCGCGAAAATCGTAGGAACAGTTCATGACGAAGTCGGGGTTTCTGACGAGATTGATCATGTTGGGGGCGGTGGTCGCGGCGAGCAAGAGCGCTGGCGACGATGTGGCGTTGACCACCTGATGCCAGGAGTTGAGCGGCACGGCGAAGAGCGATCCCCGGCTCCACTCGAAGGCGACTTTTTTGCCCCCCTCCTGCCAGACTTCTGTGGTGCCGCGCCCCTCGACGACGTAGTAGATCTCCTCGTAGAGATGGCGCTCGGGATTGAGCGCTCCCGCTCCCGGCACTTCGATGACGTACATGCCCCACAGATGCTCTGTGCCGAGAAGTTGAATCGCGATGCCGCGCCCGCCGAGCCGTTTCCACGGGACCAGCGGCAGATTCTGAACCTTATGCACGCCGACGTCCCGATGAATCGGGATGCCCTGCGCCTCCATGAATCGGTCATAAGGCGACCTGGGATTTTGCCACTTGCCGAAGCCCGCCTTCCCGTCGGCTTTCGGCTCATGCCAATCGAACAATTCTGCGCCCGGTTCAACACCCATGTTTTTTACCTCCTAGATTGATTAGTTCAAAGTTTAAGGTTGAAAAGTTCAATGTTCAAGTCCGGAGCGGCTTCACCAGACATTGAGCCTTGAAGACTTTTTGTGGCTCGCCTTTCGCTCTAAAAAATTTTCCTCGTAACATCCTCCGGCGAAAACTGGATGCGGCACGGATAAGCGATCGGGCTGTGGCTCATGTGGTTGCGGACGAGCATTTCGGTGAATTGAATGCCGATGGCCTTGGTATTGAGAATAGGAATCCCCGCCTCCGCCTCGATTTCCTCGCAGCTAATCGCGCCTGGAAAGACCCGTCCACCGAGGGGAATTACCAGCTCGGCGCCTTCAGCCTTGAGCTGCCTGGCGAGCTCGATCACTTTTTTCTTGATCGGTTCTCGGACTTTTGCCAGATCGCCGGTCTCGTACATGTTGAGCGCTTTGATCCCGGTGACGAGCGGCGTCAAGCCGTAGTCCCGAAGGATGCCTTGCGTGTAAGGGATCATTGATTCGACGAGAATCGTCACGCCAACGCGATGGGCAAGACAGGCGGCGACATGGCAGGTGGCCCGAAGGATTCCGACAACGGGTATGCGCACCGCCAGCCGGGCCTGTTCAACGCCTGGATCGTAGGTGTTGCTTTGGATCACCGCGTCGAAACCCGCGCGTTCCGCCTCGATCACTTTTTGGATCAACGCCGGTACCCTCAGCAGATGGTGCAGTCCGTTGATCGCGAGTTCTTCGGATAGTTTCTTATCGATGACGCCGCCACCGAGATCTTCCGGTGCGGCCTGGACGATTTCCGTGCCGGGAGAGGCGTAGCTGTCGAGTTGACGCTGGGTTTCGTCGTCGTAGCGGTCGCGGGATTTTCCTCTAGGCGAGTAAGACAGAAACATGATTTTCATTTGTGTACCTCCGGTCCTCGCTGTCGCGAGGAATTTCAGACTTCAGATATCAGATTACAGATTTCAAAGTCCAGATTGGCAATTATTGGAATCTGAAATTTGAGATTTGGAATCCTGCAGGGCTACGGAAGCGCAAAAACACTTTTGTAAACTTCGACGACTTGGTCAAAGCGTTCGGCCATGCCCGGATCATTGATCGCGATCTCCAACCCCGACAGGCGCGGGTTGGTGGCCGAGACGCCGGGCCGAGCGGGAGTTCGGCTCATGACGCTCAGGAGTTTTTGTCCATCTTCCGATAGCATATAGTCCATGAAGAGCTTGGCGGCATTGGCATTTTGCGCGTTTTTGGCGATCGCGATAGGCAAAACGTTGGCGGTCGTCGGTTTGGGCGCAACCCATTCCACCGGCGCGCCTTTCTGCTTGAGCTCGTCGATGCCCTCCGGCCTGGCATTGATCAAAATGCCGAACTCTCCCGCCGCCAGCAGATTGGCGAGCAACGTATTGCCGCTACGAAAATGGATTGCCTGGGTGGCAAGTCTTTTATAGTAAGCCAGCCCTTTTTCGCGTCCCATCACTTTCAGAAGACCGTCGAACCAAATGTACTGCTTGTCGTCGAGGCCCATTCTTCCCTTCCACTTGGCATTTAACAAATCCTCATATCCCTTGGGAGCTTCGGACTTGGCGACGAGCTTGGTGTTGTAGCCGATGACGTTTAGTTGCAAGTATGCGGCAACCCAACCTCCCGCCGGGTCGCGGAAGGAATCGGGAAAAGATTTTGCTTCGGGAGAAACGTACGCTTCCGTATGGCGTCTCTTGGCCAAGAGATAGAGCGTGAAGGCATTGCCCTGAACGACGTCGGCAAAATGTTTTCCGGCCCGGGCTTCGGTGACGATCCTTTCGAGCAAGGCGGCGCTTCGGGTGGTGTAAGATTTGGGCGTAATAAACGGATATCGCTTGCGAAAGCCGTCAAAAATTTGGTTGACGTCGGGCAGATTCATCGAAGTGTAAAGTAGGAATGTTCCCTCTTTTTTCGCCCGTTCGATGAGCTGCGGTTCGGCGCCAAGCAGTGTGCGCGGGCCGATCCCGAACAGAAGAGTGAGAGTCAAGCAAAAAGCGAGTAATCTCGCCTTCACCGGCTGTTGAAAGAGGCTCATTTGCACCAGTCGAGAATAGAGGATAGAGGATAGCGATCTGCGGTCCTGAAAATCCGCTTGTAGACCTTTAACCCAACACTCCAAGACTCCATCCCTCCAAACTCTTCTTATTTGAGAGCCGGCCAATTTTCCAGAAGCTTTCCATAGCCGCGGATGGAGCATTTCACACCGAGGCGGGACAAGATATGCCAGAGCATCGCAGGATTGCTGGCAACCACCGGGACGCCGAGCTGCTCTTCCAGTTTGTCGATGATGGGAAGCGGATCGAGTCGCGCCCCTTGAAAATAGATTCCATCGGCGCCGCCGGCCGCGCTAAATGCCGTTACCGTGCTTGCCAAGACTTCGACTGGGCCCACCTTCGAACTGGCGCCGAACGCGGGATCTTTGAACGGCGGACAGGAAAGCACTTGTAGGCCCGCGCGTTCGAGTTCTTTTGTCAGTTTTTCATTCATCGGCACATCGAAAGGCGTCATCAGGACGAGTTTTTTTGCGCCAAGAGCCTTCAGTGCCGCGATGCAGGATGAGACGGCCGTAACGACGGGGATTCCCAGGGCCTGGGAAACTTGGGCGTCAATTCCCGGATTGAGGATCGCTACTGGCGCGCCGGTCAGGATCAAACCTTGCAACGGCAGTTTTTGCGCGAACTGCCGCGCGCGTCCGAGGATGACATCGGCCTTGCCGGCGAGCTCATAGCGCGAAGATCGCGCCAGCTCCAAACCTTCAATCGAAAGCTGGATCTCGGGCGGCAAAAGTTTTTCGAAATTTCGAAAATGGTTCGAGTTCGTTCCTTCGGGGCTCAGGAGGCCGATGTGGGTTTCATCCATAGTGATTCCTTACTTATGCATACGCATTACCTAAAATAGCCGAGGATGGAAGATGGAGGATAGAGGATCGATAGTCAAAGGTCGGAAGTCGGCGATCAGCGATCGGAATTGCCATCCTCGATCCTCGATCTTCCATCCTCGACGATTTCCGCTATTCATTTTACACTCGCCGTCGGAAAGCCCAACGCCTCGACGATTTTGTTCAGGTAATCGTCGAGCTTGGTGTAATGATTCCAATCGATGATCGAAAGTTTTTTTCCGCGTGTGACATCTTCTTGGGCCGAACCGGGCGCAAACACCGAGGCGCCGAGCGGCCAGTGTTCGTCCATGATCTTCTGACCCTCAGGCGACGCCTGGAACTCGAGCCACAATAGACCCGCGTAAGGGTATTCGGCATTGGCCAGGACTCCGTTGGCCTCATGAAGCCGAACCGGAATAGGCTCCGGGATTTTATAACCGATCACTCCGGTCGGGTCTTTCATTTGGGACCGTTTTACCGCTCCAAAGTTGGGTCCGAGGAAGATCGGATACTCGCCGGCGAGCAGCGAAGCCATTACCCTGGTATGGCCGCGGCCCCAAATCGGTTGCTGCGCATTTATCTTTTTGGCGAAGTCCACGGCTTTCTCCAACCCCCACGCGGGTACGAGCATGCCGATAGGGACCGGACGGATGTCAATGACGAACTTTTTCCCTTTGAACTCGGGCTTGAGAAAATCCTCCCAACGATCCGGCACCTTTTCCGCCGAGATCAGCTTCTTGTTATAGGCGACAACAGTGATGTTGCTGCCGATGGTTACGAGGTTGCGAAGCTGCGGATCGACGAGCTTGGGCGGAAGATTGAGCACTTTTTGCTCGGCCATACCAAGGATGTCGAATTTTTTCTGGTACGGAAAATATTGGTCATAAAAGTCGGTATAGGCGCGGTTTACATCCCAACCTTTCGCCGTGCCCGATTTGAGCTCGAGGAGAAAACGTTGGTTCTCCTCGACCGATCCGAGTTCCTGGACCTGCACGTCGATGAAAGGATATTTTTTCTTGAAACTATCGCGCATCGCTTTAACGACGGCGCTTTCCATGGTGCTGAGAACGCGGAGCTTTCCTTCCTTCTTGGCCTTGGCAACGAGGTCGTCGTGATTGGACTCGAATAAGTAGCCTTTCGCCTCGGCGTCTTGCTTCGCCTTGAGTAACGATGAAGTCGGTGCAGCGGCCAAGCTGACGCCGTTCATAAAAAAGAAAACAGCGGCCAAGAATACTACAGCGGATCTAATGCGAATCAATTTCATTGTTCACCTCCGGAGGCGCCTCTAAGAGTCTGTCATCCCCGAATGCTTGTACGGGTGGCTCGACTGGGCTCCCGCTGACGAAAGCGGAACTGGACCCCGACCGATTCGACGTGGCTCAGAGTCGTGGTGAGCATAGTCGAACCACGATAAATAAATTTGGGGTGCCGCCTCTCATCAATGAGTTTTGATCTCCTATCAGCTGAGTGGGGGTAGTTCAATCTTCCAGCCTCATTTCTGCTCCCGCGCCGCGACGATTTCCTTCGCCAGCTTGAGCACGGGAGTCATGTCGGTAAACTCATGGCGTGCCACATCCAAATATCTTCTTCCTTCGACCAAGCGGTTTTCCGTGGCCAGCATTTCTTTAGGAATATCGATCCGGCGCGAGTTTGGCGGCAGCTCGCCATAGAGATCGTTGGATTTTTGCATGGCGGTCTGGCCCTTGCGCGAGAGAAACCAGTTGATAAAAACCCGCGCCGCGTTGGGATTGGGGCCGCCTTTGATGAGACCTAGCGAGCCGCCGCCGGTGCTAAGCGGTTGCCCCTCTTTCCAGTCTCCGGTTTCAAAATCGTCCACCGGCAATCCCTGGCCGGAGGCCTTTTCGATTTGCCTGCAGCCATGGCAGATGGCGAATTTGCCCACTGCCAGCCAATCGGTGATCGTGCGCCGGTCGCCGAAAGTCACGTCCATGGCGCCGAAGGCGCGCCGGATAAACTCCGGACCGAGTTCGGGATGATAATAATAAAATTGCAAATGGGCGCTGAGCCCCGTCTCGGTGGGCCGCTGAGAAGTAATTTTTCCTTTCCACTTTGGATTCGTTAGATCCCAATAGGATTTAAACTCTTTCGCATTGACGAGACTGGAATTGAATGACAGGCCGCGAGAGCCTGGCAGGGCGACATAGATAAAGATGAATTGATTTTCTTTGTCCGTGAAAACATGGTTGCCGCCATACCATTTGGACTCGTCGAGCACTTCAGGAAGGATGAAGGCCGATTTGATCGAATCGAGGATCTTGCCGCGGTAAAGAAAATTATAATTCGAGTTGGGCCCGCCGCTGTATACGTCGGCAATCGTTTTACCAGCTCGGACCTCCGCGACGATCCTAGTGGCGATCTGATCTCCGGTCCCGTTTACCGAAACGATCTTGATCTCCGGATGGTCCTTTTTGAATTCGTCGAGCAGCGGCGCCTGTCCGTAGCGGCCGACGTAAAGATTCAACCGCCCTTCTTTCTTGGCCGCTGCGACGGTTTGCTCCCAATCGCTCTTCCAGTCGGCGTTAAGCCCGAGCGGCGACATTAAAACAAGTAATAGACCCAGTAGCTCGAGGGCGAGCCAACGTCTCATCTCAGCATGTCCTCTCCGGTTCCGAGGCTGTGCGTCAATGTTATTCTGCGGCGCAATCGAAGAATCTCGACTTCGTAACAGCCTGAAAATGCGAGATGCTTCGCTTTGCTCAGCATGACACTGGTGAGATCGCGAATTGCGACACAGTTATCCTTGCGGTGAATCGACGAGCCGCTAGTTTTAGGACCTACCAACGCGCTACGCTCTGGTCGGCAATATCCTGCCAGCGGGCATCTTTTGGGATCACGATGTCAGCGGAGCGCGCATTGCGGTAGGTTTTCGGGTCAGTACCAGCGGGCGGAATGCCGCGCTCAAAATCGTGCAAGACATCGAGTAGAATGCGCCGGAAAGTGATGATGGCTTTGTCCGTGGTACCTAAGTGCTCGCGGCTTCGATCGACAATCTGTCCCATGCTTTCCTGCACCGCCAGATCTTGAGTGTTGACTCCCTCGACGCCGGTATAGGTCTTCGTCCGCTGCACTTCACGGTCGATTAGCCAGTCGTTTTGTCGCGTGCGATGACGCGTAGTTGTTTCACCGCCAGGCCCCCGGCCGGCACTGGTCTCCTGCTTGGCGATGAAATCCGCGGTTAGCGGCTTGTCTTCGTCGACAGCGAGCATCCAGTTGTAAACCATTGTCTGGTGGTCATCCATGGGCACCCACATATGGCCTTTCATGATCGGGATGGGTTCGCGATTGCCGCTCCCTTTGCCTTTCCTGCGGACGATTTGTTGGGAGCGGAACTGGTGAAACGGCAGGATGAACTGGTAAAGCCGCAGATAAGTGCCGATCTCGCCGATATCGCGCAGGCCGACATATCTGAAACCGTAATTAGTTCTTTCCACTTCCAATCGCGGCGCCCGGTCGATGCGGTGAAACGCAGAGAGATCGGCAAGGTCGTTGTTGTGGAGAAAGGAACCGTGGCACGTATCGATGCCGCCTTCGACGCATTGCATGTAATTACAGTATTCATGGGTCTGAGAAACGAAGCGATGATTTTCCGGCGCTCGCGTCCACTCCATGCCGACCGGTTCGGGCCGCGTCTCGGGTGGACCCATGTAAGCCCAAATCACCCCGCCCATTTCTAGGGTAGGGTAACATTGCAGCGAGACTTTTTCTTTGAAATTGTATTCCGCCGGCTCGTTCGGCATGTCTACGCAATGGCCCTCGACGTCGAATTTCCAGCCGTGATAGACGCAACGTAAACCTTTCTCTTCGTTGCGGCCCAGGAACAGCGAGGCGCGCCGGTGCGGGCAGTATTCTTCGACAAGACCTATTCGCCGTTGCGTATCGCGAAAGGCCACCAGATCTTCGCCCAGGAGTCTCACCCGCACCGGTGAACAATCAGGCTTCGCCAGCTGATTTGCCATCAAAGCCGGCATCCAATAACGGCGCATGGCTTCTCCCATCGGCGTTCCGGGTCCGACCCGAGTTAGTAGTTCGTTCTCTTCTCTAGTTAGCATCCCTGTGCCCTCGCTTCCTTGGTGTGTTATTTGTGAATTCCTGTGGCGATCTTAGAAAAACTAGCTCCAACGGGCAAGCGTTGACGTTAGCAGTTTTTTCCTGCCCTTGCGATTTATGTAGCTCAGCATGACCAAGAAGAACCTGGTCAAGCGAGTCGCGAAGACTTTCATGGGTAGGAATAAAGGTCTGCTTTGGGTAAATCCGGTCCCGATTCCGCCGCGGCTTAGCGCCGCAATTGAGTATAGAAGCCTTCGTTTTCGATTTCTCTGAGGATCGTCGTGTCGACGAGCTCTGTCGCTTTCTTCGTTTTTAGCCCAGGATTCGCAGCCGTCAAATATTCTATGTCAGATTGGACCGATTCGAGTTGCGGGTAGGGTTTTAGCGGAACGTTGCCGGCGATGAAATAATTCCTGTGCATCGCTTCCAACAGTTTGCTGTTGTCGATCTGAAGGTACTTGCGATAGATCCGATCTGAAATTTCTCTATTTTGCGTGGCCGTCCAAATTGCTTCGATATAGGCGCGCAGAAACGCTTTGACTTTGTTCGGTTGGTTTCTCAGGAACTGCTGGGTTGTCGACATATCGGTGCCGCTGACATACACGCCCATCTCTTTCAAATCGGCGAGGATGTTTAGCTTCTGGCCGCTGAGCTCCACCTGGAAGACATTCTCGACCGTCGCCAAGGTGGCATCGATGCGTCCCTGGAAAATCAGCAAGATTCTTTTGTGCGATTCACTGAGGCCGGTCGGCAAGATGGTCACGTCTTTACCCGGAATCAAGCCGAGCTTGGGTAGGAGCTTGCGCAGCGCGAAATCGGCCCCGGAGCCCAGCTGGCTGCTGCCGACAATTTTTCCTTTCAATTGCGCGGCGGAAGTCAAAGAAGGATGAGCGACCAACTTATAAGGCGGTGCGCCGTTCGTGGCGATGATCGCGATCGGGGCGTCCCGTAAGGCGGCCGCCACAGCGGCCGAAGAGGTTGTCATCGCCATGTCCACATCACCCGCGATCAAGGCGTTGATCGAAGTCGTGCCTGCGGTAATCTGAACCAGGCGCGCATCCAAGCCATACTTTTCAAAAAGCTTGAGCTCCTTGGCGATCCACAGAGGACCACGGCCTCCGGTGATTCCGGCATAGGAAACTATCAATCGTTCCGACTTGTCCTGCTGCGCAAAGATAGGAGGGACGTTGCACCAAAGGCCAAAGAAAGCGGCCAAGAAAGACAACGAAATGGTTTTTCTCGGCATTGTCATAGGCAGGTGGTGGTGTAAGAATTTTTCATTATTGTTAGATCGTCAGAATCGCGATGGGGATCGTCTATAAGTTCTGAACCACTGCCCGAGCGCGTGCGGCTTGATTTAGAGCCTTTTATCGCTAACATGCGCATTGGGGCAAGGGGGTAAGCTCCGGGAGAGTGGAGTTCCGTGGCGGCTCACCACGGCCGCGGACCGCGTGATTCGGGCTGAAGCGATCGTTGAACGAATGTGCCAAATCTAATATGGGGCAAGTTATTTGCATCAAAAAACCCCGGTGCTCAGCAGTGCAACCAAAGCTTGCTTTCACAGCGAAGCGAAGATAGGGAGCGACTTCAATGAAAACCTTGAGACACTTTGCGAGCCTTTCACTGGGCCTATTTTTTCTACTAGGCGCAGCGGCCAAACCGTCTAAGCCCTTGGTCATTGCCGTTTCTACCGAGCCTTCCACACTGGACGGCCAGGCGGTGATCGATCGCAATTCCCGGGTAGCGAGCGGCAGTATCTTCGAAAGTCTGCTAGACCGCGGTGGCAACGGCCAAGTCATTCCCTGGCTGGCAGAGAGTTATAAGCCGGTCAACGATACGACGTGGCGGTTTCGCTTGAGAAAAAGTGTCAAGTTTCACAACGGTGAACCATTCAATGCAGAAGCCGCGGCGTTCAGCGTGAATCGGATCGTCGACAAAGAGTATAAGACGCAGCGCGCGTCGTACATTGAAAATATCAAGGGCGCCAAAGCCGTCGACGAATACACGATCGATGTAACGACCGATGGCGCTAATGCTGTCTTGCCCGTGCAGATGACCCAGCTGGTCATGGTTCCGCCGAAGGCGGCCCGTGAAAAAAACTTCGGCGCGAGTCCTATCGGTACCGGCCCTTATAAGTTTGTCAGGTGGGACCGAGGCCGCGAGATTTCGTTGGCTGTCAACGAGAATTACTGGCGCGAGAAACCTTCGATCAAAGAGTTCGCCGTGCGCATCATTCCCGACCCGCAAACGCAGATTGCCGCGCTGCAGGCGAGAGAGATCGATCTCGTGCTCGACTTGTTGCCTGAGCAGGCAAAGCTGGCGCCTCAATTCATATCTGTCCCGGCGACCGAGTTCAGTTATATTCAGTTCAATGCGCACAAAAAAGAAATGGCGGATCCGCGGGTGCGCGTCGCGCTCAACCTGGCGGTGGATAAGGCAACCCTCGCCAAAACAATCTATCAAGGCCATGCCGGTCCCATGGATGCACAACATCTGGCTAAAGGCATGCTGGGTTACAACCCGAATTTGAAACCGTTCCCTTACGATCCTAAGCGAGCCCGCCAGTTGCTCAAGGAAGCAGGGTACCCGGAGGGCTTCGAATTGGTTCTGCACGCCCCTATCGGCAGATATTTAAAAGGAGAAGAGACTTCAGAGTTCGTGGCGGCGCAACTCAA